>Ga0209109_10000593_pt1 | contig 19664 bp, 18 predicted proteins | sample Rifsed10ft2_FD_184004 | JGI IMG/M metagenome (GOLD analysis project Ga0209109, IMG submission 184004) | Soil microbial communities from Rifle, Colorado, USA - sediment 10ft 2 (version 2) | ecosystem: Environmental > Terrestrial > Deep subsurface > Rock core/Sediment | place: Rifle, Colorado... | reverse complement strand
CCAGCGACCTCGATGGCATCATCATCGCAACCCCGCCAGCGCTGCATGGAGCGATGGCCAGCGCCGCAGTTGCGGCGGGACTTGCGACCCTGGTGGAGAAGCCGCTGGTGCTGGCGCTCGCGGAGGCGACGACGTTGCGCGACTTGGTGCGCGCGCGACGCGGCTTGTTGATGGTGGACCACACCCATATTTACCATCCAGCGTTCGGGGAACTGAAGAAGCAGGCGACTAAACTCGGGCGGGTCCGCACGATCGATGCCGAGGCGGGCAACCATGGTCCTTATCGCGACGACGTTCCAGTACTGTGGGATTGGGGCCCTCACGATGTCGCGATGTGCTTGGACCTGTTGCGCGAGCTCCCTCGCGAAGTGAGGGCAACGCGCGTGGCGCACGAACGAGTGGGCAATGCGGAGGCGGAGACTGTTCGGCTCGATCTTATCTTTGCAAACGGCGTGGAAGCGCGCATCAGGATCAGCAACATGATAGCCAAAACGCGCCGCTTCGCGGTTCACTGCGACGATGGCGTTCTCGTCTACGACGACCTCGCGCAAAACAAACTCGTGCTGCACCAGGAAGTCCGAGGAGCATTGCTGCAACCAGCAGGGATACCGATCACCGTTTCGCCGGAATTGCCCTTGCGGCGCGTCGTAGAGGCTTTTATCACGGCGATCACCGAGGCAACCGACAGAAGCGCAAGCCTGGATCTTGCAGTGGAGGTGGTCGCGGTACTCGAACAGTGCGACAAGGCGCTTGTTGCAAGCTGATTTGGCTGTGAAGAACGCCGCCGCCTAGACGTTGGTCGCTTGCCGCCTCATGATGGCAGTGAGGTCGCACAGAAACGCTCGAAGCTGCGTTTCCCAGTCCGCCATTTCGACGCCGAACACCCGCTTTATCTTTTCCTTGCTCGTGGCGGCGTTGAGCGGTCTTGCGGCAGGGAGGGGATATTCGGCAGTCGTGATGGGGCGCAGAAGCGGCGTGCCAGTGGAGGCGGGGGCTATCTCCCGGGCGATTTCGAAAATGCGCTTCGCGAATTTGAAGCGCGTTGTGTAGCCCTGTGCGGACAAGTGGTAGATCCCGGTTTCCTGCCTCGCACGCTCGGGTTGGCGCAATAGTCCGGTGGTGGCCTCGGCGAGTGAGTGCGCCCAGGAGGGTGAGCCGACTTGGTCGTCGACGACCACGAGTTCTTTTTTCTCTCGCCCCAGCTTGAGCATGGCCAGCACGAAATTCGGCGCCTGTGCGCTGTAGATCCAGCTGGCCCGCAGTATCAGATGAGGGCCGCCGACCGCAGCGATCGCGCGTTCTCCGGCAAGTTTGGTCTGGCCGTAGACGTTGACGGGGTTGGGCGGATCGTCCTCGGTGTACGGTTCCTCGTGCGCGCCGTCGAAAACGTAGTCGGTCGAGTAGTGAACAAGAAGGGCGTCGATGCGCCTCGCTTCTTCCGCGATCACGCCCGGCGCGATGCCGTTCACCTGCATCGCCAGATCAGGCTCCGATTCCGCCTTGTCCACGGTTGTGTAACCGGCAGCGTTGACGATGATTTCGGGCGCGACTGCCCGTATCGCGGTCCTGATCGAATCGGGGTTCGCGAGATCCATTTCGCGGCGCCGGGGCATCGCGACCGAGCCCAGGGGTGGTAGGGCCCCCGCCAGTTCCCGGCCAAGCTGCCCGGTCGCCCCCACCAGGAGAATGCGGCTCACGGGAAAAGCTCTGCCCGGTCGAAGGCAATGCCCTGGCGGTCCTTGGCCGAGAGCACCGGCTCGCCTTGCAGCGGCCAGGCGACATTGAGCGTGGGGTCGTTCCAGGCGATGCAGCGCTCGTGCTGCGGCGCCCAGTAGTCTGTCGTCTTGTAGAGCATCTCGGCGTAATCGCTGGTGACGAGGAATGCATGTGCGAAGCCGGTCGGCACCCAGAGCATGTGCCGGTTCCTGTCCGACAGGACGTTGGCCGTCCAGCGGCCGAAGGTCCGCGAACTTTTGCGCAGATCGACGACGACATCGTAGATCTCGCCCGCGGTAGCGCGGATCAGCTTGCCCTGGGGCCGACGAATCTGGTAATGAAACCCGCGCAGGACGTTTCTGGCGGAACGGGAATGGTTATCCTGCACGAAGTGCGCATCGATGCCGGCCTGCTCGATGAAGGCGCGTTCGTTGTAGCTCTCGTAGAAGAAGCCGCGCTCGTCCCCGAATACCTCGGGCTCGACGATCAGCACGCCGGGAATATCGCTCCTGATGACCCTCATGGCCGGGTCATTCCCGCAAAACGCTCTCTAGGTACCGGCCGTAGCCGTTGTTGCCGATGCCTGAAGCGAGGGCCTCGAGCTGGCTGGCCGAAATGTATCCCATGCGGTAGGCGATCTCTTCAGGGCACGCGATCTTGAGTCCCTGGCGTTTTTCGATGGTCTCGATGAAGAGCGACGCCTCAAGCAGCGATTCGTGCGTGCCGGTGTCGAGCCACGCGATGCCGCGGCCCATGGTGGCCACTTCAAGCTCGCCGCGGCGCAGGTATTCCCGGTTCACGTCGGTGATCTCAAGCTCGCCGCGGGGGGAGGATTTCAGGTTGCGCGAGATATCGACGACGGCATTGTCGTAGACCGCGAAACCCGTCTGCGCGTAGCGCGATTTGGGTCGCGCGGGCTTTTCTTCGATCGAGACGACCCTGCGGTTCGCATCGAATTCGACGACACCGTAGCGCTCCGGGTCGTTTACGGGATACGCGAAAACCATCGCGCCGCGCGTGCGGCGCGCCGCGGCCTGCAGATCCCCCGGCAGATCGTGACCGTAGAAAATGTTGTCGCCCAGGATCAACGCGCACGGGCCGTCGCCGATGAAGTCCGCGCCGATGATGAAGGCCTGGGGGATACCTTCGGGCGCGGGCTGGATGGCGTACGACAGATCGAGACCCCATGACCGGCCGTCGCCCAGCAGCCGCTCGAAACGCGGCGTGTCCTGCGGCGTCGATATCACCAGGATCTCGCGAATGCCGGCGAGCATCAGCGTCGATAACGGGTAGTAGACCATCGGCTTGTCGTAGACCGGCAGCAGCTGCTTGGATACGACCCTCGTCGCGGGATACAGTCGCGACCCGGAGCCGCCGGCGAGAATGATCCCCTTCACGGCCGCGCCCGCTTGCCGTAATTCAGGTCAATCCAGTCGCGATAGGCCCCGCTCGCCACGCTCGCGACCCAGTCCGCGTGATCAAGATACCACTCGACCGTCTCGCGGAGGCCGTTCTCGAACGTCCGGCGCGGCTCCCACTGCAACTCGGCAAAAATTTTCCCGGCGTTCATTGCGTAGCGACGATCGTGGCCTGGACGATCCCGGACATGAGTGATGAGTGATGAGTGATGAGTGATGAGTGCATTCGGGCGGATGTCGTCCAGTATGCTGCAGATCGCGTTGACAACCTCCAGGTTGGTTTTCTCGCTGTTGCCGCCGATATTATAGGTTTCGCCGGGACGCCCCTTGTGCAGCACCCGTCTTGTCGCCTCGCAGTGATCGCCGACATAGAGCCAGTCGCGCACGTTGCGGCCGTCGCCGTAGAGGGGTAGCGGCCTGCCCTGCGCCGCATTGAGAATCGTGAGCGGGATCAGCTTTTCGGGAAACTGGTACGGGCCGTAATTGTTGGAGCAGTTGGTCGTCACCGTCGGCAGGCCATAGGTTTGGTGGTAGGCCCGAACGAGGTGATCGGCCGCGGCCTTCGATGCCGCATAGGGACTGTTGGGGGCATACGGCGTCGTTTCGGTGAACGGCGGATCGCTGGCGCCGAGTGAGCCGTAAACCTCGTCGGTCGAAACGTGGAAAAAACGGAAGCGGCTTTTTTCGGGCTCCGCGAGCGTGCCCCAGTAGGCGCGCGCCTCTTCGAGCAGGCTGAAAGTGCCGATGACGTTGGTTTGCACGAACTCCGCCGGGCCGTGGATCGAGCGGTCGACGTGGCTCTCGGCGGCGAAGTGGACGATCGCCCAGGGCCGGTGCTCCGCCAGCAGGCGTGCGACCAGTGCGCGGTCGCAGACATCCCCTTTAACGAATACGTGCCGCGGATCATCCCCAAGGCTGACGAGGTTCGCGGGATTGCCGGCATAGGTGAGTTTGTCGAGGTTCACGACCGGCGTGCCCTCGGTCGCGATCCAGTCGAGAACAAAATTCGAACCGATGAATCCCGCACCGCCGGTGACGAGGATCACTCCCAAAACCTCCTGATGGTCTGCGCGGCGTTGCCCTGCGCAGGGCCGAACGCGCCGGTCGTTTGCGGAATGTCGGTGATGCAGGGAATGTGCAAACTGCGCTTCCGGTCTTGTGTGCCAGTATTCTATGCGCAAGGGGCGTTTGCGTGTAGTCTTATGCCGCGTCGCGCCCGCGCCAGAACAAGAGCGATGAAAAGCATTCTGCTGGTCAAGACATCGTCGCTGGGCGATGTCATACACAATCTGCCCGTTGTGAGCGAGTTGCACCGTGGGCGACGCGCGGTGACCGTCGATTGGGTGGTGGAGGAGGCGTTTGCGGCGATCCCGCGCCTGCATCCTGGCGTGGCGGACGTCATCCCGGTCGCGATCCGCCGCTGGCGCGGCGCGCTGGGACGAGGGAGCACCTGGCGCGAGATCGGGCAGTTTGTGCAGCGCCTGCGCGCGAAGCGCTATGATGCGGTGATCGATACCCAGGGGCTGTTCAAGAGCGCGCTCATCACAGCTGTAGCCCGCGGCACCCGTTATGGACTCGACCGGGCGAGCTCGCGTGAGCCATTGCGGATCTTCTATGATCGGACATTCGGGATCCCTTGGACGCAGCACGCGGTGGAACGCAATCGCGCGCTCGCGGCGCGGGCGTTGGGGTATGAGTTGTCGCCGCATCCCGAGTATGGAATTCATGCGCGCGCCGCATCGTTCCCATGGCATGCGCTGCAACGTTACGTCGTCCTTCTGCATGCGACCAGCGCCGCGGGCAAGCTGTGGCCGGAGCAATCGTGGATCGAACTTGGAGCACGGTGTCTGCAACGGGGTTTGGGCTGCATATTGCCGTGGGGAAGCGACGGCGAGCGCGTGCGTAGCACGCAACTTGCCGCGGCGCTGCGTGGCGCAGTCGTACCGCCTGCGCTCACATTCGACGAACTTGCGGGGCTGTTTGCGGGCGCACATGCCGTCGCGGGCGTGGACACGGGGCTTACGCACCTTGCGGGTGCGCTCGGCGCGCCCACGGTCGGAATCTATTGCGCAACTGATCCGTCCGCTACCGGACTTTACGCCTGCCCACGAGCCGTGAATCTGGGCGGCATCGGTAAACGACCCACGGTCGACGAAGTCATGGCTGCGCTGGAGCGATACGGTAGCACGCGATCGTGAAGCGCTTCGCCTACACGCTTCTGCTCTACGCGATGCTGCCCGGTGCCTTGTGGCATCTCGTCTGGCGGGCGCGGCGCCAGCCGGCTTACCTGCGCCACGTCCCGGAACGGTTCGGCTACTACCGGCAGGCGCGGCCCGCACAACCCGTGATCTGGCTGCACGCGGTATCGGTCGGTGAAACACGCGCTGCCGAACCGCTGATTCGCGCGCTGCAGAAACGCCATCCCGACCACCGCATCCTGCTCACCCACATGACGCCGACGGGCAGAAAGACCGGCAGCGCGCTGTTCGACGACCGCGTGTTGACCTGCTATCTGCCCTACGACTTTCCCGGCGCGGTCGCGCGCTTCCTGGAGCGGTTTCGACCACGGGTCGGGGTACTGATGGAAACCGAGATCTGGCCCAATCTCGTCAACGCCTGTGGCGAGCATCGTGTGCCACTGTATCTCGTCAACGCGAGGCTGTCCGAGAAGTCGTGGACGAAGTACCGAAAATTTCCGGAACTCACGCGGGCGAGCCTGCGGCAGTTCGCCGGCGTCGCCGCGCAAGGCGAGGACGACGCGCGTCGCCTGCGCGCGTTGGGCGCCGCTGCGGTGTCCGTCGCCGGCAATCTCAAGTTCGACGTCGCCGTTCCGGCAGAGCAGGTCGCGCTGGGCGGCAACTGGCGCGCGGCATGCGGCTCGCGCCAGGTGCTGCTCGCAGCCAGCACGCGCGATGGAGAGGAGGCGTTGTTGCTTGACGCAATGGCTGCACTCGACATGCCGGAACTCTTGCTCGTAATCGTTCCGCGCCATCCGCAGCGCTTCGACGAAGTGGCTGCGCTCATCGAGCACCGCGGATTCCGCTATCGGCGGCGCGCGGCGGGTTTTGCGGTCGATCCGGACACGCGCATCATCCTCGGTGACAGCATGGGCGAAATGCCCGCGTATTATGCGGCGTGCGACGTCGCCTTTGTCGGCGGAAGCCTGCTCGCGTACGGGGCACAAAACCTGATCGAGGCGTGCGCTGTCGGGAAACCCGTGCTGGTGGGGCCCAGCACTTACAACTTTGCGGACGCCGTGGAAGGCGCGGTGGCGGCGGGAGCAGCGCTGCGCGTAAGCGACGCGACGGAACTCATGCGCGCGGCGCGGCAGTTATTGCTCGACGCCAAAGCGAGGCGACGGATGGGGGAGGCAGCGCTCGTGTTTTGCAGGGCGCATCAGGGTGCCACGCAGCGCGTGCTCGACCTGCTACGCTGGTGATACCGATTGCCCATCACCAACGCTACTTGCGCCCCAACCAGGCATTGACCTTGGCAACGTCGTCTTCGCTGAGACGACCCACGGCAGCCTTGAGACGCAGGAACGACAGCACGTAGTTGTAAGCTGCCTGCGCGAGATCGCGCCGGGTGGAGAAGAGTTGCTGTTGGGCATTCAGCACATCAACCTGCGTCCTGACGCCCACCTGCAGCCCGAGCCGCGTCGAGTCGAGGCTGCTCTGGCTGGACACCAGCGCAGCGCGCAGAGCGTTCACCTGCGAGACTCCGTTCGTCACGCCCAGGAAGGCCTGGTGCGCGGCGAGTTCGGCGCTCCTGCGCGCGTTTTCCAGTTCCTGGCGCGCCTTATCCTCGTTCGCAAGGGCTTCGCGTATGCGCGAGGCGGTTGCCCCGCCCTGATAAAGGGGCACGGCCAGCTGCAGCCCGATCACCCGGGTGGTGGTGTCGGTGCCGGGCCCGCCCTGGATCCCCGAGCCCGATCCCGCGTCGGTATAAGTCGCGAAAGCGTCGAGCGTCGGATGGTGGCCTCCACGATTGCGCTTGATCTCCTGTCGAGAGAAGGTCAGCGCGGCCTCGCTGACCAGCACTGCCAGGCTCGCGCGCGTCGCTTCCTCCACCCAGGGTTGGATCTGGTTGGGCTGCGGCAATTCGAGCATGATCTGTCCTGCCAACAGGGAAAGCGCCGGCGCCGGCCGCCCGATGATCTGCGCGAGCTGCCGGCGCTTGATTTCGAGATCGTTCTGCGCGGCGATCTCCTGTGCGACGGCCAGATCGTAGCGTGCCTGGGCCTCATGGGTGTCGGTGATGGTGGCGGTGCCGACCTCGAAGTTGCGTTTGGCCTGTGCAAGTTGCTCGCTGATGGCCACTTTCTGCGCCGCGGCCAGTTCGGCGTTGTTCAGTGCGAGCAGGACATCAAAATATGCCTGCGACACCCGCAGGATCAGGTCCTGCCCCGCAAGGGCGAGCTGGGTATCCGCCTGACCGACCTGCGTCTGCGCCTGCTCGTAGGCGACCAGGTTCTGGCGCCGGTAGAGCGGCTGCGTCAGCGACAGGCTCCAGGTATTGGAATTGAATTGGCCGGCGGTGGACGGGTTTGCGGGGCTGCGAAACTCGATCTCGCGGTCGTTGTACTGCGTGGAGGCCGAAAGCGTGGCCGACGGCAGCAGCCCCGCACGCCCTTGAGGAAGCTTCTCCTGGATTGCGCTCCAGGTTGCCCGGGCGGCTGCATACACTGCATCGGCCCCCTGTGCGAGGCGATAGATCTGGAGCAGATCAGCTGCGGGCGCAGCGAAACTGGCCGCAGCGAGCGACGAAGCAAGCACTGTCGAAGCAAGCAGACGACGCATCTGAAATCGAGCCCGCATCACCGTTAGAAGACGAAGCGCTCCGGCAGCAATACATTGCGCAACGGCGGGATGCAGGTCTCGAACAGGTCTGTCGACTTGCAGGCGCCCGGTGCAACGCACGTGATGAGGCGAGCCTCCATGACCGGCGGCTCGCCCACGACGGCGATCAACCGTCCACTCGGATTAAGGCTCGCAGCGAATGCCGGCGGGAGGATCGGAACGGAACCCGTCAGAACGATCACGTCATAGGGCGCATCGCGGTCCCAGCCGCGCGCGGCGTCCCCGTTTTCCAGCGTCACGTTGTGAAATCCCCGGGCCTTGAGCCTCCCCTCCGCCGCCACGGTGAACTCGGCGACGAGTTCGACGCTGTGCACGTGACGGGCGAGGCTTGCGAGCAGCGCCGTCATGTAACCGCTTCCCGTGCCGACCTCCAGCACCTTGTCGTTCCCCGTCAGCGCCAATTCCTGGAGCATGCGCGCTTCGAGCTTGGGCTGGAGCATCCGCTCGCCGTGTCCCAGCGGGATCTCCAGATCGGCGAAAGCAAGCACGCGGTACTGCTGCGGCACGAAGTCCTCGCGCCGCACCCGCAAGAGCAGGTCGAGCACCTGCTGATCGAGCACGTCCCATGGCCTGATCTGCTGCTCGACCATGTTGAATCGCGCGCGCTCGAAGTCCATCTGCTGCATCATGTGAAACGGCGGGAGAAAAGCGGTTCTGGAACTTGCAATTATCCCATATTTCAAGTAGCTTGATGGAACACGTTAGGGGTCCTCGGGGCGCAGGCCGCGGGGTGAGACAAACCCTCTGAACCTGATGCGGGTAATGCCGTCGTAGGGAAGCGTGGTGCGACATCCCCCACCATCGCTCCCCGCCGGTTACGCCATAGGAGCGAGACATGAACGCCAATCCGAAGTTTCTGAACGTCACGGCACGTGTTGATGAGGCGGCGGTCAAGCCTCTGCCCAGCTCGCGCAAGGTGCACGTTGCGGGCTCGCGCCCGGACATCCAGGTGCCGATGCGGGAGATCACGCAGTCCGATACGCCAGCCTCGTTCGGCGTCGAGAAGAATCCGCCGATCTTCGTCTACGACACGTCCGGGCCGTACACGGATCCGGCGATGAGGATCGACATTCGCTCGGGGCTCGCTCCGCTGCGGCTCGGGTGGGTCGAGGAACGCAACGACACCGTCGCCCTCGAGGGCCCAAGCTCGCGCTATGGCCAGGAGCGGCTCGCCGACGGCAAGCTCGCCAGCCTGCGCTTCAACCTTGCGCGCAAGCCGCGGCGCGCGAAGCCCGGGATGAACGTGTCTCAGATGCACTATGCGCGGCGCGGCATGGTGACGCCGGAGATGGAATTCATCGCCATCCGCGAGAATCAGCGGCGCGAAGGATTGGCGGAGCTGTTGACGCGGCAACATCGCGGGGAGCACTTCGGCGCGTCGATACCGAAACTGATTACGCCCGAATTCGTGCGCGATGAGGTGGCGCGCGGGCGCGCCATCATCCCTGCCAACATCAACCATCCGGAGACCGAGCCGATGGTGATCGGGCGCAACTTCCTGGTCAAAATCAACGCCAACATCGGCAACTCGGCGATTTCATCCGGCATCCAGGAGGAAGTCGAGAAGATGACGTGGGCGATCCGGTGGGGCGGAGACACCGTGATGGATCTCTCGACCGGCAAGCATATTCATGAAACCCGAGAGTGGATCATCCGCAATTCCCCGGTGCCCATTGGAACGGTTCCCATCTATCAGGCGCTGGAAAAGGTGGACGGCAAGGCCGAGGAGCTTACCTGGGAAATCTACCGCGATACCCTGATCGAGCAATGCGAGCAGGGCGTCGACTACTTCACCGTCCACGCCGGCGTGCGGCTCGCCTACATTCCGCTCACCGCAAAGCGCATGACGGGGATCGTTTCGCGTGGCGGCTCGATCATGGCCAAGTGGTGCCTGGCGCACCACAAGGAAAGCTTTCTCTACACCCATTTCGAGGAGACCTGCGAAATCCTCAAGGCTTACGACGTGTCGTTCTCGTTGGGAGACGGCTTGCGCCCCGGGTCAATCTATGACGCCAACGACGAAGCGCAGATCGCTGAGCTGAAGACCCTGGGGGAACTGACCGACATCGCCTGGAAGCACGACGTGCAGGTCATGATCGAGGGCCCCGGCCACGTGCCGATGCAGCTCATCAAGGAGAACATGGACCTGCAGTTGAAATACTGCAAGGAAGCGCCGTTCTACACGCTGGGCCCGCTCACCACCGACATCGCCCCCGGCTACGATCACATCACGTCGGCGATCGGCGCCGCGATGATAGGGTGGTACGGCACAGCGATGCTGTGCTACGTGACGCCCAAGGAACACCTGGGCCTGCCCGACAAGGAAGACGTGAAGGACGGCATCATGGCTTACAGGATCGCCGCGCACGCCGCCGATCTCGCCAAAGGCCATCCGGGCGCCCAGATCCGGGATAATGCGTTGTCGAAGGCGCGCTTCGAGTTCCGCTGGGAAGACCAGTTCAATCTCGGCCTCGATCCCGACAAGGCCAAGCAGTTCCACGACGAGACCCTGCCGCAGGAGGGCGCGAAACTCGCCCACTTCTGCTCGATGTGCGGGCCCCACTTCTGCTCGATGAAGATCACCCAGGATGTGCGTGAGTACGCCGAGAAGCAGGGCCTTTCCGAGACCGACGCGCTCGACAAGGGCATGGCTGACAAGGCGCGAGAGTTCGTGACCCGGGGCGCAGAGATTTACACCAAGCTGTAAACTTGGAGAAACGCCGGGCGTTGTACCAAGTTACGGGGAGTTCCCTGTGGAGATAGGGTTTATGCGCGCGTTCGTCGGTATCGCCGCACTTTGTGCTGGTCTTGCTGTCGCCGCTCCGGCAGCGGCTGATGACGCGGGCGATGCGCCCGCATCGACCGGGGCGGAACAGATCCTCCGGGGTCTGGTGCGCGAGCGCGATGTTTCCCTGCTCTTCGACTTTGTGCGCGAATCCCTTATTGCCGGAATTCACGGCCACGAGCCGCCGCCGGTGCCGGATGAACTGACCGGACGGGCAGAGGTGCTCGGCCAGGCGCTCAAAGCGCAAGGCGCGCTCGCAGCCCTCGCGTTGCTCGCTGCCCTGGAACAACGCGCGAAGCAGGCTCTGCGGGAAATTCCGACACCTCGCCCCGTATTGCCGCCCGCAAGCCCGTCTACGCCGCTCTAGGCTCCGCGGTTATCGAGAAATCACCCTCTTCCCGCGGGTTCGTGGGAAGACACGAGGTTCGCAGCGCGCGGTCGCGAGTGACGACTGGCGCCACCAGCGACTCGTCGTTCCCGGTCACGTAGAATAGCGGCTGCCTCATGGACCTCGCGCTCTACCTCAAGGCCCTGATACTCGGCATCGTCGAAGGGCTCACCGAATTCCTGCCGATTTCCAGCACCGGACACCTGATCCTGGTCGGCGACCTGCTCGGCTTCAACGATGAAAAGGGCAAACTGTTCGAGATCGTGATTCAGAGCGGTGCGATGCTGGCGATCATCTGGGAGTACCGGCGGCGCTTCGGCCGGATTGTGGCGGGCCTCGCGCGTGACGCCGCGGCGCGGCGCTTTGTGGCGAATCTGATCGTGGCTTTCCTGCCCGCCGCGCTGCTGGGACTCGCGTTTGGCGGCCTAATCAAACAGCACCTGTTTCAGGCTGTCCCGGTCGCCTCCGCGTTCATCGCGGGCGGTCTGGTCATACTGTGGGTCGAACGCGGCCGGCGCGGGCACCGGATAGAAGATGTGGAGGCGATGACCTGGCGCGACGCGCTCAAGGTCGGTTGCGCGCAGGCACTTGCGTTGATACCCGGCGTTTCACGCTCCGGGGCGACCATCATCGGGGGGTTGCTGTTCGGTCTGTCGCGACGGGCGGCAACCGAGTTCTCGTTCTTCCTCGCAGTGCCAACGCTCATTGCCGCCGGCGCATATGACCTCTACAAGCACCGGGCATTGCTGGGCGACGGCGATCTTGGCATTTTCGCGGTCGGAGCGGCAGCAGCCTTCGTGTCGGCGTTCCTGTGCGTGCGGTGGCTGCTGCGTTACATCGCCACCCACGACTTCACGGCGTTCGCCTGGTATCGGATCGTCTTCGGCCTGGTGGTGCTGGCGACGGGCTACGCTGGCGTCGTTACATGGTCAGCGTGAGCACGCAATACCGCATGAAGAAAACGCAACTGACATGCGGGTAATCGGTGTCCTTCTTCATCCTTCCGCCTTCATCCTTCATCCTTAACTTTGGATCCACGGCAATCCGGCCTTACGCCAGCCCCCTTTCGTATTGCGGTGGCCCTGTGCGTCCTTATCGCCTTCGAAGCCTTCGAGCACGTTATAGGACTCGGTGTACCCCGCCTGCATGGCGAGCATGGCCGCGTTGTGCGAGCGCCCGCCGCTGCGGCAGATAAACATCACCATCGCCTCCTTGTCGACCTGCTGCTCGAGTGCGGCGAGGAATCCCGGATTCGGCCGGCTGCCCGGATAGCTAAGCAACTCGATTTCAACGGCGCCCGGAATCCGACCTACCCAGTCCAGCTCCGCGCGCGTGCGCACGTCCACGATTTTGGCGCCGGGTGCTTCGCGGCATAGCTGATAAGCCTCTTGCGGCAACAAAGCCCCATTGTACGGGAGCTCCATTCGCTGTCCGCGTTCACGGGCATTGTCTAGAATTTGGCTGATTGCCATCAGGACCAGTACTCAACAAATAAACGAAACCGCAATTTTATCCGAGATAGTCGAATATGATATGCACTATCAAGGTGCGGATATGAGATACTTTGCACCAAATCGGTGCATATGATCATCCTTTTTCAATATAAGATCTTGTGACACAATGCATTTCCCGCGCCGGTACTTGGCACAATTTGTGCTCATAACGGGACTTCCATCATTCGATTTGTTTCCAACAGTGCTCAGGAGAAAGCAATGGCAGTTGCCGATGTAATGAAAATGATCAAGGACGATGAGGTGAAGTTTGTGGACTTGCGTTTCACGGATACGCGCGGAAAGGAGCAGCATGTTTCCGTCCCCGTTAAAGCCTTCACCGATGCCAAGTTCAGCGACGGCCACTTTTTCGACGGATCGTCAATCGCCGGCTGGAAGAGTATCGAGGCCTCCGACATGGTACTGATGCCGGATCCGGATTCTGCGCGGATGGATCCTTTCACGGACGAGCCGACGCTGCTTCTCCAATGCGACGTGATCGAGCCCTCCGATGGCAAAGGCTACGATCGCGACCCGCGCTCGATCGCGAAGCGCGCGGAGGCCTACTTGAGATCGACCGGCATCGCAGACACGGCTTTCTTCGGGCCCGAGCCGGAGTTCTTCGTTTTCGACTCCGCCACGTGGAGGGTGGAAATGGGGCAGGCGTTCTACAAGATCAAGTCCGAAGAAGCCCCGTGGTCGTCCGGCGAAGACCTTGAGGGCGGCAATATGGGGCATCGCGCGCCCATCAAGGGCGGGTACTTTCCGGTGCCGCCGGTGGATTCGCTCCAGGATATCCGCTCCGCCATGGTGCTGGCGATGGAAGAGATGGGTGTCGAATGCGAGGTGCATCACCATGAAGTCGCCGCCCCAGGCCAGTGTGAGATCGGCACCAAGTTCAACAGCCTGGTCAAGCGCGCCGACTGGATGATGATTCTGAAATACGCGGTGCATAATGTGGCACACTCATACGGCAAGACCGCGACCTTCATGCCGAAGCCCATCGTGGGGGACAACGGTTCCGGCATGCACGTGCACCAGTCGCTCGCCAAGGGCGGGCAGAATCTTTTCAGCGGCAGCAGCTACGCGGGCCTGTCGGAGCTCGCGCTTTACTACATCGGCGGCATCATCAAGCATGCCAAGGCGCTGAACGCGATCACCAACCCGGGCACCAACTCGTACAAGCGACTGGTGCCGGGCTTCGAGGCCCCGATCAATCTCGCGTACTCATCGCGCAACCGCTCGGCCGCAGTGCGGGTACCGCTGGTGTCCAATCCGAAAGCACGCAGAATCGAAGTGCGCTTTCCGGACCCGACCTGCAATCCCTATCTCGCGTTCACCGCGATGATGATGGCCGGTCTCGACGGCATCCAGAACAAGCTTCATCCCGGCGACCCGATCGACAAGAACCTTTATGACCTGCCGCCTGAGATCGCGAGCAAGATCCCGCATCCGTGCGCGTCGCTCGACGAAGCGCTGGATTACCTGGACAAGGATCGCGACTTCCTGACGCGCGGCGGGGTATTCTCCAACGACATGATCGATGCGTACATCGCCTTGAAAATGGAGGAAGTCACGGCCTTTCGCATGACCACGCACCCGATCGAATTCCAGATGTATTACAGCCTCTGAGTCAACTCTCTGCATCCTTCAAGGGCGGCGTGATCCACCGCCCTTTTTATTGCCCAGAATGTTGCTGCACCATTATTGTGCATTGTCAAATTCAGTTTTATCACATAGACTTAGCGCAACTCTTGGCGCTGGATGCGGTCAACCTGGGGAATCCTCGAACGTTTCTCCAGGACCATGACTACAGGATTGTGGATGAGAAAATTGGCCGTATTGTTGTGTGGCACCATGCTCGCCTTCGGGGCTCGGGCGCAGATTTTTGAATGCATCAAGCCGGACGGCAGCAAGCTCCTCACCAACGTCAAGTCCGAAGCGAAAGGCTGCAGGCAGTTGGATGTCGGGCCGGTAAATGTCGCGCCCTCGTCCAAATCCCAGCAGGGGAAGGCCGCCAGCCCCGCGAATTTCCCCAAGGTTGATTCGCAGACGCAGAAGCAGCGCGACACGGATCGCCGCAGGATTCTCGAACGCGAGCTCGCAAGCGAAGAGCAGTTGCTGGGGCTCGCCAGGAAAGACCTCGCCGAGCAGGAGTCGATACGTCTCGGCAGCGAGCGTAACTACCAGCGCGTCCTCGACCGGCTGGAGCCCTACCAGAAAAAGGTCAAGCTCCACGAGGACAACGTCGCCAACCTGAAAAAGGAGCTTGCCAACCTCAGGTAAGCGGCGCCGCACGCGCGCCTGATCTCTTGCCGGGCCCCGGGGCGTGCGACCCGGGGACTGGCGCAGTTCTTGCTCCGAGTTTTATCTCGGACTGGAAGATGACACCGGAAGCTCTCTCTGGCCTGGACTTGCTCGACACCGCGGTGGTGCTGGTGGATGCGCCGCTGACGGTCAGGTACCTCAATCCCTCGGCGGAAAACTTGTTCGAGCTCAGTAACCGCAATGTAGCGGGTGTTGCCGTCGCCAAGCTGTTTGGCGGGGACGGGAAGCTCACCGGCGCGATCCGGTATGCGCGGAGCAACAACTGCAGCTACACGGAACACGATCTCACGCTCGCGCCGGGCGGGCGAGGCAAGTTGCACCTCGCCTGTACCGTGACACCGGTGGAGACCGACCACGACGGGGGCTTCCTGCTGGAATTCAGGCGCATCGAGCAGCAGTTGCGAATCGCGCGCGAGGAGCGGCTGCTGGATCAGACTCAGGCGAACCGCGAGCTGATCCGGAACCTCGCCCACGAGATCAAGAATCCGCTCGGCGGAATCCGCGGCGCCGCGCAACTGCTCGACCGGGAACTGGAACGTCCCAACCTGCACGAGTACACCCAGGTCATCATCAAGGAGGCGGACCGGCTGCAAGCGCTGGTGGATCGCCTGTTGACGCCGCACCGCCTGCCGCAGCCGACGTTGCTCAACGTGCACGAAGTCCTGGAGCACGTGCGCAGCGTGATCGGCGCCGAGTATCCGACCGGCATCACGATCCACCGCGACTACGACGCGAGCCTGCCGCCGCTGATGGGCGACAGGGAACAGCTGATACAGGCCGTCCTCAACATCGTGCGCAATGCTGCCCAGGCCTTGCAGGGCGAAGGCGAGATTACGTTGCGGACGCGCATCGCGCGCCAGGTGACACTCGCCCGCAGACGCCATCGCCACGCGGTTTGCGTGCACGTCATCGACAACGGCCCCGGTGTCCCGGAGGCGATCCGCGAGCGCATTTTTTTCCCACTCGTGTCAGGACGCGCCGATGGCAGCGGGCTGGGATTGACGATCGCGCAGAATTTCATCGTGCAGCATCGCGGCACGGTGACCTTCGAGAGCATTCCAGGCAACACCTGTTTCACGGTGCTGCTGCCGGTGAACGGCGATGATGAAGGCGGAAGGATGAAGGCGGAAGGATGATATGAAACCCGTCTGGATCATCGACGACGACCGCTCGATACGCTGGGTGTTCGAGAAGGCGCTTGCCCGCGAGAATATCGCTTTCAAGACCTTCTCTTCTGCGCGCGAAGCCTCTGCCGCGCTGGAAGTGGAATCGCCCCAGGTGCTGGTGAGCGACATTCGGATGCCGGGGGAGTCCGGCCTGGAGCTGCTGCAGAAGGCCAAGGCGCGACATGCCCACTTGCCGGTGATCATCATGACCGCGTACTCGGATCTCGACAGCGCGGTGACGGCCTTCCAGGGCGGCGCCTACGAGTATCTGCCGAAGCCGTTCGACGTCGACGAGGCGGTCGAGCTCATTCGTCGCGCCATCGAGGAAAGTTCGCGCAGCGAGGACGCGGCGGTCGAGATGGGGGCGACACCGGAGATCCTCGGGCACGCGCCGGCGATGCAGGAGGTGTTCCGCGCGATCGGCCGGCTCGCGCAATCGCATGCCACGGTCCTCATCACCGGCGAATCCGGCACGGGCAAGGAACTCGTGGCGCGGGCACTGTTCCGGCACAGCCCGCGGGCCGACAAACCGTTCATCGCCATCAATACGGCGGCCATTCCCAAGGAATTGCTCGAGTCGGAGCTCTTTGGTCACGAGCGCGGCGCGTTCACCGGCGCCCAGAGCCTGCGCCGGGGGCGCTTCGAGCAGGCGGAGGGCGGCACGTTGTTTCTCGACGAGATCGGTGACATGCCCCCGGAACTGCAGACACGCCTCTTGCGCGTGCTCTCGGACGGGCATTTCTACCGGGTCGGCGGACATCAGCCGATCAGGGCCAATGTGCGAGTGATCGCCGCGACGCACCAGGATCTCGAAGCACGCGTCAAACAGGGTCTGTTCCGCGAGGATCTTTACCACCGCCTGAACGTGATCCGGCTGCGCCTGCCGCCGCTGCGCGAGCGCCGCGAAGACATTCCGTTGCTGGCCAAGCACTTTCTCCAGAAGTGGGCGCGCGAGCTGGGGGTCGAACCGAAGCGCCTGTCGGAAGCGACGCTGAAGCACCTGGCGGCGCAGAGCTTCCCGGGGAACGTGCGGCAGATCGAAAATTTCTGCCACTGGATCACGGTGATGGCGCCATCGGTCACCATCGAGATCAAGGATCTGCCGCCGGATTTGCGGGCCGGAGCCGCGGCGGCGCCGTCACAGGATTGGGCGGCGGCGCTGGAGAAGGAGGTCGAAGCGAGGCTCGGTCGCGGCGCGACCGGCATCATGGACGACCTGCTGCGGCAGTTCGAGAAAACGTTGCTCGCACGGGCGCTCGCCCATACGGGCGGCAGGCGGATCGAGGCCGCGCAGCTGCTCGGCCTGGGCCGCAACACGCTCACCCGCAAGATACAGGAACTCGAGATCGAGCCAACCCGGAAAGAAGATTGATCACGTCACTCGGCGCGCGCCGCGGCCGGTGAAGAACCGATCAGCCGCAGTTCGGTGACGGGCAGGCATTCTACCCTCGCGTCGAGCGAGGAGAAGCAAGGAGGCAAGTCCATGGCACGCGCAAGCTGGAACGGGCAGTTGATCGCAGAGAGCGACCGTTGCGAGATCGTGGAGGGCAATCATTATTTCCCGCCGGATGCGGTGAGGCGCGATGTTCTGCGCGAGAGCGCGACGCATACGACCTGCGGCTGGAAAGGCGTGGCCTCGTACTACGATGTCGTGGTGAACGGGCAGGCCAACAAGGACGCAGCATGGTATTACGCAGACCCCAAGCCCGCAGCGCAAAACATCGCCGGCTACGTCGCATTCTGGAGAGGCGTGAAGGTAGAAGCGTGACCTGCGTCACGCTTCTATACGGGAAGAACCGGAATCAATTATGAGGTTTAATTCGGCGATGACGGGTGCGTGGTCGGAGGGACGTTCATTGCGCCGCGGTTCGATATCGATGCTGCACGCGGTGCATGCCTTCGCGAGTTCATCCGAGAGCAGGATATGGTCAATGCGCAGCCCCATTTTGCGGCGGAAAGCCTGCATTCTGTAGTCCCACCACGTGAACGACCGTTCCGGTTGCTCGAAAAGCCGGAACGCGTCCTTGAGCCCCATTCCGGCCAGCTTGCAGAACGCCTCGCGTTCCGGCTCGCTGAAAAGAACTTTTCCCTCCCACAACGCCGGATCATGAACGTCGCGGGCCGCCGGCGCGATGTTGAAATCTCCCAGCACCGCCAACCGCGGGTGTCGCGAGAGTTCATGTGTGAGCCATGATCCGAAGACCTCCAGCCAGCCGAGTTTGTAGCGATACTTCTCGGATGCCACGCTTTCGCCATTGGGCACGTACGCGCAGATCACCCGCACTTCGCCGAGCGTCGCCGCAAGAATCCGTTTCTGCGGGTCGTTCAGTCCCGGCATCGTCATGACCGGGTCGCGCGCCGGCGTGCGGCTCAGAACGGCGACGCCGTTGTAGGTTTTCTGACCGCTGTAGAGCGCCTGGTAGCCGGCGCCATTGATCGCTTCGAGCGGGAAAGACCCGTCTTCGACTTTTGTTTCCTGCAGGCACAGGACATCGGGCTGGTGCGTGGCAACCCAATCCAGCACCTGGGGCAGTCGCACCTTGAGCGAGTTCACATTCCAGGTCGCGAGTTTCAATGTTGATCCAACATATTGATTTGTATGGGCTTCGGAAGTCTCAGTCTAGTTCATGGACGCAACCATGGACACGGCGATTCGCCCCAGCCGCTTCATTGATTGCCGGCAACGCCAATCGGGCAATTCTAAGCGAGACGGCAGACTTCACGTTGCCCGCGTGGAACCGGGCGGGGTGCGCCCGACTGCCGTCACCTGCTCCGAATGCAGTTCGGTAGGATAGTGGCGGCGGGCCGCAGCATAATAGGGCGTCGATTCTGCGGAACGCTTTTCACCACATTCACGGCAAGATTGGACACCAGCTTGGCAACGACAATAACGGGGCGATGACGACGAATGAATCGCGCGGATGTTACGGAACTGCACTACATCACCGCGATCGCCAACGTGCCGTCGATCCTGCGGCACGGCATTCTTTCACACACCTTGGCCGAACAACTTGCGCACGACTCGGTCGCCATGCCGGAGATCCAGGAAAGACGCGCGGACAAACAGATACCCGGCGGCCGCCCCCTTCACCAATATGCAAACTTGTATTTCGACGCTCACAACCCCATGCTTAGCAAATGCCGGGCAAGGAACAACGAAATCTGTGTACTCTGGGTTGATTCTTCGGCGTTGGATATAGTGGGCGTCATAGTTACTGACCGTAACGCAGCCCGGGGGGCGGTGCGCTTCTACGATGTCGGCACAGGGTTGGTCGCGTTAGATCGCGACAGGTTGTACGCAGAATTCTGGCTGCATCGAAACGACCGAATTGAAGAAGATCGACATAAGGCTCTCAAGTGCGCCGAGGTATTGGTTCCAGACGCTTTGGAAGCCCATTTCGTAATCGGGGCGTACGTTGCGAATCAGACCGCGTTTTCGGCGTTTCAACAGCTCGATACGGGATTGCCAGTTCGTACGCGCAGTGATATGTTCTTCTAGGTGCTGCAGATGAAG
>Ga0209109_10000591_pt1 | contig 19705 bp, 19 predicted proteins | sample Rifsed10ft2_FD_184004 | JGI IMG/M metagenome (GOLD analysis project Ga0209109, IMG submission 184004) | Soil microbial communities from Rifle, Colorado, USA - sediment 10ft 2 (version 2) | ecosystem: Environmental > Terrestrial > Deep subsurface > Rock core/Sediment | place: Rifle, Colorado... | reverse complement strand
GGCCTAACGGCCTCGAGATGAGCCGCCCGGCCAGCCAAGACTAGTATCGCGCCAAAGCCAAACACTCGGCTGGCCGGGTCGGCTCCATCGAGTTGTTCGGCGGCGAATGGGGGGCAATCAGCCCTTCTTGTAGGGAATGAAGTTGAAGTGCTGGAGAAGGCCCATCTCGAAGACCTTCATCAGATCGCGGAGGGAAAAGTCGCTGACAACTACTCGCTCGCCTCTTACCGAGATCATAGTTCCTGAGCTTAGCTCGAGAACTAGCCTAGCCTCATGAACGAACTCTGAACGGATGCCATACAGAAGCCTCGCTAGGGCCTCTGCGGGCTTGTACTCCCCGTCGATTGTGATCTGCGATGCAATGAGGCGTTGAGCGCTCTCATCGAGGGAGGCGAAGAATCGCTCGGTCTTCTTGGTCGCGCCGTAGTCGGCTTTGTAGGCGCGATATAGCCAAGCCAGCTTCTCGGGCGTATCAACGGGGAACACTTGGGCTCGGCGCTCGCGCGCGCTGAGCCATTCGAAGAAGTCAACGTACTTCTCGTGGGAGTACAGGGCTTCGACGAATGCGACTATCGCTATGAACTTGTATGTCTCGTCGAGGAAGTCGGCGGTTTCGCCTTCCTCGAGTTGGTCGATGCGGAAAGCTCCGTCCCTGACAAGGAATTTGTAGAAGGCAGCGAGTTTGAGGAAGAGGTTCTTGGAGGTGTCTTCCTGGATCCAGTCGAACTGCTCTTTGAAGGCAGCTTTGGAGTCGAAGTATCCAGAATAGACATCCCAAGCGTATTCCAGGAACTTGTCCCTGGCTTCGAGATACCTCATGTCGGGCATCGTCGCCCCCTTGTGAACTAGAGGAGGTTCGTTGAGCCGCCGAACGATTGAGTTCACTGGCGCGGCGGCGCGAGTCCAACAAGATTGTGAACCCAAACCCGTGCGAGTCAAGCCGGCCAGTTAATCGCGGCACAGCCGCGTCCAGTGCAACGAAGGGTTAGGCGCCATTCTTGTTGTTCGTCCGTCAGCAGGAATGACGAACATCTCCATTTGGCTGAGCGTTTACTCAGCTCCACCGCCGCAAGAGCTTCTCAGCTTCGTCGGCAAGCTCGTGAACAATCTCTGCCGCAGGCTGGACACGCTTTATGCCGTCGACCGACTCTCCAGCCCAGTGCGGCATAGCTGCAATCGCCCCGCTAGTCACCTTGCGGATAGTGCCAATCTGGTAGCGATGGATGGGGTGTCGCTCACCGGTATCCTCGTCCAGCACTTCGCCGACGATCTCGCCCTGAAAGGCCTGGGCCGCCGCAACGCTGGAACGCAACACGCGATGTGGCGCATTCGGCCAGCCGTATGAGAACACGTCGGTGTAGACCGTATCCTTGGCTTCGGCCTTGATCAGGGCTTCAACGTACTGCGGGTGCGCCTCCGATTCTTCAGCGGCGATAAAACGGGTGCCCACTCGCACTCCGTCGGCCCCGGCGGCCAGAGCAGCCGCCATATTCCTCCCCGACCCAATGCCACCGGCTGCCAGGACCGGCAAATCGACGACCTCAAGCACTTCGTTGAGCAGGGCCATCAAACTAATCTTTCCACGCACGTGGCCGCCTGCCTCGATGCCCTGCGCAATGATGAAATCACAACCAGCTTTGGCGGCCGCGATTGCTTCCTCACGCGAGCCGACCTGCCAAGAAGCGAGTGCGCCCGCTGCATGGACTGTGTCGATCAGCGCGGGGTCAGGTTCGGCATAAAAGAAATCGACGACTCTGGCTCTGGACGCTGCGGCGGCGACGCACTTGTGGGCAAGTGCGGGATCGACGAAACCTATGAGAAAGTTTGCGCCGATAGCACCCGAAGTTTTCTGACGTACCGTGTCGAGCCATTTGGCAATCTCATCCGGTGTTCCTCCAGCGACCGAAAGCATACCTAAACCGCCGGCGTTGGTAATTGCAGCGGCTAGGCGGGGGTTAGACAGCGAGCCCATGCCCGCCTGTTGAATCGGTATGGAACAGCCAACCAAATTGGTGAATCGTGTCGTGAGCATAAGGAATCTCCTCTGGAAATCTCCGCTAGCTCAATCGGTAATTTTCGGCAAGCGCGGGACATTGAACCACGCTTCGTTGTGTCATGTGCTGGCGCCTAACGGCCTCGAGATGAGCCGCCCGGCCAGCCAAGCCTAGTATCGCGCCAAAGCCAAACGCCGGGCTGGCCGGGTCGGCTCTATCGAGTTGTTAGGCGGCCAGGATCTTTCATTCAGGACCGAACGCGGACTCTACTTTCTTCAACGATCCAGAGCTTGCCTTGGATAGGTTCATCCTTGAGCCTTGTGAGGACGCGCGCGAATACATCAAGGAGGTGCGGCTTGTCCTGGCGTCTGAGGCGAAGAACAATGAGGCCGGGGAACTCGGCGGGTGGGTAAGCTCGGATGTCAGCGAAGCCGGTGTCGAGCGTGACGAGGATTCGTCTCTCTTGGAGTGCAGCGCCAGATACCCTTGCGTCGGTAGCGCCGCCGAGGTCCTCTTGGAGTGCTGTTGAAACGGAATGCCCAGCCTGAGAGAGCAGCTGGGCAACTTCGATGGGCAGGTTCTCGTCGACTTTGAAGTCCAAGGGAAGCGGGCTCTCAAGGAGAGACGGAGAGCACCCTTTCCTTGCTTAGCTCGGCGGCGTAGGCAAGAGCCGCGTTGATAGCTTCCCGACTCAGGGATGGGTAGCTGTTGAGGATATCCTCCGCAGAGGACCCGGCCGCGAGGTTGTCCAGGACGACGGAAGCGGGGACGCGTGTTCCAGCAAAGCATGCCTGGCCGTGGGCAATCTCGGGATCGACGGTGATGAAGTGTCTCCAGTCCATGGAAGTCTCCTTCAGGCGCAAGTATATCCTGGACGCCTAACGGCCTCGAGATGAGCCGCCCGGCCAGCCGAGGACTAGTATCGCACAAATGGCTACCGCTCGGCTGGCCGGGTCGGCTCCATCGAGTTGTTAGGCAGCATGGGCTTCGGCAACGGCCTATGCTTTGGACTTCTCCTCGCGTATGACCGCGCCAACGATACTGGCGACGATGATGCCGAGTACGATCGTCGCGACGAACACTTGATAGTGGGCAAACGCGGCGCAAACGGGTTCGGCCTTGAGGGTCGGGAGTTGGATGGAGAGCACGGAGGCTAGTGTGGAGTACAGGGCGCTCCACGGCGGCATTGCGGAAGTGAGGCAACCATTGGCGGAATATAGGAGGGTGAAGAACAGCGGCACCTGCACGGCGAGGTTGAGGAGGAATGTGGCCAGGGACCTTCTGTAGGACTTGAGCTTGCGGTCAGCGACAAATGTCCAATGCAGGGAGAACACAAGAAGATCGCCAGTGAAATAGACGGCGACTATCGTGGCGGTGACCGCGAGCCAGTCGGGGAGTGGGTTCGTCGAGGAAACTAGGGCCAAGAGTCCAGCGCCCAGAAGGATTACAAGGATCTGGTAAAGCTCTGCGGCGCCGCGTGGAGCCTCATCACCAACGGTGAGCCAATTCTTGAAGCGAAAGCCAAGGCTGAGCCTAGTGTAGTGGAAGTTGATGAGGCGCTGGAATGCAGGGAACCAGAAACCTTCCTTGAGGTTCTCCGACGCGCGCTGACGAACCCCTTTTCGCATTCAGCCTCCCATGCTGCCTAACGGCCTCGAGATGAGCCGCCCGGCCGGCGAGGGCAGGGCAGCTTGGGCAGAAACCAGCTGCACAGGCCCAATCGGCGGCTGTTAGAACCTTGGTCCTCGATAGGATACGCTCAGGGGCAGGCCAGAGTCAATCAGCGGCCGCTGGCAACGGGACCCGGCAGGCCAGGTCGGCTCCATCGAGTTGTTGGACGCCCAGAACCTTGTTCCTCGGGCGGGAGTTCCCCGGCTGGCGGGAGACGTACGCTGGAAGGGTTCGGGAGCAAGGAGCGCGCCTCCTTGGCGGGCGACGCGTTTCGGGTTCGGCGCCAGAGTCGTTCTGTTGAACAACGTACCTTCTAGGGCGTACAACTATTGATTCTACGTCCACCTACCCCTTCCCACAACCGCCGACGTAACAACTCTTTCAGCGCTGAAAATCCCCCCGCAGGGTGATCTAATGTGGATGGAAAGGCACATAATCAGGGGTAAGCGAGAGAAGGGGATTCTCTCGACTAGCCAGACGGGCCACCCGGCCGGGCTATAAGGGGACAAACGGCCATGGAAAACCCGCCTCACGGGCTGGTCGAGCGCGCCAGCTCGGTCCTGCGTCGCAAACACTACTCCCTCCGCACCGAGCGAAGCTACCTGCTCTGGCTCGAACGCTTCCTGGCGTTTCACCGGCATCGCAACCCTAAGGACTTCGGCCCAGCCGAGGTCGAGGCCTTTCTCACTCACCTTGCCGTCCAGGAACGCGTCGCCGCCCCCACCCAGAATCAGGCGCTCAGCGCCATCCTCTTCCTGTACCGCTCCGTCCTCGGCCTGCCCTTCGAGGCCCCGGTCAGCGCCGCCCGCGCCCGCACCACGCGCCGTATCCTCACCGTCCTCAGCCGCGACGAAACCCGCCTGGTCCTCGGCTACCTCGCCGGCGAATACCAGCTCATGGCCCAGCTCCTCTACGGCAGCGGCCTGCGCCTCATGGAATGTCTCCGTCTGCGAGTTAAGGACCTCGCTTTCGACAACCATCAGGTCCTCGTCCGAGAACCCAAGGGAAACCATGAACGCTTCACGATCCTGCCCGCCAGCCTCTACGCCCCCCTCCAGGACCACCTCGAACGGGTCTACCGTCGGTTCCTCACCGACCTGGACCAGGGCAACGCCGCCGTCATCCTTCCCTTCGCCCTGGCCCGCAAGTACCCCCACGCGCCCGATTCATGGATCTGGCAGTTCGTCTTCCCCTCCCGCCGAGCCTCCCTCGACCCGCGCAGCGGGAAGTCCGCCCGGCATCATTCCAGCCCCAGCGGCCTCCAGAAAGCGGTCACCCGCGCCGCCCTCGAGTCGCACATCGGCAAACGCATCAGTTGCCACACCTTCCGCCATAGTTTCGCTACCCACTTGCTCGAAAGCGGCTACGATATCCGGACCGTGCAAGATCTGCTCGGTCACAAAGATCTTAAGACGACGATGATCTACACGCATGTTCTCCAGCGCGGCGGCCTGGCCGTCCGGAGTCCCCTCGACTGACCTGGCTTCCTCGCTGTGCTGAGCGGTTTATAATTGGCCCATCTACCGCATATATTCCGATGAGCGGGCCGCGACAGCAACCCTGCCGCGGACGTAGCGATATTCCTTCACCGCTGACCGGAGATCCTCTTCAAGGAGGTCAAGATGACGGACAACAGAGCACCGGGGGTTCGGCCGACACAAAATGAACCGGACCCGGAACGACGCATTTTGACCTTCAAGGCCACCCAGCTGGTTTGGCTGGTCTTCGGCGTCCTCGAAGCCCTGATCGCGCTGCGCATCGGCCTGAAGCTGATCGCCGCCAACCCGGATAGCCCCGTTGCGGCTCTTGTCTATAGTTTCACCAGCCTCTTCCTGGCCCCGTTTGCAGGGTTGACGGCCACGCCTTCAGCGGGTGGCATGGTGCTGGAGGTCTCGTCCGTGATCGCCATGCTGGTGTACGCCCTGATCGCATGGGCACTTGAAAGGGTGATCTGGGTCGTTTTCTATCGGCCGCGCGGCGACTAGTCAACCTGACGCATGCAGACCGATCGAACTCCCGACTCTCTGGCGGTGACGATGGCTCCCGATCCACTTAGGTGACGCGGGCCTGTCGGCTCCTCTCTTGGGAGGGCCCGGGCATCGGCGGGGCTTCGTACCCCTGATCACTGCTACGGCCGAAAGCTCAAAAGGAGAATCCTCATGACCACCCTTATCCTGATCTTGCTCGTCTTGTGGCTGCTCGGCTTCTTTGGCCCGAGAGTCGTCCCCAGGATCCCACGTACCGGCAACGTCATTCACGTCTTGATCGTCATCGTGGTCATTCTGGTTATCTTGAAGCTGCTGGGGATGGCGTAGGCGCAACCTCACGTCATCGGCTGCCAGAACCATGCAAGATTGGTCGTAGCCGACGCCGACACGCAGGCAACCTCTCCGGCCGGCAACCGCCTTCGTCCAGTTGGCTGGGCCACTCCCCGTTGCTCTGCCAACGGTCTTCCCGTCCGTCGCCGCCGGAAGGAGATAGCCGTCTGGACGGATCGCCCTCGACCTCTGGCCGACGGGCCTATAATCTCCGCGGTTTGCACCTGGAGAGACTGCCGACGGACGATGCCCCCCACACTGTTTCGCGGCGGCACACTCGTCACCGATACCGATAGCACGCGCGCCGACCTGCTCATCGACGGCGAGACGATCGCTGCCATCGGCGGCCCGGCTCCCGCCGACGCGCAGATCATCGACGTCTCCGGCAAGCTCATCCTCCCGGGCGGGATCGATCCCCATACGCATTTCGACCTGCCGATGTTCGATACGGTATCCTCCGACGACCACTACACGGGCCACAAGGCGGCTGCCTTCGGCGGGACGACGACCGTCATGGACTTCGTTCCCACTCCCGAAAGGGGGCCTCTTCGCGCTGGCCTGGACGAGTGGCACGCCAAAGCCGACACGAAGGCGGCGGTCGACTTCTGCTTCCATATGAACATCACCCGGCTGGACGCGGCCGTCCTGGATGAGATCGGCCGCCTGCCGAGCGAAGGGATCACGACTCTCAAGGTCTTCACCGCCTACAACGGCCGGCTGCGCCTACAGGACGGCGAGATCTTCCAGGTCATGCGACGTGGCGCCGAGCATGGGCTCCTCACCATGGTCCACGCCGAGAACGGCGATGTCATCGATGTCCTCGTCCCCGAAGCTCTCGCCGCCGGCCACACCACCCCCGAATGGCACGCCCTCACGCGGCCGGGATGGGGCGCCGTCGAAGCGACGTTGAGAGCCATCGCCCTGGCGGCGCAGGCCGGTTCTCCAGCGTACATCGTCCATATGAATATGGCCGGGGAAGTCGACCAAGTGCGCTACGCGCGCGACCGCGGCTTGCCGGTGATGGGCGAGACTTGCCCGCCGTACCTGTTCTTCACCATCGACGATTTGCGGCGGCCGGACGGGGCCAAATGGATCTGCTCTCCACCCATGCGTACCGAAGCCGACCAGGCCGGCCTGTGGCAAGGGCTGTCGGCCGGGGTCATCCAGACGATCGGCACCGATCACTGCCCGTTCTTCTTCGACGGGCGCAAGCCGATCCCCTACGAAGGAAAACAGGTTGCCATCCCGGGGAAAGAACTGGGAGCGAACGACTTCACCAAGATCCCCAACGGACTCCCTGGCATCGGCGACCGCCTTCCTATCCTCTGGACTCATGGAGTGGGCGAAGGGCGGATCACGCCCAGCCAGTTCGTCGCCCTCACCTCGACCAACGTCGCCAAGATCTTCGGCCTCTACCCCAGGAAAGGCGCCCTGCGGCCGGGGTCGGACGCCGATATCGTAATATGGGATCCCGAGAAAATGATTCACTACGGGGTCGCCGTGGCGCAGCACCGCACCGACTACAACTTGTACGAAGGATGGGAGCTCAAGGGTTTTCCGACGCAGGTCTACCTGCGCGGGAACTTGATCGTCGGCGACGGCCGGTGGCTTGGCCGCCCCGGGATGGGGCGTTTTCTCCACCGCCAGGCCGGCGCACCCGCGATCTAGCCGGCCCTGCCCGGGACGGCACTTATAAGGAAGCGATATGACGCCCGACCAGGAACTTCCTCCAGACCAAATTGCCCCGCTGGCGCTGCGTCACAACTTCTGGACGTGGTCGGCGCAGGCCGAGGTCAAACCGATCCCGGTCGTGCGCGCCGAAGGGGTCCGCTTCTGGGATGCCACCGGCAAGGCCTATCTCGACTTCAATTCGATGATGATGTGTTCCAACATCGGCCACGGCAACCAGCACGTCGTCGAAGCCATCGTGCGCCAGGCGCGCGAGCTGCCTTTTGCCGCCCCGGCCATGGCGACCAAACCGCGCGCCATCCTGGGCCGGATGCTGGACGAGATCTGCCCCGGCGAGCTCGACCACTTCCTCTACACCCTGGGCGGCGCCGAGGCGATCGAGAACGCCATCAAGCTCGCCCGGGCCGCCACCGGTCGCCACAAGATCCTGGCCCGCTACCGCTCGTACCACGGCGCCACGCACGGCGCCATCGCCGCCACCGGCGATCCGCGGCGCTGGGCCTGGGAGCCGCTCGTCATGCCGGGCGTGGTCCACTTCTTCGACCCATATCGCTATCGCTCCGCGCTCCATCGGGACGGACCGGACGTCGACGAAGCCACCTTCACCCACGACTACTTGCATCAGCTCGAGGAGACGATCCAGCTCGAGGGCCCCGCGACGATCGCCGCCATCCTGGTCGAGACCGTCACCGGCACGAACGGCGTCATCATCCCTCCGGAAGGCTACCTGCCGGGTGTGCGAGAGATGTGCGACCGCTACGGCATCCTGCTCATTTGCGACGAAGTCATGAGCGGATTCGGCCGAACCGGGGCCTGGTTCGCCGTCGATCACTGGAAGGTCAAACCGGACCTGATGACGATGGCTAAGGGGTTGACCTCGGCCTACGCCCCGCTTGGGGCGGTCGCTATGACGCCGGCCGTCGCCGCCACGTTCGACCATCGGGTCTACCAGGGCGGCCTGACCTTCAACGGCCATCCGATCTCGATGGCGGCCGCCATCGCCAACATCGAGGTCATGCGCGACCTCGGATTGCCGGAACGATCGAAGGTGATGGGAAAATCACTGGCGCGCCGATTGCGCGAGCTGGGGGAGAGCCATCCTTCGGTGGGCGATGTGCGTTCGATCGGTCTCTTTGGCGCCGTCGAGTTGGTCCGAGACCGGAAGACCCGCGAGCCGATGGCCACCTTTGATACCATCCCGAGCGTAGCGAGGGACGACACCAGCCCGGAGATGATCGCCCTGCGCCGGTTCCTCCTCGAACGGGGTTTGTACCTCTACATCCACTGGAACATCGTCCTCATCGTCCCACCGCTGATCATCACCGAGGACGAGCTCGCCGAGGGCCTGGCCATCCTGGACGAAGGCCTGCGCCTCACCGACGCCGCCGCCTCCTGACTGCAGGCCTGGCCTTTGCGACCCTCTCCGTCTGAAGGCGCAGCCTATACCTGGTCGGCGGTCTTCGGTTCCAACTGACGTGCCACGCGAATGGAACGCGCCAATCCCAAGTTGCGAGGGGGGTACGGGGGGACGTGCTCACGTCCCCCCGGTGGCCCCCCTTGAGGGGGGCCAGAAGGGGGGTGGGAACTCAAGGGCTTCCCTCACATGGCTTTTCCCTAATTGCCCACCACCCGCATGGGTGCTAGAATCGGCATGTCCTCGAGCCGGCGGTCGTCGCGGGGTGGACCCCGCGGCGGCGTTGAGCATCCCCGCTCATCGAGAAGCGCCACCGGCTCCACGCACCTCGCACCCGTGGCCAGGATGACCGACTGGCAGAGATATCTCCAACCGGAGAAGGTCGAAGAGGCGCTGGCCGCTCTAGATTCGGCCGGCGGCCGGGCGCGCCTGGTGGCCGGCGGCACCGATCTGCTGCTCGATATCCAGCAAGGTCGCCACCCCCCGGTCGAAGTCCTGGTCGACGTCGCCGGGATCCACGAGATGGGCCACATTCGGGTGGACGGCGACGTCGCCCTGATTGGCGCCGCGGTACCGCACGCCACGATCGTCGATTACCCGGAGTTGAAGGCGCGCGCCTCGGCGCTCACCGAAGCCTGCGGCCTGATCGGCGGACCGCAGGTGCGCGTCGTCGCCACGCTGGGCGGCAACGTCGCCCATGCCCTCCCGGCCGGCGATGGGACGATCGCCCTACTGGCGCTGGATGCCCAGGCCGAACTGGCCTCGCCGGGCAAACGAGAGTGGCTGCCCCTGGCCGACCTCTTCGCCGGACCCGGTCAGACGACCTTCGACCGCAGCCGGCAGGTGCTGGTCGGGTTTCGTGTCCCCTTGTCTGGTGACCGCGAGGCATCGGCCTTCTACCGCGTGATGCGGCCCCAGGGCGTGGCCATCGCCATCCTCAACGTCGCCTGCTGGATGCGCCTCACGACGGGCGGGGAGATCGAGGCCATCCGGATCTCCTGCGGACCGGCAGGCCCGATGCCGCTGCGCTGCCGTCAGGCCGAGGCGGCTCTGCTCGGTCTGTCGCTGTCGGCGATGGACTGGGATAACGCCGGCGAAGCCCTCCTGCAAGATGCCCGCTTCCGCACCAGCCCCCACCGAGCGACTCTGGAGTATCGCAAGCACCTGGCAGGTATCGTCTTGAAACGCGTCGTCACCGCAGCCTATCACCGGGCGGCCCGGCCGGCCACGGAGGCAGCATGAGATTATGGGTGAACGACATTGCGTACGACGTCGAGCCGGCGCCGGGCGAGATGCTCTCGACGCTCCTTCGTGAGCGGCTGGGCCTGACCGGAACGAAGATCGGCTGCGACGAGGCCGAATGCGGAATCTGCACCGTCCTGCTCGACGATGAACCCGTCCTGTCCTGTACGCTCCCGGCGCCGAAGGCCGCCGGCCGCCGCGTTCGTACGATCGAGGGAGTCGCGACGGACGATGGTCTCCACCCTCTTCAGGAAGCTTTCGTGGCGCTCGGCGCCGTCCAGTGCGGCTTTTGCATCCCGGGCCAGATCATGGCGGCGCTGCCGCTGCTCGAGAGCAATCCGAACGCCTCCGAAGGGGAGATCCGCGAGGCCCTCAAAGACACGCTTTGCCGCTGCGCCGGCTACCCGACCATCGTGCGAGCGGTCCAGGCGGCGGGCGCCAACATGGAGCGAGGGACCCCGATCGAGCCGCCGCCGCTGCCGGAAACAGATACGACGTACATCGTGGGCCATGTCATGGTCCGCCCGGACGCGCTACCCAAGGTCACCGGCAAGGCGCTGTATGCCGACGATTTCAGCTACCCCGGAATGCTCATCGGCAAGACTCTGCGCGCCGGCATTCCGCACGCCACCGTTCTCCGATTGGAGACCGAGGCGGCGCGCCGCCTGTCGGGCGTCCGGGCCGTCCTGACCGCGGCCGACATTCCCGGCGAACACAACCACGGGCTGGTGGTCAAGGACTGGCCGGCGCTGGTGGGGATCGGGGAGAAGGTGCGTTACGTCGGCGACGCGGTCGCCATCGTCGCCGCCGACAGCGAAGAAATCGCGCGGCAGGCGCTGGCACTGATCGAGGCCGAGTACGAAACGCTCCCCGTCGTAAGCGACCCGGTGCAGAGCCGCCAACCGGAAGCCCCGGTCTTGCACGAGAAGGGCAACCTGCTCAAGCACATCAAGGTCCGCAAGGGCGACGTCGAGGCCGGCCTGGCCGAGGCGGCTCTCGTCCTGGACGAGACTTTCTACACGCCGATCACCGAGCACGCCTTCCTCGAGCCGGAGTGCTCGATCGCCCGGCCGCTGCCGGATGGACGGATCGAGATCGTCGTTGGGTCGCAGATCCCGTATTCCGATCGCGAACAGGTTGCGCGCTGCCTCGGGCTGCGCCACGAACAAGTGCGCGTGATCGGGACGCTGATCGGCGGAGGGTTCGGCGGCAAGGAAGACATCGCCGGCCAGATCCACGCCGCGCTCTTGGCGCAGGCCACCGGCAAACCGGTGAAAATCCTGTACGACCGCCACGAAAGCCTGTTGGTCCATCCGAAACGACACGCCACGCAGATTCGCGTCCGCCTCGGAGCGGCCCAGGACGGGCGCCTGATCGCCTGCGAAACCGAACTCTACGGGGATACCGGGGCGTATGCCTCGCTGGGCGAGAAGGTGATGACCCGGGCGACGACGCATTCGGCCGGGCCTTACGTCGTTCCGCATGTCAAGGCCGACTGCTATGCCATGTACACCAACAACCCCCCGGCGGGCGCCTTCCGCGGCTTCGGCGTGACGCAGTCCGCCTTCGCCATCGAGTCGGTGTTGGATGAGCTGGCGGAGCGGCTCCATCTCGATCCGGTCGAGCTCCGCCGGCGCAACGCCCTGCGCGTGGGCGCGGTCACGAACACCGGCCAGCTGCTCACCGAGAGCGTCGGCCTGATCGAATGCATCGACCGCGTCGACGCCGAGATGCGCCGAAGGGCGGGGGGCGACCCGTTTCGATCACGCCGCGTAGCAGGGCAGCCGCACTTGCGGCGGGCCTGGGGCATCGCCGCCGCCTACAAGAACACCGGCCTCGGCGGCGGAGCGCCGGACCGCGCCACGGCTGAGGTCGAGCTGTACGACGACGGCACGGCCGAAGTGCGCACGTCGTCGGCCGAAATCGGGCAGGGATTGGTGGCGGTGCTGCAGATGATCGCCGCCGAGGAGCTGCGTCTTTCGCCGGAACGAATTCACGTCCTGCTGTCCGACACCGATCTGACCCCCGACGGCGGGCCGACGACGGCCTCGCGCCAAACCTACGTCACCGGCAACGCCGTGCGCTTCGCCGCCGAAGGCGTCCGTCAGGCGATGAGCGCCGCGCTGGCCGAACGCTTCGACCTGCCTCCTGAACAAGTCAAGTTCGTCGAGGGGCTGGCGCAAGTCGACGGGCAGCGCCTGTCGTACGGCGATGTCGCGCGGGTGATGAAAGCCGAGGGTCGAGAGCCGCGCGCCTCCTATGAGTATTGGGCGCCGGCCACCCAGCCTCTCGACAGCGGTGGGCGGATGCACTTCGCTTTCTCCTTCGCCGCCCAGGCGGCCGAGGTGGAGGTCGATACGGAAACCGGCGAAGTGCGCGTCCTGTGCATCGTCGCCGCCAACGACGTCGGCCGGGCGATCAACCCGTTGGGCCTGCTCGGCCAGGTCGAAGGCGGGGTGATGATGGGGCTCGGCAACGCGCTGACCGAGGAGTTCATCGTCGAGGACGGCCGGGTCTTCTCCGACCACCTGGCGCGCTACCGCATGCCGGGGATCAGCCACACCCCCGAGATCGTATCGATCGTCGTCGAGCACCCGACGAGCGAAGGTCCCCACGGCGCCAAGGGCGTGGGGGAGATCGTCTCGATCCCGACGACGCCCGCCATCACCAACGCCATCGCCTTCGCCACCGGTGTGCGGATCCGCCGCCTTCCGGTCGATCAGGATTGGCTGGCCCTGGAGATAGCCCGACGCGGCGCTTTGCCGGAGGCGATTTGATGCTGATCCACAACGTGCGCCTGGTGACCTGGGGCCTGACCAACGAGATCCTCGATGGCGGGGCGGTGCTGGTGGAGAAGGGCCGGATCGCCGAAATCGGGCCGGAGGCGCGGATGCTCAAGCGCCATGCTCGGGTCGAACGGCTCGACGGTCGCGGCCAGCTGCTGATGCCGGGGAACATCTGCGCCCACACCCACTTCTACGGCGCCTTCGCCCGCGGCCTGGCCATCCCCGGCCGGGCGCCGCGTGATTTCCCCGAGATCCTGCGCAAACTATGGTGGCCGCTCGACAAGGCGCTGACGCCCAACGACGTGCGGGCTTCGGCCGAGGTCTGCCTGGTCGATGCCATCCGCCACGGTACGACGACGCTCATCGATCACCACACCTCGCCCAACGCCATCGACGGTTCGCTGGATGTGATCGCCGAGGCCGTCGAACACTCCGGGCTCCGGGCGGTGCTGTGCTACGAAGTCACCGATCGCGACGGACCGGTGCGGGCGCGGGCCGGCATCCAGGAGAACGTACGCTTCCTGAAACGCTGCGCCCGAGGCGTCGCCGGCGGGAGGGTCGCCGGGCTATTCGGTCTGCACGCCAGCCTGACGCTGTCGGACCAGACGCTGTCCGACTGCCGGGCGGCGGCGCCGGAGGGGACCGGCTTCCATATTCACGTGGCCGAGCATGAAGCCGATCAGTATGACAGCCTGGCCCGATCCGGGACGCGGGTCGTCGATCGGCTGGCGAAAAACGGCATCCTCGGCCCGACGACGATCACCGCCCACGGCGTCCACACCGACGCCCGCGAGGCCGAATTGCTGGCGCAGACGCGGACCTGGGTGACACACCAGCCGCGATCCAATATGAACAACGGCGTCGGCGCGGCGCCGATCGAGTCGTTGGTACGGGCCGGCGTGCGCGTGGCGCTGGGCAATGACGGATTTTCCAATGCGATGTGGGAGGAGTGGAAGACGGCCTACCTGCTGCACAAAGCCTGGCACCGCGACCCGCGCCGCATGCCGGGCGACCTGGTGGCCGAAATCGGCGCCTACAACAACGCCGCGCTGGCCTCGCAGTCCTTTCCCGGCGCCCCCCTCGGCGTCCTGGCGCAAGGCGCCCACGCCGACCTGATCCTGGTCGATTACCACCCGACGACACTGCTGTCGGCCGGCAATCTGCCGTGGCACATCCTGTTCGGGTTCCACGAATCGATGGTGACGACGACCATCGTGGCGGGACAGATCCTGATGCAGGATCGGCGTCTGCTGACGCTCGATGAAGCGGAGGTCACCGCTCGGGCCCGGGCCCTCGTCCCCGGCGTGTGGCAGCGCTACGCCGGTTTTGTCCCGGCCGACAACCAGTAGCATCGGGAGGTCACCGTGCTTCCGTCGAACCCCCACCCCTTTCCCTCGCGACACCTGCACCTGCGGCGCACCGCAGGTGCGGTGCAGGTGAGCAGCCTGGAAGGCCTCCCCCTGCGTGATGTTGCACTCGCACACCAACGAGGGTTGCAGGCCGTCTCACCGCCCCGGTGCACCCTGTTCGGACCGCGAGAACCGGTCCGCCGGGGCGAGACGGCCGAAACGGGTGCGCCCCGGCGGGCCGCCGGCCGTTCGCCCTCGCGGAGCATCCCGATGGGGCGCAGGCTGGCACTCGCAGGGCGCTGGCCAGGACGGGGGGCTCGCGGCCCGAACGGAGGGGAGGGAGGTTCTTCCAGGAGGAAGGGCGTGGCTTTGCCACCCCCTTCCTCCTGGATCCTCATCCCCCTCTCCGCACGTGACTTCTTGGGTCGAGGCGCTGGCCGCGGAGAGGGGGAAGGGGGCCGTCTCGCCCCGGCGGGCCGCCGGGTCTCGCGGCCCGAACGGGGTGAGGCTGGAAGGTGTCCTTTCAGGAGGCTTGTCGTACCATTCGAAATCGGAGAACTCGGGGGGTTGGAGCGCATCTCCCCTCCCCAAACACACAAGGAGAGTCGATGGCAGAACAGCGGCTCATCCTGACGCTGGGCCTGATCGGGGGCACAGGCAAGGAAGGCAAGGGGCTGGCCTACCGCTGGGCGCGGGCCGGCTACAACGTCATCATCGGCTCCCGCACCAAGGAGAAGGCCGAGGCGGCGGCGCAGGAATTGAACGGGCGACTGGGCGGCGAGCAGGTGCGCGGCATGCTCAACCCTGATGCCGCCTGGGCGTGTGACATCGCTATCCTGACCGTCCCGTACGAGGCGCACACGGCGACGCTCGAGTCGGTGCGGGAAATGCTGACCGGCAAGGTCCTGGTCGATGTGACGGTGCCGGTGCGGCCGCCGAAAGTCTCGGTCGTGCACGTGCCGGCGCAGGGCAGCGCGGCCCGGGAGTCGCAGGGCCTGCTCGGCGATCAGGTGCGGGTTGTCTCGGCGTTTCAGAACGTCTCCCACGTACATCTGGCGGAAGACCATCCGATCGCCTGTGACGTGCTCGTCAGCGGCGACGATGCCGAAGCCAAAGAACAAGTGCTGCGACTTGTGGAGGCGGCCGGGATGGTGGGATGGGACGCCGGCCCCCTGGCCAATGCCATCGTGGCCGAAGGGATGACTTCGGTGTTGATCGGGATCAACCGCCGCTATAAGATGAAGGGCGCAGGCATCCGCATCACCGGCATCGATCCGTTCTAATCCAACCGTCATGTCGCCGCCCGAGTCCGTCACCCTCACCGCCCTGCCGGACATCCCCCTCATTCGCCCGGGCGACGATCTCGCCCCGCTGATCCTTTCGTCCCTAACATTCGCCGGGCTGTCGCTCCAGAACGAGGATGTGATCGTCCTGGGACAGAAGATCGTCTCCAAGGCCGAGGGGCGGCTGCGCAACCTGGCCGAGGTGACCCCCGGCGAAGCAGCCCACCGGCTGGCGGCGGAGACGGAGAAGGACCCGCGCCTGGTCGAGCTGCTGCTGGCCGAGAGTCGGCGCGTGCTTCGCACGCGGCCAGGGCTGATCATCGTCGAGCATCGTCTGGGGTTTGTCTGCGCCAACGCCGGCATCGACCATTCGAACGTCGCCGGCGAGGACGAGAGCGGCGACGCCTGGGTTCTGCTGCTTCCGGAGGACCCGGACGGCTCCGCCCGCCGGCTGCGCCAACGTCTGGAGCTGGCGACCGGCGCCCAAATCGCCGTCCTGATCATCGACTCGCACGGGCGCGCCTGGCGCATGGGGACGGTCGGCGTCGTCATCGGGGCCTCCGGCTTCCCCTGCCTGCAGGACCTGCGCGGGCATGAGGACCTCTACGGCTACCGCCTGCGCGTGACCGAAGTCGGACTGGGCGACGAAGTGGCCGCAGCGGCTTCGATGCTGATGGGCCAGGCCGCCGAAGGGCGGCCGGTAATCCACATGCGAGGGCTGACCTATCCGAAGCGAGACGGATCGTTGGCGGAGCTCATCCGGCCTGCGGGTGAGGATCTGTTCCGGTAGCCCCAGGCTTCAGCCTGGGTCCGGAGGAATCCGGTGTAGCCCCAGGCTTTAGCCTGGGTCCGAGACCTACCGCCGTAGCCCCAGGCCTGAGCTTCGTCCGCAGGCTAGAGCCTGCGACTACATGACCGGCGAGGGAGACGGGGTGACATGATCGACGGAATCCCGGAGGAGTTGCAATACCTCCTGCTCGACGAAACACGCGCCTACGCCTATCTGGCGACCGTGATGGCCGACGGTTCGCCGCAAGTGACCCCGGTCTGCTTTGACGTGGCGGACGGAGTGATTCGGGTGAACACCGCCGTGGGGCGGACGAAATGGCGCAACATGAAGCGGCGCGCCCAGGTGGCCCTGGTCATCGCCGATCCGCGGAACCCATACCGCTACCTGCAGGTGCGCGGCCGGGTGGAGCGCTGGACGGAAGAGGGGGCCCGCGAGCACATCGACCGGCTGTCGCAGAAGTACGATGGAACAGAGACGTACGATGGACCGGCCGACGAACAACGTGTGATCTTCCTCATCCGCCCGGAATCGGCTAACGGCCAAGGATGATCTCGCCCGACAAGTTGCTTGACCTCTTTCGGCTCCGCCGCTCGGTTCGTCGATTCACCGACGCACCGGTCGACACGGCGGGGCTCGAGCGAGTATTGGAGGCGGCGCGCCTGGCCCCCTCGGCCCACAACCGCCAGCCGTGGCGCTTCGTCGTGGTTCAGGGGGAGGCGCGCGCCCGTCTGGCGGAGGCGATGGCGGCCCGCCTGCGGTCCGATCGGCTGGCCGATGGGGCGGCGCCGGAAGACGTCGAGGCCGATGCCGCTCGATCGCGCGATCGGTTGACCAAGGCGCCCGCCGCCATCCTGGTCTGCCTCACGATGGAGGCGATGGACCGCTACCCGGATGCGCGACGCGCCCAGGCCGAGCGGTTGATGGCGGTCCAGAGCGTGGCGATGGCCGGAGAGAACCTGCTGCTGGCAGCAGCGGCCGAGGGGTGGGGCGCGTGCTGGATGTGCGCACCTCTCTTCGCCGGCGAGGAGGCGCGCCGTGCCCTCGACCTGCCGGCGGCGTGGGAGCCTCAGGGGCTGGTCTTGCTCGGCCAGGCCGCCGAAGCCCCACGGCCGCGCGGTCGGATCAACCTCGAGGACGTGACGGCGTGGCGCTGAACGTCGCGGCGCTGGCCGGGGGCGTCGGCGGCGCCAAACTGGCGCACGGGCTGGCGGCGGCCCTGCCGCCGGATAACCTGACGGTCATCGTCAACACCGCCGATGACTTCGATCATCTCGGGCTTCACATCTGCCCGGATCTGGATACTGTCGTCTACACCCTGGCGGGCGTCGCCAATCACAAGAGCGGATGGGGTCGGGATCGCGAAACGTGGAACTTCCTCGGTGCGATCGGCGAACTCGGCGGGCCGACCTGGTTTCGCCTGGGGGACCGCGATCTGGCCCTGCACATCTGGCGCAGCCAGAGTCTGCGCTGGGGCATTCCCTTGAGCGCCGTCACGGTCGATGTCTGCCGCGCGCTGGGCGTGCGCCCAACCGTGCTGCCGATGACGGATGACGACGTGCGGACGATGGTCCAGACAGATGAGGGAGAGATCGCCTTCCAGGAGTACTTCGTTCGTCGGGCGTTTCAGCCGGCCGTGCGCGGCTTCCGCTTCTTCGGGGCCGACGCCGCCCAACCCGGGCCGGGCGTCCTCCCGGCGATCGAGGCGGCCGATCTGGTCGTCGTCTGCCCGTCGAATCCGTGGGTCAGCATCGATCCGATCCTGTCGATCCCCGGCGTGCGGGACAGCGTCGCGTCGCGGATGACGGTCGCCGTCTCCCCGCTGGTCGGGGGGAAGGCCGTCAAGGGCCCGGCGGCGAAGATGGCGGCCGAACTCGGCATCGAGCCGACGCCGATGTCGATCGCGGCGCATTACGATGGGGTCATCCGTGGGCTCGTCTACGATGACGCCGATGCCGACTGCGGCGGGATTCTGGCAGCGCAAGGAGTCCGCTCGATCCGTACCGACACTCTGATGCGCTCCGATGGCGGTCGGCGCCGCCTGGCCGAGAAAGTGCTGGCCTTTGGCGCTTCACTCCTCGCCGAGAGGCCGGCGTGACGACCTGGGCCGTTGTCCCGGTCAAGCCGTTGCGGCGGGCGAAGTCCCGCCTGAGTTCGATGCTCGGCGCCGAGGAGCGGCTGGCGTTGAGTCGGCAGATGCTCAATCGCGTTCTCGAGGCGCTGGCCGGGGTACCGGAGATTGAGCGTACGCTTGTGGTGTCGCGCGACTCGGAGGCCATGGCGCTGGCCCGCCACCACGGTGCGCGGACGCTCTCCGAGCGTCCGCCGATCGACCTCAACCAGGCACTGCAGCAGGCGACCCGGGCCGCCGTCGGGTCGGGGGCCTCCGCCGTTCTGGTGGTCCCGGCCGATCTGCCCCTGGTGACGATGGACGACTTGCGCGAGTTGGTCGCCATGGCCGGGCCGCCGCCGGTCGTCGTGCTGGCGCCCGACCGGCGCCAAGCGGGGACGAACGCCTTGTTGGTCTCACCGGCCGGTTTGATAGAATACGTATTCGGGCCGTCCAGCTTCGATCGCCACCGCGCTTCTGCGCTGGCGGCCGGCGCCAGAGTCTTGGTGTGCGACCGCCCAGGGCTGGCCCTCGACCTCGACCTACCGGAAGATCTGGGCCTATTCCGGGAGGCGTCGGGCGGGAAAGTCGCCTGACCAGGACGTGTCCCGCCCTTGGCGGCCTGCGCCGCTTCCGGCGCGCCGTCCTTGGCGCCCTGCACCCCTTCGGGTGCCCTGAAGAGGGTAGAGGGCGAAGGGCATAGAGGCCGAGAATAGGGAGGGAGTCCCCATGCCTTCAGCCCGCGTCGCCCTCTACCTTCAGGACGCTCACGACCTGCGCGACGGTTTGGACATCGTCCGCTACGCAGAGTCCCGCGGATTCGAGGCCGTCTGGCAGGCCGAGTCGCGGCTCGTGCGGGACGCCATCGTGCCGATGGCCGCGTATGCGGCCGTGACGGAGCGCCTCAAAGTGGGCTCGGGCGTCATCAACAACTGGACGCGCAATATCGGCCTGCTGGCGGCGACCTTCCTGACGCTGGACGACCTGGCGCCGGGCCGGATCATTTGCGGCATCGGCGCCTGGTGGGACCCGCTGGCGCGCAACGTCGGCATCGACCGGCGC
>Ga0209109_10000589_pt1 | contig 19715 bp, 21 predicted proteins | sample Rifsed10ft2_FD_184004 | JGI IMG/M metagenome (GOLD analysis project Ga0209109, IMG submission 184004) | Soil microbial communities from Rifle, Colorado, USA - sediment 10ft 2 (version 2) | ecosystem: Environmental > Terrestrial > Deep subsurface > Rock core/Sediment | place: Rifle, Colorado... | reverse complement strand
CTCCGCCGGGTCTGCGCTACGCAGTATCGGCGCCTCCTCGCCCTCGGCCTGCGACAGCTCCCACGTCGACAGGCCGATGACAGGCTTGCCGTACTGCAGCGCGAAGCCGATCTCCGAAAGCGTGCCGTAGCCGCCGTCGATGGCGATGATGGCGTCGGCGCTGAGGACGACGATGAGGTTGCGCGCCCGGCCGACGCCGCTGACGATCGGCAGCTCGACGTAGGGGTTGGCCTCGCCGCGGTCGGTGCCGGGCAGCACGCCGACCGTGTGGCCGCCGGCCTCGCGCGCGCCGCGACAGGCCGCCTCCATGACGCCGCCGCGGCCGCCGCAGATCAGCGTGCAGCCGCGCCGCGCCAACTCCCGGCCCACGGCCTCCGCCTGCGCGAGGGCCGCCGCCGGCGCTTCCTCCCCACCGACCACGGCGATGATCATCGCGGCGATCATAAGCCTTTCGCTCTCAGCGGTCAGCCCGAGGCCGGCGTCCGCCTGATAAGGCGTTGCTAACCCTTGACCGAAACATGTAGAATAGCGGCCACGATGGAGCCGCCGCCTGTCCAGCACGTCACGACGAGCGATGGCTACAGCATCGCCTACTGCGAAGCTGGCCAGGGCTTCCCGTTCGTCCTCATGCCCTTCCATCACAACCACGTGCAACGCAGGTGGACGGCAACAGACTACTACCTGCACAACCTGGCGCAGCGCTTCCGCCTGATCCACTACGACAGCCGGGGCCAGGGACTTGCGGAACGTCGTCTCGCGGCGCCGCTCTCCACGCGGGACTTCGACCGCGACCTCGAGGCGGTGCTGGAGCGAACGCAGCTGGACCGCTTCATCCTCGCTGGCTACGGCGGCTTCGGGCATGTCGCCGTCCGCTACGCCGCCAGCCATCCGGAGCGCGTTCATGCCCTGGTGCTCTTCTGCTCCAGCGTGTCGTTCTCCGCCTGGCCGCTGTCAGCGATGTGGAAGGTCGCGGAGGAGAACTGGGAGCTCTTTCTGGAGATGGAGCTGCCGAAGAGATTCGACGCCGAGTTGCGGCTGCGCGCGCTAGACTTCTTCAGCGAGGCGGATACGCAGGACGACTACCTCAACCGGATTCGGGCCTTCGCCGCGTCTGAGATCGGTGATGTGCTGCCGTCGCTTCGCGTTCCGACCCTGGTGCTGCACGCTCTCCAGCAGCGCTGGCTCAGCTCCGACGAGGCGGCGAAGCTCGCCGGCCGGATCGAACGCTCCCACCTTGTCTTCGTCGATGGAGAGCTGGAGCCGGAGCCGATGCAGTGCCTCAAGGCGCTGGAAGCCTTTCTCGCCGACCTTCCGGGGCGCGCAGGAGCAGCCGGGGCGGACGTGACGCCGGGGCCCGTGCGCGAGAGCCTCTCGCCCCGCCAGCTGGAGGTGCTGCAGCTCATCGCCGGGGGCAGGACGAACCGCGAGATCGCCGACGCCCTCGTCCTCAGCGAGCGCACTGTCGAGCGCCACGTGGCGGATGTATACGCCAAGCTCGACGTCCGCAACCGCGCCGAAGCCGTCGGCTACGCCCGCGATCAACTGAGCGGCGCCTAGAATCGCCGCTGGGTGTTTCCACCCAGCGGCCGCGCAGGAAACCAGTCCGATTCGTTTCTAACTTTGCGCGTTTCCTCGCACGACGCCGCCTGACCTCCGACCTTACCTTCATGACGCGGTGTTCCCAGTCTCCGGACGGGGGCCCGCCCCGTGACGAAGCCGACCATCGTTGCCTTGTTCAGATGGTGGCCGGCGCGTCACCGGGCCGGGCTCCGAATAGGGAGCGGGACGAACAAGACCGCCTCGATTTGCAAGAAGCTAGAGGAGGAGAACATTCATGAGCATCTTCTTAAGGCATGGACGCTGGTCACTCGCGAGTCTGCTCTTGGCCGTTGTGCTGCTTGCCGCGAGCGGCGCGGCCGGAGAGCGGGTGGAGGCCGCCATCGGGACGTTCGAGGTCGCGATGGTGGGCGCTAACGAGGTGCCGGCCGCTTCGGGGCCAGGGAGTGGCCTCGCCCGCTTTACTTTCAACGACGTCACGCGGGAGCTGACGTACGTCGTGTGGATGAGGGGGCTATCGTCTGGTGAGGTGACGGCCTCGCACATCCACCGCGCGCCCGCAGGTACGGCCGGTCCGCCCGTATACACCCTGGCTACCTCTGGGTTCGACGTCATCTCCGGCAGCATCACGCTGACGGAAGCAGACGTCGCCGACCTCAGGGCAGGCAGCCTCTACGTCAACATCCACTCCAAAGCGAACCCCAGCGGCTTCGCCCGCGGCCAACTGGTGCTTCCCGGCGCGGCCGCGGCACCCGCGCTTGCCGCGCCTAGCACCGGCGACGCCGGCCTGGCCTCGCCGACCGGCGGCACGGGCATCCTCGGATACGGCATCGCGATACTGGCGTTCGGGCTCGCAACCGTCCTCATAAGAGTAAGGCGCACTTCCTGAATCCGAGGGCGGGAGCTGGTGAGGGGGTCGAGAGGCTCCCTCACCAGCCAGGAGTTCCTACATGCATCGATTCATCTGGATCGCGGCTTCCGTCCTGCTGCTCGCCTGCGCGTCCGACCAACCAGAGGCCTCGTCTCCAGTTCCCGTCTCTACGAGGCCTGCAGCTCCCGAGGCGGCGGCAACTCTCCCGCCTCCCACTCCGACACCTGCCGCCACCGCGACGCCCAGTGTCATCGCGACGAGCGAGCCGGCCCAGCCTCGACCGACCGCGGCGCCTCGCGGCAATGAGCCGACGCGCCCAGCCGGACCGATCGCGGTTAGGTTGCGCGCCCTCAACCTGGCCTTCTCCGAGCGGACGCTGAGCTTTCCGGCCGGCGTCTCCGCGACCCTCGTCCTCGAGAACGATGACCTCTCAGTCCTGCACGACATCGGCGTAAGCCTGCCGGGCGTCGGTCACAGCGAGGCCTGTTCAGGACCGTGTACCACCAGCGTCAGCTTCACGGCCCAGGCGCCGGGCAGATACACGTTCTTCTGCAGCATTCACGCCGACATGGTCGGAGACCTCATCGTCACGCCCTGATCGCGTGCGACCTCCGGTTGGATAGGGAGGCGCTTCCTCCCCGCCGACAACGGCGATGATCATCGGCGCGATCATAAGCCTTTCGCCCTCAGCGGTCAGCCCGAGGCCGGCATCCGCGCCCTGTTCAGGGGATAGTAACCCTTGACAGAAGCATGTAGAATAGCGCCTGCGATGGAGCAGCCAGCGGTCCAGTACGTCACCACTCCTGATGGCTTCAAGATCGCCTGGGCGGCGGCGGGCGAAGGCATGCCTGTCATCGAGGCGCCGTTCCACCACAACCACGTCCTCCTGCGCTGGCAGGCCCCCGGCGCCTGGCTGCAGGGCGTCGCTGAGCACTTTCGCGTCATCGGCTACGACAGTCGTGGCCAGGGCCTGTCGACCTGCGGCCTCACGGCAGACCCGACCGTCGAGGACTACAGGCGCGACCTCGAAGCCGTAATCGAGGCGACCGGCGTCGAGCGCTTCGCGCTGGCCGCGTATGGCGGCTTCGGTCACGTGGTATTGCGCTACGCCGTCGACCATCCCGACCGCGTCACGGCCCTCATCCTCATCTGCAGCTGCGAAGACTTCGCCGCCTGGAGCCCTTCCGCCTTCCTCGGTGTCGCGGAAGAGAACTGGGGCCTCTTCCTCGAGCTGCAGGTTCGCAAGGTCCCGCCCGACGTACAGCCGCAGATCATCGCCTGGCTCAGGGAGATGTCCAGCCAGGCCGACTACGTACGGCTGCTGAGGGCCTTCCTCAGCAGTCCCCCCGTCACGGACATCCTGCCCAAGATAAGCTGCCCCACGCTGCTCCTGCATTCCCTCGACCAGCACTGGCTGCCGCCCGCCGAGGGGGCGAAGGTCGCTGCCAAGATCCCCAACGCGCGCATCTTGTTCACCGATGGCGACGTCGAGCCGGACTTCGTCCAGGGCGTCGCGGCCATCATCGACTTCCTCAAGGGCGTGCTGGCGCCCGCGCCGATTTTGCCCCTCCCGAAGGGTGCCAGCTCACAGGGCAAGCTGTCACAGCGCCAGCTCGAGGTGCTGTGCCGGATCTCCGAGGGCAAGACGACGCGCGAGATCGCCGAGGCGCTGGTCGTCAGCGAGCGCACCGTCGAACGCCACGTTGCCGACCTCTACTCGAAGATCGGCGCCCGCAACCGCGCGGAGGCAACGGCGTACGCTCTCAGCCGGTACGGGAGCTAAGCTCGCCTGTCGGCAAACACCCATATAGCCCATCGCACCTAGCAGCGAACTTTGAGTGCTTTCCCTGAAGCGGAGAGCGCTGCTTCGCCATAGTCTCAGGCCGCGGTGTTCCGACACGACTGTCGGGGGCCGCCCCCTGGCGATGCCGACCGTCGCCGTCTTGTTCAGGCGGTGGTCGGCGCGCCTCCGGGGCCGCTCCTGCAGGTGCCCAGGGACGGACAAGACCGCTAGCTACTCAGGTCTCACGACCGAAGGAGGAAAGGATGAACCGCGCACTATCGCGCACGACCATAGCTCTCGGCCTCACCGCTCTCGTCTCGCTTGTCGCATTCGCGTCGGCGCTCTCGGCCTCGAACTGGGGCACGCCGGCGAGCGTCGAGTCGATACCGGGCACGAGCGCCGACTTCAACACGGCCAGCCTGGACGGCTGCCCGATCGAATCGCCGGACGGCCTCAGCTTCTACATGGCCTCCGACCGTCCCGGCGGCCAGGGCGGCATCGACATCTGGATCGCCCGCCGCGCCAGCACGACTGCCCCCTGGGGCGCCCCGGTCAACGCCGGCGCGCCCGTTAACTCCAGCGCCAACGACTTCTGCCCCACGCCTGTCCAGGACGGCAGGCTCTTCTTCGTGAGCACCCGCGCCGGCGGCTGCGGCGGCGCCGACATCTACGTGGCCAGCCCGGAGGGATCCGGCTGGAGCGCTCCCAAACACCTCGGCTGTCAGCTGAACAGCGCCGGCGATGAGTTCAGCCCGTCTGTCCCTCAGGAGCGGCCGGGGGAGACCCGCGTCTACTTCTCCAGCAACCGGCCCGGCGGCTTCGCGGCCGAAGCGACCGGCGCGGCTCCCGACCACGACATCTACTTCAGCTTCCTGCAGGCCGACGGGAGCTTCGGCCCCGCCATCCTGGTGGAAGGGGTCAACTCGGCTAGCGACGACCTCCGGCCCAACGTCCGCCTCGACGGCCTCGAGATCGTCTTCGACTCCACGCGGCCCGGTGGACTAGGGGGCCCGGATATCTGGATGTCTTCCCGAAAGACCGCGAACTACGCCTGGTCGACACCCGAGAACCTCGGCCCGACGATCAACTCGTCCTCGGGCGAGACGCGGGGCTCGCTGTCCCGCACCGGCGACCGGCTCTACTTCGGCTCCAACCGTCCCGGCGGCGAGGGCAACAGCGACATCTACGTCTCCGTTCGCGGCGGCGCCGTCACGCAGACAGCTCCGGCGCTCGCCGCGCCCAGCACGGGCGACGGCGGGCTGCTGCCTCGCGACGGAGGGGGCTCGGCTCTGCTGCCGGCCGCCATCCTCATGCTGGCCGCCGGCTCAACGGCCTTCCTTCTACGGATGGTGCGCGCTTATCGCCGCTGAATCGGAACGCTGACAACATAGAGGGAGGAGGCAAATGCCTCCTCCCTCCGCTTTCATTTTGGGGCCTCGGCCCTACCTCGCCCGCGGGTGGGCCTTCTCGTACGCCTCGCGGATGTGCTCGCGGCTGACCTGCGTGTAGACCTGCGTCGTCGAGATGTTGGCGTGGCCCAGCAGCTCCTGCACCTTGTGGATGTCCATGCCGCCGCGCAGCATGTGCGTCGCGAAGCTGTGGCGCAGCGTGTGCGGCGTGACTCGGCCCTGAATGCCCGCCGCGGCCGAGTAGCCTTTGAGGATCAGCCAGAAGCCCTGGCGCGTCAGCCGCTCGCCGCGGCGGTTGACGAACAGCGCCGTCTCGTTGCGCTCGCCGACGACCCGCGGCCGGGCGAAGCGGATGTACTCGGCGACCTCCTGCGCTGGCTGCTCCAGCAGGGGTATCTGGCGCTCGCGGTTGCCCTTGCCCAGGAGGCGGACGTAGGGCTTCTCGACGTCGACCTGGACGTCGTCGACGTCGAGGGAGACGAGCTCGGTGACGCGCAGGCCGGTGGCGTACATCAGCTCCAGCATCGCCCGGTCGCGGCGCCCCTCCGGCGTGGTGCGGCGCGCCGGCTGCTCCAGCAGCTCGTCGATCTCTTGCACCGTCAGGGGCTTGGGCAGCGACTTGCCGACCTTGGGCGAGGCGAGGGTCTCCGTAGGGTTGACCTTGAGCTTGCCCTCCGCCTGGAGGAAGGCGAAGAACGACTTCACGGCCGCCACCTTGCGCGCAACCGTCGCCTCGGCGTAGTCCTGCGACTTCAGGTGCAGGATGTAGTCGAGTATCTGGGTCTGGCTGACGGCGGGCCAGTTCAGGGCGCCGCCGTTCTTCTTAGCGTCGAGGAATCCGGTCAGCTGACCCAGGTCGTTGCGATAGGCAGCGACGGTGTTACCCGACGCACCCTTCTCGACGGAGAGGAATTCGAGGAACTCGTTGACGCAGGTATCCACGAGGGCGAACCTCCCTGCACTTGCCCGTCAGGATCCGCCGGGGGAGATACGGGCGAATTGTAACTACGCCTTTGGGCTCTGTCTAGCGCGAAACGGCCGAAATAGTTAAGAGTTGAAGTCGCCCCCCGAAGATGGGTATGCCTCCTGGCCGATGAGCGGCACGAAGCGACAGCCGCCCCTGCGCGCCACCGTCAAGCCCTCCGGCCGGCGCTCCGCGAGGATGAGCTCCTGGCCTTCGCGGCCGCCGACGGGGATGACGAGGCGCCCGCCCTCCGCCAGCTGGTCGACCAGCGACTGGGGGATGCGTGGCGACGCGGCCGCGACGACGATGGCGTCGTACGGCGCCTCCTCCGGCCAGCCCAGGGCCTCGCCCGACTGGTAGACGCGCACGTTCTTGTAGCCCAGCTCCTGCAGCACCCGTCGTGCCCGCTCCGTCAGCTCCGGGATCAGCTCCGTTGCCACAACCTCTCGCGCCAGCTCCGCCAGGAGCGCCGTCTGGTAGCCGCAGCCGGCGCCCACCTCCAGCACCTTCTCGGAGCCCACCAGGCGCATCTCCTGCAGCATCAGGCCGATCATCCGCGGCTGCGACGTCGTCTGGCCGTGGCCGATGGGCAGCGGCCGGTCCTCGTAGGCAAGGTCGATGAGGTGCGGCGCCAGGAAGCGCTCCCGCGGCACGCGGCGGAAGGCGCCGAGGACGCGCTCGTCCGTTATGTCGTATCGCAGCGAGCGGACGAGCGCCTCCCGCTCCTCGGCGAAGCGGTCCGGCGCGGCACCGCCATTGCTCCGCGTGGTCACGGCGTCGCCCCCGGCTTCGTCCCGACGTGGACGACGGCGACGCCGAACATCAGCGGCTGAACGGCGACGTCCACGAGGCCGGCGGCTGCCAGGCAAGCCGCGATGTCCTCCACCGCCTCGAAGTTGTCCACAGAGCGCGGCAGGTACTCGTAGGCGGCGCGGTCGCCGGAGAGCAGCCCGCCGACGAGGGGCGAGAAGGTGTGGAAGTACCAATCGAAGAGCTGGCGAAAGCCCCAGAGGCGCGGCCGGTTCAGCTCGAGAAAGACGACGCGCCCGCCCGGCGCCAGCACGCGCGCCATCTCGCGGAAGGCGCCGGTCAGGTCAGGCACGTTGCGCCCGCCGAAGGCCATCGTCGCGGCGCGGAAAGCGCCGTCCCGATACGGCAGGCGCATCGCGTCGCCCTCTTGGTGGTCGACGCGGCGCTCGCGACGCGCCAGGCTCTTGCGCCGCCCGAGGACGAGCATCTCCCGCGTCAGGTCGAGGCCGACGACGGCGCCCCCTTCGCCGACGTGCTTCGCCAGCTCGAAGGCGAGGTCGCCGGTGCCGCTGGCAACGTCCAGGGCGCGGTCGCCGGGCCGCAGACGCGCTTGGCGGGCGGCGAAGCGGCGCCAGGCGCCGTCCAGCCCCAGCGAGAGCAGCCGGTTCAGCAGGTCGTAGCGGCGGGCGATGCGGCCGAACATCGCCGCGACGAGACGCGGCTCGCCGTGGGGCAGCTCCGGCGCGCGGGCGGTAGACACGCCGCCAGTGTAGTCGAGGCGAAGGGTGTCAGTCTCGCCTTCGCGCTGCGGCCGCCGGACGACAACATGGCTGCATGCAGCGCGCCCTCGACGTCTCCAACTACTCCGGCGTCTTCGCCGCCGAGGCCGTGGCCTGCTGGCGCTCGCTGGGCTACAGCCACGTCATCTGCGGCACGCAGCAGGCGGAGACAACCCGCGCCCAGCTGGCGACGACGCTCGCGGGCGGCATGTCGGCTGACGCCTACGTCTTCCTCTACTGGCACCTCCCGCCGGCCGCCCAAGTGCAGGCAGCGCTTGCCGCCATCGCCGGCTTCCCCGTGGGGCGCCTCTGGCTCGACTGCGAGGACGCCGTCGAGGGGCGCGCGCCGGAGCAGGTCGTCGCCCTCATCGGCGAGGCTGTGGCGGCCTGCGGCGACCTCCCTTGCGGCGTCTACACCGGCCGCTGGTGGTGGCTGCCCAGCACGGGCGATAGCGCCGCCTTCAGCCATCTGCCCCTCTGGCACGCCGAGTGGACATCCGGCCCCGACGTCCTGCCCAGCTTCGACGCGTTTCGACTCTACGGCGGCTGGTCGCGGCCGGCGATCTGGCAGTTCCAGGGCACGACCCAGCTCTGCGGCGTCGACGTCGACCTCAACTTGATGGAGCAGCCGCTGCCGGCGCCCCTGCCGCCCAGCGAGCGCGACGAGCTGGAGGCGCTCCGGGCAGAGAGACGCTTCCTGCGGGCGCTGCTGGACGGGCGCTACCGCTTCCGGCCCTCAAGCGCGCCGCCGGCCGTGGAGCTGATGCGGCGACAGGGCGAGGCGTTCGTGCCGCTGGAGCCGCCCTGCATCCTCGACGTCGAGTGACGTCAGTCGAAGAAACCTTCGGCCAGCGTCGAAAGAACCCACTCCGCCAGCTCGTCCGGCTTGTCGACGTGGATGTCGTGCACAGAGTCCTCGAACCAGCGCACGGATGAGGCCCCCTCCATCGCCGCCTGCGCCCGCGCGATCCCCGCAGCCTTCTGCGCCTGCCGCTCCGGCCAGGGCGCAGGCGCAACAGCGATCAGCGCCGGCGTCCTGACGCGAGACCAGAGCTCAGACGGCTTCTGCTCCCAGAGGGCGCGCAGTATGCGCATGTGCCGCTCCAGCGTGAGCCAGGGCCGGATCGTCCCGTCCGCCAGCGTCTCGTAGTTGCCCATCTGCATCTCGATCTGCTCGTCGCTCCACCCCGGCCGGAAGGAGCGCAGCCGCGCGACCATCGCCTCGCGCGGCGTGCCGGCCAGCGGCGGCGGCCTCAGGTTCTCGGCCACCTGCTCCCACGTCGCCCCCGGCGCGCCGGACAGGTCGATGAAACCCCCGTCCACGAGAACGAGGCCGGCGAGCGCATGCGGCCAGCGCACGGCGTACTCCAGCGCCACATTGCCGCCCCACGACTGGCCCGCAACGATGGGCCGTTCGATACCAAGCGCCTCGACGAGCGCCTTGAGGTCGCCCGCGACCTCCTCGAAGCCGTAGCCGTCCTCCGGCTTATCGCTGCGTCCGTGGCCGCGCTGGTCGACGGCCACGACGCGATGCCCCCTCTCGCTCAGGCGCCGAGCGACGCCGTCCCAGGTGCAGGCGTTGGAGGCGAGGCCGTGGACGAGGAAGAACGGGCGCTCCTCGCCCGGCCATTCCCGAATCGCCAGGTGCAGGCCGCGGACGGGGATTCGCCGCAGGACGGGGGTCAGCGACGCGTCCAGCGGGCGCCCTCCGGCGTGTCGCCCACGTCGAAGCCCAGGTCGGCCAGCGCCTCTCGGGCGCGGTCCGCCAGGTCAAAGCGCTTGGCGGCGCGCAGCCCCTCCCGCAGCTCGAGAACGAGGTCGACCAGCGGCGCGTCGCTTGCGCCGGGCTGAGAGGCCGCGCCCTCCCGCAGCGCCGCCAGCCGCGCCAGCAGCTCCACCTTCTCTTCGCGGGCGAGCGAACCCGCCCTCTCGATGACCTCGCCCAGGGCCGCGATCGGGTCGGCCGAGAGCGCCGGCCGCTCCGCCGGCGCGGCTGCGGGCCCGCTGGGTCGGCGAGACGCGGAGCGCAAGGCGGCGAAGGGCACGCGGCTGCCCGCCTCGTAGCGCCGCTCTGCCCCGTCGCCGATGAGCGTGACGCCGCCTTTGCCGGAGACCGCCGCCTCCTCCGTAGCCGGATCAAGGCAGACCGCCGTGTAAGCGTCGATGCCCAAGATCGTCACGTCGGCCGGCAGGCTATCGCGGAGGCGGGCGAAGCGCTCCGCGCCCATGTAGCAGAAGCGCGTGTCGTAGCTATCGCCGCCCGAGCTATCGTTGAAGTGGGGCACCACGGCGACGCTGAGGCCCAGGCAGCCGAGAAGGTCGAGGCCCTCGACCCAGTAGGGGTCCTCGCCCGCCTTGTAGATCTCGTAAACCGGCAAGGCGTAGCGGCCGACGGCGATGGAGGCGGCGCTGGCGAAGAGCAGGTCGACGCCGTCCAGGAAGCGCCGGACGACGGCCTCCCAGACCGCCGAGTGGCGCCAGTGGCGGATGGCGTAGGTGGGGCTGCCCGGCCCGGCGAAGACCAGGTTCGCGGCGCGCACCTCGGCGACGGCGGCACCGACTTCCTTCGCGGAGGCGGACTCCGCGTGGCGATAGCGCGCCACCCGCAGCTCTGTCTGGAGGTAGCGGCCGTAGTAGTCGACCGCCTTGGCGACGATGGCATCGACGTTCGTCTCGAAGCCGGCCGCCGTGTCGACGAAGACGGGCCGCGGCGTCCCGGCGATGCGGCGCAGGGTCTGGCGGTGCAGGCTGCTCATCGCCGGCAGCAGCTCCCCCGCACCGACGAGCGTAACGCGGCCCATCATGGTGATCGTGCCCTTGGTCGCCCCCCAAAGCTCCCTTTCGGGGCGCAGCAATTCTAGCATGCGCGGCCCATCGGCCTGCGGAAACAAGCCGGCCGGACCCTGAGGGTCCGGCCGGTCGTCGGGTTGGAGATGCGCCTAGCGGCTGCCGCGCAGGCGCGGGTCGAGGACGTCGCGCAGCGCGTCGCCGACCAGGTTGAAGGAGAAGACCAGCGTGGCGATGGCCAGGCCGGGGAAGATCGCCAGGCCGGGCGCCGTGAGCATGTTGTTGCGCCCTTCCGCCTGCAGCATCTGGCCCCAGGAGGGGAACGGCGGCGGCAGGCCGTAGCCGAGGAAGCTGAGGGTCGCCTCGGCGAGGACGAAGCCGCCCAGGCCCAGCGTCGCGCCCAGGATGATCAGCGGGAAGACGTTGGGCAGCAGGTAGCGGACCATAATCCGCCGGTCGCTCGCGCCCATCACCCGCGCCGCCTCGATGAACGGGCTGGCCATTATCTGGATCGCCTGGCCCCGGTTCACGCGCGAGGCCAGCGGCCCCGTCAGGCCGCCCAGCACGAACACCAGCTGCCAGAGGCCGGAGCCGAAGACGCCGAGGATCGTGATGTAGATGACAAGGCCGGGCAGCGCCTGGAAGACGTCGACCACGCGATAGGCGTACTTGTCGAGCCAGCCGCCGTAGTAGGCGAACGAGATGCCGAGGCCGGCGCCGAGCACGCTCGCCACGAACGTCGCGCCAAAGGCGACCACCACAGCGACGCGGGCGCCGTAGAACAGCCGGCTCAGCACGTCGCGGCCGATGGGGTCGGTGCCCAGGACGTACTGGCCCGTCTCGAACGGCTTGTCGAGACGGTGCCTGATGTCCTGCTTCTGGTAAGGATGAATGATCCCGGTGTGCTTCTCGAGGACGTCGGCGAGGTAGGGCACCGGCGAATCGCCGAGGCTGGTGGGATTGTCACCAATGCCCGCCAAGCTAGAGAGATTATTCAGCTCCTTGACGACCTTGTTCGCCGACTCAGGGACGAGGTCGCCAATGATCATGAAGAAGAGGACGATGAGGCCGCAGACGAAGCCGAGCGGCTTCTTCCGCGCGAAGTACCAGGTCCCGCGGGCAAACCTGACCGGGAGCGCGCGTTCGCGAACCTCAGCCCAGCCCTCGATCTCCGCTATGCCGCCGAGCTCTGAAACAGCCACTTCTGCCTCCTCGCTCCCTTACGTGAACCTGATCCGGGGATCGAGGAACGCGTAGCTGATGTCTACTAGCAGGACCGAGAGCAGCAGCAGCAACCCGAATATGAGGTTCAGCCCCATGATCACCGGGTAGTCGAGGCTGTTCACCGAGTTGATCAGGTACTGACCCATACCCGGGATCACGAATATCTGCTCGAAGATCACGGTGCCGGCGATGATGCCCGGCAGGCCGAGGCCGATGATCGTCACGACGGGGATCAGGGCGTTGCGTAGCGCGTGCTTGTACAGCACCGTGGTCTCGCTCAGCCCCTTCGCGTGCGCCGTGCGGACGTAGTCCTGGCGCAGCACCTCCAGCATCTGAGTGCGGATCAGGCGGATGAACCCACCGCTCGGCGTCAAGCCGATGATCAGCGCCGGCAGGAGCATGATTTTCAGGTGGGCGACAGGGTCAGCCGTCAGCGACTTGTAGTGGATGGGCGGCGCCCAGTTGAACCAGATAGCGCCGAAGGTGATGATGAGGATGGCGATCCAGAAGCCCGGCACGGCATTGATCAGGATCGCGACGCTACGCAGGCCGTAGTCCGGCCATTTATCCTGTTTCAGCGCCGCCCATACGCCGAGCGGCACCGACGTTACGATCGCCCAGAATTGGCCCCAGATACCGAGCTCAAAGCTCACTGGAACGCGCCGCTTCAGCTCCCCAACGATGGAGCGATGGCTCTGCAGGCCTTCGCCCAGGTCCCCCTGAAGGACCCCCTTCTTGTCGCCCCAGAACCAGGCGATGCCGGCCCACTGGAAGTACTGGACCACCTTGCTGCCGCCGAGGCCCAGCTCCTTCTCCAGCTCAGCCTTCAGCTCCGGGTCGTTGCGGCCGTAGAGCACCAGTATCTGATCGGTCACAGAGTTCGGCAGGAATACGCGCAGCAGCAAGAACGTAAATACCGAGATCATGACGATAGTCGGTATCATGAGGATGATTCGCTGGGCTATGTACTTCTGCACTCTCGAGCCACCTCCCTATTTGCTCCCCGAGGACGGTTAGTCTCGATTCCAGCCCGCAATTAGAGATACGAACCTATAGCCGGCTTAGATTCGACCCCCAGCCAACTTCGATGGCGCGAGCCTAGCAAGGGGCAGGGGGCATGTCAAGAGCCCAAGGTCGGGCCCCAGGTGGCCGCGAAAGCGCAGAACCATCGCATCGCTAAGAACGTAGTAAGAGGGCGGATATGTCACTCGATGCCTACCAGCGCTACCTCGTCGAAGAGTTCGCCCAGGACTACCTGGCGCGGCGCATGAGCCGGCGCGACCTCTTGCGGCGCGCCCTGCAGGTGACGGGCAGCGTCCCCCTCACCGCTTCCGTCCTGTTCGCCCTCGGCTGCGGCGGCGGCTCGGAGCCGGAGCCGACGCCCACGGCCACACCGGCGCCCCAGCCGACGCCGACCGCAACCGCCGCGGCCGGCCGCGTCCCCGAGAACGACCCCGCCATCAGCGTGGAGACGGCGCGTTTCCAAGGGCCCGCCTCGCAGCTCATCGCCTACCTGGCGCGGCCCAGCGCCCCAGGCACCTACCCCGGCGTCGTCGTCATCCACGAGAACCGCGGCCTCGTCGAGCACATCAAGGACGTCGCCCGCCGCTACGCCAAGGAGGGCTTCGTCGCCCTCGCCGTCGACCTCGGCTCGCGCGGCGGCGGCACCGGCTCCGGCGGCTCGCCGACCGGCGTCGGCACGGCCGAGAACGTCGCCGACCTCCTGGCGAACGTCGCCTACATGAAAGGTCTAGCTTACGTGCGCGCCAACGCCCTCGGCGTTACGGGCTTCTGCTTCGGCGGCGGTATGACCTGGGAGCTGGCCGTCGCCAGCGCCGACCTGAAGGCGGCGGTGCCCTACTACGGCACCGCCAGCGGCGTCCTCGACCGGCTGGTCCAGCTGCAGGCGGCAGTACTTGTCGTCTACGGCGGGAGCGACACCCGCATCACCGGCGAGCGACCCCAGGTGGAAGAGCGCCTTCGCGCCGCCGGCAAGACCTACGAGATCAAGGTCTACGATGGCGCCGGCCACGCCTTCTTCAACGACACCGGCGCCAGCTACAACGCCGCCGCGGCAGCCGACGCCTGGCAGTCGACCCTGGCCTGGTTCCGCCGCCACCTGCCGGCCTAGCCCGCGAGCCTGCCGGCAAGTAGGCCGACAGATGATAGCGCCTAGATAGCGCTCAACGCCCGCACGTAGGCCTCGTGCTCGCGCGCCTGGCTCAGCTGGTCTGACTTGACGACGGCGCGCACGACGCCGTTCTGGTCCAGGACGAAGCTCTCCCGCATGGGCACGCCGATGGCTTCGTTGAAAGCGCCGTACTGCTGCGCGACGGCCCCGTGCGGCCAGTAGTCGGCCAGCACGGAGAGATTCAGCTTGTTCTCCTCCGCCCAGCGGCGGTTCGTCGGGCCGGCGTGCGTCGTGATGATCACCACCTTCGCGCCCAGGCCCTCCAACGTGCCTAGGTCGTCGCGGATGGCGCAGGCCTCGCTGTCGCAGATGCCGGTGAAGGGGAACGGGATGAAGACGATGAGCGCCTTGTGGCCGCGCAGGTCGGCCAGGGAGACGGTGTTGTTCTGCTGGTCGCGCAGGCTGAAGTCGGGCGCCGGCTGGCCGATGACGGCAGGCATTCTCACTCCTCCCTCTGGTGAGACGAATCGCTAAGATGTGGCTTCGAGGGTGTCACAATCGGCACGGCGGCGCAAGGAACGCCCTTCTATTGTTAGTAAAGCGGCGGGCGACTACGGTTGACGCGTGCCTGACATCGTGGAGGCGGCGATCCTCGGCATCGTCCAGGGGCTGACGGAGTTCCTGCCCATCTCCTCCACCGGGCACCTGGTCATCGTCGAGAAGGCGCTGGGCATCTCCCAGGACGAGTTCGGCCTCCCCTTCGACGCCGCCATCCACCTCGGCACGCTCGCCGCCGTCCTCGTCTACTTCCGCGGCACGATGCGCCAGCTCGTCACCGGCTGGTTTCAGAGCCTGCGGCGGCGCGACTGGCAGGCGACGCCCCACTCCCGTCTCGCCTGGCTGCTCCTCCTCGGCACCGTGCCGGCCGGCATCGCCGGCCTCGCCCTGGAGAGCACGGCGGAGGACGCCTTCCGCTCGCCGGCGCTCGTCGCCGCGATGCTCATCGTCTTCTGCCTGCCGCTCCTCGCCGCGGAGCGCTGGGGCAGACGACAGCGCGACGCGCTCAACGTCACTCCCGTCGACGCGCTGGTCATCGGCGTCGCCCAGGGCGTCGCCCTCATACCGGGCGTGTCGCGCTCCGGCATCACCATCTCCGCCGGCATGCTCGGCGGCTTTCGCCGCGACGAGGCGGCCGTATTCGCCTTCCTCCTCTCGGCGCCGGTCATCGCCCTCGCGGGCGGCAAGCAGGTCTTCGACATCGTCACCGGCGCCGACGACGCCGGCCGCGACTACGCCGTCTACGGCGTCGGCCTGCTGACGGCGGCCGTCGTCGGCTACGCGGCCATCGCCTTCCTGCTGCGCTTCCTGCGGGTGCGCTCGCTGGCGGCCTTCATCGCCTACCGGGTGGGGCTGGGAGCGCTCGTGCTGGCGCTGGCCGCCGCGGGCCAGATCTAGGGCTCGAGGAGCCCGTCGACGTAGCCGACCAGCTCGCTGAGGTGGCGGATGACGTGGTCGGGGCGAACCTTCGCCCCGACCAGCTCCTCCCGGCGGTACTGGTAGCTTAGGACGGTGCGCATGCCGAGAGCCGCCGGCCCCTCGACGTCCGCGTCCAGCCGGTCGCCGACGAAGACGGTCTCGCCGGGCGCGACGCCCATGCCGCGAAGCGCCGCCTGGTAGATCCGCGGGTGGGGCTTGCGATAGCCCAGCTCGCAGGAGGAGACCGTCAGCTCCAGGAACCGCCCGAGGCCGCGCTCCTCCATGATCCGGTGCAGCGTCGCCGCGGCCATGAAGGCGTTGGAGACGCAGCCCAGGCGCAGGCCGCGCTCGCGCAGCGCCGCCAGCGCCTCCTTCATCCCCGGCTCCGGCGGCTCCACCTTCGCCGTGTGGACGCTCGTCTCGAGAATGGCGTCCGTGAACTCGGCCAGCGCCTCGGGCGAGGGTGCGACGCCGATCCGGCCCAGCGCTTCTGCGACGAACCGCGTCGTCGGCGCCTGCAGCACCAGGCTGGAGTCGCGGCGCCAGGTCTCCTCCCACTCGGCGAAGTAGCCTTCAACCGCCTCGATGAGCGCTTCGATGGGCGGCACGTCGTCCAGGGCGCGCAGCAGGGCCTCGCGGCCGCGGCCGTAGCAGGAGGCGAGGGCGCCGGCGTCCTCCGCCGGCGAGCTCCAGAGCGTGCTGCCGATGTCGAAGAGGATTACGCGCGCCGTCTTCACAGTTCGAGTCTAGCAGCCGGCGATCGAGGACGGTACCGGCGCCGGTTTTACGGAAGCTTAACGCGAAGGTAGCAGTCCCGTAACCGAACGAAACCCGACCTCCGAGTAGGCTGGGGGCATGTCAGGAGGCCACCAATGAAGCGACCCGGCCTGAAGCTAGTGATGCGAGCGTGCCCCCGCTGCGGCGGCGCCGCCTACCTGGAAGACAACGAGGAGGGGGAGTGGCGCTGTCTCCAGTGCGCCCGCCCTGTTCCCGCCAGCGAGATCGAGGCGCGGCGGAAGGACCGCAGCGCCGCCTGAGCGACGTGCCAGACGAAGCCATGGCTCTCGGTCCGCCCTCAGGCTTGCCGTCTGGTCTCTCGTCACCCTAGCCGACCTCGCAGCTTGGGCCGGCCGCGGCGTGGACGCCGGCCCCTCTCCGCCTGCGGAGAGGGGAAGCGGCAGCAGGGGTGAGGTTTGGCGTAACCTGGAGGCGTGGCGCAAGTCGAAGCCCCCGGCAAGCCGGCGCCTGCCCTCTCGCGCGGCAGCCTCGCGCGCCTCGCCGCGGCGGCGCTCGTCGTCGGCCTCGGCCTCGCCGGGCTCTGGCAAGCCGGCGTCCTCTTCCAGAGAGATGACGCAACGACCACGGGCGCCGGCGGCGAGATCGTCTCGCTCGAAGAGGCGGACGCCTCGATCGAGACGCCCAACAGCCTCGGCCTGAGCGTCGGCCTGCGTCAGGGTGACCTGGCGCCCGACTTCGAGTTCTCCGCCTTCGACGGCCGCCGCCTGCGCCTCTCCGACTTCCGCGGCCGCCCCGTCCTGCTCAACTTCTGGGCCACCTGGTGCATCCCCTGCAAGCGCGAGCTGCCGGCCATGGAGGCGCTGCTGCGCCGCCACGAGGCGGACGGCCTCGCCGTCGTCGCCGTCAACGCCGCCGAGACCTACGGGCCGGCCAACCGCTTCCTCCAGGAGCTGGGCGTCCAGCTCACCGCCTTCGCCTACGACCCCAAGGGCGACGTCGTGCGCCGCTACGGCGTCCAGGGCCTGCCGACCAGCTACTTCATCGACGCCGAGGGCGTGGTGCGGCGGGTCGTCGCCGGCGAGATGAGCGCGGAGCTGATGGAGTCGCTCCTCCAGGCCACCCTCGCGCCGGCGGGCTCCTGAGGCAGCGCCTCACCTTGTCATTCTGAGCGCAGCGAAGAATGCCCTGAGCGTGTCGAAGGGAATCTCGCCTGCCAGAAAGACGCGGAGTCCTGGCGAGCGCCAGACCTTCGCACTACTTCCTCAGATACGTCTCCAGCCCCTCGCGCAGAGGCGTGAGCTTCGGGTGAAGGACGCGCTCGAGGTTCGCGTTATCCGCGACAGCCGGCAGCGTGATGAACTCGACTGCGTCGGCCGTCAGCGGCGGCGTCGGTAGGAGCGAGGCGAGCCTGCCCAGCGCCCGGCCGAAGAGGACGGGCTGGTGGAGGATGAAGCGCCGCCTGCCCATCACCGATAGCGCCGTCCGCAGCACCTCGTCCATGGTCATGACCTGCGGCCCGCCGATCTCGAAGAGCTGGTTCGCCGCCCCCGGCAGCAGCGCCGCATCGGCGACGACGCGGGCGAGGTCGTCGATGAACACGGGCTGCATCGCCTGCTTGCCGTTGCCGAAGAGCGGCAGGAAGGGCAGGAAACGCGCGAAGCGCAGCAGCCGGTTCAGCGAGTTGTCGTTCGGGCCGTAGACCCAGGTCGGCCGGATGACGGCCCACTCGAGGCCGCTCTGTGCCAGGTGCTGCTCCGCCAGCCACTTGAAGCGGTACCAGCGCTGGCGGGCGCTTGGCGCGGCGCCGGCGCCGCTCAGATAGACGAAGCGCCGCACGCCCGCCGCCTTCGCCGCCTCCACCTGACTCAGCGTCCCCTTGTAGTCGACCGCCTCGAACGTCCAGCCGCGCCGCGGTATCTCGATGGGCGACGTCGTGAACTGGACGGCGTTGATGACGACCTCGGCCCCGGCGAAGGCGGTCACGAGCGCGCCGTCGTCGCGCACATCCGCCACGCGCGCCGTGACCTGCTCGCCGAAGCGGGCGCGGATCTTCGCCTCGTCGCGACCGAGGACGCCCACGCGTTCGCCGCGCCGCAGCAGCTCGGCGACCACGGCCGAGCCGATGAAGCCGGTGCCGCCCGAGACGATGATCATGGCCTCTTCTCCGTTCGTCCTTCGACAAGCTCAGGACGAACGGGTCAAAGTGCTCGCTACCCCAGCGCCTTCATCGACAGCTCCGGGCTGTCCGTCGGCTTGACGCCGTACTGCGCGTCGATGACCTTGCCCTGCTCGTCGATGACGAAGTGGCTGCGGTTGACGCCCATGAACGTGCGGCCGTACATCGACCGCTCGCCCCAGACGCCGTACGCCTCGGCGATCTTGTGGTCGGGGTCTATGAGCAGCGGGAACGGCAGGTCGAACTTTGACTTGAACTGCTGATGCGAGGCCACGTCGTCCGGGCTCACGCCGAGGACGAGAGCGTTCTTCGCCTCGAACTGGGGGTAGCTGTCGCGGAAGCCGCAGGCCTGCGCCGTGCAGCCGGGCGTGTCGTCCTTCGGGTAGAAGTAGAGGACAACGCGCCGGCCGCGCAGGTCGCCGAGGCGGACCTTCTCGTTCTTGTCGTTCACCGTCTCGAACTCGGGTGCCTGGTCGCCGACCTTGATCTCTGCCATCGCTCTCCCTTTCTAGCTGACAGCGATCAGCATACAGCGGCCGGCAAGAGGAGGCGGCGATAGCTGACTGCTGATAGCTGACTGCTGTAGGCTGGCGACGATGAAGCTCGCCGTCCGCGCCCCCGCTACGTCCGCCAACCTCGGCCCCGGCTTCGACTGCCTTGGCCTCGCCCTCGACCTCTGGGCCGCGGTGACGGTCGAGACGGTGCGTAGCGCGTCGGGGCAAGAGCAGGGCGCGCCACGCCTCGTCCGCCAGGGCATCGCTGCCGCCTTCGAGGGCGTGGGCAAGGCGCCGGCGGTGAGCGTGGCCTGGGACGGCGCCATACCGATCGCGCGCGGCCTCGGCGCCAGCGCCGCGCTACGCGCCGCCGGCCTCCTCGCCGGCAACGCCCTCCTGGACAACGTCCATAGCACTGAGGCGCTGCTCGATATGGGGACGAAGCTGGAGGGCCACCCGGACAACGTGGCGCCCTGCCTCTTCGGCGGCTTTCAGATCAGCGTCCGTAAGAGCAGCGACGCCCATGCCCCAGGTTTCAACCTGGGGTCCTCTCAGGGCGAGACCCTCCTCCACCTC
>Ga0209109_10000588_pt1 | contig 19719 bp, 20 predicted proteins | sample Rifsed10ft2_FD_184004 | JGI IMG/M metagenome (GOLD analysis project Ga0209109, IMG submission 184004) | Soil microbial communities from Rifle, Colorado, USA - sediment 10ft 2 (version 2) | ecosystem: Environmental > Terrestrial > Deep subsurface > Rock core/Sediment | place: Rifle, Colorado... | reverse complement strand
ATCGCCGCGCTCGCCGCGGGTGACGGCACTGGCGAGCACCCGCACCCGCGCGCCGGGCGGCCAGTTGATCTGGAAGGCCTCGGTCAGCACGGTATCGTCCGCATCGACGGTGCCGAAAACGCCGACTAGCACGGCAAATGACAAGGCGATGAAGCTGGCTCGGTCGGCGTTTGGCACGCGCGGCAGTTTAGCACGGCGGTCGAGCGGCCCCATGCTTCTTTGTAGGAGCGAGCTTCGCTCGCGAATGCAAGAATCGCGAGCGAAGCTCGCTCCTACGGCGCCGCCGTCAGGTGAAACACGCGCTCGGCGTTCGTCTGATAGAGCTTCTTCTTGTCCTCGTCGCTGATCGCAAGCTCGTCGGTGACGCGCACTTGCTCGGCGTCGAACTCGTACGGGTAGTCCATGGCATACATGACGTGTCCTGCACCGAGCACTTCCTGCGCGAACTTGATCGCGGGCTCCCATGCCATGCCGCTCGTCGTCACGTAGACGTTGTCCTTCAAGTAATCGCTGATGCGCCGCTCTAAGTTGCCGGCTTGGCCCTGCTTGTAGTCGAGGCGGTACATGAAGTAAGGCAAGCCTTCGCCCATGTGGCCGATCACGATCTTCAAGTTCGGGAACCGATCGAGCGCGCCGCTCGTGATGATGCCGAGCACGTGGAGATAGACCTCGACGGCGAAGCCGCCGAGCGGCCCGTGGAAGCCGCGCTCGAGCCACGGTTGCAGCATAGCGGGCGACGGCGGACGCGGATGAATATAGATCGCGGCATCCTGCGCTTCCGCCGCCTCGAAGATCTCCCAGAACTTCTCGTCGTCGAGGTATTCGCCCTTCGTGTGCGAATTCACGATCACGCCCTTGAGTCCGAGCGTGGTCGTGGCGCGCTCGATCTCTTGAGCGGCGCGCCGTGGATCCTGCGGCGCAATCGCCGCCAAGCCCGCGAAACGCGTCGGATGATTGCGGCACGCTTCGGCGAGCTCGTCGTTCGTCGACCGCGCTAGCGACGTCGCCGTCTCGGCGTCGAACATCTGCACGCCGGGTGCGGTCAGCGACAGGAGCTGCATGTCCGTGCCCATGAGGTCCATATCGGCGAGGCGCCGCTCGCCCAAGCTCAACAATTGCTCGAAGAAATCGCGGTCGCGCCGCAAGAACGCGCCCCACATGGCGACGTCGCCGGGCTCATCGGCCGGGTTCGCCGCGACGACTTGCTTGTAGAGATCGATGACCTCCGTGGTCGAGAATGCCTCTTCGGTCGCGATGCGCTTATAGCCGACGCCGCGGCGAATGCTGGCTTCGGCGGGGGTGCGGTTCTGCGCGACACCGGCGCCGGCGCCGAGCAACGCACCGGAAGCGAGCAGTCCTTCTAAGATCGCGCGTCGCGTCGTCACGGCGTGCCCGTCAAAACTCCGTGCCGTCTGCGAGCTTGAACGAAGTCACGTAGCCCCCGTCGCCGCCGCTTCGTAACGGCGCGATCCCGATCGTGATCGCGTCGCCGACTTGGATATGCTCGGGACGCCATCCGCGCCGATAAACGTTGTTGCGGCTATGGCCTTCGTACTCGATGTCGCGCACGCCGGCGGCGTCGGATACTCCGAGCACGAGCTTGACATGAGGATTGCGCACTTCGAGGACCTTGACGGTTCCCTCGACGAGAACCGTCTTCGAGAAATCGAACTGCGCGGCGGAGTGATGCGCTGCCGCCGACGTCGCAACGCCAACAAGCAATAACAGGACGCAAGTCTTCGCAGTGTGCATGGCTTCGACCAGGGGTTGGATGGCGACGATCATAAACCCCGGGGCCGGCGCCGCCAACACACTGCACCGCAGCAGCGCCCGACGCGGGTGCCGCCTCGGCGACGAAACGATCTGTCATAAGGCGTTGTCAAAAGGGACGGCGAATAGCGGAATGTACGGGTGTCAATCAGGCCTCTTTTGCATTAGCATTCGCTCATATATCAAGTAGTTAATTCGAGACGGCCGACGATGTTCATCGCGAGAAAGCACCTGCCCCGCCGCACCTTCCTGCAAGGTGTGGGCGCGACGCTCGCGTTGCCGCTGCTCGACGCGATGGTGCCGGCGTTTGCCGCGACTACGCCGCCGACACCGAGACTCGGATTCGTCTACTTTCCTCACGGCGCCATCATGACTCGCTGGATGCCCGACGCCGTTGGGCGCGGGTTCGAGCTCAAGGACACGCTAAAGCCGCTCGAGCCTTATCGCGACCGCTTGAGCATCGTGAGCGGACTGCATCACCGCGCCGCCGATTCCACGGCCGTGCATTCATTGAGCCCCACGACCTGGCTCAGCGGCGTACGCCCGAAGCCCACGCAAGGCGTCGACGCGTATGCGGGGGTCACCGCCGATCAGATCGCCGCGTCGGCCATCGGCCAAGATACGATCCTGCCGTCGATGGAGCTTGCGACCGAGGACCACTCGGGTCTCATCGGCGCGTGCGATCGCGACTATGGCTGCATTTACATGAACACCCTCTCCTGGCGTTCCCCGACCTCGCCCATGCCCATGGAGATCAACCCGCGCAAGGTGTTCGAGCGCATGTTCGGCCAGGGCGGCAGCGCCGAAGCCCGCCTCGCGCGGCAGCGCGAGGATCACAGCATTCTGGAGGCGTTATCGGAGCAGGCCCAGAGTCTCAAGCACGAGCTCGGCGCGCATGACCGAACGAAGCTCGATCTGTACCTCGATAGCGTGCGCGAGATCGAACGCCGGTTGGAGCGCGCCGAGGCGCAAGCCGACCAAAACCCCGACCTCGAGATTCCCGAAGCGCCGCCCGGTATCCCGTTCGTCTACGAAGACCACGCCGGCTTGATGTTCGACTTGCTCGCGTTGGCCTACGAAGCCGACATCACGCGCGTGTTCACGTTCATGATGGCGCGCGAGATCAGCAACCGCACTTATCCGCAGGTCAACGTCCCGGAAGGCCATCACGCAGTCTCGCACCATGCGAATCGCCCGGAAAAGATCGACATGAACGCGCGTATCCAGCGCTATCACGTCGGGCTGTTCGCGAAGTTCCTCGAGAAGCTCGACTCTACGCCCGATGGAGACGGCTCGCTGCTCGATCACTCGATCCTGTTGTACGGCAGCAATATGAGCAACAGCAATGCGCATGACCACTACCCGCTGCCGAACGTTCTCGTCGGCGGCGGCAACGGCCGGCTGCGCGGCGGTCAGCACATCAAGGAAGAAGACCACACGCCGATGACGAATTTGATTCTGACCATGCTCCATAAGGCCGACGTGTCCGTCGAAAGCTTGGGCGACAGCACGGGCACGATCGCCGCGCTCTAGTTTTCGCGCGCAAACGGCAAAGGTACGGCAATGAGACTTCGGATCACGCACGGCGGCGGGGCGTTTGCGGTCCTGCTCGCCTTCGCCGTCGCCGCCGAAGAGCCGGACGGGACTACCGCGCTGCATTGGGCAGCGCGTCAGGACGATCTCGAGCTCGCCGACCGGCTTCTCAAGGCGGGCGCCGATGCGCAACCGGCCAACCGCTACGGCATCACGCCGCTCTATCTCGCGGCGCAGAACGGCAGCGCGGCGATGATCGAGCGTTTGCTCGAGGCGGGGGCGAGCGCGCAGCAGGAGGTCGGTCACGAAGGCGAAACCGTGCTCATGACCGTGGCCCGCACAGGCAACGTCGAGGCGGCCGAGGTGTTGCTCCGCAACGGCGCCATCGTCGACGCCCGCGAAAACTGGCACGGGCAAACGGCGCTCATGTGGGCCGCGGCGCAAAGTCACCCGGAGATGATCCGCGCGCTCGCCGATGCCGGCGCCGACGTCAATGCGCGCTCGAACGTCGAGGAGTGGGAGCGGCAGATGACGCGGGAGCCCCGCGAGAAGTGGCTGCCGCCGGGCGGCATGACACCGGTCATGTTCGCCGCGCGCGAGGGCTGCACGGAGTGCGTGCCGGTCCTCGTCGCCGCAGGCGCCGACGTCAACTTGACCACACCCGACGGCTTGAGTCCCGTCGTGCTCGCGCTCATCAACGGCCACTACGATGCGGCGGCGGCGCTCATCGAAGCAGGCGTCGATGTCAACCTCATCGACTATGCCGGACGCGGAGCCCTTTACGCTGCCGTAGATTTCAACACGATGCCGAGCTCGAACCGGCCGGCACCCGAAGTCCTCGAAGAACGGCACACGGCGCTCGACATCATCATGATGCTGCTCGAGCGCGGCGCCGAACCGAACGCTGCGCTCGGCCGCATTTCGCCGTATCGGGCGAAGCTCGATCGCGGCAACGATACGGTATTGGGCAAAGGCACGACGCCGTTGCTGCGTGCTGCGAAGGCCGGCGACATAGATGCCATGCAGGCGCTGTTGGCGCACGGTGCCGACGCGACGGCGGTCACGAGCCGCGGCGTCAACGGGCTCATGTTGGCGGCAGGCCTCGGCACGACGGAGCCCGACACGACCGGACGCTTCAAGACCGAGGCGCAAGCGATCGCCGCGATCGACTTGGCTCTCGAGCACGGCCTCGACATCAATGCGGTCGACGGCCGCGGCCGAACGGCGATGCACGGCGCCGCTCTCCAGGGGTACGACGAGGTCGTGCAGGCGCTCGTCGATCGCGGCGCTCGTCTCGACATCAAGGACAACGAAGGCTTCACGGCGCTCGATACGGCGCTCGGGCTGGCTGGAGGCTGGGGCTTCGCCGGCGACGTCGGCGTGGTTCAGGAGAGCACGGCGGCGCTGTTGCGAACGCTCGCCGAGCGCCAAGCCGAGTAACCAACGCGCTTCGCAAGCGCGCGGGAATCGGTATACTCGGCCCGACCTCCGTCGGACCGATAGAGCCATGAACGAGAACCTCGGGTCGGCCTCCCGCGCAACGTATCCCTTGGCCGCGCTGCTCGCAGCCTTCGCGACCGTATTTGTCGCGCTCTCGAGCGCGGCGCCCGCTCGGGCGCAAGAAGAGCGCGCCGCCGCACACGTATTGACGATGCTTGAGGCGCGCGCACGCGCCGCACGCGTCAGCGACGTTGCCTACGATTTGACGTTCAGTCTCGACGACGAGTCACCCGAATACTCGGGGAGCGTCGCGGCGACGTTCATGCTCACCGATGCCGAGACCGACTTGACGCTCGACTTCTTGGACGGCACGGTGGTTTCCATCGACGTCAATGGCCGAGCGGTCGACACGCGTTACAACGGTTTCTTTTTGACGCTTCCTGCCGCCGCCTTGCAGGCCGGCCGGAACCGGGCGCAGGTGCGCTTCACGCACCCGTACAGCACGGACGGCAGCGGCCTGTATCGCTTCCAGGATCCGGAAGACGGCCGCGACTATCTGTTTACGGACTTCGAGCCGTACGACCAGCACCGGCTGTTCCCGTCGTTCGACCAACCCGATCTCAAGGCCCGTTACGCGAGCAGCGTAACGGCGCCGGCGGCCTGGCACGTCATCTCGAACATCGCGGAATCGGAAGTCACCGAGACCGGCGGCGAAAAGACCTGGGTATTTCCGCGGACCTTGACCTTGAGCACGTATGTGTTTGCGTTGCACGCCGGCGAGTACCACGTTTGGGAATCGGCCGCCGGCGACGTTCCGCTGCGCTTGTTCGCGCGGGAGTCGATGGCCCAATACGTCAAGCCGGACGACTGGTTCCTGTTTACACGCCAAGGGTTCGAGTTCTTCGAGGACTATTTCGACGTCCCCTACCCCTTCGGTAAGTACGACCAGGTCATCGTTCCGCACTTCAACGCAGGCGCGATGGAGAACGTCGGTGCGGTCACGTTCAACGAGCGGTACTTGCGACGCGGCACGTACACGCGGCAAGACCGGCGGGCAATCGCGAGCGTGCTGCTTCACGAGCTCGCGCACATGTGGTTCGGCGACCTCGTGACCATGGATTGGTGGAACGGCTTGTGGCTCAACGAGTCGTTCGCGACCTTCATGTCCGTGCTCGCCATGGTCGAGAACACGGAGTTCACCGATGAGTGGCTCGAGTCCTACCGCGCCACGATTACCGCGTACGCGGCCGATGAGCGCGACACCACGCACGCGATCGAGCTGCCGATCGCGGACACCGACGGCGCGTTCGCGAACTTCGACGACATTACGTACGAAAAGGGCTCGGCGACTCTCATTCAACTCAACTATCTCGTCGGGCCGGAGATTTTTCGGCAGGGTGTCAGCGATTACTTGCAGGCGCACGCCTACGGCAATACCGGCATCGAGGATTTTCTGGGCGCGATCTCGGCAGCCGCAGGCCGGGATCTCGACCACTGGGCCGAGGACTGGCTGCTCGCCCCCGGCACGAATACCCTGGACGTCGAGCTCGAATGTCGCGACGGCGCCATCGTGTCGCTCGCACTGCTGCAAGGCTCGCCGGAAGCATGGCCCACGCTGCGCACGCACCGCACGCAGCTCGGACTCTACGATTTCGACGCCGGCGGAGTCGCCGTGCGCACGCTGCCCGTGACGTATTCGGGACCTCGCACGAGCGTCGCGCCTGCCGAGGGCGAGCGTTGTCCGGACATGGTCTATGCGAACCATGGCGCTTGGGACTTCGTCCGCGTGCGCCTCGACCCCGAGGCATTGCCGATGTTGAGCGAGCATCTCCACCGCTTCGAGGATCCGCTCGCGCGCCTCATGCTGTGGCAAAGCGTTTGGGACATGACGCGCGACGCGCGTTTGCCGCTCACGCAGTACCTCGAGTTCGCGCTCGCCAATCTCGGCCGTGAAGCGGACCAAACGATAGAGCGTCATGTATTCGGTGCCGTGCAACAATCGCTCGATTATCTCGTGCAGATCGACCCCGGTCCGAGCGGTCTCGGCGCATGGGGCCCGCGCGTCGAGAGCTACCTTTGGCGCGAGCTTGTCGCGAGCGCCCCCGGCAGCGACCGGCAACTGCAAATGCTCGACCGTTACGTGCAAGCCGTCACGAGCGCCGCGGGCGTCGAGCACGTCGCGCAGATCGTGAACGGCAACGAGACGCTTCCGGACGGTCTTGCCATCGATCAGGACCGTCGCTGGTCGTTGCTGCAAGTGCTCGCCGAGCACGGCCACGGCGAGACGGCCGAGCTTCTCGCGGCCGAGCGCACGAGCGATCCGAGCGACGCGGGGCGCCTGCGTGCACTCGCGATCGAAGTCGCGGCGCCGGACATCGCCGTCAAGCGACACTGGGTCGAGAACCTGCTGGATTCGGCACGCGCCACCACGCTCGCGGAGTTTCGTGCCGCGGCCGCCGCGCTCTTCCCGCGCACCCAGCACGAGCTCAAGATGGGCTTCGTGGACGAGGTTCTGGCCGCGGTGCTCGAGCAAAGCAGCACGCGAGATCCACCGTTCCTGACAATGCTCGTCGCCGGCCTCGTGAGACCCGTATGCTCCCGGGACTATGTCGAGCGAGTGGACAAAGCGCTCGCTGCCGGCTCAGACTTGCACCCCATTGTCGAACGCGAGCTCAAAGATGCGCGTTTCGAAGCCGCGCGTTGCCTCAAAATCGCGGCTGCGCTTCACTAACCAGTACACGAACCCATCCTGAGAAAGAGAGCACTATGAAAGGGACACCGGAAGTCGTCGCGATTCTCAATCGCGTTCTCTACAACGAGCTCATCGCGATCAATCAATACATTCTGCATTCGCGCATGCTCAAGAATTGGGGCATTACGAAGCTTGCGGAATACGAAAACAAGGAGTCGGTCGACGAAATGCGGCATGCCGACGAGCTCATCGAGCGTATCTTGTTCCTCGAAGGGCTGCCGAATCTTCAGGATCTCGGCAAGCTCTTGATCGGCGAGGACGTCGAAGAAATCCTGCGCTGCGACCTCGAGCTCGAGAACGCGGCATTACCGACGCTGCGCGAAGGCATTGCGCTCAGCGAGAAGCACGCGGATTTCAATTCGCGAACGCTGCTCGAGAAGATTCTCCACGGCGAGGAGGACCACATCGACTGGCTCGAGGCTCAGTTCGAGCTCATCAAGAGAATGGGCCTCGAGAATTACGTGCAGTTACAGAGTGGCGGAGCCGGCTAGTCGGCAGTCTCGGGCAATACCGTGTGCGCGTGCTGCCCCGAGGCGTGCACCTCTTCGATGAGCCGAGCGGCCAAGTCGAGGCATCGGCCGCAGCGCGCGGGTTTGCCGAGATGGCTGTAGACGGCGCGGGCGGAGCGGAGCCCGGTCATCGCCGCTTGGCGGATCTCCCGGTCACGAACGCCGTTGCAGATACATACGTACATGGGACTAGGATGGCGTAGACGCGAATGATTGTCAATTGCGTTTATTGTAAAACTGTGACGCGCTGCGCTTAAATAGGCCGCAAAACAAGGGGGGAACCACGCGAATGTCCGTGAAGAAGACGCTCCTCGCGGCCGCCGGCGTCGCCGGCATCGCGCTCGCCGTGGCCGCGCTCACGAGCTCGAGCGCTCAAGAAGCCGACCCGGCCGCGAGGCTCGCAGCGCTCGAGAGCGAGCTCGCGGCGCTCGAGCATGAGATCGAGCTGCTCGAAGACACGAAAGCCATCAAACGCCTGCAGCGGGCCTATGGCTACTACGCCGACAAGAAGCTCAGCGACGAAATCAGCGCGCTCTTCGCCGCCGATGCCACTGCCGAGATCGGCGGCCTCGGCGTGTTCGTGGGCCGTGAGCGCATCGGCACGCTCTACGACCTCCTGCTCGATGGCGGACTAGAGGAGGGTCAGCTTTTCAGTCACATGATTCTTCAAGGCGTCGTGCACGTCGCGCCGGACGGCCGTATGGCGAAGGGCCGGTGGCGCGCGTTGATTCAGCTCGGCGAGCACGGCGAAAGTGCGACGTGGTCCGAAGGGCCTTACGAAAATGAATACGTGAAGGAAGACGGCGTCTGGAGGATCAGCAAGCTTCACTGGTACGCGACGTTGACGGCACCGTACGATCCGGGTTGGCATCGAGCGCAGATCCCGCTCGACGGGCCGAGCGACGCGTTGCCGCCGGACCGGCCTCCTTCCGAGGTTTACGAGTCGTATCCGTCGGCCTACCTACCCCGTTATCACTACGACAATCCCGTTTCGGGGCGCGCGGCGGGAGGCACGCCGTGATGCCGCGACAGCCGCGGACCGCGGCGCGCAACTGTCGTCGTTGGTGCGTCATCGCAGCGCTCGCGGGACTCGCGCCTGCCAGTCACGCTCAAGACGGCCTCGCCGAGCGCGTGGCGGCCGCACAAATGCGCTTGGCCGCGCTCGAGCAGCGCGCCGCCCGGGTCGATGACATCAACGATATCGAGAACCTGCAACGCAGCTACGGGTATTACCTCGACAAGATGCTCTGGGAACATGTCATCGATCTTTTCGCCGACGACGCCACGCTGGAAGTGGGGTTGAGCGGCGTCTATGTAGGTAAAGATAGCATCCGCCGTTATCTCTACAGCTTGAGCGGAGGACGGCAAGGGCCGATCGAGGGCGTGCTCTACGACCACATGCAGTTGCAGCCGATCGTGACAGTGGCCGACGACGGGCTCACGGCCGAAGGCCGTTGGCGCGCCTGGATCTTGACGGGCACCGCAGGCTCCGGCTCCGGCGGCCACTGGGGCGAAGGGCCCTACGAGAACGAGTACGTCAAGGAAAACGGCGTGTGGAAGATCAGCAAGCTCCACTGGTACGCGACGTATTACGTTCCTTACGAAGGGGGCTGGCTGCACTCGACGACGGATGCAGTGCAGGCCTACAGCGAAGGCCGCGGCGTCACCCCGGACCGCCCGCCGAGCGTCCGGTACGAACCGTACCCCGCGGCCTTCATCCCGCCGTTCCACTATCCGAACCCCGTGAGCGGCCAATGAGAGCGATTCTAGAAATGTTCTCTAAGACATTGCTTTTAACTTCAGCTCTCGCACTCTTGATCGTGTTGGTCGCGTGCGCGCCGCGCGAAGATTCGGCGGCCGGAGCCGGGGAGACCGCGACGGCCATCGCCGCACTCGAGCTGGCCGTCGCGGCCGCGAAGCTCGAGGTCCAACGCCTCAAGGATTTCGACGAGCTCGAGAACCTGTCCGGTATCTACGGCCACTACGTCGACAAGTCGATGCATGACGACGTCGCCGATCTGTTCGCCGCCGACGGCATCGTCGAAATTCTCGGTCGCGGCGTTTTCTATGGCCAGGACCGCGTGCGCCAGTACATGCACAACCTGAGTCCCATCGGCCCCCGCGACGGCGCTCTGTTCAATCACATGCATCTGCAACCCGTGATCCACGTGGCCGAGGACGGGCAAAGCGCCCACGTGCGCTCGCGGTTGTTCGTCATGTTCGGAATTGTCGACACGAACGCACAATGGGGCTCGGGCGTCTACGAGAACGAGTTCGTCAAGCAAGACGGTGTCTGGAAGCTCAAATACTTACACGGTTATCAGACCTTCTACACAAACTACGAGGACGGTTGGGCGAAGCGCTCGTCGGCGATCTTCGCGCCCTATGAGCGGCTGCCTCCCGATGGCCCGCAGTCGGTGCCCTACGACCCGTATCCGGCCGCATTCGTGCCGCCATTCCACTACGGGAACCCTGTCTCCGAGCGGGCCGATAACTACGGCCGGCCGCAACCCCCGCCCGCACCCACACTGTAGGAGCTTGCTCCTACCCGCGGCGAGGGCGGTTCCGAGCGAGCAACGCCGGCAGCTCGCGCATGTCGGCGAACACGTGCGCACCAGCGGCCGCGAGCTCGGCCGCATCGGTATAAGGTTCGCCTGCGTAACCGTAAGCCGTCATGCCGGCCGCAACGGCGCCTTGTACACCCGTGCGCGAATCCTCGATCACCACCGTTCTCGCGGGCTCGGCGTCGAATGCGGCGGCGGCAGCGAGAAACAAGTCGGGTTGCGGCTTGCCGGCGAGGCCGAGATCCGGCGAGAACATACGTCCCTCGAAACGGGGCAGCAGGCCCGTGACCTCGAGCGTCGTCTGCATCTTGCGAAGCGGTCCGTTCGATACGACGCACACGGGGATCGTGAGCGCGTCGAGCGCTGCTTCGACTCCGGCGACGGGGCGCACCGGTAGCGCGCGAAAAGCAGCATAGAGGCGCTCGCGCCATGCCGGGAAAAACCCTTCGGGCAGCGGCCGGCCGAGACGGGTTTCGATGATCTCGACGGTCCGGGCGCCCGTGCTGCCTCTGAACGCCGTGAACGCCTCCTCGAGCGTCAGACTCAAGCCGAGCTCGTTCACTGCCTCGACGAGCACGCGATGTGCGATCGTCTCGCTGTCGACGAGCACGCCGTCGCAGTCGAAAATGGCGAGCTGCCAGTGGCTTTGCACAGTCGGATGAAGCCGCGCGAGCGGCGCTCTCTCGTATCGTAGGCCGGCATTGTAGGGGATAATCGCAAGCCATGAACAAATTCATCGGCGCCATCGATCAAGGCACGACGAGCACCCGTTTCATCTTATTCGACGCACGCGGCAACATTGCGTCGGTCGCGCAGCAAGAGCACCGGCAGATCTTCCCGAAGCCCGGGTGGGTCGAGCACGACGCAGAGGAGATCTGGTCGGGCACGCGCGCAGTCATTGCCGACGCGCTCGGCAGAGCCGATGCAAAACCCAAGGATCTCGCCGCGGTCGGAATCACGAACCAACGTGAAACGACCGTGCTCTGGGACCGGCGGACGGGCGCACCTCTGCATCACGCGCTTGTGTGGCAGGACACGCGCGTCGACGAGCTCGTCGCCCGTTATGCCGAGGAGGGCGGTCAAGATCGCTTCCGTGCCGCGACAGGATTGCCGCTTGCGAGTTACTTCAGCGGCTTGAAGCTGCGGTGGCTCCTCGACAACGTGCCGGGCGCGCGCGCCAAAGCTCTGTCGGGCGATGCCCTGTTCGGCACGATCGATTCCTGGCTCGCGTGGAATCTCACGGGCGGCCCGCGGGGCGGGCTGCACATTACCGACGTCACGAACGCGAGCCGCACGCAGCTCATGAATCTCGCGACGCTCGAATGGGACGACACCCTGCTCCGCGAGCTCGACGTTCCTCGCGCCGTGCTGCCGAAAATCGCGCCCTCGAGCCGGATTTACGGAACGATCGGCGTGCCGGAGCTCGAAGGTGTGCCACTCGCCGGAATACTCGGCGATCAGCAGGCTGCGCTCGTCGGCCAAGCTTGCTTCGCTCCCGGGGAAGCCAAGAACACGTACGGCACGGGGTGCTTCCTGCTCATGAACACGGGCACACGGCCCGTGCAGTCCAAAGCGGGTCTCATCACGACGGTGGCCTATCAGTTCGGCACCGACCCCGCTCATTACGCGCTCGAAGGATCGATCGCGATCACGGGGGCGCTCGTGCAGTGGCTCAGGGACAACCTCAAGATCATCTCGAAGAGCGCCGACATCGAAGCGCTCGCGCGCGAGGTCACGGACAACGGCGACGTCTACTTCGTGCCGGCCTTCTCCGGTCTCTATGCACCCTACTGGAAAGCAACCGCACGCGGTGTGATCGCCGGGCTCACGCGCTACGCGACGCGCGGCCATATCGCGCGCGCCGCCCTCGAAGCGACCGCGTTTCAGACGCGCGACGTGCTCGAGGCCATGGAGCAGGATTCGGGGATTGCGATGCAGGAATTGCGCGTCGACGGCGGCATGGTCAACAACGAGCTACTCATGCAGTTTCAAGCGGACATTCTCGATGTTGCCGTGCTGCGGCCGAAGATCTCCGAGACGACGGCGCTCGGCGCGGCGTATGCCGCAGGTCTCGCCGCCGGGTATTGGTCGGGAGAAGAAGAGCTCAAGCGCAATTGGGCGCTCGACAAGCGCTTCGACCCTGCGATGGCGGACGCCGAGAAGTCGCGCCTGTATCGGTCGTGGCGCAAGGCCGTGCAGCGGTCGTTCGACTGGGTGACGGCGGAATAAGAAATTATCGCGAGCGGAGCTCGCTCCTACTACAGATTCAAATACAACCGGGGAGAGAACATGTCCGGAGCATTCTGGGGAGAGTTGTTCGGCACGATGACGTTGATTCTGTTCGGCAACGGCGTCGTCGCCTGCGTCGTGCTCAAAGGTTCCTACGGCGAGAAGTCGGGTTGGATCGCGATCACGACCGGTTGGGGGCTCGCGGTTCTGTCCGGGGTGCTCGTCGCGCTCGCGGTCGGCAGCAACGCCCATTTGAATCCGGCCGTCACTATCGGCGTCAGCGTCTACAGCGGCGACTGGAGCAGCGTCGGCACCTACGTCGCGGGACAGTTTCTCGGCGCCATGCTCGGCGCGACGCTCGTGTGGCTCCACTACTTGCCGCATTGGGCCAAGACCGACGATCCGGCCGGCAAGCGGGCGTGCTTCTGCACGTCCCCGGCCATTCGCAACGCGCCCGGCAATTTTTTGAGCGAAATCATCGGTACGTTCTTTCTCGTTTTCGTGGCCGCCGCAATCTCGTCGGACAACTTGTCGCCGACGGGTCTCGCGCCGGGTTTTGGGCCGTTTCTCGTCGGGCTCTTGGTCTGGGGCATCGGTCTGTCGCTGGGAGGACCGACCGGCTATGCGATCAACCCCGCCCGAGACTTGGGCCCCCGCATCGCCCACGCATTGCTGCCGATCGCAGGCAAAGGCGCCTCCGGTTGGGACTACGCGCATGTGCCGATCCTGGGCCCGATCATCGGTGCGGCGCTCGCTGGCCTCACCGTGGGTGTCGTCGGAATCTAGTGGCTGTTACAGGCCACCAGGCCCGCAGTGTAAACTGAATCCGTTTTTTGTCCGGGGGATCGGAACAGCAATGACTGCTACACCGCCGTCGGAGGGCTTCGAGGCACCTTCGGGCAAACGCATCGCGATCAGTGCGTTAGTCGCTTTCGTAGTCGCGGCCATTCTGCTCGTGACCGTCGTTCTCCCCGCGGAGTACCGCATCGACCCCACCGGCATCGGGCGAGCCTTAGGACTCACAGAGCTCGGCGAGCCGGTACGTACGATCGAGATCGTCGACGTCGTCGGCGGCAACGAGACCGTCCGCGAGCTCGAGATTCCCGACTTCGGCGAGCCCGTACCGTTGCCGAATCCCGCGATCCATCAGGACGAGGACGCGGCCCCGCGCAGCGACCGGTTCGTCGTGACGATCCCGTCCGAACGCGAAACCGAGATCAAGACCGTGCTCAAAAGCGGCAAAGTTATCGAGTATACGTGGAGCGTCGACCGCGGCACGATCTATTCCGATTTCCACGGCCACAACCCGGAATTCGGCGATGATTTTTGGGTTCGCTATCGCGAGCACCAGGAAGGCGCGGGCGGCAGCGGCTCTCTCGTGGCGCCGTTCGACGGCGAGCATGGTTGGTATTGGCTCAACTACAACGAATTTCCCGTCACCGTTACGCTCGAGGTGACCGGGTTCTACGACGACACGATCGACTACGGGATCTTCGGCCCCTAACGGAGATTTTTCATGTGGCAGCAGGAATACCTACCCATTGCGGATAGCCTTGCCTGGTCGGCCCTGGCCGCGGCCATCCCGATATTCGTGCTGTTGCTCCTGATCGGCGTGTTGCGCAAGCCCGCGTGGATAGCTGCGCTGGCCGGGCTCGGCACGGCCGCCGTGATCGCCGTCGGCGTGTACGACATGCCTCTCAGTCTCGCCGTGAGCTCGACGACGCTCGGCGCGGCTTTTGGCCTGTTTCCGATCGGCTGGATCGTCTACTGGGCCGTCGTGCTATATCGACTGACGCTCGAGACCGGCAACTTCGAGATCATCAAAGATTCGATCGGCGGTCTCACGGCCGATCGAAGACTTCAGGCCATGCTCATCGCTTTCGCGTTCGGTGCGTTCATCGAAGGCGCCGCCGGATTCGGAACGCCGGTCGCAGTGGCCGCGGCGATGCTGACGGGCCTCGGGTTCTCGCCATTCTTCGCGGCTGCGATTTGTCTACTCGCGAATACCGCGCCGGTCGCTTTCGGCTCGATCGGCATCCCGGTCGTGACGCTCGCGATCATCACCGGACTGCCCGAGGCCGAGCTCAGCGCTTGGGTCGGCCGGCTCTGCGCGCCGGTGTCGATCTTTATCCCCGCCTATTTGATCCTCGTGATGGGCGGCTTCCGCGCCCTCAAAGGCGTGCTGCCCGCGGCCGTGGTCTGCGGGGTTTGCTTCGCGTCCGTGCAGCTCATCGTCTCGAACCTCGTCGGCCCGCAACTCGTCGACATTCTTGCGGCGATCACGGCCATCTTAGGGCTAGTCGCGCTGTTCAAGGTCTGGCAGCCGAAGGACCATTTCTTGATCGAAGGTGATACGCAGGCCCCGACGCAGGCGTCGATGCAGATCAAATCGCACGGTTTCGGCCGGACGCTGCTCGCATGGTCGCCCTACTTGTTCCTCGTGGCGTTCGTACTGGTCTGGGGTTACCCGCGATCGGCGAGCGTCTTGAGCACGGTGAGTGTCCCGATCGAATGGCCGGGCTTGCACAATGAGATCCAGCGCATGCCCCCCGTGGTCGCCGTGGCGGCGCCGTACACCGCGATCTTCAACTTGAACTGGCTCGCGGCCGCGGGCACTGCCTGCGCGTTCGCTACGATGGCCGCCGCCCTCGTGCTGCGCGTCTCGCTCCGAATGTATATCGGCTTGCTGGGCTCGGTAGCCAAACAGCTCGCGTTCTCGATGCTGACAATCGCGTGCGTGCTCGGGCTCGCGTTCGTCATGAACTATAGCGGCGCGACCGTGACTCTCGGGCTCGCCTTTGCCGCGACCGGGGCGTTGTTCCCGTTCTTCAGCTCGTTGCTCGGCTGGCTCGGCGTGTTCCTGACCGGCAGCGACACTTCGTCCAACACGCTGTTCGGCAACTTGCAGGTCGTCGCCGCGGGCAGACTGGGCTTCGATCCCGCGATCATGGCCGCGTCGAACTCGGCGGGCGGTGTAATGGGCAAAATGATCAGCCTGCAGAGCCTTGCGGTTGCAGTCGCCGCGACCGGCATGGCGCGCTCCGAGGAGGGCAAGCTGTTCCGCTTCACGTTCAAGCATAGCGTGTTTCTCGCCAGCGTGCTCGGAGTGCTCGCGTCGATCTACGCGTACCTTTGAGGCATTGTGTGGGAGCGGCCTCCGGCCGCGATCTTAAGAATCGCGGCGGGACGCCGCTCCCACAAGCTCTTGTAGGAGCGAGCTTTCAAGCTCTTGTAGGAGCGAGCTTTGCTCGCGATCTTCAATATTCGCGAGCGAAGCTCGCTCCTACGAAGACGAAGGCAGGCGAGCTATTTTGGCGGCGAGATAGAAGTCGCTCTCGGTGAGTCCGCCGATCTTATGCGTCCAGATCTCGACGCCGCACTCGCCCCAGCGGACCTTCAAGTCCGGGTGATGGTCCTCTGCCTCCGCGATGGCACCGACGGCATTGGCAAATTCGAGGGCACCGGAGAAGTTCTTGAATTTGTAGGCGCGCTCCAAGTGCCCGGCCGCGTTGACTTGCCAGCCGCCGCCGAGCTCCTTGAGCAGCGCCTGCACTCGCTCATTCCCGAGCGGCGGGACACCGCCTCTGCAAGGAATGCATTGCTGATCGGCCAGTCCCATATCGAGCTCCTGTGCTTAAGTCGTTCTCGGTAAGTACTAATCGCAGTATATCGTGCCGCCCAACCACGTTAGGATCTTGCCATGCGCCGACAAATAGCGATGCTCGTTCTCGCCGTGAGCGTGGGGGCGTGCGCCTCCGAATCGAGTCGACCGCTGCCGTCGGGAGAACAGACGTTCGTCACGCACTGCGCGTCCTGTCACGGCCCGCAGGGCGAAGGCGACGGGCCCGCGGCCGGCATCATGCGCGTGACGGTGCCGAACTTGCGCACGCTCCGCGCGCGCAACGAGGGGGTGTTCCCCGCCGATTCGGTCGCGGCCTTCGTCGACGGCCGCAATCTGCCGGCGTCGCACGGAGACCGCTACATGCCCATCTGGGGCGATGTATTCGAGGCCACGGAGCGCCTGGTCCGCGGGGCGGACGCACCCGAGCGGCGCATCCGGGCGGTCGTCGATTTTGTCCTTGAGCTGCAGTACCCGTGAGCTAGCTCGTCTCGCGTCCCTTCTGCGCTAAACGGACCAGCTCCGCGAGCGAGCGGACGCCCATCTTCTGCATCACACGCGCGCGGTGCAATTCCACGGTGCGCTGACTCACGCCCAAGTCCATGGCAATGACTTTATTGGCGCAACCGCTGACCACCTTGTCCATGACCTCGCGTTCGCGCGGCGTCAGTGCGCTGAATCGTTCCTGAATCGTGGTGGTTTCGAGCCTCGCGTTACGCGCGGCTTTCGCCTGCTGCAAAGCGTGATGGATCCGGTCGAGCAGATCCTGGTCTCTGAACGGCTTCTGAATGAAGTCCAAGGCCCCGCACTTCATGGCATTGACGGCCATGGGAACGTCGCCATGCCCGGTAATGAAAATAATCGGGACATCGGCATGCCGCTCGAGCAGCTCTTGTTGCAGCTCCAGGCCGCTCAACCCGGGCATGCGGATATCGGCGACGAGGCAACTGACCTCTTCCGGCATGTATGCGACGAGGAACTCGTCGGCTGACGCATACGTGCGGCTCGGGAGCCCCACCGTGCGCAGCAGCAGGCTCAGCGAATCACGCACCGCGGCGTCGTCGTCGACGATATGAACGATCGTGCGCTCGTCAGTCACTGCGAGCCCTCCGTCCCGGCGGGTAACGATACGGTAAACACTGCGCCGCCCTCCGGATTGTCACTGTAGCTCAGTTTACCACCGTGGTTTTGCACGATGGTTCTACTGATCGCGAGGCCGACGCCGAGTCCTTCCGCTTTCGTCGTGACGAAGGGGTCGAAAATGGCTTGACGGAGCCGCGAGGAAACGCCTGTTCCGTGGTCTCGCACCTCGAAGCTCACCTCACCTTTGTGGCTGCTGCAGGTGGCGATGCGGATACCGCGCGCCTTGCGGGCGGATGTCTGCATGGCGTCGACGGCATTGCGGGTGAGGTTGAGCAGCACTTGTTGCAGCTGAATCGCGTTCCCTTCGACTGTGGGCAAATTCTCCGCAAAATGCGTCGAGACGGCGATGCCCGCCCGGTTCGTGTCGGCGAGCACCAGCGTCATCACATCGACGATCACATCGTTGAGGTCGAGCAACTCCTTGATGACGTCGTGCTTGCGGATGAAATTGCGCAGGTTCTCGATCACCTGGCTTGCACGATGCACCTGTACGGACATGTTCTCGCAAGCTCTCTCGAGCGCTTCTTTCTCCGCGGCCGGATTCTGGAGCAACCGCCTCACGGCCTGCGAATAGGCGGCGATCGCGCTCAGCGGCTGGTTGATCTCATGCGCGATGCCGGCGGCCATCTCTCCCATGAGATTGAATCGACCGACGTGCGCGAGGCGCGCCTCGAGCGCACGGCGTTCTTCCTCCGCGGCTTTCTGCACGGACAGATCCCGGATGATGCCGACAAAGTGCCGGCTTCCGCCGACGGCGGCCTCGCCTATGGACAGCCAGATGGGGAATACCCGCCCACTGCTGTGCCTACCTTGCACCTCGCGGCCGATGCCGATGACCCGTTTCTCGCCCGTTTCGACGTAGTGTTGCACGTAACGCTGATGCTCGCTGCGGTAGGGTTCGGGCATGAGCGTATGGACGGGCTGGCCGAGGACTTCGCTCTGCACGTAGCCGAACATGCGCTCGGCCGTATGATTGAAGGTTACGATTGCGCCGTGCGAGTCGATCATCACGATCGCGTCGACGGCTGCGTCGAGCAATGCGTGCAAAACAGCTGCCGGCGCCCGTTCCTGTGCGCCCGCGAGTTCATTAAACGCCATACGTAATTTCCGAACCTCGCTACGGTCTAGGTCCGATTAGCGCTTTACAGGAAATTCAATGTAAATTCCCCTCTGGCCGGATATTAAGCACAGAGCGAGCGACTATGGAAGCCTTGAGAAACATACTCGTGATCGTCGACCCGACCGCCAAGGACAATCCCGTGATCGCGCGCGCGAGGTGGCTTGCACAAAAGACCGGGGCGTCGGTCGAGCTCTTTATCTGCGACTACGACCAATATCTCACGGGCGAGATGTTTTTCGATTCGGCGCAGCTCGAAAAGACACGCTCGGCGCTCATGCAGAGAAATGCGCAGCGCCTAAAAAAGCTGGCCCAGCCGCTGCTTGACGCCGGCATCAAGGTGGCGATCGACACGGCCTGGGACAGCCCCCTCCACGAGGGCATCGTGCGCAAAGTGGCCAAGAGCAATCCCGACATCGTGCTCAAGGACACGCACTACCATCAGCTGATCAGACGATCGCTGTTCTCGAATACGGACTGGAACTTGATCCGTGACTGCCCGGCGCCGCTCATGCTCGTCAAGGCCACGTCTCCGGAGGCCATCAAGACCATTATCGCGGCCGTCGACCCCTCTCATGAGCGCGACAAGCCCGCCGAGCTCGACCATAAGATCATCGCGGCCGCGCAGCAGCTCAGCACGACGGCCCAAGCCGAGATGCATATCGTGCATGCCTTCGATCCGGCGCCGGCATATGCGGTATCCGCCGATGCGATGGCGTTTCCGATCGCCGAGCCCATTCACGAAGTGATGCTCGGGCTCAAGCGCAGGCATCAACGAGCGTTGGACGATCTGCTCGCGAGCTACGCGATACCGGAGGCCAACGTTCACCTCGGCGAGGGCGACACGCGCGATGTGTTGGTGGCCCTCATCGAGAAATTGCACGCGGATCTCGTGATCATGGGGGCGATATCGAGAAGCGCGCTGAAGCGTCTGCTGCTCGGCAGTACTGCGGAGCGTGTGCTCGATCACCTACCCTGCGATCTGTTGATCATCAAGCCTGTAGGAGCGGCCTCCGGCCGCGATTAGGGAATCGCGGCGGGGG
>Ga0209109_10000585_pt1 | contig 19752 bp, 21 predicted proteins | sample Rifsed10ft2_FD_184004 | JGI IMG/M metagenome (GOLD analysis project Ga0209109, IMG submission 184004) | Soil microbial communities from Rifle, Colorado, USA - sediment 10ft 2 (version 2) | ecosystem: Environmental > Terrestrial > Deep subsurface > Rock core/Sediment | place: Rifle, Colorado... | reverse complement strand
ATCCTGCGAACCACCGGGGACAGCAGATTCGACTGCTTCTCGGTCTCATCGGGCTCGGCAAAGAAGGCATCCACCTCCTCCGCAGTCGGCTGGGGCGGAGCTTCCTGAACGGTGGTGTCGTCGCTGCTGATGGCGGGAACGGGCTGGGGCGGAGCTTCCTGAACCGTGGTGTCGTCGCTACCAGTGGCGGGAACGGGCTCCTCAAAGGTGGCGGCCGCTTCCACGGCGAGAGCTGCCGGCGCCTCGCCGGCCTCCCCGATCACGACCAGAGGGGTTCCCACGCTGACCGTGTCGCCCTCGGCCACCAGGATCTCGAGCACGGTCCCCGAGGCCGGTGACGGAACTTCGGTGTCGACCTTGTCGGTCGATATCTCAACGAGGACCTCGTCCTCGAAGATGGGGTCGCCAACCTGCTTCGCCCACCTCAGGATGGTTCCCTCGGTGACAGTCTCCCCGAGTTGGGGCATCGTTACGGTGGTGGGCAAGACTGGCTCCTCTCAGTGAAGACTGCGACCGGCGGCGGACAACAGTGTCTCACCGACCACCTCGGACAGGGACGGGTGAGAGTGGACGAAGGCGGCTGCCTCCTCGGGCAGGGCCTCCCATCCCACGGCGAGCATCAACTCGTGAATCAGTTCTCCGGCCTGAGGACCGACCACCGTGGCTCCCACGATTGGCCCTCCCTTGACCGAGACCACCTTGGCGAACCCGTAATTGTCGCCGATGATGATCGCCCGGCCGATGCCGGCAAAGCTGTGCTTCACCACTGCCACGTCCAAACCCTGCTCCACGGCCTCGGCTTCACTGAGACCGACCTCCGCCACCTCAGGGTGGCTGTATGTCACCCTCGGGACCGCCCGGTAGTTGACCGGCTGGGCGCTCCCCGTCGCGATGTGGGTGACGGCCGCGATCCCCTCGGCGAAACCGACGTGGGCCAGCTGGGGTGTGCCGGCAACGATGTCGCCAACCGCGTAGAGACCCCGCTGATCCGTCTCCATGGTCGCTCGGTCCACCTTTACGAACCCGTCATCGAGAACGGCCGAAACGGTCTCCAGGCCCACCTCCTCGGTGTTGGGGCCGCGTCCCACGCAGACGAGGACCACATCGACCTCGACCGACTGGTCACCGAACGGCAACTTCACCAACGGTCCAACCACAGGCGCCTCGACCGCGACGCCGATGTGGAACCTCACCCCCCGCTTCTCGAGCTGACGTTGCAGGTGGTGGGCGGCCTCGGTGTCGGAACCAGGCAGGATCTGATCCATCACCTCGAAGACATGCACCTCTACTCCAAGATCGATCAAGAACGAGGCGAACTCGCATCCAATCACCCCGCCCCCGATGATTGCCACACTTCTCGGGCGCTCCCCCCAATCCAGCGCGTGATCCGACGTCACGATCCGCCTGCCATCGATCTCATATCCGGGAATAGTCCGGGTGTGAGAGCCGGTGGCCAGGATCACGGCGCCACCCTCGAGAGCTCTGGTGGGCCCGCCCATGAACACCTCGACTTTGCCCGGACCGGCCAGCTTGCCGACGCCTGTGATCACCTCGACATCCTTCTGCTTGAGGAGGCCGGCGAGACCACGCACCAGCCCGTCGACGGTCTTGTTCTTTCGAGCAAGGGCGGCGGGCCAATCAAGGGTCGGGTGCTCGGTGACGACTCCGAATTCGGCAGCGTGGGAAACAGTGCTGAAGACATCGGCGACATGGAGCCAATGTTTGGCGGGGATGCAACCCCGAATCAGACACGTGCCACCGGGGCGCTCCATCTCCACCAGAGCAACCGATAGCCCGAAGTTGTGGGCATACAGGGCGGAGGCGTATCCACCAGGACCGCCGCCCACTATGACGATGTCGTGCAACATTGACCTTTCGGTGGGACTGACTGCCCGAGCCTAGTTGTGCCAGGGTTACCCTCCCTCACCGAATGCCAACCCGGTGGCTCCTGATCGCATCCGCGGTGCTCGCCTTCGTGATTGTCGGTGCCGCCGCAGCCTGGTTCTTCATGGTGCTGAGATGAGCGACAGGATCGAGCTGTCGACTTCGGATGGCGAGACTCTGGAGGCTCGCTGGGATCACGCCTCGAATCCGATCGGAGTGACGGTGTTCTCTCACCCTCACCCGCTGGATGGCGGCTCGATGAACGCCCCGCTCATGATCGGGGTAACCCTTCGTTTGGTGGAGCGGGGCGTTTCCGTGCTCCGATTCAATTTCAGAGGCACCGGTTCGAGCACTGGCACCCACGACCACGGAAGATCGGAGAAGCTCGACATGGCCGCCGCCGTCGCCGTCGCTCGTGACAGCGGGCTGACGCTGGGGATTGCCGGTTGGTCGTTTGGCGCCGCAGTAGCCCTGGGGTGGCTTGCGGAGGAGGCTGATCCGCCTTCCTACGTCGGGATTGCCCCGCCGGTCGAGGGGTTGCCCGACGTCCTACCGCCGGGACCCAAGCGTTTGATCGTGGGTACCAGGGACCAGGTGATCGACGTCGGTGGGCTGTCAAGTTACGCCGAGCGTCAGTCGATTGATCTCGTCCTCACCCCTGGCGACCACTTCTTCCACGGTCGGGGCGGGAAGATCGGGGATCTGGTGGCGGAGGGGCTGACCCTCTAGACGCTCGACTCCGACTCGATCGAGCTGCCTCTGGGCACCGGGCGGAAGCCACGGTTGGCTGCTTCCTCGGGGGTGTCGGGGGCGAAAGCCTGCAAACGGTTGCGGTTCACCAGGTCTTCGTCCTCGACCCTGCTCTTCAACTCCTCGAATTGCCCCTCGTCATCGCAGTCGTAGAACGACATGGTGTCGCGGGCGCCCAGGTAGCGGTAGTGCTCGAAGCGAGTGAGACGGCTCATTCCTCCTCCGTGTACTCCCGGTCTTCCTCGGCCTCGAGGTCGATCTCGACGTCGCCGCCGGCGGGTGGCTCCGTCGCCCCCGGCGGAACGCCTCTGCCGGTCTGCACTTCTATGCCACAGTTGGGACAAGTGGCGACTGCGACGTCACCCACGATGAAGGTGAAGGCGCAATCCGGGCAACTGATCCGTGGCGAGGGACGTTCGGGTGGCGGCGGAGGAGGAGGCCCGCCAGGGGCCACCGGGGCACCGGGGGCGGTCGGGTAGGCACCGGCCGGGGCCGGGCCCGAAGCTGTCTGATTGCGTACCACGTTCACCGAGCCACAGGCGGGACAGGAGAACCTGCCGGCGCCGGCTACTTCGAACTGCGTCCGGCAAGCACCACAACGGACGATCATCCCTCTTCGTCTCCTTCGAACTCGACTGCTTCTCCCACGGCGCCGATCTCAAACAGGTAATCGGCTTCCAGGCGAAGCACATTCTCCACGTCTTCCCGAGAGTAGGACACCCCGTGTTTAGTCGCGATCTGGCCGATGATGTAGTCGATAGAGGCGTCATGCCCTCCTGCAACCGTCTCCACCGGGTTCGATCGGTCGTCCTGAGCCAAGCCCTGGAGGTAGAACACCTCCCATTCCAGGATCCTTCTGATGTCGGCACGGGTCAGACGTTGGTTGCCCTCCTCGAGCAGACCGGCTTCAACGTGTCTCACCGCGTCCTCCACCACATAGGTCAGAGGCTCGTGACTGGGACGTCGTCGCGCTTCCTGCCACACCACCAGCGCCACGATGATCAGGAAGATGCCGATGAGAAGGGCGATGAAGGCAAAGACGGCAGGACCGGACATCGCGTGACGTTATCCGTAATCCGTAATCCGCAATCCGTATCCGAACGGAAAACGGGTCGACGCCTAAAAGGCCTCGACGGCCATCTTCATCAATGAACCGTCCTCGGTCGTGGCCCGTTCCCGCCGGGCAGCCACCCGGGGAGCGGTCTGACGGAGAAACCACCGGGCCGACTCCACTTTGCCCGCGTAAAACGGGTCTTCGTCGACCCTGGTGATGGCGACCTCGGCCTGACGAAGCAGTTGCCAGGCGATGATCACTTCGGCCAGAGTCTCGAGCAACGAGTTGGTGTGGAGACCCACCTTGTAGATCTCGGTCGACTCCCCGACCAACGACGCCATCAGGTTCTCGACCATCGACCCGAGTTGGACCTGGGCGTCGTCGAGCATCGATCCCAATCGCTCCCGATCGACTGCCAGTGGATCCTCACCGAGCCCACCCTTGACGAACTCGGTGATCTCCGAGACCAGATCTGCCAGGGTGGTGCCCTGGTCCTTGGCGATCTTTCGGAAGAAGAGGTCCAGCGCCTGGATGCCGGTCGTCCCCTCATAGATCGTGTCGATCTTGGTGTCCCGGATGTATTGCTCGAGGGGATAGTCCTGGGTGAACCCGGAGCCGCCGAGGACCTGGAGGGCATCGGCCAGCTGGTGGTATGCCGTCTCAGATGCGTATCCCTTGACCAGTGGGAGCAGGAAATCAGAGCGTCGCTGCCAGCGATCGTCGTCGGGATGAAGCCGGGCTTGGTCCTGAACCCAGGCGGTGTACAGCACCAGGGCGCGCAGCCCCTCGCTGTAGGACTTGAGCAACATCAGCATCCGACGCACGTCGGGATGGTCGATGATCGGGACTTTGGGCGCAGTCTTGTCGCCGGCCTTGGTCATGTCCGCACCCTGGCGACGTTCCCTGGCGTATTCCAGGGCGTTCAGATACCCGGTGCTCAGTGTCCCCATCGCCTTGGTGCCGATCATCATCCGAGCCCCCTCGATGACCAGAAACATCTGACGGATGCCGTCATGGACGTTTCCGACCAGGGTCCCGATGGCGGGTCGATCCCCCCCGAAGGTCATCTCGCACGTCGTCGATCCCTTCAAACCCATCTTTTTCTCGAGGTTGGTGGCGACAACTCCGTTGCGCTCCCCGAGACTCCCGTCCGGATTGACCAGGTATTTGGGCACCACGAACAGCGACAGGCCCTTGGAACCGGCTATCGCGCCCTCGGGCCGGGCCAGCACCAGGTGGATGATGTTCTCGGTTGCGTCGTGCTCGCCGCCGGTGATAAATCTCTTCACCCCCTCCAGATGCCAGCTGCCTTCGCCCATGTCGATCGCCTTGGTAGTCCCGGCGCCGACATCAGAGCCGGCATCTGGCTCGGTGAGGATCATGCTGCCGGACCATTGCTTCTCCATCCACAACCTGGCCAGCGCCTGTTGCTCCTCGGTCCCCTCCTCGAAGAGCACCCTGGCGAACAACGACCCGCCGGCGTACCAGGTAACCGTGGTGTTGGAGGCGAGCAACATCTCCTGGGTGGCCCACATCAGCGTGGGCGGAGCAGGCATCCCGCCCAACTCGGCAGGAGCCCCGAAACGATCCCATCCCCCGTCCTTGTAGGCCCGCACCCCGGCCTTCACCGAGTCGGGCAAGACGACCCTGCCGTCGCTCAATTCGAGCGGGATGCGGTCCTGGTCCACATAGGAGGCGGCGAAATCCTCGCGAGCGAGGCGTTCGATTTCGTGAAGCACGTCCCGGGCGGTGTCGACGTCGAGGTCGGGCCAATCGCCCATTCCGAGATGGTCCTGGATGCGGAGAACCTCGAAGAGGTTGAACTCGATGTCACGGAGGTTCGACCTGTAATGACTCACCGACCACCTTCCCCTAATTTGAGTGATAACTCTAATTTATATGGACACTCAATATAAGAGGGTGAGTGGCTAGCGTTTTCCAGATGCGCTACAAGGCGGGCCTCGAGACCAAGGATCGGATCCTGGGCGCCACCAGATCATTGATCGCGGGCAAGGGTCTCGAAGGGACCACGATCAAGGCGATCTGCGACGAGGCCGGTGTCCTCCCGGGCAGCTTCTACAACCTGTTCCCATCGAAGGAGCAGGCGATCCTCACCGTCGTGCGCGAGGCGATCGACGCCGTCGACCCCGACCCCGGGGGGAAGGGCACCGACACCCTCGATGACCTCGTTCTTGCCTACGAGCGATTTCTCGAGGAGCAGCCGGCTCTGGCCCGGGTGTACATACGGATCGCGGTTTCGGGCGCAGCCACCAACCCCGAGTTGAGCGGTCGCCTCTTGAGACATCATGAAGGGAGGGTCCGCCGCTTCGCAGCCGCCATCCAGCGCCAGGCCCCGGAGATCGCCGAGGAGCACGCCACTCGCCGGGCCGAGACGCTGGTCCTCGCCCTCAACGGCATCGCCCTGCACCGGGTGCTCGATCCCCATTTCGACGTGGCAGCGCACGCCAGGGCTCTCCTCGAGGACGCCGCGGCCGTCGGCTGATGGTCCTTCCGTTCTCGCGCGGGGATCGCGGCCTATAGGCCGCGATCCCCGCGCGAGAAGCGAGGGGTGAGTCCCTAGTCTCGACCTCGATGGAGTTCGCCATACAAACCCGGGGATCCTGGGACGTGATCCAGGACACGGCTCGCTGGGCCGAAGAGCGTGGTCTGAGCGCGATCGCTCTGCCCGACCACTATCTCGAACGGGGCAACGATCCCCAGCGCCCCGCATATGACCATCTGATCCATCTGGCGGCGCTGGCACCCGAGGCCAGATCGTTCCAGGGTGCCCACGATCAGCTGGGCGACTTCGATCCCCACCCCATCTTCCTGTCCTCGGCGGGGCCGGGCCTCGCCGCCCGCAAGGACGCCGACTACCGCCGTCTCCTCGGTCTCTACGCCGAGCGCACCAATACCAGCCCGACCCGGATCGAAGCGGTGTACGAGACACGGGGCTATCCGCACGGGCCGGGCGACAAGGCCGCGGAAATGCTCGCCGCCCTCAGCGAGGCGGGTTGTCAACGTTTCTACATGCAGATGTTCCTGGGAGACACCCAGGATCTCGACGTCGTACTCGACGCATACCGGGGTTGATCGAGCATGTCACACGCATCCATCATTGGTACCGGGCTCATCGGGGCCTCGATCGGGTTGGCCCTCCGCGAACGGGGATGGGCCACCTCAGGATGGGACCCTTCCCCTGAGGCGATGGCGGTCGCCGTCGAAAGAGGAGCGGTTGAGCCCGCAGCCTCGATAGAGGAGGCGGTAAGAGATGCCGATCTGGTGCTTCTCTCCGGCCCTTTGTCCGCCAATCTCGAAACTTTGGGAGTGCTCGATACCGGCGCTCTGGTCACCGATGTCACCAGTGTCAAACTGCCGCTTGTCGCGTGGGCCCCGGCCCAACTCAGATTCGTTGGCGGCCATCCGATGGCTGGAAGGGAGCACGCCGGCCCCGGGGCGGCTTCGGGCTCCCTGTTCCGGGGTGCGGCCTGGATCCTCTGTGACGACACCGGGACACCAGACGACCTGGAATGGTTAAGGATGATCGTGGCGTCCGTCGGCGCCAACCCGGTGGTCATGTCAGCCGACCATCATGACCGTGTTGTCGCCGCCATCTCCCATCTTCCCCATCTGCTGGCGGTGGCGTTGGTCGATCTGGTGGCCGGGAACCCCGACACCGTCGATCTCGTCTCAGGCAGCTTCCGTGACTTGACCCGGGTCGCCTCTGCCGAATCGGCCTGGTGGCCGGAGGTGCTCGCCGCCAACTCGTCGATGGTCGGCGAGGCCCTGGCCGATCTCATCGAACGTCTCGAGAAGCTGCGCGACGACATCGACCGCGGGGATCTCGTCCCGTTGGCCGAAAGCCTCGACGGGGCCAGGCTGCGTAGGGCGGCGATGGCGCCGCCGGTGGCCGGCGTCGAGGTGATCCTCGCCGACCGCCCGGGCGAGATCGGCAGGGTCGGTCATGCTCTGAGGACGAGCCGTGTCGATGTGCGCGACCTCCAACTTCGGCACGCAGTCCACGGTGGAGGAGGCATCCTCACCATCTCGGTGCGACCGGGTGAGGTGGAAACTCTGAGGGAGGCCCTATCCCGGGAAGGCTTCGAAGTGGAGGAGCAGTCTTGATGTTCTCCATCATGACCGAGCCTCATCTCGGGGGCACCTACGACCAGATGCTCGCCGCGACCCGGCTCGCCGAGCGCAAAGGCCTCGTCTCATTCGCACGCTGCGATCACTACCTGTCCAGGCGTGAGCCGACCCCCGATGCAACCGACGCCTTCGCCACACTCGCCGGCCTCGCCAGAGACACGTCGACGATTCGCCTGTGTGTCCTGGTGACCCCGATCACCTTCCGTCACCCGGCGGTGATCGCCAAGAACGCCGCCACCATCGACCAGATGTCTGGAGGCCGATTCGACCTGGGCGTGGGCACGGGGTGGATGGACTACGAACATGCCTCCCTGGGGCTCCCCTTCCCGGGCTCGACCGAGCGCTGGGCACGATTCGAGGAGGCTCTCGACTACCTGGCGGCCGCCTTCGGACCTGGCCGATCCAGCTTCGAGGGCAAGTACTACCGGCTCGACGCAGAAGTGAGGCCAAAGCCGCTCGGTCTTCGGGTTGTGATCGGCGGTGACGGGATGAATCGGACCCCTCGCCTCGCTGGCGCTCGAGCTGAGGAATACAACTTCTTCATCTGCTCGCCTACCGAGGCCCGTCTCAAGATCGAGGTGATGAGGGAGGCCGCCGGCGATCGCCAGGTGGAGGCCACTGTTATGGGCGCAGCGGTCGTGGGCGCCACCGAGACCGAGTACCGACGCCGGCTGGGGGCCTTCGCCGAGCGCTTCGGTGGCGGGAGCACGCCGGTCGAATTGGAGGAGGAGTGGAGGGGCTCCGGAGTGATTTTCGGGGTCCCCGATCAGGCGGCAGAACAAGTGGCCGCCCTGGAAGCAGCCGGCGTCGAGCGCATCTATCTGCAGTGGCTCGACCTCGCCGACTATGACGGGTTGGCGGAAACGGTCGACCTGGTGTGCGGCTGATGGAGCTTCCCGACGCGAGCAAACGGTTGATGGCGAGCATGCCGGAGCGTGCCATGCAGGTGAGGGTCTTTCCTGAGGGGACCAAGACCGCTGAGGACGCCGCCGCCGCCATCGGCTGTTCGGTGGCGGCGATCGTGAAATCCCTGGTGTTCGTGGTCAAGGACGCCGGGGGCCATGAGGAGCCGGTGGTGGCCCTGGTCCCCGGGGACCTGAGACTGGACCCCGCGGCCCTGGCAGCCACTGCCGGTGCTGTCGAGTCCCGACGGGCATCGCTGGAGGAGGTGCGTCAGGCCACCGGATTCTCTGCCGGAGGGACCCCTCCGTTCGGGCATCTCAATCCACTGCGGGTCTTCGCCGACCCGGCCCTGCGTCGCCACGACCCGGTATGGGCCGCGGCCGGCACGCCAACCACCGTGTTCCCGATCTCCCTGGCGGAACTGGACCAACTCGCCCGGCCGGTGTGGGCGGAGATCGTGACCCGTGACCCGTGACCCGTAATCCGTAATCCGTAATCCGTAATCCGTAATCCGTAATCCGTAATCCGGAAAACGGAAAACGGAAAACGGAAAACGGAAGACGGATTATTTCCCCTACAGCCGTAGTGCAAATACCATTGACTTCGTGACCGATCCCACCCCTCTCCTCCAAGTCGAGAACCTTCATGTCTCGGCCAAAGACGTCAAGATCCTGCGCGGTGTCGATCTGGCGGTGAATCGCGGTGAGATCCACGCCCTGATGGGACCCAACGGCTCGGGGAAATCCACCCTGGCATCGGTCTTGATGGGCCATCCCGGGTACAAGGTCACCAAGGGACGGATTCTCTACCGCGGTGAGGACATCACCACCGCTCCCTCCTATCAACGGGGGCCCGCCGGGATGTTCCTCGCCTTCCAACACCCCGAGGCGATACCAGGAGTCTCGGTCATCCAATTCCTCCGTCAGGCACTGTCCAATCGAACCGGTGTGGATCTCACCGTGTTGGAGCTGCGGCTCAAGGTGATGGATGCGATGAAGGAGTTGGACATGGAGTCTTCCTTCGCCGACCGCTACCTGAACGAAGGCTTCTCCGGCGGGGAGCGGAAGCGAAACGAGGTCCTGCAGATGGCCGTGCTCGAGCCGGAGTTGGCGATCATGGACGAGACCGACTCCGGGCTCGACATCGACGCCCTCCGCACCGTGGCCAACGGTGTCAACAAGCTCACCGGGCCCGAGCGCGGTTTCCTCATCATCACCCACTACCAGCGGCTTCTCGACTACGTGACCCCGGACCGAGTTCACATCTTCATGGACGGCCGGATCCTCGAAAGCGGCGGGCCCGAGTTGGCGGCCCGTCTCGAAGAGGAGGGATACGATTCGTTCCGGAGCGTGTTGACCTGAGCATGATCGATCTATCGCACCTGAAAGCCGACTTTCCCGTCCTCGCTGACGGGGTCCATTTCCTCGACTCTGGGGCCTCCTCGCAGAAGCCGATCCCCGTACTGGAGGCAATGGATCGATTCGCCCGAACCTCCTATGCCAACGTGCACCGCGGCGCATACAAACTCTCCGTGGCCTCGACCGATGCCTATGAGGCTGCCCGCAACCGGGTCGCCGAGTTCCTCGGGGTCAAGGACTCCCGCGAAATCATCTTCACCCGGGGTGCCACCACCTCCCTGAACACGGTCGCCTTCGGCTGGGGTCTGGAGAATCTCGAGGAGGGGGACCGCATCATCTCCACCGAGATGGAACATCACGCCAACCTCGTTCCCTGGCAGATGGTGGCCAAGCGCACCGGGGCGATCCTCGATCACATCCCCGTGACCGACGACTACCGGCTCGACCTCGACGTCTATCGCCAGAAACTCGGCCCGGACGTCAAGATCGTGGCCGTCACCGGGATGTCAAACGTGTTGGGCACGATGCCACCGGTCCGTCAGATCGCGGATCTGGCACACGCCCACGGGGCCCGAGTGGTGGTCGACGCCGCCCAATTGATCCCGCACGCTCCGGTCAACGTGGTCGACCTCGGCGCCGACTTCGTCGCCTTCTCCGCTCACAAGATGTTGGGGCCGACCGGGATCGGGATCCTGTGGGGCAAGATGGAGGCCCTCGAAGAGGCCGAGCCGTTCGAAGGCGGCGGCGAGATGATCTCCGATGTCACCCTGCAGGACGCCACCTGGGCGGAGATACCGACTCGGTTCGAGGCGGGAACGCCGCCGATCATCGAAGCGATCGGGCTCCATGCCGCCATCGACTACCTCGAGGCGATCGGAATGGACAAGATCTTCGAACATGACCGCGATCTCACCGAGATCGCACTCGACCGCCTTGGCGACGTCCCCGGGTTGAACATCCAGGGCCCGCCCAACACCGTCGATCGTGGCGGGGTGTTGTCCATGACCATGGACCAAGTCCATGCTCACGACCTCGCCACGATCCTCGATGAGCAGGGGGTATCGGTTCGATCCGGGCACCATTGCGCCAGACCGCTGATGCGCAAGCTCGGCGTGGCCGCCACCGCCCGGGCCAGCTTCTACGTCTACAACACCGAAGAGGACATCGACGCCCTGGTGCTGGGCCTACGTCGAGCCGGTGAGCTGTTCGGAAAGGGCGTATGAGCCTCGAAGACCTCTACCGAGAGGTGATCCTCGACCACTACCGGAGCCCGCGTAACAAGGGGCACCTCGACTCACCCGATGCCAAAGCACAGGGTGTGAACCCGTTATGTGGTGACGACGTCACCATCGAGCTCGCCTTCGAGAACGACAAAGTTGCGGCGGTGGCCATCGACGGCCAGGGATGCTCCATCAGCCTGTCGTCGGCTTCGATGATGAGTGAGGCGATCAAAGGAAAGAGCCGCGCCGAGATCGAGGATCTCACCGCCAAGTTCCGTGGCCTGATGTCACTGGAGGACGGCACCGACCCGGGTCTCGACTCCGAGCGGCCGGGGGCGGCCCTCGGTGACCTCGAGGCACTGCAGGGTGTGCGTCAGTACCCGGTTCGGATCAAGTGCGCCAGCCTGGCCTGGAACGTGCTGGCAGAGGCGCTTGCAGGGCCGTAATCCGTTATCCGTGATCCGTTATCCGTGATCCGTTTTCCGTGAAACGAACAACGACTACGGAGTACGGAATACGAGAACTAACTAGGCAATCCCGCCTTCGGTCATCTTCTTGAGATCGAGGGCCACGTCGAGCTCTTCGGGTGTCATCAGACCCGCTTCCAACACCAGGTCGCGAATCGAGCGTCCCGTGGCCAGCGACTCCTTGGCGATCCGCGCTCCGTTGTCGTAGCCAATATGAGGGTTGAGGGCGGTGACGATGATCGCGTTCCTTTCCAGCAGGGCCCGTGCCCGATCCCGATCGGCCTCGATGCCCTGGACACATTTGGCACCGAAGGTCTCCGCGGCCGCGGCCAGGATCTCGATCGACTCCAGCAGGTTATGGGCGATCACCGGCATCATCAGATTGAGCTCGAAATTGCCGTTGGCCCCACCCCAGGTGATGGTGGCGTCGTTCCCTATGACCTGGGCCGCGACCTGCATCACCATCTCGGACATGACCGGGTTCACCTTCCCCGGCATGATCGATGAGCCGGGCTGCAAGGCGGGGATGCGGATCTCGGCCAAACCCGAGCTGGGGCCCGAGCCCAGGAACCGGATGTCGTTGGCGATCTTGAACAGCGAGACGGCCACCGTCTTCAAAGCGCCTGAGGCCATCACAGCGGCGTCCTTGGCTCCCTGTGCCTCAAAATGGTCCTCCGCCTCCCGGTACGGATAGCCGCTGCGATCAGCCATCAGGGCAATTACCGCCGCGGCAAACCCTGCGGGAGCATTGATCCCGGTCCCCACTGCGGTTCCGCCCAGCGCCAGCGCCTCCAACTCGGGGAGGACCCTGGTCAGACGCTCCGAGCCGTGCCGGACCTGGGTGGCCCAGCCTCCGAACTCTTGACCGAGTGTCACCGGGGTGGCGTCCATCAGATGGGTGCGGCCCGACTTGACCACATCGGCGAACTCGGTCGCCTTGGCTTCCAGGGAGTGACCCAGTCGATCCAGCGCAGGGATCAGTTGCTCGCGGATGGCGGCGACCGCTGCGGTGTGGATGACGGCCGGGATCACGTCGTTCGACGACTGGCCGAAGTTCACATGATCGTTGGGGTGGACCGGGTCGGCTCCGGCAGCCAGCAATTCGCTAGCCCTGGTCGCGATCACCTCGTTGGCGTTGGTGTTGGTTGAGGTGCCAGATCCGGTCTGGAAGATGTCGAGTACGAAATGCTGATCGAGCGTCCCCTCCATGACCTCATCAGCCGCCTGGCGGATGGCCCTGCTTCGCTCAGCGTCGAGGTACCCGAGTTGGGCTGCCACAGTCGCCGCTGAGCCCTTGAGCAACCCGAGCGCCCAGATGAAGCGCCGGCTGAAGCGAAGCCCGGAGATAGGGAAGTTGTCCACGGCGCGCTGGGTGGAGGCACCGTAATAAGCGTCCCTCGGAACCTCGACTTCCCCCATCGAGTCATGTTCGATCCTGCGTTCCACGCCTGTCCTTGCTCCCTCGCCGGCGTCGGGCCTTACGGTACCGGTCTCCGCTTCAGGAGGTGCCCGGCATCCTCATAGAGCCGATCGAGCCGGGGTCTCAATCCTCCCTCACCGTCCACTGCCTGCGCTGCCAGCAACACGAGGTCGACGAGGGCGTGGAAGTCGTCGAGGGCGACGTTTTCCAGCATCGGGGTTGCCTTCCCGGTCCCTGCCTCCACCTCATCGAGGTTGCCCATGTTGTGATAGTTGCCGAGCGGGAGGCAGAGCCCGGCTGCTCGAAATCCGTACACCCCGAAGGCAGTCGCCTCACAGGATCCGCCCGCCATGAGCCGGCGTTGGTGTGGGACCCTTCGCTCGGCCGCAGCCCAGCTGATCAAGTTGGTCATCTCCTGGTCGAACACGGTGGAGGCGTCGCCCACCCTGATCACCGGCCCTGACCCAACCGGAGCCTCCGAGGAGGCCCGGGAGGCCTCGATCGACAGGAGGCGGGTGTCCTTGGAGATGGTGCCCGCCTTGGCAGCGTGAACCGCTCCCAAGAATCCGACCTCCTCGGCTCTGGTGAGCAGCACCCCGAGATTGCGAAGGGCCGGCTTGTCACGGGCCCGGTCGAGGGCGGCCAGGGCGGCGGCACATCCGGCGAGGTCGTCGCAAGCCGGAGCCGAGAAAAGGCCTGTGGCGGGTTGGCGCCTCGGGAAGGACCACCTCGCGATGTCGCCCGCCCGAGCCAGAGCGGGATCGGCGACCCGGATGACACCGGTCGCGGTCTTCGGATCGTGAGCCACCACCGTGCCCTTGACAACGGTCCTGGAAGTGACGAATTCCACCCTGGCCTTGGCGAAGTATTCGGGCCGGACACCGCCTCGAAACTCATAGTTGACGTCCCGACCATCAACGGAGGTGACGACGAAGGCCGGGTGATCCATATGTGCCACCGCGACGACGGCCGGCCTGGTCCGGCGGCCCTTTTGGGTGATCAGGAGGTTTCCCCCAGTGTCGATGGTGACCTTGAGATCGTCGCGCCGTCGTGCCCAGGCCCGGGCCCAGGCAATCACCGCGTCCTCCCGGCCCGAAGCGGTGGGCAGGATGGTGAGATCGGACAGCCAGCGCTCGGTTGTCGACCGGTCCGCCATGATGGATCAGACGTCGAACGGGGTGTCGGTGAAGAAGTCGGCAGCCTTGCGCTCCGGCTCGCCGGCCGCTCTCTTGATTCCAAGACGGTCCCGCACCGACTCGTAACCGCCACTATCGAGTTCCTCGGCCAGTTCCGCCCCACCGGAGGCAACGATGCGGCCGTCGATCATCACGTGGATCCGGTCAGGCATCAGATAGCGGAGTATCCGGCTGTAGTGGGTGATCATCACCACTCCCAGGTCAGGGGAACGCATGCCTTCGACCGCTTCTGACACCTGCCTCACGGCGTCGATGTCCAAACCCGAGTCGATTTCGTCGAGCAGGGCCAGCTTGGGGCGAAGCACCGCCATCTGGAAGATCTCGGACCGCTTCATCTCGCCACCCGAGAGGTCGTTGTTGAGGGAGCGGTCGAGGAAACGGGTTGTATCGAACCGCTCTGCCTCTTTTTCGATCCGCTGCGCGGCTTCCTCACGGTCGACACCGCGCTCCTCGGAAGCCTCGAGCAGGAACTCTCTCAATCTCACGCCAGGCACCTCGGTCGGGTACTGGAAGCTCTGAAGAAGGCCGAGCCGGGAGCGCTCGTCGACACTCAAGGAGAAGAGATCGACGTCGTCCAAGGTCGCCGAGCCGCCGACCTCGTACCCGGACTTGCCGGTCAGGACATGGCACAACGTCGACTTGCCCGACCCATTGGGGCCCATGATTGCGTGGATCTCCCCGTAGGGAACCTCGAGATCCAGGTCCTCGAGAATCTGCTTGCCGGCCACCGCCGCCGACAGGCCGTGGATTTGCAGGGCGGAGCTCATAGGTCCTCCAGCAGCAGATACACGTTTCCGTCTTCGATTCTGACCTCGTACACCGGAACCGGCCTGGTGGCCGGCAATGACGATGGCTCGCCCGTCCGGAGATCGAACTCTGAACCGTGCCGGGGGCACTCGACGTCGGTGCCATAAACCTCGCCTTCCGCAAGCGACGCTTCGGCGTGCGAGCATCGATCAGCGATGGCAAACACCTCGTCGGCCACGCGGAACACGGCGATTCGGGTTTCACCGAGGGTCACCCTGACCCCCCGGTCCCGGGGCAGGGTGTCGAGGGCGCCCAACTCGACCTTCATGCCACCCGACCTTCTTCCTGAGCGGTCACGAACCTGCGGAAGACCTCCTCGGAGATCGGAGCGCCGACCGCCTCGATCGGGAGTCGGTCGATGACTTCCTGGAAGAACCCCCTGATCAACAAACGCTCGGCGCGGATTCGATTCAGCCCCCGACTCTGGAGGTAGTAGAGATGCTCCTTTTCGAGGGGGCCCACCGACGAGCCGTGGCCACACACCACGTCGTCGCAGAGAATCTCCAGGTTGGGCACCGATTGGGCCTTGGCATTCTCGGAAAGCACCAGATTGCGATTGGTCTCGAACGTCGACGTGCCTTTGGCGTCCTTCTCGATGCGCAACAGGCCGCTGAAGACACTCTGGGCGTCGTCCTCCACCGCCCCCTTGAGAAAGACATCCGAGGTGGTGTGCTTGCCCTCGTGGGTGATCACCATCCGGTAGTCGAGGGCCTGCTGGCCCTCGCCGAAATACAGCCCGACCACTTCCAGAGACGAGCCGTCTCCGCTCAGCCTCACCCCGAGATCGAGACGCCCCAGCTTTGCGCCCAACCCCACTTCACCGATCCGGGCGGTTGCGTCCCTGCCGAGCACGACCCTTTGGTGGACAACGGAGGTGGCGGCATGGTCCAGACCCTGCACCGCCAGGTACCGAAGCCGGCCACCAGCGGAGACCTCGAGATCGATCTCGGGCACCATGAGCAGCCGGGCGCCCTCGGCAGACCGATATACCACCAGGACACTGGCCTCGGCGTTCTGACCTACCCGAACCACCACATGGGGAAACGACGCCGATCCCTCGGTCACCGCCTGGATTTCCACCACCAGCGGATCGGTCATCACCGATCCGCGGGGGATTTCGATCACGACCCCGTCGGTGGAGAAGGCAGAATGGGCTGCGGTCAGCTTGTTGTGGTCAATGGGGACGAGCCCACCGACACCAGGATCGTCACCGAGCTCGGCAAATGGTCGAGCCACATCGCCCTCCGAAGACACTTCGAGTACGGCCCCGTCGACGATGAGGACCCGCCCCGAGGTTCGGGCGACAGAGCTGAGAAAGGGCCCGGCGCCTAGCGCTTTACCGGGTTGATCAACCGCCGCCAGGCTTGAGAATGGCGTCGCGAACTCGACGTAGCGCCAGTCCTCCTCGGCGCCGGTCGGCTCCTCGAGTGCTTCGAAAACGCGAAAGGCAGACAGCATCTGGTCGCGCCTCCAGGGCGGGGCGGCCGCGATCAGCCTGTCGAGGTTCTCGGAGTCGAACGAAGGCAAATACCTCTCCGGGTGGGACCTGCGGATCGTATTTCACCTATGGCGATAGTGCCAATTATTCAGCGGGGCCAAGGGCCTCGGTGGTCACATTCGAGGATGCGTTCCAGAGCATCCATCCCAACCCGTATTGCTCCGCGGACTCGATCTGTGCCCGGACCTGATCAGAGGTGTAGCCGAAATCCTGCAGCCAGGGGCGAACCACGACATTTCGCGGCATGCGCTCGAGGCCGTCCTGGAGGGCGTTGGTGACCATCGGGCCCGGGTGGTCGTTGGGGTTGTCGAATCCGTACCAACCCGTGTCGTAGTGCGACGGGTAGACCATCGGTGAGGCGACGTCCACGATCTGGAGTATGTCTGGCCAGCGCTGGCCTATGCCTCCATCGTCCTCCGCCCTGGTGGTGAACCCAAAGACGTCGGCGCCCACCGCGCATCCCATCGGATGGAGCAACGCAATCGCCTCGTCGAAGAAAGAGGTGATGGTGGCGATCCTGACATCCTCGGTGACCCCGCCATCGAAGACGGCAGTTTCCGATCGGGCGTCGGGATAGCGCACGTAGTCGAACTGAATCTCATCCACACCCATGGCGCAGGCCTCTTCGGCAAGGCCCATTGCGTAGGCGCGGGCGTCGGCGTCGGTCGGGTCGAGGAAGTACTGACCCCGGGACGCGAACGGGGCTTCCGTCGCCGAGTCCCACACTGCCATCGAAGGCTTCCGGATGGCAGCTGTCGGATCATTGAAGATGACCAGGCGCCCGATCAGATAGAGCCCGGCTTCCTCGGCCCGCCTGGAGACCTCGGTCAGGTCAAACAGGTTCCTGATGGCGCCAACCTCGCCTGCAATCGGATTCTGACTGTTGTATGAAACAAGGCCTGTCTCGTCTTTGAGATCGAGCATCAGGGCATTGAGCTCAGTGGTCTCGGCCATCTCGATGAACGTGTCCAGATTTGAGGCGGCGGCCTCACCCGTGATGTGCACCGCTCGAGCGGCGAATGGCAACAACTCCACCGAGGTCTCACCGGGGCCCCCGTCCCAGACAAAGCTGGTGTCGATCCAGGCGGGGCGGGTGACCAGGACCGTCCCCGGTTCGGCCCCCCGAATGGTGAATTCGCCTTCGTCGTCGCTGAGGCCACTTGCGGGGCCGGCGACCAGATGTGCGGACTCCACCGGCACCCCCGAGCTATCGACGACCTTTCCCCTGAGGATCCGAGCCTTGAGGACAGCATCGACCAAATCGTCGGGCGGCTCCGCGATGGTGAGCACGAGTGGAACATGGCCGGGGGCGCTCACCTCGAGGACAGTCTGGGACGAATTCCACTCCATCTCGATCAATCCGTCGTCGGCACTGGTCCCGACTTGCCTCCCATCGACATCGACGAACGCCGATGCGATTGGCGCACCGGAATCGTCGAGCACCCGCAATGTGTAGGGAGTGGCTCGACCAAGCAGCGACCATCCAGCCCACACTGCCCAGACAATTGTGAACGCCACCAGCAAACGGAACTGGGTTCGGCGCGACACTGAGAAAAGGAGGTTACCCAGGGTGAATGGGTTACCCGAGATTTTGGTTTGCCAGATTCAGCCAGGAGGGTTAGTTTTCAACAGGGGTTGTTGAGGAGGTCAGATTGGGGAAGCCCATCAGGGCCAGTGATGCGAGACCGGAGCGGGGCTCAGGCCCCAGCGACACGGTCGGCTTGTACCTCGATGAGGTATCCGCGCATCTCCTCCTGACCGCCGAAGACGAAGTCCATCTGGCCCGTTCCATGGAGCGGGGCAAGAAGGCAAAGTCGCTGCTCGAGTCTGGCGATTTCCAACCTTCCGAGCGACCCCAACTGATGCGTCTCATCGCCGAGGGCGAAGAGGCCAAGATGTCTTTCATCCGGTCCAATCTGCGACTCGTCATCTCCATCGCGAAGCGTTACACCGGGCGCGGGCTCGACCTGCTCGACCTCATCCAGGAGGGCAATCTCGGGCTGATCCGAGCTGTGGAAAAGTTCGATTGGCGCAAGGGATTCAAGTTCTCCACATACGCCACGTGGTGGATACGCCAAGCGATCACCAGAGGGCTCGGCAACAACGGCCGGACGATCCGGCTCCCGGTCCACATGGTGGACGTGGTCCGCACCGTTCAGGACACCAAACAGAGCCTCCACGACAAGTACCACCGGGCACCCACCCTCGAGGAGATCTCCGAGGCATCCGGTTTGGACACCGAGAGGGTGCTGGCTGCCCTCGAGGCACCGGCAGAGACGGTCTCCCTCGATCGGCCTGTTGGCGAGGACGGGGATGCCTCGCTCCAGGATTTTGTCGAGGACACCGGGGCGGCCAACCCCGAAGACCGAGCGGCCTCGGCGTGGCGACGGGAGCGTCTCATCAAGGCCCTCCAAATCCTCGATCTGGAGGAGCAACAGGTGCTCTGGCTGCGCTTCGGGCTCGATGGTGACGAGCCGTGGACATTGTCCGACGTCGGCAAGGTGATCAGCTCGACCCGGGAGCGAGTTCGCCAGATCGAGGCCCGGGGGCTGGCCAAACTCCGCCACCCCAGCTGCGACATCGACCTACAAGCTCTGCTCTAGCAACCCCCCTCGGCGCAGCCATCGACTGCGCCGGTCCCCCCTTGAAAGGGGGGACAACCCGTGCCAACAGTCATCGGATGAGAGACCGCCGACTAATCCGGTATGCCAGGGTCAACCGTCAGTCCATGAGTGATGCAGAGCGCTTGCTCTGGAGCCACCTTCGCCACAACCGCCTTGGTGTCAAGTTTCCGAAGACAGCATCCGATCGGCCCCTACATCGCCGACTTCGCCTGCCTGGGCCACAGGATCGTGGTCGAGGTCGACGGATCTCAACACAGAGGATCGGGTTACGACGCGAGTCGAGACGCCTATATGAGGTCGCTGGGATGGGTCGTCCTGCGTTTCTGGGCGTGGGACATCGTCGCCAACCTGGAAGGGGCCCTGGCCGAGATTGCGGACTGCCATGAATCGCGTTGTCCCCCTGCGAAGCGGGGGGACCGCCC
>Ga0209109_10000583_pt1 | contig 19781 bp, 19 predicted proteins | sample Rifsed10ft2_FD_184004 | JGI IMG/M metagenome (GOLD analysis project Ga0209109, IMG submission 184004) | Soil microbial communities from Rifle, Colorado, USA - sediment 10ft 2 (version 2) | ecosystem: Environmental > Terrestrial > Deep subsurface > Rock core/Sediment | place: Rifle, Colorado... | reverse complement strand
GGTTGATCGCACTATCGCGGTCGCGCCAGATAGCGCGACCGTGACACGCACGTTACTGGACGACTGGAATATTGGCCGCGAGCTCAAACTGGATGGCGGCGTGGATCTTGTTCTCGATCTGCAGATAGCGGGCAACCTTAAGCGGCGGAAGTACCTTCTCGAGCTTCGGGACGTATGCCCGCTTCTGGTCCAATTCCGCACTCTCGATGGCAAGCATCTCGCTTACCAGCTTCTTGGCCGTTTCATCCGACATCGGACCCTTGTTGTAGGAGTCTGCATACTCGCGGATAAGCTTCGTGACTCGCTGGTTGATTCCCAGCAAATCCTTCTGATAGGCATCGTATACGGGCCAGAATCCTTGGGCTTCGCCTTCCGTCAGCTGCATGTTTGCCGCCACGACCAGCCGCTTGTCGGCCCTGATCTTGTCGCGCAGGATTTCCATGTTGTTCGCGGGCTTGTCCTGCGTCTTTTCCTCCGCGTGCAGCGGAGCCGCCACGAATGGCGCCAGCAAGAGCATGGACCACAAGAACTTCTTCATCAGTATCTCCCGTATGTTGAAACAACCTTGCTTGCGCCGTGCCGATATCGAAGGACCGAACGCCTGTTCTTGAATTCTTCAGGCGTGCGATGGCCGCGGCCTGGCGCCAGTCTACCTCACCGAAGCGTCGCCTTCCCCAGATCGCGCCCACGAAAGCCCGGGACGCCGGCGAGGCCTCAGAACTTCCACCAGACACGAGCGGCTGCGATCGTGGGAATGCCGCAGATGGCCGGGACTATCGGCAACTTCATTCTCACGGCTCCTTCCCGCCGTTGACCGGGTAACTTCCCTCGCGCCAGGCCTTCATTCCGCCGTCCAGCGCCACCGCGCGTTGAAATCCCATGGCGCGCAGTGTCGCCGTGGCAAGCGTCGAGATGCGGCCAAACTCGCAGTACACGAGAATGCGGCGGGTGGGATCTGGCAGGTCTTCACTGGCACGCAGCTCGAGTTGTCCACGGGGCAGGAGCCGTGCCCCGGGGATATGGCCAGCGTCGTATGCATCCCGTTCGCGCACATCGAGAATGATGAAATCCTCGTCGCCCGCCCTGACCCGCGCTGCAAGCTCAGCGAGCGACATGAATGGCACGATGGCGGCCGCCTCCGCCAGCATCTGCGCGACGGTCTTGCCCCCGCTCATGTTGGTGCGCAACGCCTCGGTGATATGCGTCGGCATGGTGAGGTTGAGGTTCGACATCATTGCCACGAATGCGGTGCGGTCGCGCGTCTGAAGACGCGGGTTCTGCGCCAACTCCTGTGCGATCGTCGAGTGACTGCGTCCCTTGTAGTCGTGTGCCGGGAACACCTTCAATTTCGGGTCAAGTCGCAGGAGGCGAAGGAAGAGGCTGTCATACAGCGCTCCCGCGTCACCGCTCGGCAGGTCGGTGCGGCCGGTGGCACCGATGAGCAGGGTATCGCCGGTGAATACACGGTCCTCCGCCACCAAACAGATCGAGTCGCGGGTGTGGCCGGGCGTATGGATGACCTGCAACCGCAGGCGTCCCACCGAGAGCATCTCGCCGTCATCGACGCGCATCGTCACGAATGGCGCCGGACTCGCGCGATTCATCACGACAGGCACGCCGAGCTGCTGCGCGAGCTGATGGGTGGCCGAGAAATGGTCGGCGTGCGTATGAGTATCGATTACGAAACGGATGTGTAGACCATCGCGCGCAGCAAGTGCGCTGTAGCGGTCGATCTGGCTGATCTCCGGATCGATCACCGCGGCCGCGCAGGTCTCGCCGCAGCCGACGATGTACGACTGGCAACCGCCGGTTGCGATTTGCTCGAACAGCATCATCTAAGTCTGCATCCACCCCAGTCGGATCACGACTTCGCCGCCGTCGCTCGCGCCGGTCCAGCGGTGAAACCACTCTTCATCTATCAGGGCATGCGGTCAGCCGGGCTCCGACGCGCGGGCGGGGCGATACCTGGTGGTGTCACTCGTCGCAAATCCGGCGCACCCGGATGCCGTGAGCGTCAGCCCGCTCGATTCCAGTCGCATCGAGGTTGCTGATGCGCACATGGCCCCGGATCTCGCCGCCCATGCCACCCTGTTGCAGGCGGATGATCAGCATGCCGGGGTCAGCGCCGAGCGACGAATGCGGGTCGCCCGACAGCGGATTGGGACCCCGCGTGGAGGCAAACAACCACTTTCGATCGGGTGAGCTGGCGAACAGATCCGGTGTCGGGTCGGCGCTGAATGGCGAGGTGAGGTCGAAGGTCGAGACGTATGCGCCGGTTATCGTGTCGAAGATCTCCGCGACATTGCCGTCCCGATCGCTCACCCAGAGATAGCGCGCGTGCCGCGACAGCGCCACGCCGTGCGCGTCGCGCTCCGGTGAGTCGTCATTGAACAGCAGCTGCACAGCAGGCGTGTTGGGGGGATTGCTCGCACCATACCCGGAGGCTGGCACACGATACACCGTGAATTGGTCCAGGTTGGTCGCCGTGGCGCCGCCGCCGTTGCCGAAGATCCAGCCCCGTGCCTCGATAAAGCCACAACCGTTGGCGGGGATGTTATTGCGGTCGTACTCGCCCACGATGGTCATCGGTGTCGTGCGCCAGTCGACCACGAACATGCCGCCACCTCGCAAGCTCACAAATGCGGGGCCGTTGTTTCTGGTGGTGAGCGGACAGATCGGCGCATTGTCCGGCCGCAGGTCGGCGCTCTGGCACGGAAGACCGTTAGGCGTCGTGCAGCCCGCGAGATCCAGCGTGGCCGCCGGTTCCTGCACGAATGCGTTGTGCTGGTAGTCCGTGCGGATGCGCTCCAGCTTCTTGCCATTCTGGTTGGCAACCAGCAGGTAGCGGTCGTCAGCCGTTGGCCAGGACGCATGCGCCTGGCGGGCGCCGCCGGCACCGGGTTCGGTGCGGAAACAGGCCAGCGGGGCCCGGGTGCGCGCGTCGAAAAGCACGACGTGCCCGCTCGCCACGAAGGTGAGTGCCGCATGTGTGTCGCGAGAGTTGAAAACCAGCATGTGCGGTCGCACCGGGTTGGCGCCAGTCGAAGCCAGGCACAGCGACGCGACAGTGCCGCCCAGATCGATGACTTCCGTCGAAACAGCGTCGGACGGATCGTGATCCGTCAAATCCTTGCCGTCGTAGATGTAGATGGCACCGCCGTAGGCGAGACCCGGTGAGTTCGACTGATCGACCAACCAGGTCTCGAACGGCTCCCTGGCGTCAACTGACGTCGTGCCGCCGATCAGAAACATCACTGCAGCGATCGAAGTGAGAAAGGACTGCATGACCATCCCCCCTTCTCGGTGCGTCGAGCTACCAGCTCCAGACGTGGTCGTATTCTTCGACGAGCTTGGGCAACTGCTCGTCCGAAATGCATTTCACGCCATCGACCAGCGGCGCCTCAGCCAGGCCGCGAATGCGCAGATCTTCCGTGACGACGTACACCGGGACTCCCCTGCCAAGCAGCGCCGCGACGTCTCCGGCGATGCGCGGCGGCTGCGTTTGCCGCCAGTCGCCGAAGGCGAGGCCCGAGGCGTCCTGACCGGGCAATGCGTAGTTCACGGCGCCGGCGCGCAATACGACAGCCAGCTCCGCGCCGGCGCCTCTCATCGCGTGCGTAAACCACACCACCGTGTCGTCCTGTTCCTCGATCGTGGCCCGATAGGCTGTTTCGATGATCTGTAGCGCCTTCATGATCAACCTCGCGTTGGGATGACGAGCGTGTTGTCGGAGTCCGTGGCCAACTTCCAGAAGTCCGCGGGTGAGCCGCGACGCACACCCTCGATGGCTGCGCCGACGCCGCGCTCGTCGACGCACAGACCGCAGTTCACCCAGTCGATACGACCGCCGTTCGCAGTCGCATCGCGCATGAGGGCCGCGATCCAGTCCTTTGGCAGTGGGTGGTGTTCGGTTTCGGCGTCCCGACCGTGAACGGCGTTGGCATGCGCCGTCTGCTGGGCGAACGACAGAGCCACGGCCCCTTCGTAGGCGAACACCTTGATGTCGTAACCGCGTTGTGCGGCGACCTGCAGCACGCGGAATGCGGTCGTCGTGCGTGCACTCTCGTACGGCGGATCCATGAGCAGGAATGTCAGGGTCTTGCGTTCCCTCATGACGGCTCTCCTCAATGCCAAAGGACCTTGTGGCCGGCGGCCAGGTGATCGATCACGGAGCCGATGGCCGCGGTCTTGACGCCATCGGCCAGGCTCGTGGCCGTAATCGCACGCTCGCGCAGCGAAAAGTCATCCGCGAACACGTCCACGCCAGCCGCAGCAAGTCTGCGAACCGTTTCGGCGTGAGTGCCGCGGCGGGCAGCGAACACGCCGTTCTGCACCAGGAGGACACTGACGCTGCTGCCGGCCTTCGCCAGGCGCACCGCAAGGTCGGAGAGGTACGACGCGTCTTTCGACTCGAATGGATCGCGGGATTCGATCAGCAGGTAGCTGGCCATCGCTTTGCTCCGAAGTCGTGGAAACCCTCATGTGCCTGTCGGTGGCATGTCTCACCGGCGGAAAGGAGGCTACGAGAAGCTTGGCGCCGATGCATGATGCTTTGGTGGAATTTTTCTGGTATCGGTTTGCGGAGCTCGACTACGATCGGCGATCGCAACCCAGGAACCGATGCGCCACCGCTTCAGCGATTGCATGCTCGACACCGAACGCCGCGAGCTGCGGCGTGCGGGTGAGCTCATCCCCCTGCGCGCCAAGGTCTACCAGCTCCTCGTCTTCCTGCTCGAGAACCGTGCTCGTGCCGTCGCCAAAGGCGAGATCCTCGAGCGACTGTGGCCGAAGCGCGTGGTGAGCGATGCCACGCTCAATTCGTGCATCAAGGAGTTGCGGCGCGCCGTAGGTGACAGCGGTGAATCGCAGCGGATCGTTCAGACCCTCCATGGCCATGGCTTTCGATTCGTTGCGCCACTCGAACCCGGCATGCTGGTGGACGCCGGCACACGTGTGCCCGATCGACCAGCCGCCACTGCCAGCGAGGCCCATGCGATGGCGGCGACGACGTCAGCAGCACCAGGTCGAGAGATCAAGCGCGTGAGCGTGCTGGTCTGTTCGGTGGCCGACTCCGACCTGCTCGCATCACGGCTGGGCGCGGAGGGACTGGACGAGCTGTTGCAGCGATTCTTCGTCACGGCTCGGGGTGCGATCGAGCGCCACGGAGGATTCGTTTCAGAGTGGACCGACGACGGCTTCATGGCTCTCTTCGGGGCCCCAGTGGGACTCGAAGATCACGGCCGCTGCGCCGTGCAGGCGGCTCTTGAGCTGCAAACCGATCTGGCGAGCAACGACGAAATCGAACATGTGACTGCGCGCATGGCCCTGCACACGGACGCCGTAGTCGTCGGCCGACTGGAAGCGGATAGCGGACATGTCTTTACCGCCGCCGGGGACGCGACTCGACGGGCACGGCGGCTCCTGGCCCGCGCCGCGCCGGGGACCCTGCTCAGCAGTGAACCCAGCTACCGGCTGGTCGAGACGGAGGTCGACGCGGAGGAACTGGAGCCGGTCGACGGATTGCCCGCTTTTCGGATCGACCGCGTGACGACAAGGCGGGCTGGCGTGCCCCACCGAGCCACGCGCAGCCTCAGCGAATTCGTCGGCCGCGACCGCGAGATGGCGTTGCTGCGCGAAAGACTGGGGCATGCTCAGACCGGCCAGGGCCAGGTGGTATGCGTGACCGGCGAGCCGGGCATCGGCAAGTCGCGTCTGTTGACTGAGCTGCGGAAACAGGTTGAGTCCGACGACTTCTGGTGCGTCACTGCTCATTGCCTTGCCTACCAGGCGAACACCCCGTATTTCCCGATCTCCAGCTGGCTGCGGGAACTGTGCGACACGGGGGAGCAGGAGCCCACCGATGTCGTCTTGGGGCGGCTGCGCAAGCGGCTGCTCGATGCGGGTATTGACGACCGGGAAGCACCGCCGCTGATCGCAGAACTGCTGGATCTGGCCACCGATCGGGAAGCGCTCGCGGAGCTCGGGCCCGAAGCCCGTCGCGCGAGCACATTTGCCTACCTGAACCAGTTACTTCGACATCGCGCGCGCGAACGGACGTGCTTGCTGATCCTCGAAGACCTTCACTGGCTCGACCCAACCTCCGAGGCATGGCTCGCTCAGCTGATCACGCAAATTGAATCGCTGGCCGCACTGCTGCTCGTCAGCTATCGCCCCGGCTATCAGCCCCCGTGGGCGACGCAGTCGGCCATCACTCAGCTCGCCCTGCCCCGGCTCACGGTTGAGGACAGCGCAGCTCTCATTCGATCGGTTCCACGAGAATTGCCGCCGTCACCTGCGGTCGTTCGGAACATCATCGCGAACGCCCAGGGAAACCCTTTCTTTCTGGAAGAACTGACCTGGACGGTCGCCGGTGATCCCGCCGATCACTCTGGTGGCGTCACTATACCGGGCACCGTGCAGGCGGTGCTTGCGGCACGCATCGATCAATTGGCGGCGGCCGACAAGCAGCTGCTGCAGGTCGCGGCAGTCGTTGGCACGACATTCGCCGAACCGCTGTTGATCGCGATTGCCGGTCACACGCTCGAAGCACTTCGGGCGAGCCTCGCGGTGCTGCAGATTCGGGAATTCATTTACCAGACGGCTGCACTTCCGCGCGCCGAATTCGCCTTCAAGCACGCGCTCACCCGGGACGTCGCTTATCAGTCGCTGCTTGGCAGCACCAGAAGGCAGCTCCATCAACGTATCGCCGAGGCGCTCGAGCGTGATTTTTCAGAGCTGGTGAGCGCCCAGCCCGAGCTCCTGGCGATGCACTGGGCAGAAGCCGGTCAGTTCAGATCCGCATTCGCTTGCTGGCGCAGGGCAGGTGAGCGTGCAATCGAGCGCTCGGCCAATCCCGAGGCCGTTGCGCACTTGCGGCGCGCGCTCGAAATGGGCGAGCGACTCGAGCAGACGCCGACGAATGCCCGTCACCGCCTCGAAATACTGCTGATGCTCGGACCGCCCCTGATGGTTACGCTCGGATTCGCAGCGCCGCAGGTCGAGTCTGTGTACCTGAGCGCGCGCGAACTCAGTCGCGACGTGGGGACGGAGCAGCAGCTCTTCGCGGCGCTGTGGGGACTCTGGCTGCACAATCAGCACCGCAGCCGCATCGGCGTCGCGCGGGATTTCGCCGCGCAGGTACTTGAGCTGTCGAGCCGAATTACGGTGGACGAGTGTTCGCTGCAGGCCCATCACGCCGCGTGGACGACCGAGCTCACCCACGGCGACCTTGAATCCTGCCGGCGGCACGCGGGGCACGGGCTGAAGTTGTACGATCGCGCCCGGCACCATGCCCGCTCCTACCTGTTCGGCGGACACGATCCTGGACTCTGCGCGCTCAATTGCACTGCGCAAGCCTCGTGGTATCTCGGCTTTCCGGATACCGCTCTGCGGACCGCACAGCGCGAGCTCGAACTCGTCAACCAGCTCAAGCACCCCTTCAGCCGTGTCCTGACTCTCAACGGCATGATGTGGGTCCATACCTGCCGACGGGAGCCGCGCGAAACCCAACGCTATGCCGAGCTCGCCACCGAGCTCTGCGCCTCACTGCAGAGTCCGAACTACCTGGCAACCTCGCAGATTTTCCAAGGGTGGGCGGCGGTGATGTGCGATGAAGTGGAGCGGGGATTGGAGCTGCTCCGCGCCGGTCTGAGCGCATATCGCGCGCTGGGACTCGAGCGGCACCGCGGGCATTTCCTCACGCTGTTTGCCGATTGCTGCCTGCGACTGCGGTTGATCGACGCTGGACTCGAGGCCGTGCAGGAGGCCGCCGAACTGATTGCTCGCACGGAAGAGCAGCGCTACCTGCCGGAAGCGAGTCGCATGCGCGGCGAACTCCTGCTAGCGCAGCACGATCCCGATGACCGCGCGGCAGAGATCTGCTTCCAGCGCGCTCTCGACGAGGCGCATGCGCAGAAAGCCCGAGCCTTCGAGCTGCGCGCAGCAACCAGTCTCGCACGCTTGTGGAACTCGCGCGGCGAGCCAGCGCGCTCGCACGCCTTGCTGGCACCGTTACTGGCGCAATTCAACGAGGGCGCAGGGTTGCCCGATCTTGTAGGGGCCCGCCAGGCGCAAGGTTTCAGCTGAACTTTCCGCAGACGGTCGCTGCCGCGGCATGCAATGCTGCATGCGGGGAACCTGTGCCGCAGCATCTTCTCCGCGGCAGCAGATTCCTCCCCGCTGTGTTCCGCAATTCGCGTTTGCACAGCGGGCCACAGCGATGGCTAGAGTTCCTGGTACAAGCTATCGGAGACGACCTTGCGGACCTTGTCGAGGCCCTTGAGCCACGCCTGGTACTCGGCGCTACCCGCGATCTTCGGCTCATCAGCGGCAAATGCCGCCATGTTCGGATACTCAACCGAGACCACGACCGTCCCCGTCTCCGGGCCGGCGAATCTTGCTCTCCAGGCGCGAACGGTCCCGGCACTCCCGAGGCGCTTTAGCAGCGCCCTGCCCTGCTCGAGCTGCTGCACGTAGGCATTCACGTCGTCGGCCTTGACCACCACCACCCGGAGCACCGTGGGCTCTGCGGCGGTGACGAGCGTGGAAGTCGCCAGAAACAGCGTCAGAGCAAGCATCATCAATGCGGGCTTTGTTTTCATGGTCCCTCCGTTATTCTGGTACGAAATGCGCATTTATGGGACGCGCAACCTTGCGACGCAATCTGGATGGAGTCAATCGTGCATCACACAACGACTGGGTCGCGCTTGCTTGCGCGCCTGAACCGACGGGACGGGAAACCCGAAGGATCTAGCTGCCGGCGCGGCCGAGTGCCGCTGCTTTCTGGCTGTGTTTCTTGTCCTTCTGCGCCCGCTTGCTGGCGGCACCAACGATGCATAGCGTGGCGACGATGGGCGCGGGCAGGTTGCGGCCGTGAATCGTCACTCTCACAGGCACCCTGCGGCCGATGCCATCTTCATTGATGACCACGCGCAGGGGCTCGCGAAACAGTTCCACGCGTGAGTCGCGCGCCACGTCACCGAGGCTTGCCGTGATGCGGACTGTCTTGTCGCTTGCGGTCACAGGCGGATAGTCGGCCGTCGATGGCGACCCAATTGTTGGTTTCGATCCGTTAGCCGCATCGGCCGAGTGGCTCACGAAGAGACGCGTTGCCACTTCCACGCCCACGCCATCCGGCAGTTCGATGCTTGCCAACGCATCGACGATCGTGTCCGTGCCCCGATTGACCAGCGTGAAGTTGATGCGGTGGCCGAGTCGCTCGAACCGGTGGTGAGCGTCCTCCTCGCGGTACTCCTCGGCAATGGAATCGAGATCGAGACGCAGCTGTTCGAGCGACTTCGACCGGTAGGGAGCCTCGTGACCAAACAGGCGCAGATGCGTGAGCCGGATGATCGTGCTGCTGGCGACGTTCTTTGCCGATGCCAGCATTTCGCGCGCCTGGATGGCCGCGGCCAGCTTCGCCGACGCTTGAGCGGACGGCGACTCGTACGGACCGATCGCGCGCAGCACGATGTTCGACGCTGGCTTCGGGCCCGAGAACCCTACCTTGATGCCGCCTCGAAACAGGCCATCGTCGTGCTTGCGCGCATACATGCGGTCGAGATCCGCGCGAGCGAGTGGCATTTGCTCGACGCCGCGCCGGATCCACGCTTCACCGCTGCGCAGGTTGGGCGAAAGTGGATTGCTGATGAGATACGGCTGATTCGTGCAACCTGAGATCGTCAATAGGCCGATCCACTTGCCCTCGATCTCGCACACCCGATAACGCACGCGCAGCGGTGGCTCGATGTGTTTCTGGACCAGCCCCTCGTAGGTGCCGGATACGACGCACTGCTCGCGTGGAAAACCGATCAGCCGCCGGGAATCGCCGCTGACCTCGACACCCAACACGATGACTCGCTCACCCTGCGCGTTGGCATTGGCCAGTGCGACGACATCGCGCAACAGCTCGTCATGCTCGTGCCGCAGGTACTGCGTCGGTCGGAACTTGAGCGAGGAGTGCTCGTTTTCGTAACGGATGAGCGTTTCGAACTGGCTCAAGGGGCGTATCACCTGCCGATCTGATCAGGGCGCAGTCTAGCGGCGGCGATCCCCACCGATGTGACCTGACCGACATTTGGATGGAGAGCCAGGATTGTGCGCCTGTATAAAAGAACAGTATGCTGTCAGCCCCCAAGTACACGGCAGGAGGGGGCGATGCGACTGTATTGGTGCGCGAACACACGGGCCGTCCGAGCCGTCTGCATACTCGAAGGAGGCTGAGGAGTCGTCATGCGTAGCAGCGTGGCGTTTGCACTTTTTGACACGGCGATCGGTCGCTGCGGTATCGCGTGGGGCACACGCGGAATTGTGGGCGTGCAGCTTCCGGAGTCTCGCGAAACGGAAACGCGTTCGCGCGTGCTCGAGCGATTTCCAGACGCGCGGGAAGCGCCACCACCGGCCGAGGTGCGGCATGCAATCGACGGCATCGTTGCCCTGCTCCACGGTGAGCCACGTGAGCTGTCCGCCATTGCGCTCGACATGGATGACGTGCCGCCGTTCAATCGCCGCGTCTATGAAATCGCACGCACGATTCCACCGGGTGCAACGCTTTCGTATGGTGAGATTGCCACACGGTTGAACGAGCCTGGGGCCGCACGGGCCGTGGGACAGGCGCTAGGACGAAATCCGTTCGCGATCGTCGTGCCGTGTCATCGCGTGCTCGCGGCTGGTGGCAGGATCGGCGGATTTTCTGCAAATGGTGGCATCACCACGAAGCTCCGGATCCTTTCGATCGAGGGCTCGCGCGCGACCGGCCAGCTCGCGCTTTTCGACGGTGACGGCGCGTTCGGATTCGACCCTGTCGTCGCGCGCGATTACCTGCGCGCAACAGACGCGCGGCTGGCAACCCTCGTTGATGCCGTTGGGCCCTTCCGCATGCAGCTCGACAGAACCCCGAGCATCTTCGTCGCGCTGGCGGAATCCATCGTGTACCAACAGCTCAACGGCAGGGCCGCCGCAACCATTTTTGCTCGCGTGCGTGCCCTGTTCCCGCGGGCGCACGAGGGCCCGACCGCTGAACAGATCCTTCGCGCGTCGGACGAGAAGCTTCGCGGTGCGGGTCTCTCGGGCTCCAAGCTGCTCTCGCTACGCGATCTCGCTCGCAAGACCGTCGAGGGCCGGATTCCCCCGCTCATCGAAATCCAGCGGATGGACGACGAGGCGATCATTGAGCGCCTCACCGAGGTGCGCGGGATCGGGCGCTGGACCGTGGAGATGCTCCTGATGTTCCGCCTCGGCCGCCCGGACGTGCTGCCCGTCGATGATTACGGTATCCGCAAGGGCTTCGCAATCGCATTCAGGAAGCGGAAGTTGCCGACACCGAAGGATCTGAAAAAGTACGGCGCACGCTGGCAGCCGTATCGCACGGTCGCTAGCTGGTACTTGTGGCGCGCCACGGATATGGAAAAGAACTAGGTCGCGCTCAGGGGAGCGCCGCAGACGCTATGTCAATCGGCGCGCAGCAACGTGTCGAGGTCGCCCTGGCCGGAAATCCGGGGCCGCTTCGGGTCGGGATCGACGCGCCTGATCCAGATCGCGTCGACGCGATCCGGGTGGAGAGCGCGGATTTCGTGGTAGATCTCCGGATCGCGCTCGCCATCGTCCCCGATCAGCGTAAATCGAGCATGTGGAACACGCGCCAGGATTTCCTCGATCCTCGATTTCTTGTAGGCGATCTGATCCCGCAGCGGTTCGCTGGTCTCGTCATTCGTGACGCGCTTGGTGATGAGAACACCGGGCGGGAAGCCGTTGTGCCCCAGGAAGGTCTCGAGCGAAAAGTGCAGCTGCCGGGGTGATGCCGACAGATAGAAGATGGGCGCTGCTGCCGGATCCGCGTTCCTGGACGCAAGCTGGCGATAAAGCTTCGCGGTGCCCGGGACGGCCTGACGCTGGAGCGGATTCCTCAGCAACGAGTTGGCCAGCATGCGTCGCGCGCTATTCACCTCGGTGACGAGAATCGTATCGTCAAGGTCGGAAATGAGCCCCAGCGTGTTCGCTTCCGGAACCACCAGCAATCCAGTCTCGGTGCTGGACTGGTCAACCTGCCCGCCGATCCGGTGCCATCCCGGCGTGAGTCCGGCCAGGTCGCGGAGTTCGACGCGAAAATAGCCTTCCTTATCCGTCGTTGTGTCCCATTGCCGGTCAGCCAGGCGCACGATCACTGGCGCGTTTTCGCGTTCCTGGTTCACCAGGAATCCGAGGTTGCGCCGCAGGTTGGCCCACTTCCGATCCTCTGCCGTTGGCGCGCGTATTGCTTCACGCGCGATGACCCTGCCTTCGAGCACACCCGCCCCACCATGGGTGGCGTAGGCCGGATAGAGAACTATTGAATCCTCAGCCGCGTGGACACTGAAATAGGCAAATCCCAGCAGCAGGTAAAAGACGAAGCGCATGGCTCCCTCGCACCATGGCTCAGTCAACGCGCCGCTCCGACCCCGAATTCAACCCCGTCACGGCAGCCACGGGCACGGCGCTTTCGTCCTTGGTGTGCGCGAATCTCGTGTAATGCTCCGTCAACAGGTCAAGACCGAAGTCGCCCTCGAAGTCGCGCCAGACCTGGTGAATGTGGTTTGCGCTGTTCTGCGTGTTATCGAACTCGATCAGGAAGGTGGGACCTTGGATGCGGTAGTAGTGCCCTTCGGCTTTGTCGGTGCCGCCCATCCACGCGAACTTGATCGCCTCGAGCTTCGATGCGCGCACTTTCGACATCCGATCGCGCGCCACTGGCTCGACTGCCGCGTTCGCATGCTCGCCGATCAACTCGATGACTGTTTCTCGCTGCGTCGTCGTCAGCTCGGCGAACGAAACGCCGCGATCCTCCTGGATGGCAGCTTCCCTCTGGTTCGACGTCAGAATGTCATCGGGCGCACGTGAATCGATGATCGCTGCCCGCCTCTGCGCGGGATCGAGTGATCGGAGCAGCTCGTAGGCCAAGTCCTCTTCTGCGGCGAGAGGGCGCGTGCCCGCCATCTTCCCCTGCCGCACTTCCGCGGGATTCGCGCCGAAGAACTGCGGCGTGGTAGCCATTGCAGTGCCGTTGGCGACTGTCCAGTGCTGCGAGAGGTGGTGACCCTCGTAGCGCCATCCCCAGGTGGTTTGCGGGCCCGGCTCACCGAACACCGTGAAGTAATACAGATCACGATCGCGCACACGGGGATCGCCACCCATCTCAACGAGCACATCCTCGAGCGAGCGAATCGTCTCTGCTTTAGTGAAGCCCTGCTCGCTCAATCCAGTGCGCAACAGGTTCGTTGCCGCCTGCCGCTGCACCTCGGTCATGTCCTTCAGCGTGAGGCCGCGCCGCGTGACCGGCGTAAAGAACCAGTTAAGACGCTCCTCGGCGTCAAACGGGAATTGCGCCCGCGACTGCTGCTCGGGTGACAGCGAATCGAGAAATGCGCGCGCGGCGCTCGCCATCGCGGGTGGCGGTGCGGGAGCAGTGGCAACCTGGGCGATGGCCGTGAACGCCATCGTAACCAGCACCCCGAGCGTTGTTTTTCTCATGGGCATCCGACCTCCGATTACACGGATTATACGGAGGCCACTCACATTGCGGGCACGCATCACGTTCGGCATCCCACTGGCAGTGTCAAAATCCTTCCGTGCGCTACGTTCGAATCATTCTCGTCGCGGTCGCCCTGTACGGCGCCTATGGCTACTTCACCTCACGACCGGTGGACTGGCCCGCGGGCGAGCTCGTCGCCGATGATCCGAAGCAAGTGAACTTCGAGGCCGCCGCACCCATCTCGCGGCGGAATTTCCAGCTGCTGGCGCGCGCCCGATTCGGCGCCGAAGTTCGCGTGCTCAGCCACGAGCGATACCGCGCAGGCGAGCTGGCGGATATCAGCCCGCTCGATCTCGCGGTCGGCTGGGGGCCGATGTCCGATTCCGCCGTGCTCGACCGGCTCGAAATCTCGCAGTCGAACCGCTTCTACTACTGGCATTTCGACGATGAGCCACCAATTCCGCAGCGCGAGATCGTGACTCACTCATCGAACTGGCACCTCGTCCCGGCCAACGACAGCGTGTGGAGCGAACTTCAACGGGTGCGGAAGGGCGACATCATCCGTCTCGAAGGACTCCTGATAGACATCAAGAACTCCAACGGTCAGGTCATGCGAACGTCCCTGCGGCGCAACGACACTGGAGCGGGTGCCTGTGAAGTCGTCCTGGTCGAAAAGGTATCTTTTCGCCATCACGAGGAAAGGAGTTAGTGCGATGGGATCGCGAGGAATGATTGCCCTGTTCGCCGTGTCGATCGCCGCGTGCGCCTGTGGAGGTGGCCGCGGCGACGCGATGGAGCCGTTCGTGAGCCGCGACGGCGTCTATCTCTGTCTTCAAGAACAACGGCGCAAAGCGGTGCATTGGAACTTGTCGCGATCCCGCTGGTCTCGATCCCTGACCGCTGATGGACGTGTCCAGCCTGGACACGAGGGAGGCCATCATGAAGGGCTCAATCGCGACCGTCCTTGCGCTCTGCACAACGCTGGTGGCGTCTGAACCGGCGTCGGCGAAGTCCGGAATCATCAGGATCGAGATCAGGGGCGGCAGCCTCGAGTCGCCGCTCGAAATCACCGATCCTGACATCGTCCAGCAATTCAGCATCTGGATCGGACCCGGGGTTCGCATCAACGACCAGCCCGCTCACCTGGACCCGAACAATACGCGCGGCATGTTCATCGACTGGCCGAAGGGCATAGCCGCTGAGCGTCCGAAAGGCCTGCAACACTACGAAGTGACGTTCCACCTGGGCATCCACCCGGGCCGAACGGCCCCGAGCGAGCGGTGGAGCCGGTACAACGTAATCTACGAGTTCGACCCCTGGGCAGCCGCGGGCTACTTCTATCTCCCGGGACCAGCCGACGGCGAGTTCGGGAGGAATCCGGCGATCCATCACGGCGTGGAAGGGAGCTGGTTCTATTCCACGCCGGCGTGGGAAAGGCTCGTGAGGCCGCTGGTTGAAGGTGCGAGCTGCGACTCACAAGCGGCCACTTCCAGCAACAAGCGACCTCGCCGAGCCATCACTTCGTTTATTTGACCGACGCAGGCCGATACAGGAACGCCGCGAGGACGCCCAGAATCGTCACCAGAATTCCGTCGAATACGATCTGCTTCACTACGTGCATGCCCGGCATTGGCTGCACGACGTAGTAGATCATGTAGGTCGGAACGACCCCGAGCAGCGCGACTGCGATTCCGAAGCGTATCCCCTGCGCGAGCCACGGCTTGGCCTCGACCCCTCTTGCGTAGATCCAGACGAATGCGCCGGCCATGACGACGTGCGCCAGAATCATCAGCGGGAAGTACTGCTGCGCCTCCGTCTCCGGCCGGAACAGACCCGGCAACTTGGCGTAATCGTCGTGCAGCAGCACGCCGTGTACGACGAAGCTGCCAACCATCCACGCAATGAAAATCACGGCCCATGCAATGAAGAATTTCTGGTTCATATCCCCCTCCCCTGGTTGCCGGCGTGGCGCTAGATTACGCCGCGCCTGATCTGATCCAGCTCGATCGATTCGAACAGCGCCTTGAAATTCCCTTCCCCAAACCCTTCATTCCCCTTCCGCTGGATGATCTCGAAGAAAATCGGGCCGATCACGTTCTGCGTGAAGATCTGCAGCAGCGTGCCCTGCCCCTGCGTCGGCGCACCATCGACCAGGATGCGGCGCAATCGCAGGGAATCGAGATCCTCGCCGTGTCCCGGCACGCGCGCATTCACTCCCTCGTAATACGTGTCGGGCGTGTCCTGGAATCTGACGCCGCGGGCGCTCAGCACGTCGACGGTACGAAAAATATCATCCGTGCCGAGCGCGATGTGCTGGATACCCTCGCCGCGATACTGGTGCAGGTATTCCTCGATCTGCGATTTCTCGTCCTGCGATTCGTTGATCGGGATGCGGATCTTGCCGCAGGGGCTCGTCATCGCGCGGCTGAAGAGGCCGGTCTTCTGGCCCTCGATGTCGAAGTAGCGAATCTCGCGGAAGTTGAACAGCCGCTGATAGAAGCCTGCCCACACGTCCATGTTGCCGCGGTGAACGTTGTGCGTGAGGTGATCGATGTACGTGAGCCCGGCCTTCCGGACCAGTTCGGGCTGGCTGACCGGGCGGAAGTCGACGTCATAGATGGTCTGATCGCCGTAGCGGTCCACCAGATAGATGAGACTGCCGCCGATGCCCTCGATCGCCGGAATGTTGAGCTCCATGGGCCCCACGCGACCCTTGAACGGCCTGGCACCGAGGTCGACCGCACGCTTGAACGCTTGCGTCGCATCCTTCACCCGAAATGCCATGGCGCATACCGACGGTCCGTGCGCGCGCGCGAACGCCTGCGCCACGCTGTCGGGTTCTGCATTGATGATGAAGTTGATATCGCCCTGCGTGTGCAGAGTCACGTCCTTGCTGCGATGACGCGCCACCACCGGAAAGCCCAGTTGCTCGAAGAGTTTCCGCAGCAACGCCGGGTCGGGGGCCGTGTACTCGACGAACTCAAAACCGTCGGTGCCCATCGGGTTCTCGAACAGTGAACCGCTGGCGTTGGGTGCTGCTACAGACATAGGAACTTCCAGAACGGAGCCGGGTATGCCATTTCTGCCATTCGGCGCCGAGCCGAATGACAAAAATGACAAACCCGGCACCGTCGCCATTAGTTACAATTGCAACCATTATAGTCTTGAGGCCCCGATGCGTAACAGCGACCAGCGCCGCGAGCGGCTGCGACTAGAGCATTTCGTGCCTTACCGGCTGTCGGTTCTGACGAACACGGTCAGCACGGCGATCGCGGGCGCATACGCCCATCGCTTTGGGTTGACGATTCCCGAATGGCGGGTGATTGCGGTGCTCGGACTCGACCCGGGACTGTCGGCTGCAGAGGTGGCAGAGCGAACGGCGATGGACAAGGTGGCCGTGAGCCGCGCGGTGTCGAGCCTGTTGCGCTCGCGGCGCGTGGTGCGTGCGACTGCGAATTCCGACCGGCGCCGATCGGTGCTCAAGCTCTCGCGCCTGGGAGAGAGCGTGTACTGGCGGGTCGTGCCGTTCGCGCGCCGCTACGAAAAGGAATTGCTCGCGGATTTCACCACCATCGAGCGCGATAGACTCGATCGGTTGCTCAGTCGATTGCATCGGCGTGCCCAGGCACTCGGCCCGGTGCGGTCGGCGTAGATTTTGCAATGCACTAGACAGATTCCAGGCTCGGCTGGCATACAGGGGTCATCAGTTATAATCGCGCGCCGCTTAACGCCGAGGGGGTCCTGCGCATGAGCACTCGTCCACTGTCAGCAACGCCTGCGCGGCGCACCGACGACGGCCCAGCCAGAATCGTGGCTGAGTTCGAGATCAAGCATCACCAATTCCTCGATTCCGTAGGAAAAGCCAGTGGTCCGCTGCCCGAATTCGCCCGCGATCCAGCCGAACTCGTGAAGATGTACCAGCTCATGACGCTGGTCCGAACCTTCGATACCAAAGCGATCAACCTGCAGCGCACGGGCAAGCTCGGCACATATGCCTCCTGTCTTGGCCACGAGGCCACGCACGTGGGTGCGGGATCCGCGCTCAAGCCCGAGGACGTGCTGGTCCCCGTGTATCGCGAATACGGTGCGCAGTTCTGGCGCGGCGTGAAGATGTCCGACGTGCTGCTCTACTGGGGCGGTGACGAGCGTGGCAATAATTTCGCCGGCCCGAAACACGATTTCGCCTGGTGCGTGCCGATCGGCACCCAGACGCTGCACGCGGCGGGTGCGGCGATGGCGTTCAAGATCCGCGGCGAGAAACGTTGCGCGCTGGCGTTCATCGGCGATGGCGGCACGTCGGAAGGCGCATTCTACGAGGCACTCAATCTCGCGGGTGCACGTTCGTTGCCGGTCGTGTTCGTCATCGTCAACAACAAGTGGGCGATCTCGGTGCCGATTTCGAGCCAGACCGCGACCGCAACGCTGGCGCAGAAGGCCATCGCCGCCGGCATGCCCGGCGTGCAGGTCGATGGCAACGACATCATCGCCGTGCGCCACATCGTGGGCCAGGCGCTCGCGATCGCCCGCAATGGCGGCGGGCCGTCGCTGATCGAGGCCATCACGTATCGCCTCAGCGATCACACCACGGCCGACGACGCCAGCCGCTATCGCCCTGCGGATGAGGTCAAGAATGCCTGGAAGGTCGAGCCGTTGATTCGTCTCCGCAAGTACCTGACCGATGCCGGCGCATGGAACGAGCAGCAGGAGGTCGCTCTCAAGACCGAATGCTCGAAGCGGGTTGAGGCGGCGGTAGAAGAATACATGAACACGCCCAAGCAGCCGGTCGAGGCCATGTTCGATTTCCTGTTCGCGCGCCTGCCAAAACATATCGAAGAGCAGCGCGAACAGGCCCGTCGCAACGCGTCGACCGGCGGCACGCGCGGCGGTCACTGAGGTCGAACGATGCCCAAGGTTACGATGATCGAAGCGATCACCCTGGCGCACGCCTGGGAGATGGCGCATGACGACTCCGTGGTGGTGCTGGGCGAGGACGTCGGCGTCAACGGCGGTGTGTTCCGCGCGACCGCGGGGCTGCAGGAAAAGTTCGGCAAGGACCGCGTGCAGGACACGCCGCTCGCGGAAGGCATGATCGGCGGCATGTCGGTCGGCATGGCGACGCAGGGCTTGAAGCCCGTGGCCGAGATCCAGTTCATGGGGTTCATCTACCCCGCGTTTGACCAGATCGTGAATCACATGTCGCGCATGCGTCATCGCACGCGCGGGCGACTGACCTGCCCGGTGGTGATCCGCACGCCGCATGGCGGCGGCATTCACGCGCCAGAGTGTCATTCGGAGAGTACCGAGGCGATGCTGGCGCATGTCCCGGGTTTGCGTGTGGTGTGCCCCTCCTCGCCTGCACGCGCGTACGGTCTGTTGCTCGCCTCGATACGCGATCCCGATCCGGTGATCTTCCTCGAGCCCGTGCGGCTTTATCGGCTCGTGCGTCAGGAGGTCGCGGACGACGGCGCGGCGCTGCCCCTCGATGTCTGCTACATCCTGCGTGAAGGCACGGATGTCACACTGGTGACCTGGGGCGCCATGACTTTCGAAACGATGCGCGCTGCGGAGCAGCTCGCGAAGGACGGCGTCAGCGCGGAAGTCATCGATCTCGCGACCATTTCACCGATCGATCGCGACACGATTCTCGAGTCGGTCGCCAAGACGGGCAGGCTGGTGATCGTGCATGAAGCGGCGCGCAACTGCGGCGTCGGCGCGGAGATCGCGGCGATCGTCGCCGAGCATGGTCTCTATGATCTCCAGGCGCCGATCCAGCGCGTGACCGGATACGACACGATCATGCCGCTGGCCCGTCTCGAGTACGACTACATCCCGAGTGTCGCGCGCATCGTGGAAGCGGTCCGCGCCACATTCACCGATCACTAGCCCGTCGGAAGGCGCCGCCCATGACCACCTTCAACCTGCCAGACCTGGGAGAGGGCTTGCCCGAGGCCGAGATCGTCAATTGGCACGTCAAGGTCGGCGACCACGTGCAGCTCGATCAGCCGATGGTCTCGGTCGAAACCGCCAAGGCCGTGGTCGAAGTGCCCTCTCCCTATTCCGGTGTGGTCAAGGCGTTGCACGCGAACGCCGGCGACATCGTTGCAACCGGACAGCCGCTCGTTGATTTCGAGGTCGAGGTCGGTGCGGGCAGAACGCCTGCCTCGAAGCCCGTGCCGCCGCCGAAGGTGGACCCGAAGAGGGCCGACGATTCGGGCACCGTGGTGGGCAACATGCCGATGAGCAATGAAGAGCTGGTGGAAAACGTGGTTGCCGGCGG
>Ga0209109_10000582_pt1 | contig 19792 bp, 12 predicted proteins | sample Rifsed10ft2_FD_184004 | JGI IMG/M metagenome (GOLD analysis project Ga0209109, IMG submission 184004) | Soil microbial communities from Rifle, Colorado, USA - sediment 10ft 2 (version 2) | ecosystem: Environmental > Terrestrial > Deep subsurface > Rock core/Sediment | place: Rifle, Colorado... | reverse complement strand
TCATGAATAAGTTCAGGAAGCATGGCTTCGTCCGGCCCTGACCGAGCGGGCCTCGCAGTATCTCATGGGGCCCGGCAGCTTGTTGGATGCGCGCTCCTACGTCTTCAGGGTCAAGACCCTTCTCCGCGCCGGGGATGCGCTCTTCCCGAAGCAGCGTGCGCATCCGCTCCGGACTCACGTCCAGATACGCGGCTGACTCACGCAGGTTCAGGAAGGTCTCACCATTAATGCTAGCAGTCATCGTTACCTCCTTTAGGTGTCCAGCCTCTACCCGTACCTGCTCGGATTAGCAGGGTAACGTGGACGGTAGTGGGTGGACAGATGACGGACATCAGACACAACATACAACACCAACCTTAACGGATTCTGAGAATTTGGTGAACGTTTGATGAGAGTTCTTTCAAGGGTGGACTCCAGTTTAGGGCTGTCGTGGGCGTGCCAGGCCGGCTGACGGGCGTGGGCCACGCAGGTAGTTGCGGGCGTGCTCCAGTACGGTGTCAGGGTTGATGTAGATGCGGCAGGGGCCACCAGGGACGACTGGCACACGCTCATAGTCTAGACGCCACTTACTGATGATGAGGTGGCGAGCGTACTCAGTGCTAACACCAGTCATGTTAGCAACCTTGGCGGCGGCTATACGCAGCAGAGTGTAGCCTGGTGTAGGCTTGTGGGTGAGTGGGCGGAATGGTCGAGCGGCAGGTGGGTTAGGCAGTGGGAGCTGGGTCATCGAGGGCCTCCAGTTCGGTAAGTTGGTCGATCTCTGCTTGGAACGCGGCGATAGCCTTGGTGCGGCGCTCTTCAAGGTCGTGGTAGAGACGGGCGGCGGTAAGGCGCTGGATGGTTCGGTAACCGTACTCTTCTGCGGCAGTGGCGGTGCGATGTGGCTTGGCGAGTGGTTTGATTTGCTTACCATCCCGCACCCAGCAGAAGTAGATCTTGCTACCATCCGGCTGATCCAGTCGCTGTGCTTTGATACCATCATACTTAGACATAGTGGTCTCCTAGAAGCCGGGGCGGTCGTGGTCAGGCCAGTTAGCCCAGAACTCGATCTGGTCCTGCTCGCTGGGTTGAGTGGTAGTGGGTGGGGTGGAGCGTGGGCGCTCGACCCAGAGAGTGATGATGACTAGGACTGCCAGTGCGAAGGCGCCACAGATATCAGGACCGGACATAGTCCACCTCATCTTCGTCTAAGGTGCGGAGTGCTTCGTCACACTCAGCAGCGTCTTGTTCGGTGTGGTCATCAGCAGGGCGTCCACAGACTTTGCAGATGATCTCATCTGGACCGTTGGCGTAGGTGAAGGGTTCGGTAACGTGGATGGTGTTAGACTTCATCGGAGTACCCTTTCTGCTTCAACCACTCAGCGAGCTTCTGAGCATCAGCGAGTCGGCGCTGGCGCCGGATGGCGACACGCTTGGCCTCCATCAGATCTAGTTTGAGTGTGACCGCTTGGAGTCGGTCTTGCATACGCTGGAGTTTAGCGTCTTGCTGTGCGTTGGTGGCGCGTGCTTGGCGGCGTGCTTGGCGGTTGGGGTTAGTGGTCATCGGGGGTCCTCATCGGTGGTGAGTTGAGACTCGAAGGCGGCGATCAGGTTGATGATGCGCAGGCGGAGCGTGGACGGGGTGGATGGGGCGACCTTGAGTGCCCACTCGAGGCGTGAGAGACAGAGCCGGAGTGAGCGTTGCCAGTCCTCAGGTGAGCCTGTGTTGGTTGCCAACCACCATGCCGCTGCTTTGAGATAGTCGTTGGTGCGATGGGTGCTAGTGCGGATACGGTTGGGTATGCGCTGACCGTTGCGGATGCGGTATGATGTGGGCAGTGGGGGGTGCCAACCGCTGAAGTACTTCACATGGTCGTGTGCATAGAGATAGGCGTCCACCGCTACGAGGCGGTCAGGGATGAGTGGTGCGGGTGGGTGCCAATTGGGTGGGATGGGTGGTAACTTGAGGGGCGCGCTGGGCGCGCTGGGCGCGCTGCGTGCTTGTAGTGCATCTAACTGTGCTTGCGTGTGCATGGTGCTGACTCCTTTACTCTGTGTATGCTAATACGCGCACCACTGTGTAGATCTTGTTGGTGCGGATGTGCCTAACTGTGTACCGTTTGCACTCTCCCGCCCGCCACTCTGACCACTCAGTGTTAGGTCGGCGGAACCACTCTATGTGTGCAGCGGTAACCACACCGACTGACCATGTATGGTCAGGCAGACGGAACACAACTCTCTTGTTGAGAAACTTACTCTTTCTCGTGCGGCGGTACTGTGTATGTACTGTCTCTCCATAATAGTTGGTGGTGACACTGTAGTTAGGCATATGCTGACTCCTTTGCCTTTAGGCCTGTGACCGTGCGTGCGGTGGTGCGTGCGTGGTCGCAGGCGTGCGTGTGCATGACTACATTATGACGTGTTTGTGTGAGAAGAACATGAGTGTATGATGAGAAGGCGGTCATAATTTATGTTGATTGATTATGTCAATAAGGTGTGAGTGAGTGGGTGAGTGGGTGGTCAGACGGTGGTGGGTAAACAGAAAGCGCCCGACCGTGTGTTATGTACGGTGGGCGCGTTCTGTTATGTAGTTGTGTGCGTGTGGGCGCGTGTTACTTGATGATACCTGCCTTCTTCAACTCTTCACGCATCCACTCTTTCTCTGCCTTTTCCTTTGCGCGGTACATGCGACCGCGTTCCTTTGCGACCTCTCCGTACAACGGTTCTCCGTTGTATCCTTCTTCCGTCAACTTGAGAAACTGGTCGTCGGTCAGAATGAACACGTATTTTCTCGTTTGCATGTGCGTACCTTTCTTTGGTGTCGGGACCGCGTGTGCTTTCGCGTGTGCGGTCGTTTGCTTTGTGACCGCATTGTACCACCGTGTGCGCGTGTGTCAAGTAAGTGTTTGATGAGCGCCGCGTGAGCGCACGGTGAGTACCATAACGCGCCGCACGCACGCACGCACGCACACACGCATACAACTCTACATAACTACATACGCACGCACTACCACATGATGATGAGCGCACGGTGACTACAGTGTGAGCGTTCGGTGAGCGCTGGCTATGCGCACTAGGTAGGTTGACAGAAAACGGTATAGAACTCCATATAACTCTGCATACACATACATATACTGATACGAATACTAATACTTGACGAGGTCCTCCCAGATAATTTACTCAAACCCCCTCCCTACTCTCAACCGTGAACTCCCGAACCCTCTGCCGAGCCCAGTTCACCTGCTCCGCCAGCCCCTGCATTGTCTCCCCCCACTCCTCGGCCACCCCGTTCCACATCACCCAAAACTTCTCTGTCCCCTCCGTCGCTACCCCCGCCATCTCCAACTCCGGCTTCAACTGATCCCACGCCACTGCCAGCGCTGCCATCCGATTCGCTACCACCTGCACCCTCCGAACCTGCGTTTCCAACTTCAATCCCCCCTCCAGTATCTCCTCTATCGCTGGCTGAGTCAGTAAGAAGGTACCGATTTTGGCCCCTAGCCCCATCTCCCCCAGCCGCTCGTATCTCTGCCATACGCGCTTCGCGTTCCGCACGAAGTTCCTTCGCTCGCGCCAGCGTCTTAGCCAATGACTCATCTCGTTGCTCCTTTCGGGTGGGCACTCCAGCTTCGCGCAAAGCCTTATATAACGTAGCCATCTCCACGCCGTGCTTGAGTGCAACGTGCGTGGCCGGCATGTTCCCCTCTTGGTAGTCCTTAATCATCGCGGCATCCCGCTCCACCCGTACCTGTTGCGCCGCCCCACCCCTAATCCCAGAACCCTGTACAAAGGGTAGGTCATACAGGCGGCGAATCTTGGCCAGTGTCGCCGGTATAATGCCCCACTTCAGCATAAAGTCTGTCACCGTGATGTTGCCAGTCAGTACGTTGTCTTTGTAGTCTTGTGCGTGTGCGGTATAGTCGGTCGTCATCTGCCGTCCCCCACTCCGCCTTGGTACCTGATTCCGGCGTAGTACGACATAGATGGTCGACAAACTAACTCCCAGCTCCTCCGAGATCCCCGGGCCTCCTATACCAGACTCATACATCGCTATGATCTCATCCTCAACTTCCGGTGCTAACCTTCCTGCATGTGATTCCATCTCCACCCATCCTTTCACGCCCTGCCCCCTACCACCCCCCTACCCCTACAATAACCAACTATAACGCCCACTATACAATTTTAGGATCTGTAAAATCAACTGTTCATAATTATTACTATATACCGACCATACCCTCTTACCGCTCCTACCTCACCCTGCACCCCTGCGCCCCTACACCCCTACACCCCTAGGCCCCTACGCCCCTACGCCCCTACTCCGTTCCCACTGTGTAATTAGTAGCGTTGGTAATTTTGTAGATCCTTCTTCAAATGCAACGACCGTAGAGATCTATATATACATTTGTAAATATAAGAATGTCTAAAGAAAGACATATATAAACACTACTAACTATATATGTATATGTATCCATCATTTACGTTATATGCTCATTTGAAACCTCGCTGTATACCTGTCCCTCCGTTGCATTAGAAGAAGAATCTAGAAAATTACTAAAACTACTAATTACTTATCATATCATCCTTCACCCTATCCTTCCACATCCAGCCTGTTCAAAACAGCCGGTTGATTTTACAGATGCCCCGCAGTTACAGTGTACCTGATGGTTACACTACCGCCCAACCCACCCGCACCATCAACCCCCCCGGCACCGGCCACCCCCGCCACCCGTCCCGAGCACAACATCTTGACGGATGTTGCTGTCCAGATCCCTGCGCCTTATTATGATCTCTTGCTGAGCATGGTCGCACATGGGTATACCATCCGGCGCATCCAACAGATTGCACTCACTCAAGGCTGGCCCCTTATCCCATCCCCCAAAGCCATCGTAGCCATCCACAACGATCCGACTCTGGCTAGCCAACTCAGCGAGACAACTCGACGAAACTCCCAGGCCGTGCTCACCTGGGGGCTCGCACGTAAAGAGGAGCGCATCCGGCGTCTGTCCCAACTTGCGGTCCAATACGAGCGTCATCTGGGTGTTGGTGAGTACGAAGACTCACCACCTGAGCCGCTGCCTGCGCAGCCGCCCCTGCAGCCCCTGCAACAACTAACCCGCCCAGATGGTACTGTGGTCACTTTGCCAACTGACGCCCCGGTGGGTGCCCCCACCCGCAGTGCCCGCTCCAACCCCATCGGCCCTGATAACACTACGGTGGGTGGGATCAACCTTAGGATCGCTAAGGAATACCGAGCTACGCTCGAACAGATCCAGAAGGAGATGGAGCCCCTTGGTCTCAAGATTAAGGTCTCTCCAGATGACGAATGGTTTCAGCTGATCCAAGAGCTCAGGTCGCCCAAGACTCAACAGCCGCAGCAGGTTCAGACCCACAAAGCATTGCCGCCATCCTCGACAGACTCGAACTCCCCCAAGGCCTCTACCCAAAGCAAAAAGAGGTCATCTACTACCCAGGGCGGAAGTTCCTCGTCGCAGGTGGTGAACGGGCAGGCAAAAGTTTTACCGCCGCAACCTACCTAACCACCCGTGCACCGTATGGTACGCTATTCTGGCTTGTGGGACCGGACTATGAACAGGCTACACCGGAGTTCGACTACACCGTTGATCTCCTGTCACGGCTCGGTGCCATCCGATCCAACCGGGATGTCTCTCGACCAAAGATTGGCAAGTGCACCGTTGTGCTCAAAACCGGCCAACTCATTGAGACCAAGACGGCTCAAGAGATCCAGAAGCTTGCCGGTAAAGCGCCTGACGGCATTGTCATGTGCGAGGCAGCACAGCACCCTTACGAGAGCTATCTCAAATGTGTAGCTCGTGTGGCGGAGCGTCGTGGATGGCTGTTCATGTGTGGGACGTTCGAAGGCTCAGAGAACTGGTATGCTGACTACTACACCGAATGGTCAAGCCCCAACGCAGACGGTGGTCGGTCCTTCAGTCTTGCCAGCTGGGACAATACTATTATCTATCCCGGCGGACGCCAAGACCCTGAGATCCTTAACATTGAGCGAGCGCTGCGACGTATACCTGGCCTGTTCGAAGAGCGGTGCGCCGCAGTGCCTGTTGCTCCGATGGGACTTGTCTTCAGAGAGGTCCGTCGATCCATCCACTTTAGCGAAGCTGCCACATTCGATCCAGACGAACCTGTCTACCTTGCTGTCGACCCTTCTGATGGAGCTCTCCCGTACGCCGTCGGAGCCTACCAATTTAGACCCTGCAAGTGCACTCCACCACACACTGAGGACCGGATAGAGCAAGGCTACGGTATTGACGAGATCTACGAGACCGGCATGAATGCCGAGCAGATCATAGAGATAGCCAAGAAACGACCATGGTGGAAACAGGTACGAGGCGGAGCAATAGATGTCGAGGCACCTGACGAGCAGCGCCGCTGGCAGGCTCATGGTGGTATCTACCTTCGTAGCGAGAAGATACCCCAACTGCATGGGATCCGCCGTCTTAAGTCGTTTGTGCACTATGTACTTAACGAAGATGATCCTACAGAGCTCCTCGAGGCTCCGCATCTTATCTGGCATCCCCAATGCGAAGGGATAGCGTATGAGTTCAAAAAATACAAGCGCAGAGATCCCTCCGACTCGGACCTCATACCTAAAGATGTCCCTGTCAGCAACCAGCCCAACCACCATATCAAGGCGGCTTGGTATCTACTTGTTTCAAGGTATGGGTTTGTGCGTGGCAAGCGCCTACCCAAACCGCAGCGTACCCACATCACCGCACAGCGTGCCCGCCTTAACACCCCCTTCCCCAGCTAGGCCCACCCCCACCGACCATGCCAATAGACGCTAACGTTAGCTACGAAGAAACTGCACCGATAGGTGGTGGTACCGTCCGGCCTGAAAAGGGCGATGCACCTACAGGTGATGAGGTCTATTCGATGTATGTGGACCTCGAAGCCTCCTACGGAGAGCGAGCCATCAAGTTCCAGGAGTATGAAGACTTCTTCGAGGGTGTACACTGGTCCACCCCGGATGAAGAGGAAGATGAGACCGCCTTCCAGCTGGTGTTCAACTTCTGCCGTGCTGTCGTGCTGAAGTATTCGGCCATGCTGGTCACCCCACCCCGCCTGCGCATCCCCGTAGCTAGTGATGATCCTAAGCTGCGTGTGAGCGCTCGTAGGCGTGAACAACTGCTCAATGCACTGTTCGAGGACCTCAAGACCTCTTGGGCGGACGTTGAGATGATGGCGTCCAAGCGCAGCTTTGGTGTCCTTCAAGTACTGTGGATGCCGGACCCTGACCAGCCTGAGTCGGTCAAGATTGGGGATGGGCAGGACCTCACCACCGTCACACAGTACACCGCCAACCCCTACAAGTTCCGATCCATCGACCCCAACCACTTCTACCCAGTCTTCCGGACTCTTGAGATCCCGGATGACTATCTGTATGCCATCCACTTCGACCCTGACCGCCTCATCGAGGACATCGAAGATCAGTACAAGGTCCAACTGCAAGCCACTGACACCAAAGAAGGCACTGACGGTACCACGCGCCTGATCCATTACTGGGATCATGAGTGGTATGTGCTAGTGGCTGTTACCACCTACATCCAGGCCGCCGCCCGTGGGACTAAGACCAAGACTGAAGAGCGAGCTACCGTACTTAAGTCCTTCAGGCACCCTTACGGTAGAGTACCGTTCTTTCTGCTCCAGAACATCCGTAACCCCAATGCTGACCCAGCCTTTGAAGGCTCGCTGGGCGACATTGATATGGTCAAGCAGCTCAACCAGCACTATAACCTGATGATGTCGGAGGCGGCTGAAGAGATCGCTACCAACATCCACCGTCCACTAGCCTATAAATCTGACGATCACCAACAGGATCCACAAGATCTCGAGCTCAAGTCTGGCGCCGTGTACCCAATCGGTGCTGAGGAAGAACTTGAACCCATTGCCTGGCAACCTATGCCCGAAGCCGTCAAGCACCATATGGACATGACCCTGTCTGGTATTAAGGACCTAAGCTTCCTTGGTGAGTCGGGCTTTGGTCAGTATCCTTCCGGCGCCACCGGTGTTGGGCTTAGATTGATCTTACAGTCAGTTGAGCAGATCATGCGCCTGAAGGTGCCCAACCGCGTCCGGGTGCTCAAGTCACTATGTGAGTTCCTACTCAAAGACCTGTTCAAACGCCTCACTGCCACCAATGCCCAGTCTGACCGACTTCGTCTATGGATCCAAGATCAGGCTGGACGGTTCGGCCAGCTCACCATCGCACCAGACGACATTAAGCGGTACTACTTCGTGGATGTGGACTATGGACCACTACTTCCGCGCGACCAGGTGGAGTTCGAGCAGAATGAGGTCTACAAGCTCAAAGCCGAAACTCAATCTTTATGGACCACTCTCGATAACCTAGGCATTGATGACCCTGATGCTGAGATCGAGCGCATGAAGACGGAGTTCCAAGATGAGATTCTCCACCCAGACAAGGTTATGGCCTTTATCCAAGTCGGGTTGGCCCGTCAACAGCAACAGCAACAGCCCGGTCCTACTCCCAGTGGTCAACCAACTACGCGACCAGTTCAGCCTGGCCCCACCCAGCCCGGCACCAGTAATCCCGCTCCACCCATCCCCGGTCAGCCTGGTGGTGGTCCTGGTGGACCAGGTGCGCCTGGTGGACCTGGAGCACCTTACATGGGTCGTGGCACAGCGCCCAATCCCGCTCAGGTGGGACCGGGTGGCGGCGGCATGATGGGCGGCCGACCCAACATGCCACCATCCCGCACCCCTGGTGGCAACGGGGGCCGGCGCTAACCATGGCTAAGTACAAACTCAAAGCCGGCGACAACCCCTCCAAACTAGCCGAGCAGTTCTATGGCGATCAGCGCTACTTCGCTGCGCTCCAGGCTGCTAACCCCAACGCGCGTTGGTGGGCTGGAGACGAGATCGAGATCCCTGATTACGCACCAGGCCAGCAGCCCTACATCAATGAGAGCTGGTTACGTGGCGGTGGCGGTGGTGGGGCAGCCGGCGGGGGCGGGATGGGCCGAGACTTCGGTTGGTTACGTAACGAGCTCCAATTTGGTGGTCCAGGCCAGCCCAGCGCGCCAGCCCGTCCTGCACCGCCCAGGCGTGGTGGGGGTGGGGCTAAACAGTTCGCACCCATCCGTCCCATCACGCCTGGCAGGGGCGGGACGGGTGGTGGTGGCGCAGGGGGCTTTATTGAGACCCTTGCCGGTCCTTACACCTCATTCGTTCCTCCACCTACCGGCGGGGGTACGGCTGGTGTTGGTGGCCGTCCCGCACTACCCGGCACAGCACCTGGCCGGTTAGGTGCTCGCCATCCACAGTCTGATCGGATGGCGGGACAGGGTGGGACGTACGGCCCTCCTGCACCACAAGGCTATAACTTTTTAGCTGAAGCAGCTCGTTTGCAGCCTCCGCAACCTACCCTTGGGGCTGCTGCTACGTCAACGCCGACCCCTCAAGTCCCGCCGGAGGCGGCAGGTTCCCCTGCGCCTGTGCCTATAGGGGCGCCTGAGGCGCCGTCCCCTACAGTGCGGTCGGAGATTGAACTCCAGCGTATTGCTGTTCAAGCAGAGCAAGATTTCGGCCCAGCCTTATACGAGACTATTGGGTGGATTGCCACCGAAGCTGCCGAAGCGCTAAGTAAGGCATTCTGGCCGGTAAAGATTAGCTGGGACTTCAGTTCGGAGCTGATGTATCAGGCCAGTCTTGCTACAGAACGGGCGTTTATGCTAGCCAGTATCTATACTGGTGATCGCTCAACATTCTGGGGTGGTATGGATCAGCCGCGCAAGGCGCCGACTATTTATGGGCCGCCAGCCCCTGATGAGCAAGGTCTGTGGTCGCCAGAGGATGAGTGGCGTACATTGTCGGCTGTTGAACAGCGTAAGATAGCCTATGAGGACTTTGTACTCGATCCAGGTGGTAACATTGTCTGGGAGCGAGTAATTGGCCGGCCGTTTGCGCACACGACTGACCTAAATATGGGTACAGTTGAGAAGCTTATGGCTGGCCGTGGTATTACTGGTATGGGCTACACCTTTGCTCTGCACCCAGAACGGCTGCCACAGTTCATTGAAGACGTAGAAAGTGGTATGACCATCTCCCAGGCGGTGGTCAAGAACGAGGATTGGGTAGCTGAACTGCTGTTAGGTACTGTACTTGACCCAATGCTGCTGGTCCCAACCAACTGGTTAGACGTATTGGCACCAGTACACATGGCAATTGGTCGACAAGTTGCTAAGGTTGGGGCCAATATCTGGCGTAGTAATATCACTAGACCGCTGGCTGAACTAGTTTTTGGGCAGTCAGCTAGATCTAAAGTGATCCAGTATGGCGATGAGGTACTGGATGCGACCACGCGCGCAGCCATTGCACAGCGTGCACAGGGTGGTTTAGGGGTCAGTCCGACCGATTACTTCCAGCGTTTGCTACTTGAAGCAGTGGGTGATAGCCCAGGTGAGTACTTAGGCCGGCTAGGACAGCGTACCCAAGAGACATTACGGTTGATGGCTCAGCGTTTTAAGACCGCTGGCAACCTAGATGTGGCAGAGATTCTGCGTAAGTATGGTAGTTTTGAGCCTACAGTCATCGGTAAGACTAAGGGTGGTCAAGAAATCATTCGCCAGGTACTGGATGGAGCCAATGATCCTAACAAGATTGGTATCTATCTGCGGCAGGCTGCAGTAGCTCAGTTCTCTCGCGAGCTAGGTTTTGCCACAAATCCTCGTGGTTTGCTGGGTAGATTCATGTTCAGCATGGGCAACCTAATGAAAGAGCTCTGGTTGACCCCAAATGTAGCCTACCACACAGCTAACATGACCGACAACATAGTCAAGACCTTCGTATCTGGCTATGCTTATAACCCATTTGGGCTTCCAACTGACCGTACAGTCCAGCGTTTGCTTGGAGGCTACGGTGAAGTTCTACCCAATACAGTCAAGCGAGGCTTCATTCTTGAGGCTCTGGGCCTTGGTGAAGCGGATATCAGTGTTGTGGCACAGATTCCAGTACCGTTGATCGGCGCGCCACAAGAGATGGCCTCAACATTACAGACTTTAACTGGGCTACCCTTCCGGACCTGGTATAAGGGCTCGTTCTTAGCCGGTAATGCACCAGGTGCTAAGATCCTACGCTACCTCAATGCTGGTAGTTTGTTCAAGGCTGGCCGGGGTGTAGGTGGTTGGATCGAGAAAGTAGCCCGTACTAACATCTTCCTGCAGGCATTTAGCGCTAAGTTTGAAGGTGAGTACCGAGCACAGGCCATTGCACTGGCGCAAGAGCTCGGTATGCCGGAAGAATTCATCAGTCAGGTGGGCAACCGCAGCATTGTTCGGTCAGCGGCGGACATTGATCGGTGGTTGACCCCCTATCAACGTAAGTTGGTACCAGTTTCTAACATCGCAGCTTACGATTATAGTGTAGAGGGCACTCTAGAGAGCCAATTACTCAATGAAGTTGCCAACGCACTCGAAACTGTACAGTGGTCTAACCGGCTAAATCCGGCGGATCCAGCATTTGGGGTGCAGGTTGACCAGGTATTCGACCGTGCACTACGCTCTGCCACTATCATCAAGGATGACCATGCCCAGGCAGTCATTGCCAGCACACGGGTACCCACCGAACGGCTCGCAGAACAGGTACAACCCGGCCCACAGACCGTAATTGACCACTGGATGACCACCAGCGGCAAGGCTGAGGTGCTCGCTGACGCCAGTGTAGAGGTCCGAGCCACAGATATCAGCATCAACATTGTGGCTGACAAGGAGATTGCTGGCAAAGCTCAGGGCGCACTGATGCAGCTGGCCAACCAGCTCAAAGAATTGGGTGCGCCTGGTGAATTACTGGTATATATCGAGACACCTCGTGGTATTGCTACATTAACACTTAACCAACTGGCCCAGGTTGGTCCATACCCGACCAAACTGATCCAGGTTGCAGCTACCCAGCTGCGTCCAGGTGAGATCCGGCCCAAGGATCAAGACCTGGCCCTACAACGAGCAGCTGAACTACCCGAACTCAGCGTGACCTTTGGCCCAGAGTACCTTCAGAAGGAACTCTCGAAGTACTTTGCCGGCCAAGAGTCGGCCAACGCCATGATCTCGCACTATATGACCACCGTAGCTGAAGCCCAGGGCATTGATCCGCAAGATCTGGCCCTGTCTTTGATTGATATGGTCGAGGCGGGCAATGTCAACGCTGTCACCCGTGCTATCGCTGATGAGTACGAGAAGGCGTTCGGCCGACAACGTACAGTAGCTGAGCGTATTCAAGGTCTGACCGCCACCGACCAAGCCCATAAGACCATGCTCGATGCGGCTACTAAATACTTCAACCTAAACCCTGTTGAAGCTCAGGCATACAGTGAAGTAGTGTCAGCAATGGCAGAGTTTTGGGCGCGGGAGTCAGGCGAACCTATTACTGAGTGGTACCGTCGCCATGGTACCATCACTGGCCCAGGTGAGGCCGATCTGTTCCAGTCCGAGATTGAGTGGGGTACTCTGCGAGCAGTGGATCCACAGGATAGACCGGGGTTTAGGCAGTTTGACCATGTTACTATCCAGACAATCACGTATGAAGGTAAGGCCTATGAACTAGTTACTGGCGAAGGTCAGCCAGGAACCTCCGATTCACTGGTCCGACTTTATGGACCGCAGGGTGAGTACATTGACGAGCTCAAAGTTGAGCTAGGTGTGGCTGGAGCTTTAGAGAACTGGGTAGACCGCCACATTAGGGGCCCGGCCGAGCCGCTGCAGCAAGCCTACTACTCCCGTCTGACTCAAGCAGTTGAGAACCTACCGCAGGATAAGTTTACTGGTGAGCAGCTGCTTGGTATGCTGCGTAAGCCCCAGTACAAGGTCAAAGCCGAAGAGCTCAGTTGGTCCAACCTTGAACGTTACCTAGCCAACACACCCGGCCAGCTCACACGTGATGATGTACTAGCCTATCTGCAAAGCCACATTGTCCGGGTCGAGGACGACGTCCGTACCGTAACTAATAGACCATACCGTATACCCGGGTCGGCTCCGGGCTGGGATTGGCAACAAGGTAGTGCAGCGGCAGCCCAACTGCCAGGAACATGGCATCTATCTGAGCATTTACAGACATTAGGGGATGATGCCTTTGTTTCTAGAATAGATGTCCCAGAAGGCATTGCTAGAGTATATGGTGTTCTTCAGCCGGATTCTACTGGCCAGATGCAAGTAGGTTTGTGGATAAATGATACAGTTGTAGGTTACCAGATAGCCAACGACCAGGCGCAGGCTGAAGCTGCACTTCGGGAGATGATGAAGGACTATCCTGAACTGTGGCCAGAGCTTGATGAAGATGCTGAGCGAGCTGGTACTGCAGTTCAGTTCCAAGACTATTGGCTACCAGGTGGTGAGGACTACCACGAGTGGGTGTTCAACCTGGCCGAGCCAGCTAAGACACCACACTCATACATTGATGAGTGGGGGGATGAGCGTGGTGGAGGTCAGATTGTAGAAGGCGCTTTACAGCCTTACCATGAGCGTCCGTACACTGAGCCTCACTTCTATACCACCAACACGGTAGCCCATGCCCGGTTCGACACCCGGACCACGCCCAGTGGTGAGAAGGTGTTGTTCGTTGGTGAAGTTCAGTCTCAGCTCCACCAAGAAGGCCAGAAGCTAGGCTATCTAGCTGAGCCTCAACGTGAAGCTTTACATAAGGAAGTTACGGAGCTAACTAAAGCCTTTGACTGGCAGTCTATGCAGTTAGGTATACGTGGCGCAGGTCTAGATAGCTATATACAAAACTATGCTAGAACCGTTTTGTATAGAGGTACAACTGATAGTTTTCTTCCTTGGTTGCGTAACTACCAAGAGGAGTATCAACAGTATGCTGTTAGTCAGGAGAGCGCCCTCAAGTATGTAGACCGACAGCCAGTAGAGTGGCAGCAGGATGTTAATGCGCTGGCCGACCAGCTAGTTAGTATCCAACGGAAGGCTGATGCAGTGCAGAGTGCGCCCGCACCTACACCGTACGAGCGTACACACACTAAGCTGGTGCTGCGCAGAATGCTGCTACAGGCGGCACAGACCGATCATGAATGGTTAGCGCTGCCAACTCGGCGACTGGTTGAGATCATTGAGCAATGGCCAGCCGAGCACGCAGCGAAGCAAGGCCCTGGTATTGGCCGCTTCTACGAAGTGCGCCTGGTCAACGAGCTCAACGACATTGTCAAGCGGTGGGGTGGCAAGGTCGAACAGGTCGACATCAAGCCTTTTAAGGGTATGGCCGATACTAGGTGGTGGTATGTACGAAATGCTAATGGAGCTGTGACTAGTTGGATAGCTCCTAATGGAGATTATAGTATTGTACAGCTTCCTAGTCAAAAGTTTGGGGTATTTGAAGGTACCGCTGATGGAGACTTATTAGATACTTTTGACACTCTAGGTTTAGCTAAAGAGTATGTGATGGAGCGGCCAGAGTTTGAGCATCATTGGGTGCCAGCCGTGCGCATTACACCCCCGATGCGGGCTGATCTCAAGCGGGAAGGTGTGGAGCTGTTCCAGCGGGGTGGTGAGGGTGGCCGAGAGCGCATTGGTGGTACACAGCTGTTACCGGATGGTAGAGCAATCCAGCGGGCACTATCGGCTAAGGCGGACCTGTCAACGGCATTACATGAGTTGCTGCACGCTGTGGCGGATGGGCTGCCGGACTGGGCACGCGAGCTGTTTGAGAAGGCGACTGGCCTACGCCCGGGTGAGTGGCGGGAGCTGCGGGCAACCAACCGAGCTGGGGCAGCGTCGCCTGAGCAGATGCAGCGGCTTCGCAAGATTGAAGAGTACTACGCCCGGCATGGTGAAGAGTTCTTCACTAGTGGCAAAGCACCAACACCCAAGCTACAGTCGGTCTTTGCTAAACTCAAAGCATTACTAGCCCACATCATTGACCGGCTTAAGAAGCTGCTAGGTCGTGAAGGCATCAGTGATGATCTCTACGAGGCCTTTGCCAGCCTGTTCCGGAAAGCTGGTCCAGATGCTGCTGCTCCCGCGCGCGCACCCCCGACTGCGGGTGGGTTAACCGATAGGTTTAAGCTTACTGACCCAGCTGGAGTTTATAGAGATGATCTTAGACAGGCCTTTACTGGAAATAGCCATGGAGTCGCTAGTACCCAGGCTGGAATAGAAAGCTTGGAAGCTGGAGAAAGTGCGAAGGCTATCTGGTTTTCTTACCGCCAGAGTGAAGGTACGTTGTTAATAGGGCCTTACGATAATCCAGTTAAGTGGTCTACCTACTCATCTGACCACCTACAGCGGCTAGCTGAAACACTTATCAAGCAGGGAATTCCCTCTTCTACAAAGCTAGTTGCAACGAAGGAGGCTGGTCAGCCGCCGGTGACTACGTTGGGTGAGTTAGCTCATACGACAATAGCGTCTCCGACTGAGCTACCCATTAACACATGGTTCATGTTGGAGAACCCAGGTGGGTTCCATGGATCCCTAGATAAGTTAGCGCCTGATAAGCCTCCATTCCCTGGCATTATTGATGCTAAGTGGATGGAGCAGCATGAGATTGGGCAGGCTGATAGGTTCCTGAACATAGTTCGGGAAGAAGGTAGCGACCAGCTCAAGGTCACATCTATAGCTAACCCCCAGCTCAATGCTGATGACATCCAGTTTGCTATCACTAACCTAACTGAAGCTCAGGTACCACCTGGTACCATTATTGAGATCAATGGTACGGAAGCGGCGCTGAGTGAGTGGGTGTCTGGGGAAGTACGGTGGAATGACTCCGGTACAATCATTCCTAAGCCAGAGCCGATCCGAACATTGAAGACTGGTGTGCAGGTATATAGGTTGCCTGGCGGAGCAGCTGGGGGGCGTGTTGGGGAGGGTGGAGAAGTCTACTTAGTACCCCGACTAATGGAGGCCAAAGGCTTCCGTAACCAAGCTCGGCTGGTGTTCGAGGGTGATCTGTTGGTAGCTGGTTTGAACACTGGTGGGTTCTTGTGGACTAAGGATGCTTCGTTCCACCAAGCAATGTTCCGTGCAGTTGGCCTGGACTATTCGTGGTCGACAGTGCAGGCGTCCCGCACACCATCAGGTGGGTGGGTAATGGGTGGTACCATTGAAGGACTAAACCAGGTTGCTCAGTTCTTACGCCATAACCTGGTACCAGACAGCACAGCGCTGACGTACACTAACCTGTCGGTAACCCCACCTGAGCAGATCAACACTACTCTGGGTGACTTCTTGTCGAGTGGCGTAGCGGGTGGTGGACCACCACCTAAGACGCACATGGATGGTGAGATGTGGCAGCAGGCTGCCATGGACCTGCGTAACACTATGCTCTCCAAGGCTCAGTTTGACTATGATAGCCTGGTCGGTGAGCTGAACAACTGGCGTGAGCAGGCCCGGGCTAAGATCAATGCCGGAGCTGGCTACGCTAAGGCTGATGAAGCTGTCCGTGAAGGCTGGGCTGAGAAGGTCCGCCGAATGCGCCAGGCCTGGGTGCAATGGCTGGAAGACGCCTCGACGTGGGGGGCGTCTGAGGTCAATAGGATCCTATTCGACTATGCCTTCACTCGGAACTGGGAAGAGGTCTTAAAGTTCTATTCGCCGTTCACCACATGGCAGCTGCGTAACCCAATGTACTGGGCGCAGGCGTTCCTACAGCGGCCTGGCCTGTTTAGTCTGTGGTGGCGGTACCAAGTCGAATCAGAGGGAGAGCGTCAACGTCGTAATCTAACTCAACGGTTTAGCAATACTGTACCGCTACCGGGTCAGCAGTTTATGCAGGATCAGGGATGGCTGCCTGAAGGTTATTACGGAATGGATCCAACCACCAGCTTCGGTCCTGGTGCACAGTTCCGTGAGCCATTTGAACCACCCGGTGGTATCCATGCCGGTGGTTTCCAAGGCCTGGCACAAGATGTGTTCCGTGGAGCAGAATCCTTTGGTATCCGGCCCTGGCCGTGGATCCAGTATGCCCAGGAGCAGTTTGGGTTGCGTGAGCCAACCTTACGTGGTGATATGTTTGGGCCACTGCAGCAGGTTCCTGGCATCGGTGATGCTATGGACAAGCTGCAGACCGCCCTAGGGGCTGGACCCAGCCAAGTCAATGAAGAACTGCTAGCCTACCTCACCAATCGTAGGTTGGCTGAGATGGCCTTCGAGCGCAAGATCACTTACGAAGAAGCTCGTATGGCTCAGTTCAACATCCAAGATCCACTCTACCAGCAGGCCTTAGCCGAGATTCAGTCACAGTCAGACTTCTTTCGCGCAGTGCGCTCGTTCGTTCCACTAACCATGAAGTATGCTAGCACTGGTGAGCAAGAGATTAGATCTACCGTGGCGCTACCCCGGGCTGACCGCTATGCAGGTGAGTTTGAGCAGTTCAACCAGTTCCCGAACATGGAGCTGTACTCTCGACTGTTCCAGACCCCAGCTCAGCGGGCCATCCGGGATAAGCTCTACGAGATCAACCGCAAGTATGATGAACAGCTGGCCGATCTCAGTCCGTTCGATCCTGAGTACCGTGAGATCAATGCACACCGGGCTGAGGAGATTGCAGCGGTCTACGCTAACGACATTCCAGTGTTCGGTGGTGGCGATCAGCCTAAGACCCGTACTACATTCACACCCGGTACACAACAGCTGGACGTACTCAATCGGCTGGAGGACCAGGAGCCTCGCCCAGGCCAGTTCCTAGATAGCAAGGGGAATGTAGACTGGGATGCATACCAACTAGCCTATGACAACTTCATCGCTAACCTGCCCGCCCTGTCGCAGCAGGAAGGCTACCCAGTTAGCGCTGAGCTATACGAGCGGTTCCGTAACCGATACCGTACACCAGCTGAGCTGGCTGAACATCTGAATGACCTACGACTGCGTTCTGGCTACGAGCTTGCTGATGTGCTACGTGACCCTACCAGTAAAGAGTTCCGTGCGTTGCTGTATGCTGCTGTACGTGAGCAAGTGATGGCGGACAAACAGGCCGGCATGAGCGTTGATGAGGTGGTAGCTCGTGGTATGGAGTACGCAGAGTACATTCGTCAGAATGGCTTGCCACAAGATGTCATCGAGCAGCAATTGGAACCATACGGTGAACAACCAGCCAGCCGGTTCTTTAGCCAGATCCAGGAGTACCAACCTCAGCTAGCTGATGACTACGCCATGCGGCAGCGCTACATGTCTGATGAGCCGGGCGCACCGTTAGGCATGACCGCACCAGGTATGTACGGTCAACCTGATGCACGTGAACAGCTGATCTCAGACATGCTCGACTTCTATTACACATTAGAGCCAGCTGCCCGTCGAGAGGTTGCGGCCCGTAGCGGAAAACCAGAGACAGTTGATTTTACAGATTGGATTGTGCAACAGTCCATAAATGACTTGCGGCGTATTACTAACACACTTGACCGTGGTGCAGTGGTTGGTGGATCAAGGCCACCCATGCAGCCTATTGAGGGTGTGCAGTACCCCAGGCCGGGCAAGGCTTTCGATTGGCTAGAGCAGTATCGCAATGCCGAACTACCTGAAGCTACCCAGCATCTATACGAACAGCTTGACCGGGACTGGTGGCGGTACGAGCAGGCTGTCGCCCGTGGCGAAGATGCTGAATGGACACCGCTCATGGAGCGCCACTATGGACGGCCAGGCCAGCCCAGTTCGCAGTTCTGGACCCAGTTCGAGCGCAATGTCTACAATCAAGCGATCTACGATGACCCCGTACTCAGCGCCATTCTCAGTAGTGATGCCAGAGATATACTCAAGTACACCGACACTCAGTACCGAGCTGCACTGCGCTATTTTAGGGAAGTCCGAGACAAGTATATCAATCCGGAGCTCACCCAAGCCAAACAGGAACACCCAGAGTGGTGGACTAAGGCTCAGGAAGAGCGCAACGCCTACGCGCAGGTACGCAACCCTGAAGTCGAAGCACTCCAGAGTGAGTACTTTGGGCTCAGCTATGAGGAGCAGGAAGCGTTCCGTGCCAACCGCCCAGATGAGTGGAAGCAGATCGTTGACTACATCAATCTGCGCCGCCAGACCCGGCATGGCCTACCATACTATGCCTACTTCTACGCCAACACTGACTATGATGAGTGGTATGGTGAAGTCGATCCGGTCACAGGTCAGCTTCAAGGTCCGATCACAGACCCTGATACCTACACTGGCCCAACCGGTGGAAGTGGTGGCGGAGGCGGGGGCGGAAGTGGACTACCTCCTTGGTTGGGAGCCGACCTTCGAGATGCTGCCAACCGCAACCCCGCCTGGTGGTACACCGCCAGCGAGGAAAAGACCCGGTATGACCAAACTGCTGACCCTGCCATGCAGACACTCCAGAACGAGTACTATGACTTATCAGGGGCGCAGCGTACCACATGGCGCCAGCAGCATGCAGACGAGTGGGCTGCCTTACAGAACTACTGGGACCGCCGACGTGAACTCAGGCGTACATTAGTCTACTACAGTTACTTCTATGCCAAAGATGACTACACGTTCTGGTACGGTCAGACCCCACCCAATTCCGTCGGCGCTCCCGGCGGCACGACCGATAGTGGCGGCAGTACTGGGGGTGACACTGGGGGCACTGATGGGAGCACCGGCGGTACTGATAGCGGTGATACTGGTGGTGGGGCACCGCCTCCTCCGCCGGATGCCGGCCGGCCAGAGACTTCTGGAAGGCAACGGCGCGGGCGAGCATCGTCTCCGCGAACCGGAGCCGCTCCGGATCCTGCCCGTCCCCGGGCAGCCAGCCCCGCTCGACCCAGGTGCGGAGCGCGTACAGGGAGACGCGCTCGTCGCCGTTGCTCCCGACGAGGAGCGGGACCCGCCCGTCAGAT
>Ga0209109_10000580_pt1 | contig 19812 bp, 19 predicted proteins | sample Rifsed10ft2_FD_184004 | JGI IMG/M metagenome (GOLD analysis project Ga0209109, IMG submission 184004) | Soil microbial communities from Rifle, Colorado, USA - sediment 10ft 2 (version 2) | ecosystem: Environmental > Terrestrial > Deep subsurface > Rock core/Sediment | place: Rifle, Colorado... | reverse complement strand
AATAATGTGGGCTAGGACACCAGGAGGAGGCTAAGATTTAAGGGCAGCCAACACCTCATCCACGTGGCTCGTGACCTTGACCTTGCGGAAGATCGCCTTCAACTTGCCAGTCTGGTCGATCACAAAGGTACTGCGTTCGATGCCCCAATACTTTCTGCCGTACATATTCTTCTCTTTATAGCAGCCGTAGGCTTTCGAGACGGAGGCCTCTTCATCACTGAGCAGCGTGAAGGGCAGGTCGAACTTCTTGACGAACTTCTGGTGAGATTCTTTGCCATCCAGGCTCACACCCAGAATCACGGCCCCCGTTTTTTTGATCGGCGCGCTGGCATCGCGAAAGTCGCACGATTCCGTGGTGCAGCCAGGCGTATCATCTTTGGGGTAAAAATAAAGAACGACCTGCTTGCCCATGAAGTCTTTAAGGTTGACAGGGTCTCCCGATTGATCGGGAAGTGACAGGGCAGGAGCCTTATCACCGACTTCGAGTTCCTTTGCCATCTTAGCTCCTCTTTCTCCGGTTGCTTAGCAGGATGCTGAAAAATTCCGCCAGCTTTCTGGAAGGTTAAAGCTTAGGTCAAGGCTGAGATTGAAAGAATCTGATCCTCGCTCAACCTCGACCTTAGCCTGCTGCATTATCGCGGTCCGCTGCCAACGCCCGGCCGAGTCCCTGGAATAGTTGGTTTGTAATTTTTTTTAGGAGACTGCGGGTCGCCGTAGGGACTAAGCGCGGGCGAATCCCAGATCACTTTGTCGCCCGGAGCCAGGTTGGCCGCTTCCATGAACTCTTGTCGCGCATGCTCCGCGTCGCCCACGGCATGCAAGGCCAAGGCATGGTTATAGTGCGCGGGCCCCGATTGAGGAGCCGCGGCCACAGCTTGAGAAAAATATTTCTTCGCCTCGTCGAACTGCTTCGCTTGATAGGCCTGCGTCCCCTGTTCAGTCAGAGTTTCCGCTTGCGGCTGCACTCCGGACTCGAGCGCCAGCGGGACCAACGGCTTCGCCCTGATCTTGGAACAGGCAACTGACCCGATGAGCAAGAGGATCACTCCGAGCAGGGACAGGTATTTCATCGCGCCACCACGTTCCATCAGCATCTCACGCCTTCGTATGTTTCCGCGTCTCTTCCTCGAACGCTTTCCGGTAGAGCACGTCCCACTCCGCACTGCCCTCGACGATCCCACGCGAGTAGGAAGCCAACTTCGCCTTGACCTTTCGATCGATTTCTTCCTCTTGTGCCAACTCGAATGCGAGCACCCGCTTGATCTCTTTCAGGACCCGCCCCTCGTCTGCCTGTACCGTCACCAACGAGCTTTTCGTGACCGCCTGAAGAATGATGTGGGAGAGGTGGCTGATTTTGTCTTCGCTCAACATACGGAACTCGTCAGGGGTGAGGGGTTAGGCGTAAGGAGTTCCCGACTAGACGGCCCATTTATCTCACACCCCTTACCCTTCACCATTTTAAAGAATAATGCCCCGCTCCCGCGCCAGCTTGCTCTTCACCATTGTGAACATCCGCTGAAAGTCCACGTGTCCCCGCTCGATGTCTTGCTCGTAGGCTTTCAACAGCTGCCGCACTTCGGCGTTCAGGCGGTCTTCGACCGACAGTTCCTCGATAATGGCATGATCGATCTGTTCGATGAACGATTTGCGATCCCCGACGATCGCTACCTGCCCCTCCTGCTGCAGCCTGGTGGCGAGGGACTCCGAGATGTGGCGAATGCGTTCTTTCGACAGTCGCATCGCTAGATCCGCTCTATCCTGATGGTCGGCACGTCCATAACACGCCGCAGCAACGAGGCATCCCCGAGAATGCGGCCGATCACATTGACACGGTCGGCCGGGACCGGATCCTGCCCCATACTCATCGGCGTGCGTCCGAAGAAAATGGCCAGGACCTGCCCGGCCCCCCAGAAGGCCACATCGCCGACTTTGACATGATTCGTCGCCGTCTCTCGATGGTCCTTCACCCCGGCCAGTTTACAATAGAACTCTTCGCCCCACGTGTTGACCGGACTTTCAACCGGCAACGCGGCATAGACTTCCTGCGCCGTCTTCGTCGACTTGAGTTCCGCGTCGAGCTGCACAGAGCCGACGGTGATGCGAATTTTGTTGGGGAGATCAGCCATGCGTTCCAATCGGTCGCCTCTCGGCGACCATCAGATGAAAACCCGCTCAGGCAGCGGACTTTAGCTTGTTTATTCGGTGAAATCAAGGCTACAATCCCGCGATCACATGCTCGCATCATCCTTCGTTCTTCTCAAAGGTATCGGCCAAAGCTCCGAACGCCGTCTCTGGCAGGAAGGCATTCTCGATTGGGCCGCATTCCTCCGATCTCCGACCCTGCCCGGCATTTCCTCGACCAGAAAAGAGTGGTATGACCGCGAACTCGTCACCGCCCAATCGCGCCTGGAAGAAGGTGACGCGCACTTCTTCGGCACCTGCTTGAAAAGTCGGGAGCACTGGCGCCTCTTCGAGACGTTTCGGCATCGTACGCTCTATCTGGACATCGAGACGACAGGACTATCTGCGCGCGAGGGCCATGTGACGGTGGTCGGATTGTATCGCAACGGGCACATGATGAGCCTGGTCCGAGGGGAAACGTTAACGGAGGAACGATTGCACGCGGAACTGGAGCAGACTGACCTCTTCATTACGTTTTTCGGCAGCGGATTTGACATTCCCTACTTGCAAGCAAAGTTCCCCCGGTTGAATTTCAAGAAACCGCACTTCGATCTGTGCTTCGCAGCGCGCAGGCTCGGCATGCAGGGGGGGCTGAAACATATCGAGCACGAACTCCAGATTGAGCGCGAGACCGATGTGGTGGGACTCGACGGATGGGAAGCCGTTCGCCTGTGGCACCAGTGGTGCGCGGGAGACGAGGCTGCACGCGATCTGTTGTTGAGGTACAACGCGGCCGACACCCAGAATCTCGAACCGCTCGCAGCATTGCTTTACGACCAGATGGTTGCGCGATTCGGCCCATCTTCTGTAGGATTTCCGCCGAACCGTCGTCAAGAGCCGGCCGAGGTTGCTCCGTGACACAGCCCCAGCAGTGGACCGGCGTCGGTCGAACCGAGACGGGTCATGTTCGCGCATCGAACCAAGATGCGCTGGCCCTCCTGAATGACTACGGTGTCTGGATCGTGGCAGATGGGATGAGTGGTCACCCGGCAGGGGATCTCGCAGCCCAAACCGCCGTGGCCGCGGCCACAGAACGAGCGCGAGAACGAGCGGCCTGGCTCCGCGAGCACCAGAATGCGGGCGCCGAATTCGTGGCAGACCTCGTGACAAACGCCAATCAGCGAGTCCATGACGTCATCTTGGCGAAACCGTTCTTGAAAGGGATGGGCACGACCGTCGTCGCCTTGGTGATGACGCCGGCATCGATGCCGGTCGCCCATATCGCCCACTTGGGAGATAGCCGCGCCTATCTTTATCGGGCAGGACAACTCAAGCGATTGACGCGCGATCACACTCTCGTCGAGAAATTTGTGCAGCGTGGCCTGATCGATGCGGCCACGGCGCTCACACATCCTGAGCGGCACATCTTGACCAAAGGCCTGGGGATGGGCGTTGATATGAAACCGGAGCTGACTTCGACGCCGGTGACGCCGCAGGACCTAATTCTATTGTGCAGCGACGGGCTCACGAAAATGTTGGAAGACGCAGCCATCGCATCGGTGTTCTCCCGCGCAAACGGCGACCCCCACCGAGCCTGCCACGACCTGATCGAGCAAGCACTGAGCAGAGGGGGAGAAGATAATGTGACCATCATCGTCGTGGCACACATGCCGCCTGCCGTTACAGCAGTTTAACCATGTAATCCCAAAATGATAATGTCCGCTTTAGCCAAAGTAGAAATGTCCTCTTCGCTGATAGACTATCGGCCCTCACAAGGAGGGCTCGATGGTCAGAGAGGACAGCATCACGATGAGCATGAAGGAACTGAAGTGCGTGCATGTGATCCGTCAGGTGATGGAGCGGCGCCTCACCCAGGTGCAGGCGGGCACGCTGGTGGGGTTGACGGCCCGCCACGTGCGGCGCCTCATCCAGCGGGTTGAGCGGGAAGGCGACCAGGGGCTGGCGCATCGGGGACGGGGGAAGCCGTCGAACCGGCAGATCCCGGAGAAGGTCAAGGCCAAGGCGCTGAAGCTGTATGCGCAGCGGTATGGAGATTTTGGGCCGACATTGGCGGCGGAGAAGCTGGCCGAGCGCCACGGAATCGCGATCAGTGCGGAGACCGTGCGGGGCTGGTTACGGGACGCAGGCATCGACCACTTCACACGGCGGAAGCGCCCGCACCGGGCGTGGCGGGCGCGGAAAGCCCACCCCGGCGAGTTGATTCAGCTGGATGGCTCGCACCATGACTGGTTGGAGGGGCGCGGGCCCCGCGGCGTGCTGATGGCGTACATCGATGATGCGTCCAGTCGGGTCTCTGCCCGGTTCTATGAATATGAAGGGACGATCCCGGCGATGGACAGCTTCACGCGCTACATTCGGCAGCATGGGATTCCGCTCGCGCTCTACACGGATCGGCACACGACGTACCGCGCCACGGGCGAGCCGACCGTGGCTCAGCAGTTGGCCGGCGAGACGCCCCAGAGTCAATTTGAGCGGGCGCTCGCGGAACTGGGGGTGACCCTGATCCATGCCCATTCGCCGCAGGCCAAGGGGCGAGTGGAGCGGCTGTTCAAGACGCTGCAGGATCGCCTGGTGAAAGATCTACGGCTGGCGGGCATCGCCACGATCGAGGCGGCGAATCGGTTCTTGGAAACCTGGCTGCCACGCCACAACCAGCGGTTTGCGGTCCCACCCGCCCAGGCCGCCGATCTGCATCGACCGAGGCCGGCGGGCTGTGATCTGGATCGTCTCCTCTGCCTCAAGACGACCCGATGCCTGCGGAAGGACTTCACCATCGCGCATCAGGGGAGACTCTATCAGATTCACGACACGGTCCGGGCCCCCCACGTGCTGGTGGAAGAACGGATAGATGGGACGATGCGGATCACGCACCAGGGTCGGCCGCTCGGCTTTCACGCGATCGCGTCTCGGCCCATGAAGGCGGCTGAGGCCAAGAAGGTTCCCCGCCCACGGCACCCGGTTACGCCGAGGCCGGACCATCCGTGGCGCACACGCCTGTGGCCAGAACGAATAACGCACGCGGCGGCGGCGGGCATCACCTAAAACCGGACATTTCTACTTTGGGGAAAAGAGGACATTTCTAAACTGGGTTGACAGTGTCTCACGCATAGCTTTACAATCTGATGTGGGTGGGTTATACTCCGCGCCATGTGGACGAGCCGCGCGGCCTTGGTGATCACGCCTGAGCACAGACAGGCACTCGCACGCCTCGTCCGTTCGGGCAAGACGGAGCAGCGCATCGCGCTGCGGGCGCGGATTGTTCTTGGCGCAGCGGATGGCACGTCGAACAACGCGCTGGCCAAGGCACTCAACACCTCGCGCCCGACCGTACTGGATTGGCGGCAACGGTTCGCCGAAGGTGGCGTGCAGGCGCTGTATGACGACCGTCCGCGTGGGCGGAGTTTCGAGCCGTTGGCGCGTGCCAAGGAAGCCGAGATTGTTGCCACGACACAACGTGCGCCCACACAAGCCACGCAGTGGAGTTGTCGCAGTGTGGCTAAAATCTGTGGTGTCAGCAAAGCGTCGGTGCAGCGCGTCTGGCATGCCAACGGCTTCAAGCCGCATCTCATCAAGACATTCAAGTTGTCCAACGATCCTGATTTTATCGAGAAGCTTGAGGATGTGGTGGGACTCTATCTGAACCCGCCCGATCACGCGCTCGTGCTCTGCCTCGACGAAAAGAGCCAGATTCAGGCGTTGGATCGCACCCAGCCCGGCCTGCCGATGAAGAAGGGGCGCGCCGGAACCATGACGCATGACTACAAGCGCCACGGCACCACCACCTTGTTCGCCGCGCTTGATGTGCTGAAAGGCCAGGTCATTGGCCGCTGCATGCCCCAGCATCGCCATCAGGAGTTTCTGAAGTTTCTCAAAACCATTGACCGCCGTACGCCCAAGCATCTGGACCTGCACTGCATTGCCGATAACTACGCAACCCACAAGAAGCAGGCAGTCAAAGACTGGCTGGCCCAACATCCGCGCTTTCACATCCATTTTATTCCAACCTCGTCATCGTGGTTGAACCTTGTGGAGCGCTGGTTCGGGAAAATTACGACCGCCCGCATTCGCCGAGGTGTGTTCACCAGCGTTCCTGAACTCGAACGCGCCATCTACGATTACATCGAACACCACAACGTAAACCCAAAGCCGTTCGTCTGGACAAAATCCGCGAACGACATCATCCTCAAGGTCAACCGCGGCAGAGCGGCGCTGAACATGCCGCCGTTGACGCGCCGCGATTAATCTTAAAGCGTTGCGCGAGACACTACACTAGTAGAACGTATACACCAACAAAGCGTTGAACTGAACGCGCGTGTAGATCGTGGATATCTGAGTGTAGTCACCCATTAATTTCAACAACCATACCCTCGAGAGGTGATTAGTATAGGTGGCGTGGGCATCGCCTCCGATACGAAAGGCTGGCGTTTGAGTCGATTCGTCGATGTACTGGGCTGCCGGACCTGCGGCAAACGAGAACTCGTCCTTGTTCTCCAAGGTGTAGGTGGCGGCCAGCCGAGGAATCTGATTCACGAACACCTGAGGGCTGAAGTATCCACCCGGCAAGGGTTCTCTCGTACTGGAGACAAACCCACTCTGATTTTCTCCGTAATGGGTCAGGTAAAAGAGATATTCGGTCGACAGGTCCCAACGGTCCGTTTGCCAGAGAGGGAGGGAGGCCTTGAGGTCCAGCCCGATTTGGTCGTTCGAGCTCAGGGCCTCAGACGTCACCCAGCCGGCGAAGGGCGTGACATTGACGTGAACCGATCCCGCATCGAATGTGACCGTGCTGTAAAACAGGGTTGAACGAGCAAGGCCGATCAGCTGTCCGGTGGTCCGCGATCCGGCGAACGAAGCAAAGGAGTCATATTTGAACTCTCGCTTCACACCCGGGCGGATCGAAAAGGATGGACTCTCGTATGTGTACTCGAATTTGTACGCGAGCCCGTCGCCGTGGGGGGCTCCGTGGTGTTCCAGAGTGGCGTCGAATCGATTCGATGGGTTGAATCGGATCTGATTCCCCAATGAGAGATAGCCGCCTGTCCGATTCTCTGATGAACTCCGAAAATGTTCGGTTCCGACTTCGAGGATTGTGGTGGTGAAGGGTGTGAGATCGATCTTGCCCCGCGATCCAATTCGAACCCCGTAGAGTTCGAACGGTTTCTCGGGCTGGGCCAGGACGCCGAACACCCCTTCGACCGTTGGCTCGCGCCCCTTGAGCATGTCTTGGCGCAGAGTGGTCAGATCGCCTGGCTCTCGCCTCGCAGACTGCCGTGCCAGATTCGCATGATAAAGAGCCTGATCGTTGTTCTCCAGCCAGGCATAGGCTTTTGCCAGCCCTCGGTGCGCCTCGGAATTACGGGGCTGTCGGTCGAGGACTTTGTCGTATTGCACGATGGCTTCCTGGCTGCTCTCCTTGTGCCGCGCCAGGTGCGTCGCGTACTTGAGGCGCATCGTGGAATCGTCTTTGCGCGTCAGCCCCATGCGGTAATACTTCAACATATCATTTTCGCGGTAGGCATAGCGCGACCACTCCAGGGCCTGTGCCTGGTCAAAGGCAATCTCCGGGTCGTCGTCGTATTTGGCGAGATAGCGGTCGAATGTCTCGATGGCTTTGTCCTTGAGCCCCTGCCTTTCATAGGCGAGGCCGAGACTGCGCATGGCTTCACGGTGATTCGGGTTGTGTTCCACCACCTTCTCGTAGGCTTCGATGGCCGCTTTGTAGTTTTCAATCTCCATGTTGGCGCGCCCGCGCGACAGGTACCATGATTCCGTAAAGTCTTCCGCGCCCGCGCGCTGGTTGAGCCCGAGCATTATCAAAAACGTGAGACTGATTAAGGCAAGGGCGCGTATTTTCATAAGAGTCTGGAGCCTTTCCTGCATTATGGTTCCTGACGCATCAAGCCGAATGCGAGCGGTCTCTGTGAGGCGGACGTCGAGGGGAGGGCCTGGAGACCCACCCGCGGCACCATGCCGCACAGTCTGGTGCGGTAGATGGGGCGATAGGGCGTCTTTTGCCCACTGATGTCCTGTACCAGCCACGTTGTTGTAAGTGGAATCTCTTTGGCGAAGATCAGCAGACCGAGGCCGCTTGCGGACTGATCCCTCAGGACCACGCGGTGCCGTCTCTCTCCGATCTGAACCTGGGTGATCTGGAGCCTCCATTGTCTGGGGATCTGCCTCCGCCTGAGGCGCAGGGGTGTGAAGTGCTTCAGCAAGCCGATAAGCAAGTGACTCGCCATCAGGACACTGCTGCGCAGGCGGTTGGTATGAGCGTCCCTCCAAGTGGCGGGATCGGCATAAAGGTTAAGCAACAAGAGACGACGATATTCTTCAGAAAGGTTGAGAAAGACCAGTCCGCAGCGGGTGCCCTGTCCTGACAGTCGGTCATGATAGACCAGCCGGACCTGGCAAGTGAAGGGTATCTTGTCGAGCAATCTGATTTCCATGGTCGCAGGGAGTGGATCGGGCGGTGCCCCACACCACGATAGGCCGGTCAAACTTACGTCGTGCGTCGTCCCTTGGATGCATAGATTGTCGGCCCGTAGTTCGAACGGAATCAGCTTGAGGATGCGTTCCTCCGTACGCCGTTGGGGTTTCTCCCAGGCTATCAGCAGTCCGACCAACAGGGTTAACAGATTAAAGGAGGCCCAACTGAGATTGAAGAAGTAGGCGTCCTTCTCGATGCCGAAATACCAGAACTCCCACAGACCTTTTGCAATCGCGGCGAGGGTGATGATGGTGGCGATGGCCAGACTGGCGGAGGATCGCCAGTCGAACGAGCGATGCTCCGAGAGCAGGCCCTTGGGGGTGACCTTGAACCCCAAGTTCTTGGGGAGGAGCAGATCGAACATCGACCGGAACAGCGGAAGACTCACCGGACCTTCATACAAAGACGACCACATGAGCCTGGGCCAGCCGGGAAGCAGGGCGGCCGAGATCATCGGGAGGACGATCATGAAGGGCAGCAGATAGGCAACAAGGATGGAGACATCGGCGAAAATCGGATGGAGGTGAAACATTAGAAAGTAGAGGGGGGTGATCCAAAACACCACCCGCGCGATCGGGAAGAAGAAGTAGTAGAGGGAGGCGAAGTAACCGAGCCGGTGCCGGAGCGACAGTCCTCGGCACAGGAGCGGGTTGTCTTTGAAGAAAATCTGGAGACAGCCCAACATCCAGCGCCGGCGCTGGACGATATAGGACGCGAGGTTCTCCGCCGTGAGCCCGACCGCCAAGTTCTTGTCCACGAAGGCGGACTTCCATCCCCTGGCATGGAGGTGCTGGCTGGTGTGAATGTCTTCCGTGATGCTCATTAAATTGAATCCGTTCAACTCGGCGATCGCCGACCGCCGGAAGACGGCCCCGCTGCCGACGAAGAACGCACCGTGCCAGCCTTGGCGCCCGCTTTGGATTGCGTGATTGAACAGGTCCTGTTCGTTCGGAATGCGTGGGCCGGCGGCGAGGGCCCGTTGAAAGATATCCTGGTTGTAGAAGTGGTGAGGAGTTTGAACAAAGCCCATTTTGGGATCTGTGAAAAACGGGACGGTCTCCATCAGAAATGTCGTTACCGGAATATGGTCTGTGTCGAACACCACGATCAGCTCGCCATTGGTCTGCGTCAAGGCGTGGTTCAGGTTGCCTGCTTTCGCATGTTGACGAGGGCCCTCGATGTAGGTCGCCCCGAACCGTTCAGCCAGCCGGCAAACCTCTTTTCGATGGCTGTCATCCAACACGTAAATCCGTGTGTGGCCGTACTCCATCGCGGAGGCTCCAATCAGGGTCTTTTCCAGGATCTCGCAGGATTCGGAATAGATCGGAATGAAGATGTCGACCGATGGAGCGAAGCCTTGCGTTGACTCAGGGGGATGGACAGGTTGACGTCTCCAGCCTACTCCCACCTGGACGCACAGCAGTACGACGGTGGAGAAAGCATAGAGTTCGGCCGCCCACAGGGCCACACTGATAAACAGGCCGCCGGTTTCCATAAAGTTCAACGTGTGGAAGAGCCGCCAGTGGAGATAGCGGAGACAGAGACTCAACCCGCAGATCAGAAAGGCGAACTTGAGGACCGGATGCCACCGGGCGATCAGGTACAGCATGATGGTGACGGCGAAGAGTTCCCAAGGGAAGTGATCCGAGAACCCGACCACGTCGAACGGTCGCAAGAATCCCAAGAACTCGTCGTAGTGGCGGGCTTGCGATAGGGTCACGGCCTGTCCGAACCACAGCCAGTTCTGGACATAGTAGGGGAGTCGTTTCCCAGCGAGGGCCCCGGCTTCGAGCGACGCGAGTTTGTTTTCGCTCAGCAGGCGGGCGAGGCCGTGCTGTTCCTGGAAGGCCAAGGCATGAACGGTGGCATAGAGTGGAAGGCCTTCACTCGACGAAAGGGGCAACCCCTTGAGTGAATAGCGATCGACAAATACGCCGTGGGCCTTCCATTCGCGCTGGAAAAATTCCAGCATCTTTTGCCGCAAAGGACCTTCAGATCGTCTGAACCAGGCGGCATCGAGCGCCACTCGCCAAAAGATCGGGAAGGCATCATAGCTGAACGAGGACGAGGCCCCGGTCACGGGATGCCGGACGGTCAATTGGCCGGTGTGTCGGTCCAGATAGATGAGTTCCGGAGGGACGGGCAGGGCTTCTTCATCGTAGAGCCAGTGCAGAATGGCATAGCTGGACTCGATCGCATGGGCCCATGGATGGTGAGAATCGACGGAAGCGAAGATGTCATAGGCATAGGGGGCCATGTAGGCGACGTGGATCGTCGCATAGTCCTCATCGCGCGCCCAATTGCCGGCGGTCACATAGGCGCGCGAGCCGATGTGAACCATCTCCTGGTTCCAGATCGAATTGATGATGGCCAGCGATTCCTGCTCAAACGCCGGATGGTCGAATCGTCGAGCGGCCAGGATGAGGGCGAGCGCAATGTCGGTATCGGCGTCCGCCGCCGAGTTCCTATCGAGCACGGTCCCTTTCCACTTCCAGGCAAACAGCTTGTCGTCGCGGACTTGGAGGTGTTGCTTCGTCCAAGCCCAGACGATGTTGAACGTCGCACGATCATTCGACCATACGGCGCGGAGCATGGCGTAGCCTTGTCCCTCCGACGTCGTGATGCCGTTTTCGTCCAGGCTGACGACCCGGCCATTCTGGATGTAGGTCTGTTTGTAGAAACTCCAGAGCGCGGAGAGATCGTCAATTTGCCGGATGTAGGTGTCGCTTGAACGTGATGAGGGCGTGGCTGCGGCACTGCCGGCTACCCCGACGCACAATGCGACACAGAGTAATACGATTGAGAAACGTTGGCCGAACGTGTGCATGAATGTTTGTGTACCGGTTCTCGTTAATGGAAGAGGAATGACAGCGGTATGGCTCGTGATGATTCCAGTGGGAGCGGATCAGCCTTGCTGGCCGTTTTGCGGACGATTAACCGTACGGATTAAATCACAAGGAGGCGATGGAGACAATGGGCGAACCAGGCTGCGGGAAAACTATTGTGGCAGACCAGAATTTCACTGACCTACACGTTTGGAGTAACGGGAGAACATCACGCAGGATGCTCAAAAAGGCCAGACTTCTCACCCACTCAACCCCGGCGCACCGAGACGCGCCTTGCCCCGAGCAAGGCCGCAGGCGAGTCGAACCCGGAGGCGTACCCTCGGGGCGCACGGTGCGACGAATAAGGAGCACCACGTCTGTGCGCGCCGCCGAGTCGGTGAGGCGGCCGGGTCCCCGTTGAGGATTTCGATGAGCCGAGAACGAGGCTGGCGGGCTTTTTCAGCATCCTGCTAGACGCTCTCACCCATATCGATCATTCTCCCAGGGAAACCCGCTGTTCGAGTAGCCCCGCACTTCCCAGAACCCCTTTTCATCCTTATCCGAAAATGTAATCTCCTTCACCCACTTGGCGCCTTTCCAGGCATAGCGCTTTGGTACGATGACTCGCACCGGCCCGCCATGTTCTTTCGTGAGGGGCTTACCGTTCCATTTGTAGGTCAGCAGCACGTCCTGATCGTCGCAGGCTTCAAGCGGCAAATTGGTCGTGTAGTCGTCGAACGATTTAAAGAGGACGAACTTCGCCGAAGACAGCGGCTTTACCACGGACAGAATGTGTTTGAAACTGACTCCCTCCCATTCGTTGTCGAACCGACTCCAGCTCGTGACGCAGTGGAAGTCGGAGACATTCTTGAACTGGGGCTGGGAGAGAAACTCTTCCCAGGTCCACGTGATGGGATGAGCCACGAATCCGCCGATGGCAAGTTTCCATTCCGAGAGTGGAATGGCAGGTTTTTGACCGAGATCGAGCACAGGCCAGGTCTCGACGAGGTGCTGTCCCGGTGGGAGGCGGGCGTCTCCTTCGTAAAACACTTCCCGTTCTTCACCGCCACGCCGGGCCTTTGCCCACTGTTCTTTCGTCTTGGTTAAACGACTAGCTTCATCCATATGTTGGCCTCCCACGCACAGAGTAGGGCAAGAAGGTCTCGTCTTACAAGTATGAGGCCACTGAATACGGGATAGACAACGTCGTCTAACTCGCTACAATGCTTAGCAATTGGCCAGACCTGCTACACTTGAAGGAATTCACAAATGGGAGGGGTATGAGGAGGGGGATCGTAGCAGTCTGTCCGATATTGGCCTTTCTACTGCGGCGGAGGATCCGCAGATCATCTGCTTCGTTCTCGGCCCGAAAAAATCCTCAATGTATCCCAGCGAATACACCTCCAGCTTTCCCGGGCCTGCGGCCTCGCATCTGGCCGCACCTCGTTCCCCTCGTTACGAAGGCAATGCCGAACAGGCTCCTGGAACTTGTTGTACTCGGAGCGGTCTGCTCTGTAGCTGTACTCGCGACCACGGTTGGACTGACGATTGCGGCAACCAAAAAAACAAAAGAGCCGGCTCCGGTCGTCGTTGTAGCTAAGCCTACCAAGCAACAATCCGAGCAAGGGAAAAATTTGTCTATCCAGCGTGCCAAGAAGGGCCCCATACCTGCTGCCACGGAGCGCCAACCGGAGGCTATTCAGACGCAAGTCAAGCCGGTACCGACTGAGCTCAAGCCGAAGAGTCCGAAGCGCCATCGACGCATGAAAGTTCATAAGAAGGGGGTGCCGAAAGTCGTCGTGCAGCCAAGAACGGATCTCATGTATCACGGCATGCTGGAAAGCCCGCAGCGCTACGATCCTCGTCGGAATCATCTTAGTGCAGGTGTTCCTGACCCGCACACTCCTGAGCTGACCCACGACCATTTCCAAGAGCTCGATCGTAACCAGGATGGGAAGATAGACCCAGTTGAACGGGCGTTCGGCCGGCTCGATATGGATCGCGACCTCTCCACTCATCAGCGGCAGTAATTGGAAGGTTTAGGCTCAGGTTGAGGCTGAGCCTGCTGGCGTAAAAGTGGAAATGTTCCTCCCTCATCCTTAGCCTCAACCGCAACGTTCGCCTCACCTCAGCCTACTTCGTTGTCCCGATCCAAAGTCTCTGATTACTCGTAGAGTCAGTGGTACGCTGTGCGCGGAATTCCTTCCCTTTGGCCACTTGGTTTGTAAGATTTGCAAGAAAAGTGGGGAGGCCGCAGACTGACTGTGTAGCAGGCCACATTGACAGCGACGATAGGAGCCCCCCATGATATCTTGACATACAGCCATGACGAATCCCATGCCACCTACTATTCCTGCGGGCGGGTCGAGCACCGGCAAGATCATGATCGGGGCAGCTATCGCCGTGGCGATGGGCGCGTTTTTCTATTTCGATCTTGGGGAGTTTCTCTCGCTGAATGCCCTGAAAGAGAATCGCGATCACCTGCTGGCCTTTACGGAGGCGAACTATGCGACTGCGGTCGGATTGTTTATCTTGGCCTATATTGCGGTCACGGGCCTGTCGCTCCCAGGTGCGGTGATTCTGACTCTTGCCGGCGGGTTCCTCTTCGGAAGCGTCTTTGGGACGGTCTTCGTCAATATTGGCGCGACGACCGGCGCGACGCTGGCGTTTCTGGCGGCACGGTATCTACTTCGTGATTGGGTGGAGCAGAGATTCGGCAGCAGACTCGGATCGATCCAAGCGGGATTCTCGAAGAACGCCTTCAATTATTTGATGACCTTGCGTTTGATCCCCCTCTTTCCGTTCTTTCTCGTCAACATGGTCTCGGGTCTCACGCGTGTGAGCCTTGGCACTTACATGACTGCGACCGCCATTGGAATCATCCCGGGAAGTTTCGTCTTTGCGTATGCCGGGCGGCAGCTCGGTTCGATCAATTCCTTGCAAGAGATTGCCTCACCGAATGTGTTGCTGGCCTTCACGTTGCTCGGACTGCTGGCGATGGTGCCCATCCTCTACAAGAAGTTCGCGAGCGAGCCCGCATGACTGCAAACCCCGTGAAACGTGAGGCGTGAAACGTGAAGCGTAGAAGAAAAGTGGGAGTGACGAGATGGTCACACAGCCGTCAGAGAGGATCGTTGTGATGAGTCACCATGAAGAGAGTTTGGTGCTCCCGGATGACGAGTACAACCGCACGCTCGTCAGCAACGTGCATCCCTCGAACTGGGTCAATCCAGATCCGGCTGGCCGCTACAATATTGTGGTCATCGGGGCTGGGACGGCAGGATTGATCACGGCCGTCATTGCCGCGAGCCTTGGAGCCAAAGTGGCCTTAATCGAAAAACATTTAATGGGCGGCGACTGTCTGAACGTCGGCTGCGTGCCCTCAAAGGCCATGATTCGCGCGGCACGGGCGTGGGCCAATTTGCGGAACGCTGAGGAATTCGGCCTGCATATTCCTCCCGGTGTGAAGTACGATTTTGGCGCAGCCATGGCACGTATGCGCAAGCTGCGCGCACGGATCAGCCATAACGATTCGATCCATCGCTATACGAAGTTAGGCGTGGATGTCTACATCGGGAGCGGACGCTTCACCGATGGGAAAACGATCCAGGTGGAAGGGCCGGCTGGCGATCGAACGTTGAATTTTGTGAAGGCGGCTGTCTGCACAGGAGCACGGGCGTCGTCCCTTCCCATTTCCGGATTGAAAGAGGCGGGCTATCTCAATAATGAAACGGTGTTCTCATTGACGGAATTGCCGCAACGCATCGGGGTGATCGGCGCCGGTCCCATCGGCTGTGAATTGGCCCAGTCGTTCGCTCGCTTCGGGAGCCAGGTCTACCTCATTGAAGCGCTGCACGGCGTCATGCCGAATGAAGACCGCGACGCAGCTGAGATCGTGGAGCAGCACATGTTGCGTGATGGGGTCAAGCTGCTCTGCTGCGGGAAAGAGCTGACAGTAGAAAAGACCGCCGGAGGAAAGCGGCTCACCGTGGAGTCGCACGGTCAGCAGTACGATGTGACAGTCGACGAGATTCTTGTCTCCGCCGGCCGCACCCCGAATGTCGAGGGGATTGGGTTGGAAGCGGTTGCTGTCGAGTACGACAAGAACGGGGTGAAGGTGAACGCGCGGCTGCAGACGACGAATCCCAGGATCTTTGCGGCGGGCGATATCTGCTCGCGCTACAAATTTACCCATGCCGCCGATGCCATGGCGCAGATCGTCATTCAGAATGCCTTGTTTCCGCATCCCTTCGGACTAGGCTATGCCAGCGTCGAATCCCTGATCATGCCATGGTGTACCTTTACGGAGCCGGAAGTCGCGCATGTCGGGATGTATGAGAAGGATGCGAGGGAAAAAGGCCTCGAAGTGGAAACCTACACCTGCAAACTTGATGAGGTTGATCGCGCGATTCTCGACGGAGAAGAGGAGGGCTTTGCGAGGATTCACATTCAGAAAGGTACAGATAAAATTGTGGGAGCGACGATTGTAGCGGCCCATGCCGGCGACATGATTAGTGAGTTCTCTGTCTTGATGAAAGCCGGCGCCGGAGCGAAGACGCTGGCCGGCACAATTCATCCCTATCCGACGCAAGCCGAGGTCAATAAGAAAGTGGTGAATCTCTGGCGCAAGGCGCATTTCACGCCCTGGACAAAAAACATACTGATGAAGCTGTTTGTATGGATGCGAAGGGGATGAGGCAGGATGTGGTCGCCTTCCGTGCTCGCAGAACGCGCACACTTACCTACAGAGAGAGGTTAAGGTTGAGGCTCAGGTCGAGCAACGAAGAATCTGACCAGGCGGCTTCTCGCCCCTCAACCTCGACCTTAGCCTTGGCCTTCCGATGGGATGCGCGCAGTAGAAGGCGACCCACGTCCGCCTCTGAGAGTGGGACTGGAGTAAAAGTTGGCTCTATAAAGTCGCTGCTGCTGCTGAGTGTGCTGCTGAGTGCGCCTGTTGCGGTCATGGCCGAGAGCCCCTCAGTGATCGAAGTGGGGAAGTTTTCGAACGGGACGGTCGGACAGGCGATGCCCGATGGGTGGAAGCCGCTCATCTTTAAGAAGATTCCCAATCATACCTCCTACGAAGTGGTGAAGGATGGGGATGTGACGGTCGTAAAGGCTATAAGCGAGGCCTCGGCCTCCGGCCTGATTAAGCCGGTTGTGATCGATCCGAAAGAGTACCCGATTTTCCGGTGGCGCTGGAAAATCGACAACGTGCTCCAGCGTAGCGACGTGGCCCTCAAGGAGGGCGACGACTTTCCGGCCCGGCTCTATGTCACCTTTGAATACGATCCCGATAAAGTCGGTTTTTCGAAAATGCTCAAATACAAAGTTGGGCAGGCTCTGTTCGGCGATATTCCGATCGCCGCCTTGAACTATGTTTGGGACGCGAAGGCGCCTGTTGGCACGATCGTCGAGAATGCCTATACCGACTTTGCCAAGATGGTGATCGTCGAGAGCGGAACTCAGAAAGTGGGCAGGTGGATCGACGAAGAGCGGAATATTTACGAAGATTACAAGAAGGCGTTCGGGGAGGAGCCGCCGATGATCAACGGCGTCGCGATCATGAGCGATACGGACAATACGAAGGAGCGCGCCACGGCCTACTATGGGGATATTGTCTTTCAGAAATCGGTGAAGGCGTCGTCTCGATGATAGGAGCCTGTCCGACAGTGACCGTTCTACTGCGGCGAACGATCCGCGACCATCTGCGTCGTTCTCGGCCCGAAAAAATCCTCAATGTATTCCAGCGAATACACCTCCGGTTTTTTCGGGCCTGCGGCCTCGCATCTGGCCGCACCTCCTTCGCCTCGTGACGAACGGCAATGTCAGACAGGCTCCTGTGTCGCGTGGTGGCTCATAATGAACTGGCTGACCCGCTCAGGGCCAGCCTGTCTATGGACACCACCGCGAGTGAGGTGGGTGCGCGGATTCGAAATAGGGATTACTGAATGGAATTCGCAAAGTCGCCTCGCGTAATTTCAGTGCGGACGGTGTCCCGGACTTTTTTGTTTCCTCGGATCTGCTTGGTCCCTTGGCCGACATGGAGTTGGATCTGGTTGCCTTCGTAGTCTTCAACCGGTTCGTCCGCCGCGCATTGTTCAATCAACTCGGAGGCTTTCCCAATCAGCCTATCCTCGAAGACGTCGCCTTCTGCGAACGTCTCATCCCTGTCACCACCCCGTTTCTCCTGTCGCCTCCCGTCATTACCGATGCTCGAAAATTTTCGAGAATGGGCGTCTGGAAAATCTTCCTGCGCATTCTCCTCATCATCCCCCATGTCGAATTCCGCCTGCCGATCCTGCCACGCGTCTTCTTCCAGGACATCCGCTAGTCGGGCATTTGCCTGGGTAAATGCCTGTATTTATGAGAATATCCTGATTGCAAACATTCTCGACTCGCTTTACTATTTGGCTCGGCTGTCCAGATGACGAAGTGTCGATGGAATGTTCTAGCGTCAACACGCACCTACCTGAAGGAGGCATCGATGATGCAGATATTGTTCGCGGTGAGCGCATTACTTTTGATGACTGGGATATCTTATGCCCAGGCTGAAACGCCTGTGATCGATCAGCGGCAAACGAATCAGGAACAGCGGATCGATCAGGGGATTGCGAGTGGACAGCTGAACGAGCGAGAAGCAAACCGGCTGAACAAGCAGCAGGAACACGTCAACAAGATGGAAGACAGGGCAAAGTCCGATGGCGTCATGACGAAAAGGGAGCGGGCCAGGATTGGCGCCGCACAGGATCGCGCCTCGCGCCATATCGCCCGCGAGAAGCACGATCGTCAGGGGAAGCGGCACCGGTAATTCGAAGCGGTGTGGGGGTCAAGCGGGGCGTTCGTGATTGTATCCTGAGCGCTCCGTCTTGTTGATGAGGATCGTTGTTCCTCATCGAGAAGGAGGTTGCTACAATGGCGTGCCATGAAGCATCGGATGACCCAAAACGATTTGTTGCGTCGTCTCCCTCGGGAGCGTCTTTCTCTTCTTCGTGAGCTTGGGGACCTCGCGGATGAGGGGGGGGTGTCCTTGTACCTCGTCGGCGGAGTCGTTCGCGATCTCTTGCTGAAGCGGGAGAACTGGGACCTCGATCTCACGGTAGAGGGCGACGGGATCGCCTTCGCGCGGCTGGTGGCCGACCGGTATGGGGCTGGGCTGGCGGTGTTTGAACGGTTTGCGACGGCGCGGCTGGTCTTCCCGGACGGGCTCAAGATAGATATTGCGACGACCAGACGTGAGTCCTACGCCCAGCCCGCTATCCTGCCGACGGTTCAGTTGGCGTCGATCGAAGAGGATCTCTACCGCCGAGACTTCACGATCAATGCAATGGCGATTCAGCTGAACGCCGCGCAGTTCGGTCGCTTGCGCGACGTGTATGGAGGGCAGCGCGATCTTCGTGCGCGCACGATCCGCGTGCTGCACGTTGGCAGTTTCGAAGACGATCCCACCCGCATTTTCAGAGCGATCCGGTTCGAACATCGGTTCGGGTTCCGCCTTGAGCGGGCCACCTTGCGCCTGCTTGCCCAAGCGGCCTCCACGAATCTGATCGCGCGACTCTCCGGCCCTCGATTGCAGAACGAAATCCTGTTGCTGTTTTCGGAGCACGATCCAGTGCGTGCCATCGCGCGGCTGGCCCAATTGAAGTTGCTCCGGTTCCTTCATCGCCGCCTGTGCTACACGAAGAACGTGAAGCGAGTGGTCACTGCCGTTCCCAAGGCGCTCACCTGGTGGGCGCGTCGATTCCCTGATTCTGTGATCGACAGGCCGATCGTCTATCTCATGGCGTTGTCGAGTGAGTCCAGCCCGGACGTGGTGGCTGCGATGATCCGGCGGTTAGCGCTTTCACGAGAGCAGGCCAAGAACGTGAGTGCTGGAGGAAGTCGGATCGATCGTGCGCTGAAGAGACTCACCGATAAAGGAACAGTACGGCCCTCGCAGGTGTATCGCCTCCTGGCAGATCTCTCGGACGAGGCGCTGGTGCTGCTTCTGGCGAAGCAGATAAGCAGACAGCACGGGGTGCGATTGAGCCTGCTGAAGCGACATCTATTGTCGTATGTGAAGAACAGGGCGGTTAAGACGGCACTGATGGGGCGGGATCTTCAGGCCATGGGGCTGAAGCCAGGACCGCAGTATAGGACCATCTTGGGCCAATTATTGGACGCACGCATTGATGGGATGATTACAACGGAGGCGGAGGAACGCGCCTTTGTTCAGAAGCGGCTGGTCTAGCAGGTTGCGGGAAAAACTATCGTCGCGCGTGAGACAGGCGGGACGAGCGAAACAGGCCAAGCGCGATGGAAGCCCAATCTGTTCACGTCGCGCCTTTCTCGCATATCTCGCGCTTCACGCGCCACGGT
>Ga0209109_10000577_pt1 | contig 19823 bp, 18 predicted proteins | sample Rifsed10ft2_FD_184004 | JGI IMG/M metagenome (GOLD analysis project Ga0209109, IMG submission 184004) | Soil microbial communities from Rifle, Colorado, USA - sediment 10ft 2 (version 2) | ecosystem: Environmental > Terrestrial > Deep subsurface > Rock core/Sediment | place: Rifle, Colorado... | reverse complement strand
CTCAAAACGCAATTGCAAGCCTACCGAGACTAACGCCAGCGGAGTTACCCCGCTTCCAACCTTCTGCAAAACAAATTGAATCCAATCCTGAAAATCAAAACCAAACACATTCAACAAACAAGCTAATATGAAAGTGACAAATGGTGGAAAAATAAGAATTTTTTTTAAAATTTGCCCACCATTCTGATCGCCTCTGGAATACAAAGTCGCCACAAGAATTCCCAGCGTCGAAAGCACGACAAATGTGCCAGGCTGGTCCACCAATATAGCCGTTTTCATCCCCTCGGCCCCGTACAAGGCCTGTATTATCGGAAATCCCAAAAAGGAGGTGTTTCCCAGACCCGCGGTTAAAATCAAACAGCCGGTGAGCTTTTTGGACCAGTTGAATCTCTTTCCCAAAAACCGAAAAAACACAAACGAAAAAACAAATGCTATCCATGCCACCCCGATTGGAAACAACAATCGATTATCCCAATGAATCTTCGGTATATAATAGAGCGCCAAAGCCGGAAGACAGATGTAAATGACGATTTTGTTGAGCAGCTTATAGCTGGTGGTAGGAAACCATTTTACATGCTGCAGTAATAGTCCCAGAAACAGATAAATAAAAATAAGGATGAAGTTGATCATAACGAAACAAATATATCCACTAATTTTGTAGTATCATACAGCATAAATAAAATTCTCTTGAATAAAAACCTTAATTTCAAAGCTCCGTTTACTTCTGCGACCCTGATAATTTATGTCCATAAAAGACGAATTAATCCCGATAATTCATGTTTAAGTGCTAATTTTACTAAAAATGATTTGAACTTTGGAAAAAGACAAAAGAAAATATTCTGCACTTAAAGAAAAAGCGGGTATTGAACCACCCGAAATATTCAGCCCTTCGGCAGTGAAAAATATTCAGAAATTCAGGAAAGTCCAACCCTCTTCCGAAGAATTGGTTAACGGTATTTTATCGGGCAATATAACGGCCTTAAGCCGCGCCATTACCTTAATCGAAAGCACCAATCCAAATCATTTGGCGAAAGCCAACGAAGTGATAAATGCCTGTTTACCGCATGCCAATAAATCCGTTAGAATAGGAATCACCGGTGTTCCCGGAGTGGGAAAAAGCACTTTTATAGAAGCTTTTGGAAAACATTTGACCGGACTGGGGAAAAAAGTGGCCGTCTTGGCAGTTGACCCCAGCAGTACGATTTCTCATGGTAGCATCCTGGGCGACAAAACCCGTATGGAAGAACTGGTGAAGGACAAAAACGCCTTTATCCGTCCGTCGGCTTCCGGTGAAACATTGGGCGGCGTGGCCAGAAAAACCCGTGAATCAATCAGCCTTTGCGAAGCCTGTGGTTTTGACACCATTATCATTGAAACCGTTGGTGTAGGCCAAAGCGAAACTGCCGTTCACAGCATGGTGGATTTCTTTCTCTTGTTGAAAATTGCGGGAGCAGGAGATGAATTGCAGGGAATCAAACGCGGCATTATGGAAATGGCGGATGCCATCGTCATCAACAAAGCAGATGGCGACAATATCAGAAAGGCCAAACTGGCAAAAAGCGAATTCAACAGGGCATTGCATCTTTTTCCGGCTAAAAAATCAGGCTGGACGCCAACGACAGCAACCTGCAGCGCCATTAATCAAAATGGGATTTCCGACGTTTGGGAAACAATCGAAAAGTTTTTGGAACTTACAAAAGGCAACGACTATTTCTATAAAAAACGCTCCGAGCAAAATGAATATTGGTTGATGGAAACTATCAATGAACAAATAAAACTGCATTTTTACAACCATCCAGATATCCAAGAATTACTGGATTCAACCAAAAAAGCGGTGCAAAACGATGAAATTTCACCATTTGCAGCCGCTCAATTATTGTTAAATAAATATTTTAAGTAAACATTACTCCTTCTCGTAACGCTCCATTTCTTTGTCGTAAAAAGCATTGGCTTGCTCGACTAAACCTTCCATTTCAGCATTTAGCTCTCCTTCGTCCAGATCTTCCGCTTCTTCCATAAACTCCACCTCATCATCTTTAAGATTTATTATGAATCTTGGGTAGTCCAAATGTATGATGAAAATATCCTCCGGAAAATCAGTATTGTCACCTAGCAAAAACTTTGGTAATTCCATGTTTAATTTATATTTAATGTTTTTATTGTATCATTTGATTATCGACTTAACGAATAGACAAATAACCGAATAAAGTTTCAAAAAATCTATTTATCCGAAAGAATTATTGGAGCGCCACCTTTACCGTTCATGAAAATAATTTTGGTATTGGGCGATGCGGCTAATTCCTTTTGCGCCTTAATCGTTTCGTATTGCAATTGCTTGTCCGTCAGTCCCGTTGAAATTATCTTTTGGTAATCGGCAATACCTTGCGCCTCCACTCTTTTACGTTCGGCTTCCTGTTTTTCTTTCTGCAGAACAAAAATCATCTTTTGGGCGTCTTGTTCGGCATTAATTTTACTCTCGATCGTCTTTTTAACAGAGGACGGAAGGTTGATGTTTCTAATCAACAATTGCTCAAGCACTAAGCCTCTGGTCTTAAAATCGGCTTCTATACTTTTAAATATCCTCTCCTGAAACTCATTCCTTTTGGTTGAATATAAAGCGACAGCGTCATAATAAACAGCGTTGTCACGGATACGCGTTCTTGTAACGGGGCGAACAATTTTATCGATATAGTTCACACCTATTTGTTTGAAAATCGTTGGAGCATCTTCAGCTGATACACGATACAATACCGTCAAGTCAATCACCACTTCAAGACCGTCATTTGACAGCACCCGGATGGCATCATCTCCCTGTTGGGCGCCTTCAGTCTGGGCCGCGGACATGGTATAATTTTGGGTCTGGACATCAAAATCGGTTACCTCCAGAAGAGGGTTGATTATGTGTAAACCCGGATCCAATACATCCGACTCTACATTTCCGTACAACGATTTCACCCCCACCTTACCGGCATCTATTTGTTTGAATGCAGAAGAAAAAACACCCAAAAGAATCAATAAAATTCCTATAATTCGCGCTAAACTGGCAAATTTAGAGAATGGGTTTTGGTCATGTTTCAAAGTAAAGCTCATAACCAATAAGATTATCCCAAGAACGATAAGTAATATCATGTATTTTGATTTAGAATGTTTTATGTGCCAATTAGACACAAAAACAGATTAGAAGTTACAATGTGAGAATAACTTTATTTTTTGGCCTCTTCTAAAATCAGCCTTTTTGTCAAACTCACAAAACGAATATACAAAAATAAAGCGGCAGTTGATAATCCTGCCAGAAGTCCTATCCAAATCCCCATCCCCTTCAATTCTGTATAAAGACCTAAATAAATGGATATTGGAAACCCGACCACCCAATAGGCAACAAAAGTGATGTACATTGGGATTTTAACGTCTTGCAAGCCTCTTAACGCGCCCAGGACAACTACCTGGATCCCGTCTGAAATTTGAAAAACCGCCGCTACCAATAATAATTGCGCCGCAATGGTTATCACTTCCATATTAACCGCTAAATCTTCTACATTTTTCATGTCAACAAACAAAGCGGGCAGTTGTATGTGGAAAAGTACAAATATAAGGGCGAAAAAAGATTCCAGCATGATCGCCAATAAAAATATGGAAAAGGCGACAATGCGAAGTTGCTTGTAATCGGCCAAGCCTTTTTGATTCCCTACTCGAATGGTGGCCGCTACACTCAAACCCATCGCGAACATAAACGTAAAAGTGGCCAAACTCAATGCGATCTGATTCGCCGCCTGATTCATTATTCCCAAAAGGCCCGAAAGCCATATCGCTCCGGTGAACAAACCTACCTCAAAAAACATTTGCATAGCAGACGGCGCCCCGAGTCGAATAATTTCTACGTTAACCTTTCTTTTGATGCTTTTCAGAGCAAACTTCTCGAAAAAGGGATGAAATTTTTCCTTTTTTTGCATCATATAATGCATATACCCAAGCATCACAAACCGTGACGCTATCGTCCCTACCCCCGCTCCTACAATCCCCAGCTTAGGAAAAAACCAAATACCGTAAATCAATAAGTAATTCAAAACTACATTTACGACGTTCCCTAAAATGGTTGCCCACATGGAATATTTGGTCTCACTCATTCCGTCCGCGAATTGCTTGTATCCTTGGAAAATTATCAACGGAATCAACGAAAAAGCAACAATGTCTAAATACGGTTTGGCTAGCTCAACCACGTTGTCAGGTTGTCCCATCAAACCAATCAATGGCTTTGAAAAAAAAATCACCCCGAAAAGGATTACTCCTAAAATGGTGCACAAATACAGTCCGTGATGGAAGGCACTTCGTCCCTCCTCAATGCTTTTTTTTCCGTCAGCTTGTGCTGCCAATGGCGTAATTGCCGTCGAAAACCCAATCCCTAAAGACATCGCTATAAAAACAAAGCTATTCCCTAAAGAAACGGCCGCCAACTCGGTCGGGCCTAATTTACCCACCATTATATTGTCTACAATCCCAACAACGGTATGCCCCAACATTCCCAAAATTATGGGGTAGGCCAATCTTAAATTATACGAAAACTCTTTTGTGTAGGCAGATAAATCCAATTCTTGTCTTTTAAGTGGCAAATATAATTAGAAGCATTTTAATGCTCCTGTAATATTGATTTAATATATGCCCCTTTTTTAGGGTAATTTTTCATTTTCCAATATTATATAACAAAATCAAATAATTCTATAACATTTAAGATGTGCATCCGATATAAATTTGCACCCGTCATCATCACAAAAATAAAATTAAATAAGATGGCATTTAACAAAAAAAAATAAATTATGACACTTACGAAAAAAATTAAAATGTTATCAATAGTTGCAGTCTCAATGATGTTTGCAAATAACATACAAGCTCAAGATGCAGCTCCGGCAAAAAATTATGACCAAGGTTTCAAATTGGGATTTGGTGTTAACGCAGGATATGCTACTCAAGACCCTTACAAATTAGCCTTGGGAGCAGATGCAAGATTACAATATGATTTAACAAAAAGATACTCTCTAACTCTTACAACTGGATTTTCTAACTTATTCGTAAGCGAAGCTGACGGAAGTGATCTAGGATTCATTCCTGCAAAAGCCGGTTTTAAAGCGTTCGTTTGGAATGATGAATTTTATGTGATGGGAGAAGCCGGTGCTGCATTTGCAGTAACTAACGGTTACAACCAAACTTCATTGCTTTTGGCTCCTAGTATCGGTTATGCATCTAAATACATTGACGTTTCATTGCGTTACGAGCACTATTCTGATTTCCCGAAAATGAACAGTAACGGAACTGTAGGAAAAGGTCTAGGACAAGTTGGTGTACGTTTGGCTTACGGGTTCGACCTATAAAAACATATTGAATTAGTAAAAAAAATGCTCTGAGTTTCAGAGCATTTTTTTTTGTTTTTTTAAAATCTAAAATCCCTGTTAAAGAAGAAACCGCCAAGTCACTTCCTTTCCTTCTTCAACACATCTTTATAGATTTCAATATTGGATTTTATATCTTCATCTAATTCAGGCAGCTTAATATCGGTATGTTTCTGCATTTCTTCCCAGATAATTTTAGCGACAATATAACGGCTCATCTCCTTATCATCTCCCGGAATCACGTACCAAGGAGCATATTCAGTCGATGTTTTATTAATAGCTTCTTCGTAATAATGCATATAATCGTCCCAACGCAACCTTTCCTTTAAATCCCCGGTTGAGAATTTCCAATTGTGTTTCTCCTCTTCCAGTCTTCGCAACAATCGTTCTCTTTGCTCTTCCTTGCTCATGTGAAGGAAAAATTTAAGAACTATGATTCCGTTTTGGGTAATGTGTTTCTCGAAATTCCTTATTTGCTCCATGCGATTTTCCCAAAATTCGGGCGCAATGTCTTCCACTTTTTCAATTCCCGGCAAATTCTCACTCATGATGTATTCAGGATGCACCCTCGTCACCAAAACGTTTTCGTAATGCGTTCTGTTAAAAATGCCAAACTTGCCTTTTTCCGGTAAAGCCAGGTAATGGCGCCATAGGTAATCATGCTCAAGTTCCGTAGAATTAGGCGTTTTGAAACTGTGCACCACAACGCCGCGCGAATTGAATTCCTTAAAGACTTCCCGTATCAAACTGTCTTTTCCCGCCGTATCCATTCCTTGCAAACATATCAGTACCCCATAGCGGTTATGCGCATACATGATCTCCTGGAACGCACTCAGTTTTTCCCTGACATTGTCTAATTTATCTTCTTTTTTATCATCGCTTGCACCAATTTTAAGATTACAAGGCAATTCAGATAATTTTATGGGATTTACTACTTTAAAATCATTAGGATCAATTGACTTCATAAGAAATATTTTATCTTTATAGACTCAAATATACTAAATAATTGAATCAGTCCTGATCAATTTCAGGAGCTATTTCCGGCTATCCGCTTCAATCTTTTAATCCGTAAAAAACGGATTAAAAGGATTTTCGCTGCTATCCGGGCTAGGGAGCCTTCAAAATCACACTTATGGGGAAATTCACACTCGAATTACTATTTCAAATCATCGGTATCGGTTCCGCCTCGGGGCTTTTTTACAAAGACAACACCCTATTACTGATTGGTGACAACAGCGGATTCCTATACGAATACCACATGGATTTTAGTGATTTAAAACAGTATCCGCTTATCAAAAAACCCGCAGCAAATATTCCTAAAAACGAGAAACCTGATTTCGAATCCATAACTCATTTTCAGGATACGCTATACATTTTCGGTTCAGGTTCTACCAGAAAAAGAAAGGCAATGATAGAATTTGATTTAAGACAAAAAAAGAAAATCGCTACCAACGATCTGTCTGACCTATATGCTGTAATGCAGAATTTTGGGAACATCAAACCCGGAGATTTTAATCTGGAAGGAGCCGTTTATGACGGTCAAAATTGGTATTTATTCAATCGAGGCAATGGAATTTCCAACAAAAACATGCTCTTTACCCTTCATGCCAAAAAACTAAATGAAGAATTCAGCTTATTGTCAAATGATTATAAACTTCCCAAAATAAAAGGAGTTCACTCTAGTTTCACCGATGCCGTTTTGGTAAGTGATAAACTTTATTTTTTAGCCACTGCCGAAGATACACAATCAACTTATGATGATGGGGAAGTTTTAGGAAGCTTAATCGGGCGTATTGATATACAAACGATGAAAATAGATTATACAAAAAAAATAAGCAGCACTCATAAATTTGAAGGGATAACCGTTTTCTCAAATTCAAACGAGAAAATCGAATTTCTTCTTTGTGAGGACAAAGATACCGATGAGTTAAAAACAGAAATTTACAAATTAACATTAGAAAAAAACCTCAAAAATCAACAAAATGACTGACTTAAAAAATAAAAACGCACTTATAACGGGCGCCGGAAAAGGAATTGGAAAAGCGATCGCTTTGGCCTTGGCCAAAGAAGGAGTTAATGTGATTTTAGTTGCCAGAACCCAGGAAGAAATTGACAATGTCGCCGCAAAAGCACGCTCTTTGAGAGTAAAAGCACTAGCATTAGTCGCCGACGTCGCCGACATCAATTCTGTGAATTCTGCGGTCGAAAAAGCCTTGGCCGAATTTGGAACCATCGACATTTTAATCAACAATGCCGGAATTGCCGCTTTCGGAAAATTTCTGGAACTGGAACCTGCAGCTTGGGAGCGTATCATCCAGGTAAACTTAATGGGAACCTATTACATGACCCGTGCCGTTTTGCCAAACATGATCGAAAGACAAGCGGGCGACATCATCAATATTTCTTCCACTGCGGGATTAAGCGGAAACGCTTTGACGAGTGCCTATAGCGCTTCTAAATTTGCCGTTTTGGGATTGACCGAATCCTTGATGCAGGAAGTCCGCAAACACAACATTCGCGTGACGGCATTAACGCCGAGCACTGTTGCCACAGAAATGGCCAAAGATCTAAACCTGACAGACGGAAACCCAGACAAAGTGATGCAGGCTGAAGACATGGCCGAATTAATTATCGCACAGTTAAAACTAAACCGACGCGTTTTCGTTAAAAACAGCAGTATCTGGTCTACGAATCCGTAAAAAAAATTAAACATATCAGTCATATAAGCAGAAGAATAAAATTAGTCAAAGGTCGAAAGTCTTAAAGACTAACGGCCAATCTTTACTAATAAAAACCATTAAGGGATTAAGAAAATTAAGCGTAAAACTTAATGAACTTAATCCCTTAATGGTTTAAAAACTTAATGTTTGACAAGTAACAAAACTTAGTTTACCAATAATTTAAAAAACTTATATGACTTATATGGTAAAAAAACCTTAATCCGTACCTGCTATTAAAAACTAAACCAAAGCTGTAACAAATTCCATTCGCACGCTTCCGTCATCATCAATCTTCGTTAGGTTGATTTCGTGTAAAGTGTTGACCAATTCAGGATTCCAAGGCGTTTTCACTTTTACGTAGTTTTCGGTGAAACCATGAATATAGCCTTCTTTGTTTTCGCTTTCAAACAGCACCGTTCTATTGGTTCCCAACTGACTTTCATAAAAAGCACGACGTTTCTTGACAGACAATCCACGCATCATTTTGCTTCGTTTTGAGCGCACATTAGCGGGAACAACTCCAGGCATATCGGCAGCTTCGGTATTATCACGTTCCGAATAGGTAAAAACATGTAAATACGAGATATCCATATCATTCAAGAAATGATAGGTTTCTAAAAAATGCTCATCCGTTTCTCCCGGAAAACCTACAATGACATCCACACCAATACAGGCATGTGGCATCACTTCCCTGATTTTATTTACGCGTTCCGTATACACTTCGCGTTGGTAACGACGCTTCATCAGTTTCAAAATATCATTACTACCCGATTGCAATGGGATATGAAAATGCGGCACAAAAGTCCTGCTTTTCGAAACAAATTCTATCGTTTCGTTTTTCAATAAATTCGGTTCGATAGATGAAATTCGCAATCTCTCGATTCCTTCCACTTTATCCAATTCCTGAACCAATTCCAAGAACGTATGTTCGTGTTTCTTATTTCCAAATTCCCCTTTTCCGTAATCACCAATATTCACTCCCGTCAAAACAATTTCCTTGATGTCTTGGGCTGAAATGTCTTTTGCGTTTTGTAATACATTTTCCAAAGCGTCGCTTCGTGAAATTCCTCTTGCTAGCGGAATGGTGCAATAGGTACATTTGTAATCGCAACCATCCTGCACTTTCAAGAAAGCGCGAGTCCTGTCGCCAATAGAATAGCTTCCCACATAAAAATCAGCTTCTCCAATCTCGCAGGAATGCACTTCTCCCATATCGTTTTTACTCAAATCATTGATGTAATCCAAGATTTTGAATTTTTCAGTGGCACCAAGAACTAAATCCACACCATCAACAGCTGCTAGTTCTTCGGGCTTCAATTGGGCATAACAACCCACCGCCGCCACAAAAGCTTTGTCGTTGAGTTTCATCGCTTTCTTTACGACCTGCTTGAACTGCTTATCCGCATTTTCCGTCACCGAACACGTATTGATGACATACATGTCGGCCACTTCTTCAAAATCAACACGGTCAAAACCTTCATCTTGAAAATTTCGAGCAATTGTTGATGTTTCCGAAAAATTCAGTTTGCATCCAAGCGTATAAAAGGCAACTTTTTTTCTGTTTTCCATAGGGATAAAACTACGTTTTAAGTAGTAACTTATTATATTTACATCTTTGTAAAAAGAGTTTGCAAATTTACGTACAATATTCTTTAAAATGAAATCAATAATTCGCTATATATCAGTATTTTGTATTGTATTAACATTTGCTTCTTGCGGAAAAGAGAGTGAAAAAAACAAAGACCGACTCGTTTTTAGATACAACGAAAGCTCCAACATCACCTCTTTGGATCCTGCCTTTTCCAAAGTCCAGTCCAATATTTGGGCTTGCAATCACATTTTCAACGGATTACTCCAGTTGGATGACAGTCTTCACATTAAACCTGATATTGCCAAATCGTGGGCTATTTCCCCCGACGCAAAAACCTATACTTTTACCTTACGCCCCGATGTCTTTTTCCATAAACACGTTCTGTTTGGCAAGGACAGTACCCGCGCAGTGAAGGCCCAAGATTTCGAATACAGTTTGGGCCGTCTTTTGGATGAAAAAGTGGCCTCGCCCGGAGGATGGGTTTTGCAAAATGTCGAAAGTTTCAAGGCCCAAAACGATAGCATCTTCGAGATCAAACTAATCAAACCATTCCCTGCTTTCCTCGGTTTAATGACTATGAAATATGCCTCTGTGGTCCCGAAAGAAATTGCGGAACACTATGGGAGCGATTTTCGTTCGCATCCTATAGGAACAGGACCCTTCCAATTCAAATTGTGGGAAGAAAACGTAAAACTGGTTTTAAGAAAAAACCCTCTGTATTACGAGAGGGACGAAAAAGGAAACCGTTTGCCCTACCTTGAAGCGGTAGCCATTACTTTTCTGCCTGATAAACAAAGTGGTTTTTTGCAATTCATACAAGGAAAATTGGACTTCACTTCCGGACTGGACCCTTCCTATAAAGACGAAATCCTTACCCAAAAAGGTGAACTGCAGCCTAAATACGTAAATGACGTAAACCTGATAACGGGGCCATACCTCAACACCGAATATTTGGGATTCCGAATGGACGGGGATAGTAAAGCAGTGCTTGACATACGCATCCGGCAGGCGATGAATTATGGTTTCGACCGTCAAAAATTAGTGACCTATTTGCGTAACAATATGGGGACGCCAGCCATAAACGGAATGATACCGATGGGTTTGCCGAGTTTCAACAATGCAAAAGGCTATGATTATAATATTGAGAAAGCAAAAGAATTAGTTAACGATTACAAGAAATCAACGGGCGACAAAAACCCCATAGTTCAATTAAGCACTAACGCTTCCTATGTAGATATTGGGGAATTTTTGCAACGGGAATGGCAAAAGATCGGATTGGATGTCCAAGTCGACATTAGTCCGCCCTCTACCTTGCGACAAGCGATTTCTACGGGTAAAGTTTCCTTTTTCAGGGCAAGTTGGATTGCTGACTATCCCGATGCTGAGAATTATTTGTCGCTGTTTTACAGTAAAAACTTCTCGCCTAACGGGCCGAATTACACCCATTTTAAAAACGACGAATTCGACAAATTATACGAACAGGCTTTCAAAGAAACTGACGACGAAAAACGCTATGTTTTGTATCAAAAAATGGACAAGATTATCATAAACGAAGCGCCCGTAATTGCTCTGTTTTATGACAAAGTAGCCCGTTTCACCAGAACAAACGTGACTGGCTTAGGCATGAACCCATTGAATTTGTTGAGTTTGAAAAAAGTGAAAAAGAATTAATTCAAGATAAATCTTCGCACTACCTCAGCAACTCCATGGTCATTATTTGAGGCAACAATTACATCACCTTTATCCCTTAGTTCTGGCGTAACATTGTCGACCCAAACGCCCAGTCCTGCATATTCAATCATACTTAGGTCATTCCCCGCGTTACCGACGGCTATTATTTCAGATTGAAGAATATTCAATTTTTCGGCTAATATTTTGATGCTTGCCGCCTTGTCTATTCCGTTTTGGGCGACCTCAAGGAAAAAAGGTTTTGACATGCTTACGCTCAAGTGAGGCATCGCTTTTTTCAGGTCTTTTTCCACTTCTTTCAAATAGCTCGGTTCTTCCAGCAAAATACATTTTACAGCTGACGAATTAACGGCAGCTTTAAAATCCGATACTTTGTTGTGTTCCAATCCCGTAATATTTAGCTCTATATCTATATATTCCGAACTCGTTTCGCTGACCACTTCGCCATCCAAATAAGTGATGATATGCGTTTTGCTTTTTAGGCTATAGTCATATAATTCGTGTATTTGCTCTTGGGTCAAGGTTTGCTCAAAGAGGACTTTGTCTTCTTTCAAATCGGTGATGACGGCGCCATTGTACGAAATCATATAGGAATCCATTTGCAACTCTTTGGCATAAGCCGTCATTGCCGGTGTTGGTCTTCCTGATGCCAAAATAACGTGTACTCCCTTTTCTTGCGCTTTGAAAAGCATCTCTCTATTCTCTTCCGAGATTTTATGGTCATCTGTCAACAAGGTATCATCCATGTCAATAACCAGCATTTTGTATTTCATTTAATCTTTTTAATTTATAATTCGAATCCGTTTCAAAAAGAAAACCCTGATACAAAAAAAGTACCGAGGGTTATATATTTAAATCGACAGACGTGTATTAAATGCTCAGTCTAAACTCTTCAATCACAGGATTCACTTTTGAGAACTCCGTTTCCTGAACAAACAGTTCAACTGCCGATCCCGAACTTCCAAAACCTGCCAATCTTGCCGACTGGATATTGTCTTTCATCACCACATCTACGCCAATAGCTTCGATTTTCTCTTTTAAAGCCAATGCTAAAATTTCACTTCCCGAAAACACTTTCATTAATCCCATGGTATTTTATTTTATGTTATTTTTCATCCACTTCATTCTGTTCCTCTTCTTTGTCCTCTTCTATTTCAAACAAAAAAGGTTCCACCAACATTTTCTCGGCGAGAATATCTATTCTGTCAGTCAATTGTTCCGAAAATATAATGCGCTGCGTTTTAGTGATACTGTTCGAAATACGCATGATTTTAGTTTCATGACGTAATCTCAAAATTGGATCCGCGTCATCAAGAATAAACATTTTGAGTCTGTTCACGTTAAAACCAGCCATAGTAAACATCTCGCTCAACTTATTAGGGGTTCCAATCAAGACATCTATTCCGCCCGATATGAAATTCTTATCGTATTCCATATCCCCCCTATCATTCACGCCATAAACAGTCAAGTTCGTATATCTGCCATACTTTTCAAAAAGCGCTTCCATTTCCAATACCTTGGCCTTGTCTTCGACGATTATCAAAGCACGAGGAGATTGCTCTCCCTCGCAAACCAACTGCTGTATAACGTTGATAACGATAGTCGTTGTTTTTCCGCTCCCTTTTGGTGCGATGATAATGCAGTCCGCACCACTTTTTAACGTCGAAAAAGTTTCCTTTTGCATTTGATTGGCTTCGGTTAAACCGTTCTCAATTAATGCTTCTTGTAGCTTTTCGTTTATTTTTTTTAATTTCATTTATTTTAGATTGAAAGATTTAAACATTAAAAAATTAAAGGATTGTCCTCCTGATTTTTAAATTATTTAATCTTTAAATTATTTAATTATTTCGATGCAAAAAGCTTCACGTCATTTTCGGAAATTTCGTTTCCGCCAAGAATAATCAAGCGCTCCACTACATTTCGCAATTCACGGATGTTTCCTGTCCAATCGTATTCTTGCAGTAATTTGACGGCATCTTTAGAAAATTTCTTCATTGCATTGCCCTGCTCCGAAGCAATTTTCTCCGCAAAATGGGAAACCAAAAGCGGTATATCGTCACGTCTTTCATTTAGCGAAGGAACTTTGATCAATATAACCGCCAATCGGTGGTACAAATCCTCACGGAAACGCCCTTCGGCAATCTCGGTTTTCAAATCTTTGTTGGTGGCCGCAACCACCCGAACATCCACTTTTATGTCCTTATCCGCCCCAACTCTGGTAATCATACTTTCTTGCAATGCACGCAAAACTTTGGCTTGGGCCGAAAGACTCATGTCTCCAATCTCATCCAAAAAGATGGTCCCTTTATCTGCAGCTTCAAATTTACCCGCACGATCTTTTATGGCCGAGGTAAATGCCCCTTTAACGTGACCAAACAATTCGCTTTCTATCAATTCGCTTGGAATTGCAGCACAATTGACTTCAATCAAAGGGAAATTGGCGCGTTCGCTTCTTTCATGTAATTGATGCGCCACCAATTCTTTTCCGGTTCCATTGGGTCCCGTAATCAGAACACGAGCTTCGGTTTGGGCAACCTTGTCAATCATCATTTTAATGTGATTAATCGCCTCGCTATCCCCAATCATCTCGTAGTTTTTGCTGACTTTTTTCTTTAAGATCTTATTCTCTACAACCAGTTGTTTTTTGTCCAATGCGTTTCTTACCGTGTTTAACAAACGGTTCAAATCGGGCGGTTTCGAAATATAATCGAAAGCCCCCATGCGCATTGTATTGATGGCCGTTTCCATATCGCCATGACCTGAGATCATAACGATTGGGATTTCGGGTTTTATTTTTTTGACTGCCTCAAGCAATTCAACACCGTCCATTTTTGGCATTTTTATATCGCACAAAACCAAATCGTAGTCGTTGTTTTTTATTTTTTCATAACCCGAAGCGCCGTCCTCCGCATCTTCCACTTGATAGGTATCGCTTTCTTCAGAAAGTATTTTGGAAAGCACTCTTCTGATGGCGGCTTCGTCTTCTATGATTAATATTTTTGACATATTTTTTTGTGATTTTACCGCAAAGTTCGCGAAGTTTTTCGCGAAGTTCACAAGTTTAATTATAATCTAAATTCTAGCCCCGATTGCAGTGAAAATCCTTTTTTTGATTTGCCTTTCTGGCGAAGTAAAAAAGATTGCAGCGAAAAGCGGGAAATAGCTCCAAATTATTTTAATATTTAAGCCATTTGTACAACTCTTTCCACGTTGGCTTTTTACCGTACATTAATATTCCAACGCGGTATATTTTAGCAGCAAACCAAACGACCGAAAAGAAAGTCGCAAATAACAGCGTTACCGATATCGCAATTTGCCACAAAGGTACGCCAAACGGGATCCGCATCAACATCACAATTGGCGATGTAAGCGGAATCATCGAGAAAACGACTGCTATTGTTCCGTGCGGGTCGTTCATTACACTGAAAAAACCAACATAAACGCTCAACATCAACGGCATAATTATAGGCAACAGAAACTGCTGCGAGTCCGTTTGATTGTCGACAGCCGCGCCAATCGCGGCGTAAAAGGAGCTGTACAAAAAATAACCTCCTATGAAATAGACGACGAAACCGATCAGAATGCTGGCGATAGGCAAATTCCACAACTCTTTCATATACATTTGGGCAGGACCGGCAAATTCATTTTGCGCTTGCTGCATCAACTCCGGTGAAACTTTGGCCGTTGGGCCTACGTCGACGCCAAAAAATAATGAAGCGGCAAACATCAAGGAAAGTCCTATTACAGCCCAAATAAAGAACTGCAGGATTCCTGCTAGCGATGTCCCGATGATTTTACCGATCATCAATTGGAACGGTTTAACCGATGAAATAATTATCTCTATAATTCGGTTTGTTTTTTCTTCAATGACTGAACGCATCACCATGTTTCCGTAGATAATGATGAACATCATGATCAAATAACCAAATCCGCCGCCAATGGCAATTTTAATCTCGTTAAGTCCTTTTACGCTTTGCTCTCCCGACGCCTTAGCGAGGCTAATATTGACATTCGATTGGGCATTCTTGATCGCCACCGTATCCAATTTTGCCCTTTCAAGGTTAATTTTGGTGATTTTATTAGCAATGATGCTCTGCACATTTTCAATAAATGAAATACTGGGACTGTCATTGGATATGAATTGGACCTTACTTTCCAGATCGGCTACATTGGTTGTTTTGGGAATCAACAGCAAGCCTTCGTAACTCTCCTTTGTGATACTATCTTTCAGGAATTTTTCGTCAATCAGAGATAAATCGAGGTATTTATATTCGCTTTTGTCGCTGTTTTGGGAAACAAACTCATTAGTAAACAAGCCGGATTCGTCATGGATGGCGATGCGTTTGGTTTCCGCTTTCATGGAGCTTAAATACCCGACAAATGCGGCAATCCCAACAAAAAGTAACGGACTTAAAAAGGTCATAACAATAAAAGATTTGTTGCGTACTTTGGCAACAAATTCTCTTTTTATGATTAATGAAATAATACTCATAGGAGTTAAAAAATTAAATTACTTTTCGCTTACGGTCTGGATAAAAATATCATTTACGCTTGGTATCTTTTCCACAAAATGGGTTACTTGGCCGCACTGTGTCAATACATTCAGTAATTCATTTGGCATGGCATTCCCTAGTTGAATTTCTAGTTTCAACTCATTGCTGAGCGACTTGAAATTCGCGGGGCCGACAGTGAATTTTTGCGTGATATCATACATCAGGCCTTCCACATTATCGGATACAATCCCAACTTCAAAGCTGTTTGTTTTGAATTGCCTTTTAACGTCATCCAATTTCCCCTCAATGAGTTTATTTGATTTATGGATTAAGGCGATATGGTCACACAATTCTTCCACGCTTTCCATACGGTGCGTAGAGAAAATGATGGTGGCCCCTTCGTCTCTCAAAGCCAGAATCTCATCTTTTATGATATTGGCGTTTACAGGGTCGAAACCGGAAAAAGGCTCGTCAAAAATCAACAATTTGGGCTTGTGAAGCACGCAAACGACGAACTGGATTTTCTGCGCCATTCCCTTGGATAGCTCTTGCACTTTCTTGTTCCACCAGCCTTGAATTTCCAACCTGTCAAACCAGTAGTTCAACTGTTTCTTCGCCTCGGCTTTGGACAATCCTTTCATTTGGGCCAAATACAGACATTGTTCCCCGACTTTCATGCTGTTATACAATCCCCTTTCTTCCGGAAGGTATCCAATATATTGAACATGCTTCGGCTGCAATTTCTCGCCGTCAAGAATTATATCGCCGCTGTCGGGTAAAGTAATTTGATTTATTATTCGGATCAATGATGTTTTTCCGGCACCGTTTGGACCTAATAGCCCATAAATACTGCCCTTAGGCACGGTTAACGAAACTTCGTTAAGCGCCACGTAATCACCGTATTGCTTCACGACTTTATTGACTTCAAGTAGGGTACTCATGCTGAATTTTGAATTTGTGTAAAAGTAAATAATTAGTATCGAAATAGATATAATTGTTACATAAAAAAACCCACCCTCATTTTCACAAGGATGGGAAACTTATTTTGAATTTTTAATCTTTCTAAAAATTACGAAAACATATCTTTTACTTTCTCGAAAAACGATTTGTCCGATTTTTCAGGATTTGGGATGAAATTTTCATCGGTCAAATTCTTTTCGAAAAATTGTCTCTGATCCTTGTTCAAGGTTTTTGGAGTCCACACATTTACGTGTACTAGCAAATCGCCGTTCCCGTATCCATTGATGCTTGGAATTCCTTTTCCTTTCAACCTAAGGATTTTACCGGATTGGATTCCTTCTTCCAGCTTAATTCTCACTTTTCCGTTTATAGCTTCGATATCTTTTGATATTCCAAGAACCGCTTCGGAAAAACTGATGTATAAGTCATAATGCAAATTCTCTCCTTCTCGTTTCAAGAATTGGTGTTCCATCTCTTCGATGGCTACAATCAAATCTCCCGGAACACTGTTCCCCGGAGCATCGTTCCCTTTGTTGGAAACTTTCAATTGCATCCCGTCAACAACACCTGCGGGTATTTTTATGGAAACGGTTTCATCTTCAAGAATCATCCCTTGTGAGTCTGCTTCAGCTGGTTTTTTGTCCAAAATCTGGCCCGAACCGCCGCAAGTAGGACAGGTGGAAGCCGATTGCATTCTCCCCAGAATAGTGTTAGTCACGCGCATTACTTGCCCTTGCCCATTACAGGTAGAACAAGTTCTATATGTAACTCCCGGAGCTTGAACCTTACGTTTTACTTTTACTTTTTTCTCCACTCCATTTGCGATTTCCTCGAGAGTCAATTTGACTTTGATGCGAAGATTGCTTCCTTTGATTCTGCGTTGACCTCCGCCTCCGCCTCCAAATCCGCCACCGCCACCAAAGGCGCTGCCGAAAATATCACCGAACTGACTGAAAATGTCATCCATATTCATTCCGCCGTGACCGCCACCGCCAAAACCTCCAGATCCATCAAAAGCTTGATGACCATATTGATCGTACTTGGCTTTCTTGTTCGGGTCGCTTAAAACTTCATAAGCCTCAGCGGCTAATTTGAACTTTTCCTCTGCCGATTTGTCGTCAGGGTTTTTGTCAGGATGATGTTCTAATGCTTTTTTTCTGTAAGCTTTCTTTATCGCTGCAGCATCTGCGCTTTTTGAAATACCTAATATCTCGTAAAAATCTTTTTTCATTTTAATATTTTTGAATGGCACAAATGCGACCAATCGCACTCTAGAAGTTATTTATCGCTTCCCAGACATTTGTTGGACGCGACGAATCGCGACTCCACTATTGTCCGATAACAACTTTTGGAAAACGAATAATTTTATCGCCTAATTTATACCCTTTTTCGAGAACATCCACGATTTTTCCTTTCATCTTGGCCGATGGAGCAGGAATTTGTGTGATTGCCTCAGCAAAATCGGCATCAAATGAATCGCCGGCTTTAACCTCAACTTGCTCCAGTCCTTTAGAAACTAAAGTGTTTTTTAGTTTTTCATGTATCAGTTCCACCCCTTTTAAAAGAAGTTCATCCTCTGATTTGCTTATTTCGACCATTGCTCTGTCAAAATCATCCAAAACGGGAAGCATAGCCAATAAAACTTCTTGGTTAGCCGTTTTAAACAATTCTATACGTTCTTTTGAAGTTCTTCTTTTATAATTTTCAAATTCAGCAAATAATCGTAAATATTTATCTTTCTCCTTCGCTAAGTCTTGCGTCAATTGCTCCTCAACACTTAACTCATCAGCAACAACCGCTTCCGCGTTGTTCTCTAATGTTACATCATCCATCTCTTTATCGATTTCTGTATTTTCAGTAGTCATATTACTTTTATTTTTAAATATATTTTTAAACTTCATTTTTGCACTTTTCTATGGATTGCAAAAGTACTGCCAATTCTAACTAAATGTCAAATTGTCATTCTTTTTTTTGATTTCCGTTTGACTTCAAAAAATTTAGCATCCGAGATTAATTTCTACCATTTTAACTTAAATTTTAATATAATATTAAGACTATTACGTTTTAGTTTCTCTAAGTTTGTTACCGGTTCTGATCTACAATTATGGTTGGTTACTGAATAATTATTAATTCGTGATTACCTTATATTAAAAAAAGCTTTGTTTACCTAAACAAAGCTTTTTTTTGTGCTTGATTTTTTGTTACAAAAGGGCTTTTTTCAAGCCTTCAAAATCAAGTGAATGCTGCTCCCCTGTTGCTAAGTTTTTAAGGGCAAAACGATCGGATGCCATTTCATTTTCGCTGATGATTACCGCAAAGGGAATGTTGCGTTTATCGGCATGCTGAAATTGCTTTGCCACTTTCATGTTGTCCGGATACAACTCTACTTTTATACCCGATGCTCTTAATTTCTGGATTGCTTTCATCGCATAAAAAGCTTCGCTATCGCCGTAATTGATAAACAATGCTTTTGTGGTCGCGGTAACCGTCTCCGGGAACAGATTCAGTTCCTCCACAACCAGATAAATACGGTCGAGTCCGAAAGAAATCCCAACGCCACTCATGTTTTTCAAACCAAAAATGCCTGTCAAATCATCATATCGTCCGCCGCCACCTATGGACCCCATGGCGACTTCCTTCGGCGGAGCGACTTCAAAAATAGCCCCGGTATAATAATTTAAACCACGAGCCAAGGTAACGTCCAGATCAAGAATTGCCGTTGACAGTCCCAGATTTATGCTGTTGTCACAAATGAAACGTAATTCTTCAACGCCTTTCATCCCTTCTTCCGAAGAAGCCAACAGTTGTGATAGTTTGTCGATTTTTTCCGAAATGGTCCCCGTGAAATTAAAAAGGGGCTGCACTTTAGTTATGGCTCCCTCTGAAATTCCCTTTTCGACCATTTCCTTTTTCACGCCGTCCTCGCCTATTTTGTCCAGCTTGTCGAGAGCTACGGTAAAATCGATCAATTTATCCGACGCTCCGATTA
>Ga0209109_10000576_pt1 | contig 19857 bp, 19 predicted proteins | sample Rifsed10ft2_FD_184004 | JGI IMG/M metagenome (GOLD analysis project Ga0209109, IMG submission 184004) | Soil microbial communities from Rifle, Colorado, USA - sediment 10ft 2 (version 2) | ecosystem: Environmental > Terrestrial > Deep subsurface > Rock core/Sediment | place: Rifle, Colorado... | reverse complement strand
ATATATTCCGACATTATATACAAAGTTCCAAGCATTTAAAAAGGAAGCAAAAAATCTATAAGTTTAATTTAATAAAACTAGACTTACTGGTAGTAACGTCGTAACGATAATGCTTTTATACAAAAGATTTGACTTATTTTCTTTTAAGTTTTTTGTGAGTGGATTTGAGAAACACTACATCAAGACCTTATACTTAACTTTTGTGAAATTCAAAAACAACGTACTTTGCTATTGTTTTACCGGGGTTGTGCATGCCATGAGGTTCTCCGCCTGGATAGAAGATAACACCATGTGGACCCAAGTGTTCGCCGAGCGTTTCTACCTCGCCCTCAATTACAACTATAGCCACATCGTAAGCGTCGATGTGAGGTTCATATCCGGCACCGGGTGTTAGAGTGGATGTATGGCATTGGAGTTTTCGTAGGCATGCTGTAGGTCCGTCAAACACCAGACGATAGCAAAAGCCTTCTTCGATTACTGAATCATCAGCACGATCAAACATGTCGAATTGACCGAAAACAAGTTTTGAATCAGTATTCGTCTTGTCACTTTGCCACTTAAACATCAGGTAGTTTGCAGGATCTTCACTCGTTGTCTGAAGGGTATGAAAAAAGTGGGCTGGGTAATAAACGAATTGACCAGGTGTAAGATGCTTGCGATAAATTTCTTCGGGAGCCGTCTCATTCTTCAGTATTATATCGACCTCACCTGCTAGTAGCATCAGTATTTCTTCCTCATCATGCGCATGTGGCGGATGCGGGCAATTATCCTGGGTTAATACTGACACATGACAAGATAAAGTTTGCAGGTTAGCAGTAGATCCATAAAATATTGGATATGGTTTCCAGCCACTCTCTTCATCAGGGGGGAGCGGTATCCGAAGCGGGTAAACTCGGCTGGTCAATTGGGGAATCCATCCAGAGCCTGGTGCGACGGGCGCAGATACGAAGCGGTTAACAGAAGTTTCTGCACTTCCTCTTATCAAAATGCACGGAGGTCTTGGCACATTCAATTGATGAAAAGGCCAGTCCAGATAGTTTAAATCCGGGATTCGTATTGCAGTGTCCGGAGTGGAATATTGAAGTAGTAGTGCCCTGCGAGTTTTGTTTGAAAGGTTGCGTGAGCCGTGCCAGAGTCGTCCATCGAAAAAAAGTGCCTCGCCATCAGTCATCTCTGGCATTACTAATTGGCTTCGCTTATCTCGCTCCTGTGCCCAGCGGATTATTTCGTCGTCAGTTGTATCATTACGGCTCTTACCGTGATTCTGTCTTACCTCCTGTATCGTTACACCAAAATGATGAGAGTATGGAATGATCCGTAAGGACGAATCTCGGTTAGTATTCTCGATGCCGACCCAAACAGAAACAGTTTTGCCTCCAGAAGCAGACGACTCAATATCTGAATGCCATGGGTGTATTTCATTTGGGCTTCGAGTTGGCATACTAGCACCCCAAAGAATGATGTCTTCGCCTAGAATCTTGGTCAGCACATCGATTATCAAGGGGTTAGTGCTGATATCGAAGAATGCTCTAGAACTAACGGCAGAACCCTTGTCCCAATCCAATGGGGGAAGCTTGTGCGCGTCACTGACCTCCTGTAAGAAACTCTGGCAATCTTGTGCAGACAGCACCCGGATAGGCCCTATAAAACCCTGCTCGTCAAATTTTTTGTACATTTCTCTGGTTGCAATCATTTTGAGAAATAGTTAGTTTTATTATATATATCGTCGATTTCAATAGTTCGGTGTATGATTGAAACAGTGTTGTATTTTGTGATCTGCCAAAGTTTTCAAAAAGCTTGTAATAGTGAGCCATGGTATTTTTTACTTTTTTGTCCAGTTCCTATTTATAGATATACGAAATATTTTCCGTATACTCAACTATGTAAAACCACTTATTGATACTCAGTATATGATTACAACCTCCACTAAGTCAATATTGCGCAAATCCTGGGAATGGTGGAAGAGAGTTGCTAGGAAGATCGGCGACTTTCAGGCAAGGATTATACTAACAATATTCTACTTTATAATCCTCGGACCTTTTGCACTGGCGATACGCTTGGGCAGTGACCCTTTGGCGATTAAAGCTAGTTCTCCACATGGTTGGCACCACAAGACCGATGTGAAAGGTACTCCGATTGAGCAAGCAACTAAGCAGTTCTGAGTAAAAAATATAGGATACAAGATGCAGGATGCAAGATGCAGGACACAAGATGAATCATGTATCGTGTATCGTTTTATTTGTGCAGATTCGTGTTTATTCGTGGCTAAGTAGGGACCAAAACCGATGAACATCTTGGGCATATCTTGTTATTTCCACGACGCTGCTGCGGCTTTAATCAGCGACGGTAAGTTGATCGCTGCGGCTGAGGAGGAGCGGTTCACTAGGAAAAAGCACGATTATGAATTCCCCCAGAAAGCTATCGACTTTTGCCTCAGGATTGGAGAAATTCAAGGGCCAGACTTGGACTATGTAGTATTCTTCGAGAAGCCATTTGTCAAGTTTGAGCGGCTTCTTTTATCCACCATGCAGACATTCCCTCGCTCTCTCCGACTATTCCGAGAGGCTATGATTGCCTGGTTCGGTGATAAGCTATGGATTAAGCACCTACTACAAAAGAGACTTGGTGTACCACCTTCAAAAATTCTTTTCAGTGAACATCACCTGTCTCACGCTGCCAGTGCTTTTTTCTGTTCTCCTTTTGAGGAGGCAGCAATACTTACCGTTGATGGCGTGGGGGAGTGGACAACTGCTACGCTTGGAATAGGAAATGGTACAAATATAAAACTACTTAAGGAGATTCGTTTCCCACATTCTTTAGGGCTTTTATATAGCGCCTTTACAGCTTTTCTAGGATTCGAGGTGAATGAGGGAGAATACAAAGTAATGGGGATGGCTCCATTTGGAACACCAAGGTATATGGACAAGGTATACAAGCTTATCCATGTCAGCAGTGATGGTAGTTTTGAGCTTAACATGGATTACTTATCTTTTCATTATTCTTCAGAAAATACATTCAATAGAAACTTTGAAAAACTTTTTGGTTCACCAAGAGATCCGAAGTCTCACTTTTTCACCAAGGCAAGTGGCTATCCTTCTTATTTTGGAGAAAAGCCATCGAACTATGAGGAGCTGGCCAAGGAAAACGAGTATTATGCCGATGTAGCCGCCAGCATTCAGGCCGTGACAGAAGAGGTTCTACTTAAAATGGCTCAATGTGCATATGAGGAGACTGGCCTCAAAAGGCTTTGCATGGCTGGTGGGGTAGCTCTCAATAGTGTTGCAAACGGTCGAATACTCAAAGAAACTTCTTTTGAGGAAATTTATATCCAGCCCTCAGCCGGTGATGGCGGAGGGGCCATTGGCGCAGCACTATTTGGTTATCATATGGTTCTCGGAAAACCACGAAATTTTATAATGGAACATGCTTACTGGGGAGAAGAGCACAGCCCTTGTGAGATTGAAAAGTTCCTTAAAGATAACGGTATTCGATACGAACGAATCGAGCACGAGGAAAAGCTAATAGAGCAGGTTGTAGATAGGCTGCAACAAGGGAAAGTCATAGGCTGGCATCAGGGGAGGTTTGAGTGGGGGCCTAGAGCACTTGGGAATCGTAGCATCCTTGCTGATCCAAGGCGGGAAGATATGAAGAATATAGTCAACGTTAAGATCAAATTCCGAGAACCCTTCCGACCATTTGCCCCTTCTGTGCTGGTGGAGCGTACACAAGACTATTTCACTCTAGACGATTCTGCTAGGCATTACCCAGCCAGGTTTATGTTATATGTTGTAGATGTGAGGAAAGAGAAACAAGATGTAGTACCGGCCATCACTCATGTAGACGGTACAGGAAGGCTCCAGACAGTTCAGAAAGAAGTTAATCCAAAGTACTACCGGCTAATTGAAACCTTTGAGCAGGCTACAGGTGTACCAGTTGTGTTGAACACCTCGTTCAATTTGAAAGGTGAGCCTATAGTAAACACTCCCCAGGAGTCGTTTCTTACATTCAGTCGTAGTGGAATGGACACTCTTGTACTTGGGAACTATATTATTGATAAGGCCGTGTGATGACGGGGGACGGGGGAATTGGGACCGAAGACTGAGGACAGGGGACGGATGATTGAGGACGGAAGACGGAAGACTGGGGACGTAACGATGACAGGGGACGGAGGACGGAAGACCGACCGATGTATAAGTTTCAGCGGTTGACGGTGTATAAGTTGGCTTTAGACTATGTGGACAAGGTTTACACGAAGAGCAGCCGATTGCCAAGTTCGGAACAATTCAATCTTCGTTCCCAAATAGAACGTGCGGCAACGTCTATTGTCCTCAACATTGCCGAGGGATCAACTGGTCAAACCAACGCGGAGCAAAATCGCTTTTTGGGGTTAGCTTTGCGTTCGTATATGGAAACTGTAGCATGCTGGGACTTGATTGAGCGACGAAGCTATTTAACCTCAAAAGATTTGGTTGCTATCCGAGATGCTGGGCATAACTTATTCGTGAAGTTGCAAGCCTTTCGGAATAGTTTACAATAGAAAAAAGGTGAGAGGTATTGAACAAAACCCCTGTCTTCGATCTTCCGTCTCCGGTTATTAGCCCAGTCTTCGGTCCTCGGTCTTCCTTATCCTTCGGTCTCCGGTCTTAATCAAAAAGGAGGTATCACACATGAGTTTCTTAGATGGTTTGACTAATAGGATGGGTATTGCAGGTGAGCTTCTACAATTCTTCCTAAATCACAAATGGTGGTGGCTCACTCCCATGATATTAGTATTATTGATATTCGGACTTCTTATCGTATTTGCACAGAGTTCGGCTATCGCTCCATTTATTTATACTCTGTTTTAACAGAAGAAGAATGGGCTTCTTTATTTTGACTCTACTTACGAACATTAGGTCCTTTAATCAGGTTTCAACCAACAGCCCTGTGGTTGATTTGTCATTACTTTTCATACTTCATAGCTGTAACCCATCTGTATAAACCTGGACAGCGCAGCTCTCATACAATGAATAAAAGCAGTTATGGGATAACCGACACAAATACCATTAATGGAACAGTAAGCTTTATTTGGATTCTAGCTACTTCATAACTAAAGAAAACGGGCTCATCATTTTGACGTCTCGTACTACCATTATCTCGACGCAATATATTCAAAAAGTTCATATAATGATCCTTCGGTACTCCTTAATCTGAAGATAGCTTCCTTCTAGGAGTAATAACTCAACTCGATCAATTTATGAAGGCATTAACTTAGTCGGAATGAAAGGTCATGCATTTTGCTTTTTCATTTATTGATAAACGTGCCTACATAAGATTTCTTGACTCCACTCGCAATTCTAAAGTAATATCATTTCAAGGAGATAAAATCCTAGTAGACATGAAAATACTTGTAATTCATGGGCCGAATCTCAATCTTCTAGGGATGCGTGAGCCTGAAATTTATGGCAAGACAACCCTAGAGGAAATTAATTCACTTATAAGAAAAGAAGCCAAGGCACTTAGGGTTCAGGTTGAATCTTTTCAGTCTAATTCTGAAGGCGAAATAGTAAGCAAAATACAAGATGCTACAAAAAAGTATGACGGGCTAATTATAAACCCTGCTGCGTACACCCACACAAGTGTTGCAATAAGAGATGCTATTTCTTCTACGGGAATTCCAACTGTTGAAGTTCATATCTCAAACGTTTACAGACGCGAAGAGTTCAGGCAGAAGTCTTTTATATCTCCTGTAGCATCAGGAGTCATCTCAGGATTTGGAGTGTATAGCTACATACTAGGGCTTAGGGGATTGATAAGACACCTAAAGAATAAGGAAAAGTAGTGAGGTATCTTTCAAGTCTTAAGGGATGAGAAGCAATTATAATTCTATCCGAATGTGAATTTAGCAAGATAGAAGGCGGGACTGATAGGTGGGACTTTCTAGTCCCGCATTGACAGGCGGGGTTGGAAAACCCTGCCTATCTGTAGAGGTGGGATCTTCGCAAATCAAAAATGAAAAAACACTGGGTTATAGAAAAACAAAATCTCAAGCTAAATGACAAGCTCGCCAAGGCCCTAGGAATATCGTCAATTACAGCTCAGGTGCTCATAAACCGGGGGATCAAAGATGAAGCTGAGGCGGAGTTATTTTTAAAAAGCACCCTTTTCGATCTCCCCTCCCCAAATCTCTTGAAGGGAATGGATAAAGCTGTAGAAAGAATTGAAAGAGCTATTCAAAGGAAAGAAAAAATTGCGATTTATGGGGACTACGACGTAGATGGCGTTACAGCTACATCCCTTTTTTATACCTTCCTGAAGAACTTGGGTGTAAATGTTACTTACTATAATCCTGACAGACTTAAGGAAGGTTACGGAGTAAATCTTCAGGCAATAAAAAAACTAAGAAGCGAAGGCGTTTCGCTCATAATCTCGGTAGACTGCGGCATAACCGCATGTGAAGAGGTTGAAGACGCAAAAAAAATAGATGTAGATTTCATCGTCACAGATCATCACGAGCCTCCTGAAACAATACCAGAAGCGGTTTCGGTCCTAAATCCTCATCAAATAGGATGCTCATATCCCGGAAAGGAGATCGCAGGGGTTGGAGTGATTTACAACCTAGCGATTGCCCTTAGAAGAGCCCTAAGAGAATCAGGCTTCTTTAGAAAAGCACGTCCTGAGCCTGCGTCGAGCTCAGGCGAGACGGCTCACGACAGGAATGAGCCCAATCTTGGTGATTATCTAGACCTTGTCGCTCTAGGAACGGTTTCCGACTGCGCATCGCTTACGAACGTAAACCGAATATTAGTAAAAGAGGGTATGAAAAGGATGTTGAGCCCTAAGCGCCCAGGTATGATTGCGCTAAAAGAGGTAAGCGGTATTGAAGGTGAGGTAAATTCATATGACATCGGCTTCAAATTAGGACCAAGGATAAATGCAACAGGAAGGCTTCAAAGTGCTGGTGTAGCAGTTGAATTACTAATCTCACAGGATTTAAAAAAATCGAGAGAACTTGCTAAAATCCTGAACCAAGAGAATTCGAAAAGACAAAATATAGAGGAAGATATCTTCCTTGACGCTGTTTCGCTAATAGAATCAAACCCAGAGTTTCTTGAATCTAACTCCATTGTTCTTTCATCCCCTAACTGGCACGCTGGCGTAATAGGTATCGTGGCGACAAAATTAGTTGAGAGATTCCAAAAGCCTGCGATTCTAATATCTATTCAAGAAAATGGAGTTGGAAAAGGGTCGGGTAGAAGTATTGAGGGAATAAATATTTATGCGGCTCTTTCAGAATGTAAAGAGTTATTTGAGCAATTTGGTGGACACGAGCTTGCAGCAGGTATTTCTATAAAGGAAGAAAGGATTGATGAGTTTAGAAAAAAATTTGAAAGAGCTATATCGGAGTCAGCGGGTGATTTTGTTTCTATGATTAAGATTGACGATGTTGTGGATTTAACTGAGATTACGGATGAAGTTGTCTCGGAGCTCGAGCTTCTTGCCCCATTTGGCATTGGAAACCCAGAGCCGGTTCTTTTAGCAAAGTCGCTTGAAGTGATCTCCGAGCGGTTTTTCAAAGAGAAGCATTTAAGTCTTAAGCTCAAACAGAAAGACAGGGTTTTTGATGCTGTCTGGTTTAATCTAAAAGAACCAATAAAAGTTCCAAATAGAATTGATATGGCTTTTACTCCAGAATTTAACGTGTGGAATGGGAAAAAAGAGGTTCGACTAAGAATTAAAGACATAGACTATTAAATTGATTTTCAAATTTCCTTGACTCTCATAAAAACAGAGGGTATAGAAAACAAATTCCCTTAAGGAGGACATCGATGAAAAAGCTTTTTGCAATAGTTCTTATTCTAGCATCTACTGTTGTTTCAGCTAAGGCATACGAAGGGCGTCCAACCTTAGGGCTTGGAATCGGATTTACAGTAGATCCCGAAACCTTCTTGATAGGTGGGAAATTCGATTTTCCCCTAGCCTATGGTTTCTCTTTGGGTCCCCTTGTTCAGATCGGTGTGAGTGATGACGATACGCTTGTTGGTATTTCAGGAAACCTTAAATACACAATATCTATCCCAGAAGCGCCGAAAGTTCTACCTTCACTTGAAGCCGGTGCAGGAATTCTTATATCCGATCAAGATAGAGGTGGAAGAGATGACGATACAGAAGCATCCTTTTTAATTGTATTAGGAGGCGGATTGGATTATATGATAACAAATCATATTGGTCTCGGCGCGCATGTATATGCGAATCCTGCTGCTGGTCCTGGTGAAGACTTCTTTGTTTCATTTCTATTTGGAGTGAATATTAGGCTTTAGTTAACTATTTTTTAGCTTACGCTGCAAATCTTTTTTCAGAGTAGAATCTATATGAAATCCCTTCAATATCTCTCGCTTCTATCAAATCTGGTACTTTCTTCCACTTATTTATAATCTCATGCCTTACCCTTCCGTACCCCATGTACTAGCGCACCACACCTTGCGTCTAAAAAGCAGATCTTGGGGAATGCGCTAAACACCTCTTTGCATGTCCTATGTATTATTCTATCAAGGAATTCTCCTTGTTATATCTATACTAATGCCCTCTCACGAACCTCAGCTCAGACATGTGTAGTTTGACAGGTTTTTAATTTCATGTTAAAAATTTTTAGCTTTTATACTCCATAAGGAACGTAAAATCCCAAATGAATATAGAAGAAGTATGTCAATTTCCTTTTGAAGGGATTTTCTGTGCCTTTACATATGTTCTACCGCAGCCAAGTGTAAAACCTTCTGGAGGTCACGGCGCATGAAAAAATTGATATTGCAAAAGGGTTTACTTTTTGTTTTTACAATCCTTGTTATTTCCACAATTAATGCAAATGCTGCTGAAGAGCTTCTCAAAGTTGATAAGACTTTAATCATTCAGATAGTAATATTTATAGCTGCAATCTTCATTCTAAACTCCCTTCTCTTTAAACCGCTCCTTCAGCTTGTAGAAAGAAGAGAACAACTGACAACAGGAAGAATCAAAGAAGCCAAGGAACTTGAGAGAAAGGTTGAGCAAATAATAAAAGAATATAAAGAAAAACTGGATGAAGTGAGGGCTAAAGCAATGGAAGAAAGAAATGAGATAAGGCGCCAGGCCCAGGCTGCTGCTGAAGAAATGATTGCAAAAGCACACAGTGAAACTCAAGCCCTTTTAGAAGAAGCTAAAGCCAAGCTAGAGTTGGAAGCTAGAGAGATTAGGGCAAAAATAAAACCTGAGATAGAAATACTAGCCCGTAACATGGCTTCACAAGTGCTTGGAAGGGAGTTATAGTTTTGATCATCTCAGACCTGATAAGTTTAGTAGTTACAACTGCCGCTCAAGAAGGGGGCGGATTTAACTGGAGTTATGTTGCCCAGTATACAGTAAACTTCGTTATTCTCCTTGCTGTGCTTGCCTATTATCTCAAAGAACCTATAAGAAATTTCCTTATCGAAAGGCGAGGTATAATTAGCAACGCTATAGATGAGGCTGAAAAGGTTATAGCAGGGGCGAAAAAGAGGTATGAAGAGTACGCTGAGAAAATGAGTAAGATTGATGTAGAAATCAAGGCTCTCAGGGAAATTCTTAAAAAAGAAGGAGAAATCGAAAGAAATGAGATCCTAAGACACGCTGAGCTTGCTTCTCAAAAGAATAGGGAGGAGGCAAGGGAAACAATCAGACTTGAAACCGCTAAGGCAAAACAGGAGATTCAATCTGAAGCGGTCTCATTGGCAATAGGGCTGGCTGAAGGAATACTCAAACAAAATCTGATTGAATCTGACGAAGGGCGTTTTATTGACGACTTTGTAAAAAAGGTAGACGAAGAGAAATGGCGTCAGTCGCAACACTGAGGGATTTAACAGAAGCACTTCTTCAGGCTTCAAAAGAGGAAGGAAAGCTAGATCGTGTCACATCAGACCTTGAAAGGTTCCTCGGACTCCTTTCATCTCAAGAGGAAATAAGAAATATTCTAGGAAGCTCTGTTTATGATATTAATGTGAGAAAAGAAATAGTCAGTGGGATTGGTGAAAAGGCTGGGTTTGATAAACTGACCATAAATTTCCTTAAGTTAGTGATCGAGCTTGGCAAAATTAAGGCTCTAGTAAAATCCGAAGCACCATTTATGCAAAAGATTAGAAAAGCCTCCGGAAAGGTAAAGGCGGAGGTCACAGTGGCTGTAAATCCTTCACAGGAGAACTTAGATAGAATACAAGAAAGACTGAATAAGCTTATGGAAAAAGACGTTGAAATAACACTCAAGGTTGACCCTTCAATCCTAGGCGGAGTTATAGCAAAGGTTGAGGATAAGCTATTTGATGGAAGTATCAAAACACAACTTGAGAGAATAAGACGTATTCTCTCTGTAGCCTGAAAACTTTTAAGCCACAGAGAGCACAGAGAATAGAAAAAACAAAGATTCATTTTTTAATTTTCTCTGTGTCCTCTGTGGCTAAGTAACTACAGGATTTTTAAGAAGGAGCTATAGAAAAGATGGAAGAAATTAAGATAGAAGAAATTGGTGAAATTCTAAAGGGTAGAATCAAGGGGTACGAGCGTGAAATTGTAACCTCTGAAGTTGGAACAGTAATTTCAGTAGGTGATGGGATAGCCCGTGCATACGGCCTGAGCGAAGCTATGGCGGGAGAGCTTGTCGAATTTCAGAGTGGAATCATGGGGCTTGTTTTAAACCTAGAGGAAGACAACGTCGGTATCGCAATATTCGGGGAGGACAAATATGTCGAGGAAGGCAATATGGTCAAGCGCACAGGGCGAGTCGCTGAGGTCCCAGTTGGTGATGATATGAAAGGAAGGGTTGTAAATGCGCTTGGACAGCCGATTGACGGCAAGGGTCAGATTCAGGCAAAGGAATACCGACGAATCGAAATAAAGGCCCCAGGTGTTGTATATCGCCAGCCCGTTCGTGAACCGCTTCAGACAGGAATCAAAGCGATAGATGGGATGATCCCAATAGGTAGGGGCCAAAGAGAATTAATACTAGGAGACCGTCAGACTGGAAAAACGGCAATTGTAGTTGACACTATTATTAATCAGAGGGGAGGGGATGTCTACTGCATATATGTTGCCATTGGCCAGAAACAGTCAACAGTTGCACAGGTCGTTGACAAACTAAAAGAATTTGGCGCTATGGAATATACAACCGTTGTTGCTGCCACCGCAAGCGATCCTGCACCATTTCAATTTATTGCCCCTTATGTTGGCTGCACTCTAGGTGAATACTTCCGCGATACAGGAAGACACGCACTTGTGATTTATGATGACCTTACAAAACACGCATGGGCATACCGTCAGCTTTCGCTACTTCTAAGACGTCCACCCGGTCGTGAGGCTTACCCCGGAGACGTATTCTATTTACATTCTAGGCTTCTTGAGCGTGCGGCAAAGATGAGGGATGAAGATGGAGCCGGTTCACTCACAGCACTACCTATAATAGAAACCCAAGCCGGCGATGTTTCCGCATACATCCCGACAAACGTTATCTCGATTACAGACGGTCAGATATATCTCGAGAGCGACCTTTTCTATGCAGGCGTAAGACCCGCTATTAATGTGGGCCTTTCAGTATCCCGAGTCGGCGGTTCTGCTCAGATCCGTGCAATGAAGAGGGTTGCTGGAAGGCTAAGACTTGAGCTTGCTCAGTATAGAGAGGTTGAGGCCTTCTCACAATTTGCGTCAGACTTAGATAAGATCACTCAGGCTCAGCTTGCTCGTGGAAGCAGGCTTGTTGAGGCGCTTAAGCAGGACCAATATCAGCCGCTTCCAGTGGAGAAGCAGGTGCTTCTCATCTTTGCTGTTACTAACGGCTATGTAGACGGATATCCATTAGATGTAGTTAAAAGATATGAAAAGGAGCTTTTCGTTTTCTTTGAGGCACAGTATAAAAATCTTCTTGAAGAAATAAGAACGAAAAAGGATATAACAGATGATTTAGCACAGAGGACAAGAAAGGCTCTTGATGAGCTTAGGGAGAAGTTGGGAGAATTGAAATAAATGTAGGGGCGGGTCTTGCACCCGCCCTATTCTTTTGGGCAACCGCAAGGGTTGCCCCTACAGGTTCAATGAGAATTATGGGAAATTAAAGAAAACCAATGCCAAGTCTAAGACAAATCAGAAGGAAGATCAGTAGCGTAAAAGGCACTCAGAGAATAATGAAGGCGATGAAGCTTATTTCTGCCGTCAAGCTTCAGCGTGCGCAAGGGCTTCTTCAGGCCTTTCGTCCTTATTCGGACTCTTTTGATGAAATAGCCAGGAATCTAGCTACGAGATGTGATCCTGAGTTGCACCCACTTCTAAGACGTCCTGAAGAAAGAAAAAAGCTCAATCTGGTTTTTATGACTTCAGACAGGGGTCTTTGTGGAAGCTTTAACAGCAATCTTATTAGAAGAATTGAAACTTATATATCTGTGGATGCCAAGGCCTACGAGCAGGTCACATTCATGTTTATCGGAAGAAGAGGGAGGGATTATTTTTTAAGACGTAAGGCTCCGTCGAGAAAAGATTACATTGGAGTAAACGAGAGAAACTTCGGTGAAGTAGCAAGAAAGATTTCAGCGTTATTAACTCATGAATTTATAAATGGTGAGTGTGATGAGATTATCTTGGTCTATAACTACTTTAAATCTGCGCTTTCTCAAATAATAACATTTGAAAAACTTCTCCCTATAGAACCTATAGAAAAAATCGGTGATTCTAAGCCTGTAGATTATATATATGAGCCTGGAAGATCTGAGGTGCTTAAATTTGTACTTCCCAAATTCATAGAGGTTCGTTTGGAAAGGGCAATACTAGAATCAATAACAAGCGAGCATGCTGCGCGCATGTCGGCTATGGAGAACGCTACAAGGAATGCAGAAGACGTGATGAGAAGGCTTACTCTTTTATTCAATAAAACAAGGCAGTCTATTATTACCAAAGAGCTTATGGATATAGTAAATGGAACCGAGGCTTTAAGGAAAGGAGGTATGGAATAAAATGGGAACAGATGTCGGATATGGAAAGGTCGTACAGGTCATGGGCCCCGTTGTAGACGTGGAGTTTAAAGACGAGAACCTTCCACCGATATATACAGCTCTTAAAATCACTAATCCACTTTTAAACGATAATAAATGGAATCTGGTGCTTGAGGTTGCTCAGCAGCTTGGTGGAAGACGCGTACGTTGTATCGCTATGGATTCAACAGATGGAATTAAAAGGGGAGAAGATGCGCTAAACACTGGTGAAGGAATCTCAATCCCTGTTGGGAAAGAGGCTCTGGGAAGACTAATGAACGTGGTAGGAGAACCGATTGACGAATTCGGTCCAATAGAAACGAAAGAACGCTGGCCTATACACCGCCCCGCGCCTAAGTTTGTGGAGCAAAGCACAAAGCTCGAGGTGTTTGAAACAGGAATTAAGGTGATTGATCTTCTAGCCCCTTTCCTTAAGGGTGGGAAAATCGGTCTCTTTGGTGGTGCAGGTGTCGGAAAGACCGTGCTTCTTATGGAGTTTATTCATAACGTGGCGAAGAAACATGGTGGCGTTTCTGTCTTTGGCGGTGTTGGTGAAAGAACACGTGAGGGAAATGACCTCTGGCTTGAGATGAGGGAGTCTGGTGTTATCAAAAATACAGGGATGGTTTTTGGACAGATGAACGAACCCCCGGGGGCAAGGGCACGCGTAGGGTTATCCGCTCTAACACTTGCAGAATACTTTAGAGACACAGAAGGACAGGATGTGCTTCTATTTATTGACAACATATTTAGATTTACTCAGGCGGGATCTGAAGTATCAGCGCTTCTTGGAAGAATCCCCTCTGCCGTCGGTTATCAACCCACGCTAGCAACAGACCTTGGAGAGCTTCAGGAGAGAATCACATCAACTGTCAAGGGCTCAATCACATCAGTTCAGGCAATCTACGTTCCCGCAGACGACCTAACAGACCCGGCGCCTGCAACAACATTTGCTCACCTAGATGGAACCATAGTTCTCTCTCGTCAGCTTACAGAGCTCGGAATCTACCCGGCGGTTGACCCCTTAGATTCAACTTCTCGAATCCTTGACCCGAGAATTGTTGGAGAAGAGCACTACAAGGTTGCACGTGAGATTCAAAGATTACTCCAGCGTTACAAGCAGCTTCAGGAAATCATAGCGATTCTTGGTATGGATGAACTTTCGGAAGAAGACAAACTTACGGTGGCGAGAGCAAGAAAGATTCAAAGGCTTCTTTCACAACCCTTCAGCGTAGCAGAGCAGTTCACTGGGACTCCTGGTAAATACGTACCGATTAAAGAAACCATTGCGGCATTTAAAGAAATCCTTTCAGGAAATATGGACGAAGTCCCTGAGCAGGCTTTTTACATGGTTGGAAACCTAGAAGAGGTTTATGTCAAAGCCAAGCAGCTTATATCCGGATGAAAAGATGTTTCGTAGGGGCAGGTTTTACACCTGCCCTCATTGGGTAACCGCAAGGGTTACCCCTACAGAATCTGAACGGGGAAATAGGAATTGGCGGACAAAATAGAACTCAAAGTCGTAACACCCTCAATGCTAGCTGTAAAGGAAGAGGTAGACGAGGTCGTAGCACCTGGGGAGCTTGGAGAATTCGGGGTTCTTCCAGGACATGTTCCTTTTATAACGCTTCTTATGCCTGGGGAACTCAGATACACAAAGGGTGGGGTTGAGAGAAGGTATATCATATCTGGAGGTGTTGCGGAGGTTAGAGAAGATAAGGTAAGTATTCTCACAGATAATCTAGAGGACCCGGCGAGTATACATACGGAAGCTGCACGAAGGGAATTAGAAGCCATTCTGGAAGAACTTAAAAACTTTAGTGGAAATAAAAAGGAATTCGAAGAGCTAAACAGAAGGCTTAAACTCGCTCAGGTCCGGGCGGGTGTAAAGGAATAATACCATTTCCAGTTATTAACTCGTGTTACGCATATTTTACACTTTGTCATGCCCGAATGCTCCCCGCTAAAGCTTGCACTCGAATGCTTTAATCGAGTGACATGCGGGGACAAGTTTAATCGGGCATCCATGAAGTGCTTAGACATTGGATTCCCGCTAAATACATGCGGGAATGACAGCTTTATGCTTACCTTGAGTGTATCCGTGCGTAACATCAGTTATTAAGAGTTCAAAAATGCCCTCCTCAAGTAGGAGCGCCATCCCTTCGACTGACTCAGGACAGGCTTTGCGCGACTCCTTCGAAGCTGGAAGTGTCCTACACAGATAAACAATTGTGCTGTAGGAGCATCATCCCTGATACTACACTCACGGATAAAAGCCGCTGCTACAGAAGTGGAAGGACGAATTAATTAACCGGATTTGGTAATAATCTAAAATTGGTGTAAGGTTGGGATATAGGTTAAACATATCTATGAAAAAAGGTGCTTCAATCTAGGAGAATATGTATGTCAACCAAAGAATATTCTTACACTGTATTTTTCGAGCCTGCTCCAGAAGGCGGTTATATAGTAACAGTACCTGCACTTCCAGGGCTTGTAACTGAAGGTGATACACTAGATGAAGCTAGGGAGATGGCACGTGATGCTATTCGAGCCTATTTAGAAAGTTTAATCAAAGATGGTGAACCCATTCCAGAGGAAGACAACTCACTACAAGAGAGGATCAAGATTGCTGTTGATGCCTTGTAATATATATGTCTCCTCCTCTACCATCCCTGAAACCAAAAGAAGTTCTGAGAGCTCTTCAAAGGGCTGGATTTTATATTCATCATCAAACTGGGAGCCATATCATACTAAAACATCCCTCTCATCCATCAAAAAGAGTTGTGCTACCATATCATAATTAAGATTTAAAGAGAGGAACGCTTCAAAGCATCCTTAAGCAGGCAGGATTAAGTCTTGATGATTTTCTGAGTTGCCTTTAGAAGCTTTGTGTTTTTCATAGTCTTAGGTGTGTGTCAACCATTTTCAATGTAAATTCTGTCTAAAACTCACCCAAGCTCGTAGTAGTCATAATATTCTAATCCAAGGTGGGTAATAAGCTCTTCTCCTTTTAGATAGCGGAGGGTGTTTTTTAATTTCATAAGTTGAATAAAAAGATCATGTTCTGGGTAAAGCCCTTCACCGAACATCGGGCTCTTGAAATAGAATGAAAGCCACTCTTGAATCCCGTATAAACCTGCTCTCTGAGCGAGGTCAAGAAATAGAACAAGGTCAAGTACAATTGGCGCAGCAAGAATGCTATCACGACAAAGGAAATTAATCTTTATCTGCATCGGGTAACCAAGCCATCCGAAAATGTCAATGTTATCCCAAGCCTCTTTTGCATCGCCTCTTGGAGGATAGTAATTAATTCTCACCTTATGGTAATAATCCGAATAAAGCTCTGGATATAGGTCAGGTTGAAGAATATATTCAAGTACACTCAGCTTACTTTCCTCTTTTGTTTTAAATGAATATGGGTCGTCTAAGACCTCGCCATCTCTGTTTCCTAAGATATTAGTAGAAAACCATCCCTTAAGACCGAGCATCCTGGCTTTTAGCCCCGGAGCAATTATTGTCTTCATGAGGGTTTGTCCTGTTTTGAAATCCTTACCCGCTATAGGCACCCTTTTTCTCTTAGCCAGTTGGATGAGCGCCGGAATATCGACTGAAAGGTTGGGCGCTCCATTTGCGTATGATACCCCACATTGAATTGCAGCATAAGCATAAATCATACTTGGCGCAATTTCAGGGTGGTTGTCTCTAAGGCCCTCTTCAAAATTATGGATAGTGCTATGAACCTTTGTAGGCTTGATATAAATCTCCGTGCTGCCACACCATACCATAATAAGGCGGTCAAGTTTATTTTCCTTTTTAAAGCTTGTAATATCATCAATAAGCCGCTCGGCAAGTTGCATTTTTGTTTTTTCTTTTTTTAGGTGAATTCCTTTAAGGTTCCTCACATACCTTCTGTCAAAAACAGCAGGCATGGGCTTAATCTCTTCAAGTTCAAACCTTAATTCATCAAGAAGGTTTTTTTCTAGTACACCAGCCTTTAGCGCTGCTTCGTAGCTATTATCAGGGAAGATATCCCAACCGCCAAATACAAGATCCTGAGTGTGTGCAAGGGGAACGAAATCTAAGATATGGGGAGACCTTTTTTCTGTTCTTTTCCCGAGTCTAATTGTCCCCATCTGTGTAAGAGAACCGAAAGGTTTTCCTAGCCCTCTTTTAATTGCCTCAATACCAGCAATGAATGTAGTGCTCACAGCACCGCTCAGTCCAGGAAGTAAAACGCCAAGCCTTCCTTGAGGCGGTTTAATCTCTCCACTTTGTTTATAGTTGGATTTCTTTTTATTGGTTGGCAAGTGGTTCCCTAAAATCCTCCCTCTTTGGTCACTACCCCAGATCCCATGGTTCCCTAAAATTCTCCCTCTTTGATCACTACCCCAGATCCCGTGGTTCCCTACCTACCCCCCCTCTTGATCCCCGCCCCGACCGGATCGGGGGGATCGTGGATACCCCGGATCCCAAAGAATACTACCTCTTTGAGTACTGCTGACCCCGTCTAGCCTTTCTTCTTCCGTATTTCTTACTTTCAACCATTCTGGAGTCTCTCGTAAGAAGCCCCGCGCTTTTAAGCGACTTTCTAAATGCTTCACTAACATGAAGAAGAGCCCTTGCAAGCCCGTGCCGTATAGCACCTGACTGACCCCTGAGACCACCTCCGCTTACATCTACAATCACATCGAATTTCCCTGATGTTTGAGTAACCTGGAGCGGCTCAAGTGCGTGTATCCTCCATGCCTCACGTGGAAAGTAATACTCAACCGGTTTATCGTTTATTGAGATCTTCCCCTCACCTGCCCTGAGTAAAACACGGGCAACTGAGGTTTTTCTTCTTCCTGTTCCCTGATACATAACCTCGGCCATTAGAACTAACTATACCTCCAACCTTTCAGGGTTTTGGACTTTATGAGGGTGCTCATTCCCTGAATAGATTTTTAACCTAGTAATTAACTTTTTTTGCCATTTTGTCTTGGGAAGCATTCCCCAAACGGCCTTTTGTAAGATTTCCTCAGGCTTTTCTTTAAGCAATTTCTCGGCTGTTATAGACTTTAAACCACCAGGGTATAGCGTATGCCAATAATATGTTTTTTGGCTTAATTTTTTGCCTGTAAAATTAACCCTATCGGCATTGATTACGATAACGAAATCTCCTATATCTGCATGTGGAGTAAACTCGGGTTTTCCTTTACCTCTCAAAATAGTTGCGATTTTTGTTGCAAGCCTTCCAACTGTTTTTCCGTTTGCATCTATGAGAAACCATTTCTTTTGTATATCTTCACTTCTTGCCATAAATGTCTTCATATAATCCCTACCCACGTTTAAAATCAGTGAAGGATTGTACCAAATCCCCTTTGATTGTCAAGGATAAGAAACCTGCTAATCCCTTTAAAACTCCAATAGATCGGATGGATTTTACATCACTCGATCAGTCAATTATTACATCATTAGATACAACTGTATTAATGAAAAAGACCGTGCTAAAAGGAAATGGATTAAAGAACGGCGATACAAAAAATGGTTGGAATAGAAATGGATTGAACACGGGTGCAGGTATTAAGGGAGTAAAAGTGAAAAACGGTGAAGGAAATAAAGGACTAAATACAAATGGATCAAAGAATGCGGGGAAGAAAAAGGGTTGGAAAAAGAATGGACTAGGGAAAAAGAAGTTAAATGAAAAATTAAATACGTTATTAGTTGATACATGAATATTATCATCGACAAAACCGTTATTAGAATGCGAAGAATTAGTATTCTGTTTCATAGAAAGCCTTACTGGGTTTTTTGAGTCTGTAGACAAAGAATTTGTCAAAGCACCTGAGGTAGAAAGATTCCTATCTACGTTTAAATCTCTTGATACTGGAACCGAGTTATTTCCATTAATAACATTAACTGTCTTCTCTCCATTTGGAAGTGAACTGACACGGTTAGTAAAATGCAAGACTCCATCATCAACCCATTGTCTTATCTCGGTATTTCTGGAAGGAGTAGCTGAAAGATCAGTTTGAATTGAACTGATTTCTTTTTTCGGTGGGACTCTGTTAATTAATGAGTTTGGGCTAACATTGGCATTTCTTATATTAGAGATGCGACTATTATTTAAGTTTAATCCTCTTGACATTAATGGTGACTTGTTACCGCTGTTTGTGAAAGATTTAATACTTCCTCCCTTGGGTGTAGCATTAACATCGTCTCTGAAAGCTATGTTTCTGTTTTCTTTGGCTTTAATTACGTTTTTTAAAGAATTTGATCTAAAGTCACCAGCCTTTGTAAGTAAATTTGGATTAATATTCTTTGATTCATTTCTAACAGTTTTAAATAACCCATCCTGTGCATTATTAAGATTTTGTACCTTATGATTTGAAATGCCAGTATTTATAGATTGTCTTTTTATATATGGAGTATTATTAGAAAATGTGGCGTTAGGTTTATTAGAAAGATTGGGGCCAAAACCTCTCCTATTAAAATTTGATCTTGCAAAGCCCTTGCTATTTCCATTCTTCGATCCCATACCGGAGGTTTTTGAAATCGCGGCGCTATTACTGAACCCTCCTCTAAAACCCGAAATTTTACTAATACCTCCGGCACGAGTAAAACCACCACTTCTAAACCCACCCTTGCCAAATCCGCCAGAACTAAAGGTTTGAGCATGTAAAGTTGGAGGGAATAAAATTAAAAAGGTAATTATTAAGCTTGGAATTAACTTTTTCATCCACGTTTCCCTCCCTAAATTTTATTGACCTGTATTAAAACCATTCTGTATTAAAGCGCCACAACTGTCATTGCGAGGAACAAAGTGACGAAGCAATCTAAAATGAGAGATTGCTTCACTTCGTTCGCAATGACAATACAG
>Ga0209109_10000575_pt1 | contig 19859 bp, 13 predicted proteins | sample Rifsed10ft2_FD_184004 | JGI IMG/M metagenome (GOLD analysis project Ga0209109, IMG submission 184004) | Soil microbial communities from Rifle, Colorado, USA - sediment 10ft 2 (version 2) | ecosystem: Environmental > Terrestrial > Deep subsurface > Rock core/Sediment | place: Rifle, Colorado... | reverse complement strand
TCCCGCTTTTCTTGCAAGTCTCGCGCGAATAACGAGATACGCTTCACGGGTGGCGCGAGCCACGCGGGCGGACATAGGAGCCTGCCCGGCATTGCCTTCGTAACGAGGCGAAGGAGGTGCGGCTAGATGCGAGGCCGCAGGCCCGGAACAACCGGAGGTGTATTCGCTGGAATACATTGAGGATTGTTTCGGGCCGAGCACGACACAGATGGTCGCGGATCATTCGCCGCAGTAGAACGGTCAATGTCGGACAGGCTCCTAGGAGGAGCGCACAATGGCCTGGTTTAAAAAACAGAAAACGACCGAGACTGAACTCCCGAAGCGATCCAAGATTTCCGAAGGGATGTGGCTCAAGTGCAACCACTGTCGAGAAATCGTCTATCGCAAAGAAGTCGAGCGTAATAATAAGGTCTGCCCGAAGTGCGACTACCATTTCCCGATTTCTGTCATGGAGCGCATTGCGCTCTTGGTCGATCTTGGGACGTTTAAAGAGTGGGATGTGGAGCTTGGTCCCCAGGACCCGCTGAACTTTCAGGACACGAAATCGTACAAGGATCGTGTGAAGGCGCACCAGGGAAAGACTGGCCGCAAAGATGCCATGATGACCGGCGAAGGGATGATGAACGGCCGTCGTGTGGTGCTCTGCTTGTTCGACTTCAGCTTTATGGGTGGCAGCATGGGGTCGGTTGTCGGGGAAAAGATCTGCCGGGCGATTGATCGCGCACTGGAGGCCCGGTTGCCGGTCCTCTTGGTCACGACCTCCGGAGGAGCCCGGATGCAAGAGGGGATTCTCTCCCTGATGCAGATGGCCAAGACGTCTGCCGCTGTTGCCAAGCTTGGCGAGGCCAAACTCCCGTTTATTTGCCTGTTAGCCGATCCCACGTTCGGGGGCGTTACCGCTAGCGTCGCCATGTTGGGCGATGTGATTCTGGCCGAACCGAAAGCACTGATCGGCTTTGCCGGTCCCCGTGTGATCGAGCAGACCATTAAACAACAGCTGCCGGATCAGTTTCAGCGAGCGGAATTTCTGTTGGAGCACGGCATGATCGATATGATTGTAGAGCGCAAACAGCTGAAAGAAACCTTAAGCGCCCTCATCGCCCATTTTTAACAGGCTGTGGAAATACTATTTTTGACACACCAGGATACTCGATGGTCCACACGTCTTGGGCAAGTCCGGTCTGTCTGGTTATCTAGTCTGTCTGGTCCATCTGGTTAGTTTCATGCAACCAACCAAACAAACCAGACAGACCGAACAGACCAAATGAACAAGACAGGCAGGCGAGCTTCGGACTCGGCCGCCTCGGCACAACGTTCATGAAGAATCCTGGCTAACCGCCCGTCCTGCCCGGTTACACCATGACCTATTCCTCCGCAGTGGCCTATTTGTATCGCCTGCAACAGCATGGCATCAAACTGGGTCTAGAGACGATGACGGCGTTGATGGTGCGGCTCGGCATGCCGCAGACCCAGTACCGTGCATTGCACATCGCTGGCACGAATGGAAAGGGATCCACCGCGGCCATGGCCGCCGCCGTGTTGCAGGCGGCAGGGTATCGAGTCGGGCTCTATACCTCGCCCCATCTCGTGGAGTTCCGAGAGCGGATCCGTGTGAACGACGAGATGATTGCTGAGTCGCAGGTGGCACAATTGACCGAGCAAATTCAGACCCTCTGTCAATCGGATCTGTCGCCGACCTTCTTCGAATTTACAACCGCGATGGCGTTTCAGCACTTTGCCGACTCAGGGGTCGACGTGGCTGTGTTAGAGGTTGGATTGGGCGGCAGATTCGATGCGACCAACGTGGTCACGCCTATGGCCTGTGCGGTGACGACGATTTCCCTCGATCATCAGGAATATTTGGGGACCACACTCTCATCGATTGCCTTCGAGAAGGCCGGCATTATTAAGCCGGGGGTGCCGGTAGTGCTGGGCCGGCTCGAAGATGACGCGTGGCGGACGATCGAACAGGTGGCACGGGAGCGGCAGGCCCCAGTGTTTCGGATAAACGAGAACTTTCGCACAGAGGGAGAAGCGACCAGGCAATTTTCCTATCGTGGTCTTGGTATGCAATATGACGGGCTGACCTGTGCTCTGGAGGGTCGCCACCAACTTGATAACGCCGCCTGTGCGCTGGCGCTGTTGGGGACGGCGGCCCCGCAGGGGATTACTGTCACGGCCGAGGCGGTGAGCGCGGCACTGCGTATGGTCAACTGGGCTGGACGATTGGAAGTGGTCGATCGCTGTCCGACGATCCTGCTGGATGGCGCGCATAATCCTGCTGCCGCAACGGCCTTGGCCGACTACCTTATGCGCTCTGACCGATCTCATCCGTCCCGCCCCGTGGTCCTTGTCCTTGGAATGATGCGAGACAAGGATCACCGGGGCTTTGCCGAACCGCTCAGAGGTCTTGTCCAGGAGGTGGTATTGACGCAGGCGGATCTCCCACGCTCTGCCACCGCTCAGGAACTCCGAGCCTCGCTCCAAGGCCTGCTGTCTCACCCGCATGTCGTGCCGTCGTTCAGCGATGCAATGGCACTGGCCAGACAGCTGGCAACGCCGGACGGTCTGGTGTGTGTGACTGGTTCGCTCATGCTCGTAGGAGAGTGCAAGGCCTGGTTTCGTGGCTGTGGGTTTTCGCCGCTTCGGGGCTGACATGGCAGGGATCTCGACGCGGCTGTGGATGTGCCTGGTTGGTTGGTTGATGCTGGGGCTACTCTTTCCGTACGCAGGGGATGCGGCAGGGAATGAGGGAGGTTCCGCAGCAACGACGATTTCTCCCGGTGCGCTCCCGCTCGATATCACTGCAGAACGAATCGATTATCTACAGGAACAAGAAATCTACGAAGCCGATGGCTCGGTGGTAGTCAACCAGGGCACCCTGCGTTTGACGGCCGATCACATGACCATCCAGGCGTTGCCCGGCGTATTGATTGCCACGGGCCACGTTCGACTCACCGATCCCAAAGCCGATCTCGTGACCGAACGGTTGGAACTCAACGTGAATACTGAGGCTGGGGTGGTCACGCACGGACGGGTGCATCTCAAATCCACGAATACCTCGGTGGAGGGGCGCCTCCTGCAGCGGTTTTCAGAGGACCATTATCGGGTGAAAGAGGGCCGCTTTACGAACTGCGATGCCCAGGAAGGTGAGACGCCGGCCTGGCGGTTTCAGTTCAAGGATCTTGACCTGCATGCCGGCGACAATGTGGCGTTTACGGGTGGATGGCTCTGCGTAAACGATGTCCCGGTGATTCCTCTTCCCACCTTAACGTATCCGCTCTCCAAGCGACGCACGGGGTTCCTTATTCCCCTTGTCGGGTACGATAATCGGTTTGGCATGCATCTCAAAGAAAGCTTTTTTTGGGCCATCAATCCTAGTCAGGACCTGACGATCTCTCCCTCCTATTACAGCGGTCTCGGCTACGGGAGTGATTTGCAATATCGCTATGTGCTGGACCGGCAGTCGCGCGGGCAGTGGTTCGTCAGTGCCCTGCGGCAGACAGAGTTGCCGAGTGTGTCCGGCGTAAGCCAGGCGGGACAAGATGCGGAGCAGGTTCGGGTTCTGATCAACGGGACGCATACACAGCAATTTACGCCGGACTTGTTGCTTCGGGTTAAAGCCAACTTGGTGACCGACCCAAATTATCTGCAACAGTTGAGTAACTCGGGAGCCCAGCGGGCCCTTCCCAGCAGCGAATCGAATTTTTTGGCGACCCATCGTCTGCCTTACGGAAACACCTACCTGCTCGGTCAATATCTCCAGCCGTTGCAATCGGGAGGAGCGGATACGTTTCAGCGCCTGCCGGAAATCGGCTATAGTTTGCCGAATCTTTCATTGTTCAATTCGCCGGTCTTGCTGGGTACGGATATGAATTTCGTAAATTTTTATCGCGATCAGGGATTTACCCAGAATCGAATAGATGTGCTGCCTGGACTGTCGACTGACGTCCTGGATTTCGGCCATATCGTGGGCCTGACTCCCCAAGTGAAAGTGCGCGAGGTCTACTACTCGCGGGGGGTGCACAATCCTGAAAGCCAGCATCGCGAGACCTTTTGGGCGGGGCTTGATGCGACATCGAAGCTGAGCCGCCGCTTCAGAACGAGCGAGGGCAATACGTTACTGCATACCATTGAGCCCAGCGTCATGTATGAATATGTTCCGCCGACGAATCAGTCACAATTGACTCAGATCGATCAGGTGGACGATCTGCCGAAGAAAAACCTGCTGACCTATGCGATCCGCAGCCGGCTGTTGGAGCAAGCGGGCAGTAGCAGTTTCAATTGGCTGGATTTCACGATGGCCCAGAGTTATCACGCGGGTGCCGTGCAAACGAGGGCGCGGGACTTCACACCCGGCGTCTCCCCGCTGCTCGGGTCGCTGACGCAACCGCTGCAGCCGGCGACGGTGGCCATTGAGGGAAAGAAATTTTCCGATCTCTGGATGCGGGTGGCAATCGGCAACACGACTCCTCAGTTCACACCGGCTCAGTTAGCAGCTGCCGCGTTTGGCCAGGGCGCCGGGGCTGTCTTCGGTCAGCAGCCTGCCATTAACCAGTATCTCACCATCGATGCATTTTTCGATCCCTACCGATCGTCGGTGAGTCAATTCAACACCAACCTTCGGGTTCAGCAGTCCAACTACTGGTATCTCGAAGTGGGGCAGCGCTTTACCCACGATGGTAATCGTGTACGTCGCGGAGACGTGTGGAATCCGATTTCGTTCAATGAGGTCTATGCCCCAACCCCTGAGATCCAATTTGTCACAGCGGGAGGGGCGTTTCGCACACCGTGGGGGTGGACGGTCGGCGCAAAGGGCTACTACGATGTCAAGAATGGCAGGAGCCCTGAGTATGATGTCGTTGCCCTCTACCAGAATCCCTGTAAGTGTTGGTCGCTGGGACTCTATTATTTACAGTTTCCCGATCGGGCTCAGTACAACTTCATGTTGAGCCTGACCGGGATCGGATGGACGGAAAGCTTCGGTACGGCAGTGGTTCGAAGTATTCTCAGTCCGCTCCTGATCGGAGAGAAAGGTCTACCCTGGGCTGTGCCTGGAGGGCCGTATGGGAGGCCACAATCGACCATGCCCCAGCCTGAGATGGGCGGGATTGGACGATGAACAGATGGTCTGAATGAATGGCTCGTGGGATGCTCAGTGAAGCGTGAGGATCGGCTGGTCTCTCTTGTTTATCTGGTCTGTCTCGTTTAATTGGTTTATTTGGTTGAACGAAACTAACCAGATGAACCAAATCAACCAGATAAACAAGACAAACCAGAAAGACCAGATGAACTAGATCAACGCTCGCCCCGTCCCGCCAGTCTCGCTCGGCTATCCTGCTGGCCCTGATAATGGCATACGCCGGTCCTGCGGATTTGACTCCTCGAAGAGGGCTGGTATACGATGCGTGACTGGCTCAACTTTTGTCGTCTACTCAGCGAAGGAGGAATCCGACGTGGCAAGTGATGCACTGAAGGTCGAAGATGCAACGTGGGACGCAGAGGTCATGAAGGCCTCTGAACTCGTGATGGTAGATTTCTGGGCCGTCTGGTGTGGTCCGTGCCAAATGGTCGCTCCGATCATCGAGGAATTGGGTAAAGAGTATGCGGGGAAGGTGAAAGTACGGAAGCTTAATACCGATGAAAATCCAGAAGTGGCAGGTCGCTATCAGGTGATGAGTATTCCGACAATTCTGTTTTTCAAGAACGGGCAGGTCGTGGAAAAACTCGTTGGGGCGCGGCCGAAGCGGCAGTTCAAGGACATGATCGATTCGTTGCTGGCGCAACCAGCCGGCTCAGCCTAAGGATTGTAGTCACCCGCCGCAATGCTCACCGAGTTGCGCATTGTCAATTTCGCGCTCATTGAGCAGCTCAGTCTTCAATTCCAGTCCGGCTTTACGGTCCTGACCGGGGAAACCGGGGCCGGTAAATCTCTCCTCATTGATGCCATCGCCTTGTTGGTCGGCGGGCGAGCCTCGACCGACCAGATCCGTTCCGGAGAAGACGAGGCTCAGCTGGAAGCAGCCTTCCACCTCCCAGACACCCATCCACTTCTTCAACGCCTGCGGCTGCACGAAACCATCGGTCAGAACGAATCCGAGCTGATTCTTCGGCGCGTGCTCTCCCGATCTGGTCGCCACCGGGTGTACGTCAACGGCAGCCTGTGCCCCCTGCGTGTACTCGAAGAACTTGGGGGCACCCTCGTTGATATCCATGGCCAGCATGAGCAGCAATCGCTGCTGGCTATTTCCAAACAGTTAGATGCCCTCGATGCGTTTGGACGACTCTATGAGCTACGCGGGAGGTATGAGCAGGCCTACCAGGGATGGAAGGAACTCCGCACGCAGTTGGAAGCCTTGCAGAGTGACGTCGGCGATCGTGCAAGACGAGAAGATATGTTGCGATTCCAGGCCCAGGAGATCCAACAAGCCGGGATATTCCCTGATGAAGAAGAGCAGCTCCGTAGCGAACGGCAGCGACTGGTCCATGCGCATCGGCTCAGGGAATTGGCCCACGAGGCTCATGCCGAGTTGCAGGCGGATGAGCAGGCTATCCTCATCAGGCTAGGGCGGATCGGGCGAACGCTTGCAGAGTTGGCCCAGACCGATCCGGCGATGAGTGATTGTGAACAGGCTGCTACGGAGTCGGTCATCCAACTCAAAGAACTTGCCGGGCGGCTGCGCGACTATACTCAACAGTTAGAGGCCGATCCTGACCGACAGGCTGTCGTAGAGGACCGACTCGATCTGATCCATCGGTTGAAAAAAAAGTATGGAGGGTCGGTTGAGGCAGTATTACTGACTGGCAGACGGATACAGGAGGAGCTTCAGTTATTGGACAATCGTGAAGCGGGAACTGCCGAGTTGACGGCGCGTCTGGACGAAGAGGCCCGCCGTCTCCGCACGCTGGCACAGCAGCTGTCTAAGAAACGAATTGACGCGGCCAAGCGAATGACGACGCTCGTGGGAGGGGAGCTAACAGCGTTGAAAATGGAGCAGGCGATCTTTCAGGTGACGGTCTCGAGCGATGAGTCGGCCGAGGGGCTCGGATCGGCTGGGTGCGATCGAGTGGAATTCCTTCTCTCAAGCAATCCTGGTGAACTGCCGAGACCTTTGGGCCGGGTGGCGTCAGGCGGGGAACTCTCGCGTATCATGCTGGCACTCAAGACGGTGTTGGCCGAGATGGACCAGGTTCCGGTCCTGGTATTTGACGAAATCGATACGGGAGTCGGTGGGGCAGTTGCTGCAGCCATGGGAACGAGACTGCGCAGGCTCGGGGCATTCCATCAAGTGTTTTGTATCACCCATCTTCCTCAGGTTGCGTCCCAAGCAGAGCATCATCTGCTTGTGGAAAAAGGGCTGGAGGGTCAACGGACATTCACGTCTGTCAGAGCGCTCAAGGGGATGGGGCGAGAAGAGGAAATCGCCCGAATGTTGAGCGGTCTGACCATTACGAAAAAAGTGCGTGAAACGGCAGCGGAACTCATCGCGGGGGCGAAGGAGAAGCGATCTGAATGAGCAAGCTGATGTAGGCTGAGGTCGAGATCAAGCTTGAGCGCGAAGATCAGACTCTACTTTTTCTTAGCCTTGACCTGAGCCTTAACCTGCCAGAAAGCCGGTGGGCTAGGAGTCGGATCGGTCGGGCTGGGTAGTAGCCATGGCCATGGCAGGAAGGGACGCCTTGCATTCCTGGACCACGCGCGCAAAGAGTTCTGTCAACTTCGGTTCGAAGTGGGTGCCGGCATACGAAAGCATCTGTTGGCAGGCGTCATCAATCGAGAGGGGAGTCCGGCCAGGAAGTTCAGCAGTCAGGTGGTCGAACGTTTGGGCCAAACAGACGATGCGAGCTAGTTGAGGAATTCCTTCTTTCTGAAGTCCAAATGGATAGCCTGAGCCATCCCACCGTTCATGATGATAGGCAATAATCTGTCCCACCTCAGCCGGAAGTCCGAGCGGCAACACGAGTTTCGCACCCTGCTCCGGGTGGTGTCGATTGCCGACAGACTCCCCGGTCATAGCGATTTCATCGTCCGCAAATTGATAGGTCTCAGGCCCTATCTTGCCGATGTCGTGGAGGAACGCCCCCAAGGCCAGCGATTTCTGCTCAGCGAGTGTCAGGTTGATGCGGTTGGCCAAGAGTGTGGCGTAGAAACTGACTCGGCTGCAGTGGTTGAGCAACTGGCGATCCTTGGCTTCAAGCAGGTCGGAGAGTAGAGGGAGAAGGTCCGGTATTTCTCCAGAGTGGGCGGCATTATCTGATGCAGATTTCCCGATCGCCTGGTATCCCGCGAGCAATTCCTTCCAGGCTTGCGCACAGGCTGTTTCTGATCCCCAGAGGCCGGTTGATGTGTGGAGAAACTTTCTGAGAAAATCGAGCCGTTGTTTCTTTTCGAGTGTCTGGTTGACGAGGGAAAGCAATTCCGTGACGTTGAAAGGTTTAAGCAGGTAGCCAGCGGCGCCATAGCGTATCCCTTCCATGGCGGACTTTAAGCTTCCGTACCCGGTGATGATGATGACCTCAACGTCGGCGTGGTGCTGTTTGATGTCCTGAAGGAGATCTATGCCCTGGCGATCTGGAAGCTTCTGGTCGAGTGTGATGAGATCGATTGGCTGGGAGTTCAGCACGTCAATCGCTGCGCTGGCTGATTCTGCTGTCTGGATATTGAAAAAGGGGCGGAGAATCACTCGCAGGGCGTCACGAGGTCCTGCCTCGTCGTCAACCACGAGCAAGGTCGGCTTATTCTTCGCCGGGTCAGGAGTCACAGGTAAATTCATTGGGTGTCCCTACCGTTAAATACGTACTTTATAAAGCAATTATTGTTCCATTTCAGTGAGTTAGCATTCCTGCCTCAACGGAATGTGGTCTGTGAATGATTGAGCCCCATATGTAGTTATATTGAACGAATCACTACGTATATTAGCAAGAAAATACCCTGCCCAACTGTGCAAAAAAGACGCAGTGGGGGAATTGTTGTGCTATTCCTGCACTACGGCCTGTGGTTCGGTGCTGACTTGCTGATCGGGTCGGCCGATTCCCAGTGTATCCATGCGGTACTTGAGCATCCGGCGGCTGATTCCCAGCAGGTTAGCGGCATGGGTTTGGATGTAGTTAGTTCGTTTTAAAGCATCCAAGATAATTTCTCGCTCGAACTCCATGACGGCTTTTTCGAGCGACAGTCGCCCGGCGAGGGTGTCGTCGCGGAGTGAAGAGGATCGGGTGTCGTTCTTGAGAATAGTCGGGAGATGTTCGGGGGTGATGGTATCCGATCCCTTGGACCAAATGAACGCCTGTTCGATGATGTTCTCCATCTCTCGTACATTGCCCGGCCAGGGATAGCGTGACAGAAGATCGACGGCATCTTTGGAAAACTCTTGGGGCGGCCGATCGTCTTCTTCGATTCGTTTGGCCAGGAAATGTTTGGCGAGGAGGGGAACGTCTTCACCACGCTCCCGGAGCGGGGGCAAATACAGTGCAATGACGTTGATACGGTAGTAGAGGTCTTCGCGGAATTGTCCTTTCCGAACGAGTTCCTCGAGATTCTTGTTCGTCGCCGCCACGATGCGCACATCCACCTTGATGGATTGCACCCCACCGACTCTGGCGAATTCTCGTTCCTGCAAAACGCGCAGTAGCTTGGCTTGCGTCATGGCGCTGAGGTCGCCGATCTCGTCGAGGAAAAGCGTGCCGGTATTGGCGAGTTCAAATTGCCCAACTCGACGAGCCGTGGCATCCGTGAACGAGCCTTTCTCATGGCCGAACAGCTCACTCTCGATGAGCGTTTCAGGAATGGCTGCGCAGTTCAGCGCGATGAATGGGCGTTCACGCCTGCCGCTATTATAGTGGAGTGCCTTGGCGACCAGTTCTTTTCCCGTGCCGCTCTCGCCGGCGATCAGGACGGTCGTGCGGCTGTCGGCGACTTGTTCGATCTTGGTGTAGATGTCCTGCATCGACGGGCTCTTGCCGATCAGGTTGTGAAAGGCGTAGCGCCGAACGACTTGTGCTCGGAGTTGTTTTACTTCCTGTTGGAGTTCCTTTTCATTGAGTGCACGTTCGACGACGATGCGGAGCTCTTCCACATCGAAGGGTTTCGAGAGGTAGTCGGCCGCGCCCAACTTCATCGCATCGACGGCGGTTTTGACCGATTTCGTTCCTGTCAACATGATGACCGGTGCCGTACGGTCCTCGGCGCGTAGGGTTTGGAGTATCGACAGCCCGTCGGTGCCAGGCAGGATGACATCCAGAAGGACTAGATGGGGGGCTTCCTTGCGAAACAGCTCGAGGCCCTCCTGGGCGTCGGCGGCTTGGATCGTTTCGTAGGTCGGCTCCAGCACCGCTTTCAATGAGGCCCTAACCCGGGCCTCATCATCGATCAACAGCACTCGTTTTTTCATACTGGTGTCCATAGGGTGTTAGCGGCTATGCGGGTAACGCGGGCAGGCTCACGAAAAACGTGGTGCCGACACCGATCGAGCTCTTTACCCGAATCTCGCCGTGATGTTCTTGAATAATTTGATGGACAATCGTCAAACCAAGTCCTGTTCCTTCGTGTTCTCCGCTCTCGTGTTTCGTCGTGAAAAACGGGTCGAAAATGCGTTCGAGATTCGTATCCTGGATTCCCTCACCGGTATCCTCGATCTCGATGTAGGCCCAGACTTTTCCTCCCGGCTTCACCAGCTTGCGGGTCTGCACGCGTAAACGCCCACCCGCCCCTGCCATCGAGTCCATGGCATTGAGGAGAAGATTGAGCAGGACCTGCTTGATCTGCTGTCGATCCAGCATGACACGAGGCAGGTCGGACGCCAACTCTTTTTGAATCTTGATCCCATGACTGTCCGCCTTGACATCGATGAAATACAAGCACGAGGCGACAATGTCGTTGAAGTCCTCGTCCGTCAGCTTGGGTTCCATATAGCGGGCGTAGTCGAGTATTTCCTGGATCAGCCGTTCGATCCGATACACATCGTCCAGCACCACTTTGCTGAATTCCTGAATAAATTGGGGATCGTCTTTGCGTTCAGGAGCCAATTGGATAAAGGTTTTAATCGACGTGAGGGGGTTTCTGATTTCGTGGGCGAAGCCGCCGGCGATCGTCTCAAGGGATTTCAGCCGATCTGTGCGCTTCATGAGTGTGTGCGAGTGATGGAGGTCTTCGTACAGCACAATGGTGTCTAGCGCATTCGTGGCCGTTTGTGCCAGCGCGGCGAGCAGGGATCTGGTCAGCGCATTTTCTTCAGCCAAAGGTTGTGTCGCGCCGAGGAGTGAAAAGCCGATGAGACGGCCTTTATTGAGGTGTGGCACGATGCGTGTGGCCTGCATAGATTCCATGGCCAGACGTGCGCCGGCTCCGGAGTCAGTCTCTTGGAGTTCTACAGCCGAGTCGGCCTGCGTCATGATCCGGTTGGTTGTGAGTAGGTGGTGGGGCAGAGGATGGCTCACGGACAGCATCGGAGGAATAAGCGTGGGGGCGACCAGGCCAACCATGCTGGTTCGGCGGTAGCATTCGTGTTCGCGATCCAGCAGGAACAGCGTCCCATGGGCCGTGGCGCCTGCGTGACACAGCTCTTGGATAATGCGATTCCCCAGTGTCGTCAGGTCGGTCACCGTTCCCAGGTCGGCTGCAAACTGTGTGATGATGTCCAATAGCTCGCTGGAGGAAGGCCCCAAGATGTCGGTATTCGGTGAGTGTGATTTCATAACGAACAGGGAACGCTGGGGCGCCGTGTGAGCCGCCAGCGGAAATGCAGATTGAGCATGAAACGTTTATGTGTTCAAAGATGTACGAGTGGGAGTATACACGGCTCAGGTACGTTCAGCTAGCGGATTTACCTTTTTCGATGACGGCGAAAAGGGCATGCCCATCGAGCGCAGGAAGGATGCGGGGTGTCAGGATGCCGGCTTGCTGGAGGAACGAGGCCAGTGAGGATCGATCGAAGGTGTGCAGCAATCCATGCCGAATGGCCTCTCGAAGTCGCCCCAGGTAGTGCAGGACGATGTGGGCTTGAGGACTAAACTCATCCTGATTCGCTCTCTGCAGATGCCGGCGATAGATTACCGAGAGATCGGTGTCTGGGTGGAAGACCGTGAGGACTAAGCGCCCTTGCGGATGGAGTATACGGTACAGCTCCCGAATCGTGATCAGTGGAGAGGGGACGAACGGGAGTGACAGATTGCAGACGATGCGATGGAGGGAGTGGTCTTTGAAGGGAAGACCCTGCGTCCAATCTGCCTGTATCCATTCGGTTGTCAGGGGGGGATGGATGGTGAGGGTGCCTCCGAAGTCGGTGTCGAGTTCCCGATGCAAGGCACGAAGACTCTGTCGGGCCTGCGTCAGCGAGTCTTGAGAATGTTCCAGGCCGATCACCTGAACGGGGCGCTTCGGACTCCATCCACGCTGTCGAGAACGGTAGGCCTGGTTGACCATCGTGGCTCGAACTAAATCGCCGTGGCCGACTCCCACATCCACAAGCATGGAGCCCGGTTCGAGCGGACTGAGCAGCCGGTAGAGATCGTCCAAGAGCTTCCAGTGCTCATGGAGGTTTCCGAGTTGGGGAAGCTGTAGGTGCGCAACCCTCAAGGCCTCACGCGCGATCTGCGAGAGATTGCGGTGAAGACGGGTGCGCTCCATCTCGATGCGCTGTTGATGGGCCAGCATGCGACGGGTGTGTGCTTGGAATTCAGCCGGAATGGTCGGCAGCGAGACGGTTGCGGCGATCTGCTCCAGGACCTGTCGGAAGGCCTGGGAGTGTTGTTCATTGAGCGGGAGATGCTGGCCAGTCAGCGGTGCGGGGACTGTTGCCAGACGGGTATGGGCTCCCAACGCGGTGAGAAACGCCTGCGGGAGGTCGGCTGGAGGCAATGGTCCGAGCGGTCTGCTGGGAATCGTGAGAATGGCTGACGGAGAGCGAAGGAGGCGCAGATCCGCAAGCGTGGAAGCCAGATCCGTAAAGTGGCCTGCGACGATATCGCCAACAAAGCGATCGACATTGACGTTAAGCCCGAGCAGATTCGCGATGCCGCGTCGGAGTCCGTATTGGTGGTCGGCCACAAGATCATGACCATGGACGGTCATGAGCATGGCCTGAATATCGACGACCGGATTGACTAGGAGAAGCAGGTCGAGGGGACGGGATTGTACCGCCATCTTGAGGGCGACGCGTGCGGCCACGTCGCTCGCCATGACAATCAGGGGAGCGGTCGGCCACGTATGCTGTACAAACTCCACAACTTTGAGAAGGTCGGCTTGCATGCTCCGCAAGGTCGTCTGTTGCAGTTCGCCGTCGCTCAGCCCCACGTGGTTGGTGTGGTCGTAACGCAAGACGCGGAGCCGGTGATGTGCCAAGTAGTACGACAAAGTCATAGCGTCCAACGCGGTCTGGCCATAGCCGGGAGCGATGATGACGACCGGTGTGTTGGGTGCGAGCGACTGGCGAAGATGGTCGTCGGTGATCATAATTGCCTCGCCGCGTGGATTCCGGCACTCTCGCGGAATACTGACGACCGACGCTAGCTGCGAGGAGGGTTCCGATTCGCCCGGGGACGTCAGATGTTGTCGGACGACACGGTGCACTTCGCGCTCAGCATAGAGTGTGAGGCCCTGAAAGCGGAGACCGATTCGAAAGGAAAGGTCGGAGCCTTGATGGCGAAATTCGCTGGGCGCTGCAGGGTCCGGAGCCAACCAGATGATCCGGGCCGGCAGTGCAGCGTCAGGCGCCCCAGGCTCATGGGTCCCGGGGTGTTTCTGGGTCTGTGTGACGGCGAAGTGCAGCGTGGCAATACCACGCAGGAGTTCAGGGCGAGCGTTGAGGTGGAGACAGGCTCCGTCTCGGCTGAGGTTGGTGGTGAGCGCTTCGAGGCGATAACTTTTACCGGAAGGATCTATCACCTCGAGCTGGACCGGGAGCCGCAAGGCCACCCGGACAGCCTCGCGCGGATCGTAATCTTCCCGCTCTCCTGGAACGAGGGAGTTGGTGGTAGTCAATTCGATCTGCGGCCCTTCCGCAAGCAGTACTTCAAGGGAGAAAGGCAACGTCTGTTCCTGTGCCGCCTGGACCAGCGAGGCCAGGACGGCGCCCTCTTCTCGTTTGGGAGGCTCAAACGTCACAATCAACTGAGAGGCTGGTGTCTTGGTTTGGAGCGAGACAGAGCGCTCCTGTGCTCTACCATGCAACTCGAGAATGCCCACTGCCGTCTTGACTACGACATAGGCGTCTTGTTGCGGGACGGTGGGAAAGTCGCCGGGGAGCGTGACGCAGGTCCCCCCGAGGCTGAGGTTGGAAATGGTGCCCTCCCACATCGCTGACCCGACGGTGATCGTGGCAGGCAGGGTGGTGAGAATTCGAGGTGAGTGGCGCCGTTCCTGTTTCGGCCTATCAGAATCGACTATCGGAACAGGTGCCGTCGTGGCGCTCTTCGTGTCAGGAGCGGGTGCCGGCGGGGGGGCAGAGACGGCAGGCAGTGGGAGCATTTCGAGAGAGGGGTGAGAGGCGACCGGCAGACGGAGGATTATACGAAGGGGTCCCTGCATCGGGGCCGACAAATCCAAAGTGCCACTCAGTTGGCGGACGAGCTCATACGACGCGAGGAGATCAAGGGACGGGGGTGAGGAAGCCGGAGATTGTGACGACCAGGCCATATCGGATTCGAGCAGTTCGACTTCGACTTCGGTAGGGGGGGCGAGGGGAAAGAGAGCGGGGGCCTCTGCTGAGATGGAGGAAGATCCACCTGCGCGCGTGCTCACGATGAGTCGATGCGCTCGTCCGACCGTCCGCACATAGGTCTGCGCGTAGTTCAGGAGAGAGTGAATGAGCTTCGTGGCTTGCTCGCGATCGCCGACGAGAGGAGGGAGGTGCGAGGAGAACTGCCGTATGATGCCTGCACCATCCACGATTGCTGTGGTTGTGGACGTGAGTACGGCGTCAAGGATCTCGTTGATCGTGTGTCCTAAGACAGCTTCCTCTCTCTCGTGGAGGGCCTGCACCAGCTGTGCTCCGAGTTTCGTCGCTTCTGCGGCGTGGCTGGCGAGGGTTTCAGCTTGGTCGTCCAGACGCGCGTCGCGAATGGTGGTGAGGAGTTGCTGGGACTGTGTTGGCAGTGAAGCCAGTGAATCGTGCAACTGTTGGGACAACAGCGTGACTCGTTGGGCCAGCGCGAGCCCTTCGTCCGTACGCCGGAGTTGTTGGCGAAGTTGATGGATCGTGCGGTCTTGTTGTTTGGGTTGGGAAATGTCTCGGATCAGTCCTACCGTGCCGAGAAATCGGCGAAGGGGGTCGTAGAGTCCTCTGGCGTTGACCTCCGCCGTGAGGGTCAGCGGCTTGTTGTCCTGCGTGAGTTTCCCCCTCAAGGTCAATTCAACACGGCTGGTGCCCCGCGCTCCAGAGCGGCGTTCATTGAGGCGATACCGAGCCACCGACTCCTGGCCGGGAGGAACGAGAGTCGTATAGGGCAATCCGATGAGTTCGTCTGGGGAGTAGCCTAATAGCGTGACAATGCCCGGACTGACTGCCACAAAACAGCCGCTGGCATCCAGTTCGTAGACAATGTCGCTGAGTGATTCGATGAGCCGACGATGGCGTTCGTGCGCGTGGTCCAGGGCCACTCTCAAGTGACATTTTTCGATGGCCTCCTTGGCACAGAACAGGAGCTCCGTGAGAAAGGCCGGAGATTTCTTCGAGAGGAAAAAATCAACGTCGGCTTGGAGTGCTTGAAGCGCCGAGGCTGAATCGGTGCGGTCACTCTGCAGAATAATCCCCACATACGGTGTGCGGTGTTTGAATTCGCCTGGTAGGGAGATATGGTCCCCGGCGAGGCACTGTTCGTCGATGAGGATGAGGGTCCATTCGTACGACGACGCCCATGCACGGGCTTCTTCGGCGGAATAGGCGACGTCCACGCGGCAGCCGGGAAAGAATCCGCGCAGACTGACGGTGACGAGTTTAATCGATTCAGCGTGTTCGCTGATAATCAGGATGGTGACCGGCTCACTCTGCGGCATCAAGATATCCCTGTGCTTCCCGGGAATTCGAGCAAGCCCAGTCCCAGAGCGATATCACAAGGTTCGCCCTCACGTGATCTGAGACACACCAGCCCCGATTCTTCTGCTGCAAGCGACTTGGGGCACGTGCCTGAGGATGAAGATGTGAATAGCACAGGCAGAGGTGGGAATCCCAGTCTACATGCGATGGAATAGGCTCCTTCTTTGGTAGGGGGAGCCCTGAAGGACTTCGATGAGGAACAAAATTGAACGGAATTAGAGGGAAACGGGCGCGGGTTAGATGAGGGAACGTCGCCCGCTGCTGGATCTGCAGCGGGCGACGTATGCGTGGGTTGTCACTACTTGCTGGCGAGTGGCGTAGAAGGTGTCGTCGGACAGGCGCCAGGAGTCATGTACAGCAAATAGTTTCCCATCCCATGTTGGGCTTCTTTTTTCTGCAAGGGATGGTGATGGACCATGACCATCTCATAGTCATCAGCCTTCGTCACAGGAAACCCCTGACTATCTTTATAGACTTGATGTGGTTGAAATTCGAGAAAGGTCCCGTCCTGGGCGACGTCGGGGACCGTCCGCAACAGGGTCTGGTTCTTGGTCTTGTTATCCAGCCCGATCATTAAGAGTTCGTCATGCCCATGTGGATAGGCGAACTTCACACAGCCATCCATCGAGAACTTGAGTGGCGCGCTGTGGACCTTCACTCCGGTTGTGATTTCAATCCCCTCATCCGTCTGGTCTGGGCCGCGCTGGGAGAACTTGCTGAAACACACAATATTCACGCCCACCTGATACACGTCCATTTCTTTGATGGGGGCGCCCTCGGGCGCCATGTACATGGTGAAGGTGGCCATCACATCTTTGGTGATCGGCGCCTTATGATAAAACGCGACAATCGACATGAGGTGATCGTCCTTGGCGAGCTTGACCCCATGGCCCTCCGGAAAACGCGTCTCGGTCATCTCCAGTCCTGCTCCTGCAAAGAACAACGGTTCGCCCTCGCATGAGACGCTCGGTTTGTCGTTGTTGAGCATCAGAATGTGATGGAGATAGTTCTTGGGGAGGGGCTTCCCTTCTTTGGTGAAGACCGCGGTTTTATACCCCACCATATACATATCTTTGGGAAGCTGAAAGTTATGCTTGGGCATTGACGCCGCCAGTTCTCCTTCGTGAGCGGCCGGGAGGTCGATAGGGCCGAACGTGAGGGTCACGACATTGTCCTGAATCGTGACGGTCGTAGCCGTTTGATTCTTGAGCGTCGGGACGGCATGGTGGTCGTGACCGCCGTCTGCGAGGACAGGGGTCACCAGACAGATACCGGCGAGCAGAGTGAGAAGTGCTTGACGCATAAAACCTCCCAAGAATGAGAAGCGGTCACATGAATAGGTGGTGTGATGCTTGTAGACAGCTGTGGGGTACGCAGGTGTCATTGTGCGGTTGGTGGCGGGATTACCCGTTTCCAGACATAAGTCCCGCCGTGTTCGCGAGGGGGAATATTCTTCTGGGTGCCGACCCTCGAATACCACCACACGCCCTTGGCCTGGGTCCCGTCCTCGGAGAGGAGGAGTTCAAATTCTCCCTCGCGATCGTTGCCCGGCTGCTGCCAGGTGCCTTGCCAGAGACGGTCGGCATACTTCGTAGTGACGAATCGTCCACCGTGCTGGGTATAGGGGCCGTTGCCGGTTTTGTCGAGTGTGGCCCTGTAGCGCTTGTCGTCCTCCACTTCGAGAATATCCCATTCCCCACTCAAGTCAGGGACGGAGGGTTGGCCGGTCGATGAAGCCACAGTGCGTGGCGCAGCATCGTTCAGTCGATCATCGACTGGCATCGCGCCGCTGGCATTGCGGAGAGATTCATGCCAGGAAAGGAGGATCCAATGGCCGTTTCGACGCTCAAGCACACCGGTTTCCCGTAACGGTAGGACGGCTCGTTCCTGGTCCGGCCCCTGACCGAGAACACGCACATAGTCCAGTTCCATCGTGTACCATCCAATATCTCCCTTCGACCACACCTTGAGTTCGGAAATGGGAAGGTTGAGCGTAGCGACCTTTGCAAACTCCTCCTTGATATCTCGTTCTAGTTCAGGCCATCCCACGTATTTTCGGCCTCCGATGGAATAGCTGGTGATATCGGCGTCGTGGGCCATAAGCCTGGACATGGCAGACAAATCCTTCTCGGCATTGGCTCGCACGAGGGCGCGAACTGTAGTTTCAAGATCGCTGTTATCCGCGGTGCCGCTCATGGCTGTGGGAGCCCAGCAGACTCCCCCGATGAGTATGTACACGATGAGACGAAACAGTACGGATACACGCATAATGATTCTCCTGCCTGGTTCACAAGGGAAACGGGAGGAAAGACTGTCTGGCTAGATGCTGAGGCTACAGGGCCGATAGAGTCTTGTCAATGGTTAAACTGCTGTATGTAGATAGCACATCATCTGTCCGCTTTTTGTAGCACGTGATCTGTCCGGTTTAGGGTGCGCCCTCAAGGAGGGCCACTATGACACGGGCGAGAATCCTACAGGAGGTGAGACAGATGCGGTTTGAAGAACTGTATGCACGGCGGCAGCAGCGGCAGTTAACGATGGCCGAGGCCGCCGAGATGCTGGGGGTGACGGAGCGGACGTTTCGGCGGTGGAGTGGTCGGTATGACGCGGAGGGGGCCGAGGGGTTGCAGGATCGGCGTCTCGGCCGCCCATCGGGGCGGGCCGTGCCGGTCGATGAGGCGCTGCGTATGGTGACGCTGTATGAGACCCGGTACACCGGGTGGACCGTCAAACATTTCCACGAGCGCTGGCACACCGAGCATGGCGGGACGCGGTCTTATAGCTGGACCAAGAAGACGTTACAGGCCGCGGGGCATGTCACGCGGGCCACTCGACGCGGCGCGCATCGCAAGAAGCGACCGCGCAAACCCTTGCCGGGGATGATGCTCCACCAAGATGGCTCCACCCATGAATGGGTCCCCGGTTGTCAGTGGGATCTGATCGTGACGTTAGATGATGCGACCAGCGAGCTCTATTCCGCCTTCTTCGTCGAGGAAGAAGGGACCTTGAGTAGCCTTCGCGGTCTGCAGGAGGTCATGGAGACGAAGGGGCTCTTCAGTTCCCTCTATACCGACCGAGGCTCCCACTACTGGCACACCGACGAGGCGGGGGGCCACGTGGACAAGAGCCGGCCGACGCAGGTGCATCGCGCCTTGCAGCAGTTGGGGGTGACGCTCATTCCCGCCTATTCGCCGGAGGCGCGGGGCCGGTCAGAGCGAGCCTTCCGGACCCTGCAGGATCGATTGCCCAAAGAGCTGGCGCTGGCCGGCATCACGGAGATGGCAGCGGCCAATCGGTACCTGACCGAGCAGTTCCTCCCCCAGTATAACGACCGATTTATGGTACGGGCGACGGAACCGGGCACCGCCTTCATCCCATGGGTCGGTACGCCCCTCGCCGAGATTCTGTGTGTGCAAGAGGAGCGGGTCGTGGCCAAGGACAATACGGTGCGGTATCAAGGCACGATCCTGCAGATCCCGCAGGACCCCCACCGGTTCCATTATGTGAAGGCCACGGTGCGGGTCCACGCCTATCCGGATGGGACCTTGGCCGTGTTCCATGGTCCCCGGTGTCTGGCGCGGTATAGTGCCGAGGGCCATCTCCTTGGCCAACCCCGGCCGCAGCTCTCGTCAGGAGGCCGATGCCTGACTCGGCCTGCGACCCGATCGTCGATCGTAGACCAACGATGAGCGCTCGCTGATTCAGGAACAGATGAAATTTCGCGGCTGAGAAAACCGGACAGATCATGTGCTACATAAACCGGACAAGTTAACTTGCTATCTACATGGTTAAACTGCTGTAACGGCAGGCGGCATGTGTGCCACGACG
>Ga0209109_10000574_pt1 | contig 19875 bp, 19 predicted proteins | sample Rifsed10ft2_FD_184004 | JGI IMG/M metagenome (GOLD analysis project Ga0209109, IMG submission 184004) | Soil microbial communities from Rifle, Colorado, USA - sediment 10ft 2 (version 2) | ecosystem: Environmental > Terrestrial > Deep subsurface > Rock core/Sediment | place: Rifle, Colorado... | reverse complement strand
CGCGCTCCGCCAACCAGTGAGCGGTTGTGGCTCCGGTCTGGCCGGCCCCAACGATCGTTACTTTCGGCATGCTCCCTCCCGTTGAATTTGGATTGCTGCGGAAGAATTCTAGCGCCCCGCCTTGACCTCGATCCCGCTTCCTGCGTGTACCCGCCCGATCACCCAGGCCGGTTGACGGATCTGCTCAGCGCGCTTGAGCAGCTCATCCAACTTTTGCTCAGGCACGGCCAGCAGCAGTCCTCCGGAGGTCTGAGCGTCGAAAAGCAGCATCCGCTCCGCGGCGGCGATCTGGTCGTCAAACCGCACTCGATCTCCGAAATAGCGGGCGTTGTCGCGACTGCCGCTGGGAAAGGTCCCCAGCTCGGCATACCGCCGTGCGCCAGAGAAGAACGGCACCTCCGTCAGCTCGATCGTAAGCCCGATCCTGGAGGCCTCGGCCATTTCCAGTCCGTGGCCGAGCAGGCCGAATCCGGTGACGTCGGTGACTGCCCGGACTCCAAACTCTTTCGCCAGGCGGGCGGCGGGATGATTCAATCGCACCATCCAGTCAATCGCTTCCGCCGCGTGCTCAGCCGATCCCCGATCCCGGATGAGCGCCGTGGTGGTCACCCCGGTGCCCAGCGGTTTGGTGAGCACCAGCACGTCGCCGGGTCGGGCCTGGCCTTTGGTGAAGAGCGAATCGGACTCCGCCATCCCGAGCGCCACCAGCCCATACTTCGGTTCTTTGTCCTGCACCGAGTGTCCGCCCCCGATGACCGCCCCAGCCTCCTTCACCTTCTCGGCGCCTCCTCGCAGGATTTGTCGAACAATCGCCGGGTCCAGGTCGACCGGCATCGCCGCGATATTGAGCGCCAGGAAGGGTGTGGCTCCCATAGCATAGAGGTCGGAGAGAGCGTTGGCCGCCGCGATGGCCCCGAAGGCATAGGGGTCGTCCACAATCGGGGTAAAGAAATCTGTCGTCACGACCAGCAGGCGCGCCGCATCAAGCCGCCATACGGCGGCGTCATCCGGAGCCGCCAGCCCGACCAGCAGATCGGGAGCTGGATCGGCGCCGAACACTTCCTGAATAGGGCGCAGAACCTGCGCCAGCGTCTCCGCGGGTAGCTTAGAGGCTCAACCCGCGCAGGAGGACAGGGCGGTCAAGCGAAAAGGCTTGATCACTTCCTGGTCGCTCATCTCACACCTTTATGGTTCCTCTGGTCCCAACGTGATCAGCTCACGTTTCACCAGGTAGGCTAACCCGACGCCAACAATCATCCCAATCAGGTATCCGTAAGGAAGCCCAACCGCGATTAGGCCAACCAGCAAAATGATGGTGAGGTCGCCTTTTGATGGGGATAAGCCGCGTGCCAACAATATCAAAGCCAGACCTTCAAATAACAGAATAACGCCCAGGATTGGCAAGGGGAATACCCCCACGATGGCGTCAAACCCCCGACCGAAAAACAAGCCGATGAAGACATAGAGCCCACCTTCGATAACCACTGACCCGCCCGTGCGCGCGCCGAAAGCATAGTGTCCTGCTATTCCGCCAGAGCCATGACAGGTAGGAATTCCGCCAAAGAAGGGATTTATCAAATTCATCAAAGCATAGGTCAAACTGATTTGGCGGACCTTCAGGGGACGACCGGGGAACAAGTCTTCAGCAATCTGGCGAGTGGCAAGGATGGAATTGCCCAGCGACAAGGGAATCTGTGGTAGTGCGAGCAGGAGGAAACCGGTGAGTACGTCAGGCCATCGCGGGATATGAACCTTAGGGAGCCCAAATCCCACGCCTTCGAGGATTGATGAGGCCTGAAGTTTGAACGCAAACGCATACACGAACCCAATTACAACAAGAAACAGAGCGGCCGGGTACCTCCTGTTTCCGAGAAAGATCACGGCGAGGACAAACGCCATACCGGCTAGCCAGTAACCCGATATGCCGTCAGCCTGCACATACTCTTTGAGCGCCAGGGTGGCGAGCTGAAGGCCGAGTCCGAACTGAATCCCGCGGATTACGCTCTTGGGGACGACCCGCGCCAACCAATCGATCAATCCTGAAATCGACAAGAGCAACATGGTTATGCCGATGGCAAGCCCGGCGCCATAGAGGACAGGGCCGCCTAGCTTCTGGGCAATCACAATGGCCGCCATTGCTTTCAGCGGCTGTACGGGCATGGGGATTCGATAGCGTAGGCCCGTCAGAATTTGCATCAGTCCGAACATGGTCAATACACTTGTGCCGTCGAGGTGGGCAGCTAGGGCGACCCCGACGACAAGTGGCAGGTCGGTACCAATGTCTCCGAAGGCACCTGCCAACTCGTTGCGGTCGAACCGAATAGAGGGCAAGACCGTCTTCGGGGTGGGCTGAATGGTCTCGATATTGTCCATAACAGGCTGAACTGTTCGTTCAGGGATGAGCCTGCTCGCTGCAGAAAAAAAAGGGCGCGGGCCAATTGGGCCCGGCCCTTGTGCGAACTCTGAAGGGATTAGGAAGCTTCTGGCTGCCCGACAGGTAGATCCGCCTCGCTCTCGGGTAGGAAGCCGTAGGCCAGGGCCAGACCGAAGTTTGCGCCCAGGAAGGCCAGAATCGCGGTGGCGATAAGCGAGGGGTCCGTCAGGGCTTCGAGCAGGTTCCCGCTGGAGACGGCGGATACGATGCCACCAAAAGGCCGATCACCGATCAGCGCGCCCACCAACACTCCAAAGACCGCGCCGATCGCCCCCGCGACCAGCACACTGAGAATGATGGTTTTGATCCCGCGAACCATACGGGCTAGATTGTAGGGAGAGCGGGCCTCGGCGTCAAGGCGAATTAGCGGTGGAAATACACCGGTAGTTCGGAGAGCGCCTTGCCCATCCGAGTGCCGTGCCAGGTGATCAGGCTGCCATCGATCAGGTGGACTCGTCCCGACTGCACGGCCGGAGTGTCGGCGAGCCAGCCCTCGATCAGGACCTTGTGGTTTTCATCGAAGGCGAAGGGTTCACTGGGGAGCAAGATGACGTCCGGGGCGGACTTTCGGACTTCTTCCAGAGTGACCCGCGGGTAGCGGATGTCACGCTCGCCGGCCTCTTCGGCCGTCTCAATCCCCAGATCTGCCTCCAGCGGATAGCGCCGCATCCGGCCGGCGAATACGTTCATCCCGCCGGACTTGGCGAGCACGTCATGGGCATAGGTCTGGTAGTTGAAGGTCATGAACCACGGCCCGTGGTTGGGCTTCTCGCCTTGCCAGATCGGGCAGAAAGTCGGGATGGCGAGCCGGCCGGTTGTCGCCCGATCGGTCCAATCCAAGGTACGGGCCATCGTCTCGACCCGGGCGGCCTGCTCCCCGAGCTTGAACAACTTGACCAGCGTCCACAGAAGGTTCAGGGCATCCAGAGTGCTTTTCGGAAAGGTCAGCCAAATGGTCATGCCAACCTGCCCGAGGCCCTCGACCGCATCCCGGCTGTTCTCTTCCCGGTTGGCGATCACCAGGTCGGGCGCGAGCCGCCGAACGGCCTCGATGTCAGGCGAACGGGTTCCGCCGACTCGGGTGAGCAAGGCTCCAGTCCCGTTCTTTGGCTGACAGAAATCGGTGATTCCGACCAGCCGGTCGCCGACGCCCATGTCGTAGAGGCTTTCGGTCATCGAGGGGATCAGGCTAACCACCCGGCGGGGCGGTTGGTCGAAAGCCAGGAGAACGGTTTCGTTATCCAGATGGTCCATGCTCACTCCAACAAGCAAACCAGGCCATAGTATTGGCCTGGACTGGGTTCCCGTCAATGGGAACTGGGGCTGATGGTTCTCGACGCTTAACCCTTACCGCAGGTGCAGCCTCCGCCCAGATGGCGATCACAAGGGCCGTTCGCCTTGTTTTCCAGCGCCTTCAGCTCGTCGTAGGGCTCGACCTCGTGCTTCAGAAACTCGACCCGCCGCTCCTCCCTTTCCAGCAGGACGATCACGGCCATTTTGAGCGGCAGGACCTCGACCACCCTTCCCTCACCCAGGGGCGTCATGACCCGTTTCTTCACCCGGGGGAGTTCCTTGCGGGCCTTGACGTACTCCTCATATTCGTAGACCAGGCAGCAGCGCAGGCGGCCGCACATGCCAGTGATCTCTTGGGGACTGAGCGAAATTCCCTGGGCCTTCGCCATCTTGATCGAGATCGGGCTGAACTCGGTCAAAAACATCGAGCAGCAGCGCGTCTCGAGTCCGCAGGCGCCCATTCCGCCGATGATCTTCGCCACGTCCCGCGGCCCGATCTGGCGGAAATCGATCCGCGAGTTTGGGTGGGCCTCCTGGAGCGCGTCCTTGAGCGGTTTGAGGTCCAGCTTGTCTTCCGGCTCGTAGTTGTAAAGGTAGGTCAGCCGAGATCCATCGTAGGAGAATTCGGCCTTGGCGATCTTCACCCCTTCCAGGCCGAATTCAGCCGCCTTGGCTCGGCAGTTGATCATCGCCTCGAGCTCCTTGCGCTGCCACATCCGCCGCTCGACTAGCTCTTGGGCGGTGGCCTTCCGCTCGATCGGCTTGAGCCCTCCTCCAGCCTTGGAACGGGTGACGAGGGTCACGACTTCTCCCATCTCGCGCCCCCGGCTGGTGGAAACCAGCACATAGTCGCCGGGTCGTAGGTCGGCGAATCCGCCTGATTCGAAGTGATAAAGCTTGCCGAGGGGTTGAAATCGAATAGCCACTGCGCCTGGGGTGGCCCGCTCCGCCGTGGGAAGGTCCATGATTGGCAGAGTATAGCACCGCAGGGGTCCCCGAGCAGGGGGCCGCAGGCCGAACTAGTCGATCATTTCGATGGGGATGAGGTTTGACTGGGTGCGGGCCTGGACGCTGATCCGGGCCGCAACTTTTTCGGCGATCGAGGTCAGCGCCTGCCCGACTTCTGAATCCGGGGCTGAGATCACTACCGGCATTCCTTGATCACCGCCCTGGCGGACCCGGGCGTCGATCGGGATAGAGCCAAGGAAGGGCACCTGAGCCTCCGTCGCCAGCCGCTGCCCGCCCCCGGTGCCGAAGAGATCGAGCATTTCTCCGTTCGGCAGCTTCAAGACGCTCATGTTCTCGACTACGCCGAGGATCGGAACTTTCATGGTTCGGAACATCTCCAGCGCGCGGCCGGCATCCTCCAGGGAGACCTTCTGCGGCATAGTCACAATGACCGCGCCGGTCAGCGGCATGGACTGCGAGAGGCTCAGCGGGGCGTCTCCGGTTCCCGGAGGCAGGTCGACAATCAAGTAATCCAACTCGCCCCACTGCACGTCGGCAATAAACTGGCGAATCGCCGTGTGCAGCATCGGTCCCCGCCAGATCAGAGGCTGCCCGGGCTTGACCAAGAACGCGATCGAAACCAACTTGACCCCGAAGCTCTCGGCCGGGACCATCTTGCCGTCGCGGGGCGGCGGCAATCGATCGACGCCCATCATGGTCGGTACGTTCGGCCCGTAGATATCCGCGTCCAGCAAGCCGACTCTCGCCCCGGAGCGGGCCAGGGCGGCGGCCAGATTGACCGCCACCGTGGTCTTGCCTACCCCACCCTTGCCGGAGCCCACCGCCACCGCATTGCGGATTGGTCGGTCGATCAAGCCCCGGGCACGACCGTCGAATGGAACGTTGGAGGTCAGCTTCAGCGAGACTTCCGACACCCCCTCCAGCCTGGCCACGGCCTCTTTGGCTTCCCGCTCGATCTGATCTCGCAGCGGACAGGCGGGAGTGGTCAATTCGACGGTGAACGAGACCCGACCATCCCGGATGGTGAGATCCTTGATCATCCCCAGGCTGACCAGATCCTTCCCCAATTCCGGTTCTTGGACCCGGCCCAGTGCCTCGAGCACCACAGCTTCACTGATCAACTTGAACCTCGGGAACTTTCAGTCCGCCCCGGGCGGCCTTCTTGGCCTGCTTCTCGGCGATCGCCGCTTCGTCGATCGCGTAGTTGAGCGGGCGGACCGACGCGTAGTACGAGGCGGGTTTGGAAAGCTTGGCCTTATTGTAGATGTTCTCCGCAAAGCGATCGTAGCTGGCCAGCTCGAAGTCGTGGTCCATCCGGATCGCCTCGAACGGACAGTACTCGGAGCACAGTCCGCAGTTCATGCAGATATCGACGTCTATGTAGAACTCGACCGGCTCCGGGATCGGGCGGCCGGTCACCGGGTCGTCGGAACGGACGATCCAGATGCATTGTGGCGGGCAGACTTTGGCACAGATCCCGCACGAGGTGCAGCGATCGTGCTTCGTCCCATCTTCCAGTTCGTCGTAGATGAGGAAAGGAATGAAACGAAACTCTTCCGGAATTGTCAGCCTCTCCTCCGGATATTGAACGGTAAACACTCCCCGAGCCTTGGGCCCCTGCCGCACCTGCAGCGCCTCCGGGTTGTAGTAGCGGCGGCCGAGCCAGCGCAGGTCATCGAGGTAGGTCTCGATGAAGTGCTTGATCGTGATGGCCAATCCCCGGAGGATGCCGATCCCATACATCAGCGATCGACCTCCCCGAGCACGATATCGATCGATCCCAGGATCGCCACCACGTCGGCCACCTTGTAGCCTTTGCACATCTCGCCCAGGGCCGTCAGGTTGATGAACGAGGGGGCCCGGATGTGATAGCGCCAGGGATTGGGTTTGCCGTTCGAAATCACATAGAAACCGAGCTCGCCTTTCGGGTTCTCAACTCGTCCATAAGCCTCCCCGGCAGGCACCCGCACCTGATACTGGGCTTTGCCGGTCTGGATCGGCCCCTCCGGGAGCTGGTCGATCGCCTGCTGCAGGATCCGGAGGCTCTGCTTCATCTCATCGACCCGGATCAGGTAGCGATCGTAGACGTCCCCACCATAACGCACGGCGACATCGAAGTTGAAGCGGTCGTAGATTCCGTACGGTTCCGCCCGGCGAACGTCGTACGGAACGCCGGACGCCCGCAGCACCGGCCCGGCCGTCGAATAGGCGATTGCCTTCTCAGGAGGCAGCACTCCGACCCCGATACAGCGGCTGCGGACGATCTCGTTCTCGGAGAGATAGGCATCGAGTTCGTCGATCCGGCCCGGCAGTCGCTCGAAGACGAGCTCCCGGATTCTCTCGGGTATTCCGGGAGGCAGATCGCGGGCCAGCCCGCCGAAGCGGAAGTAGTTGCACATCATCCGCGAACCTGCAGTGGCCTCGAAGACATCCAGAATCAGCTCACGCTCATTGATCGCGTACAGCGCCGGAGTAAAGAAGGCTCCCAGGTCGTTCAGCAGAAAGCCGATCGCCCACAGATGATTCACGATGCGGGTGAGCTCGGCCATGATTACCCGAATGTATTGGGTCCGTTCCGGCGGCTCGATACCCATGAGCTTCTCGACCGTAAGTGCATAGCCGAAGTTGTTGCCCATCGAGGAGATGTAGTCCAACCGGTCGGTGTAGGGCATGTTCATCAGGAAGGTGTTGCGCTCCCCGATCTGCTCGTGGTTGCGGTGCAGGTAGCCCATCACCGGCTTCAAGTCGCTCACCGTCTCCCCGTCGAGGGTGACCACCATTCGGAACACGCCGTGGGTGGAGGGATGCTGCGGGCCGAGGTTGACGATGATCTGGTCGGTTTTGATCCCCTGCCCGTCACCGTTGCTGTCGATCCGTCCCATCCCGGCGTACAGCGCTGCATCGCCTTCCGGCACCCAGCCCTCCGGTGAGAATTCGGGCGGGTACTTGACGTTCATATGGAACGGGACTTTGTCTTCGATCCGGTAGACCCCGCCGTCCGGCCAGCGATTCTTGAAGGGCTTGACCTCTTCTTCGTAATACCCCTCCCGCCAATCCTTGCGCATAGGGTGGCCCTCAAAGCCCTCCCACATCAGGATCCGGCGCAGGTCGGGGTGACCGGCGAATCGGATCCCAAAAAGATCCCAGGCCTCCCGTTCCTGGAACTCGGCCCCTGGATACACTTCGACCAGGGAGGGGACGACCGGGTCCTCGCGGGGGACTTGAGTCTTGAAGACAAATCCCGTTCCGCCTTCGATTTGATAGGCGTGATAGACCACTTCCATCTTGGGGTCCGGAAAGTAGTCGACTGCGGTCAGCGACGAGAGGTACTCGTATCCGAGCTCGTTCCGCAGCCGGGTGGCGAACTCGAGCAGCTTCGCCGGGGGGACCAGATACCCGGAGTACCCCGCTCGTTCGTCGCGGTTGAGGATTCCGGGAAACGCCTGCTCGAGCGGGTCAAGCTCGCGTGCAGTTTGCTCGGTGGGGCCGGCTGTCTGCTCGGTCATGCTCGATCGCTCCCTGGCTGCGACGGGAGGTGTCTCACGCCGGGGCGGATTCCCGTTCCTGTTGAGCTTTGAGTTTTTCGGCGAAGTCGGGGTAATCCCGCGGGTCTACCAGATCCGGGCCGAGCAGCGGCACCGGGATCGCTTCGGATGCTTCGCGCCGATACCAGCGGGCTGAAAGCACCGACTGCCCGTCGATCTTCTCCTGCAGCTTGATCAAACCGTGCAGCAGGGCCTGCGGCGTGGGCGGGCAACCGGGGATGTAGACGTCAACCGGGACGTGTTTGTCCACGCCGGACACGACGTTGTAGCCCTCTTTGAACGGCCCGCCACCCGAAGCGCAGGCCCCCATGGCCAATACATATTTGGGCTCCGGCATCTGGTTATAGAGCCGGACAATCTGGGGGATCATCTTCTTGGTGACCGTCCCCGAGACGATCATCACGTCGGCCTGGCGCGGGCTGGGACGCATGACTTCCATGCCGAACCGCGAGAAATCGTAACGGCTGGCGGCGGTACAGATCATTTCAATCGCGCAGCAGGCCAGCCCAAACATCAAGGGCCAGACAGAGGAGCGACGGCTCCAGTTGTAGATCTTGTCCAGGCTGGTGATGGCGATCTGGCTCACCAGCTCTTCAGGGATCGGGATTTCGGTCGTGGAGGAAATTTCGCTCACCGGGATCTCTCCGCCAGCAAAGAATTATACGTGCCAAGTTTCACAACTGTCAAGGAGAGGGTAATTTTGAAGACAGCGTTTGACAAATTAAGCGCCCCCATCTACAATCGGATTGACGATGGCCCTCGATTCAAGGCAGCGGATCCTGCACTATTTGAAGAAGAGTGGCCAGGCGTCCGTCGCGGAACTCAGTCGGTCACTGGCCCTTACCCCGGTCACAATCCGTCACCATTTGGAAGGGCTGCGCAGCGAGGGCCTGGTGGGAAAGCCCGTGGCTCGCCGGAAGCCGGGCCCCGGCCGGCCGGAGATGATGTACCGCAGCACGCCGGCCGCCGACACCCAGATGCCGCGCAATTATGGAGAGCTCTGCGGCTGCTTGCTGGAGAACCTGCGCGCCGCTCCTGGCGGGGGGGATTTGCAGGCGGTCCTGGTTGCCGTCGGATCAGAACTTGGGGGTCGGGAAAACGTCCCGACCGGCTCCAATCAACTCCGCTTCATCAAGCACTATCTCGAAGACCGAGGCTACTTCCCAAGCGTGACCCAGGTCGAGGGGCGGCTCCGACTGGAACTGGCCAATTGCCCCTATCTGGAGGTCGCCCGCAAGGCCCCTACCTTGTGCCACTTCGATCGGGCCCTGATCGAGGCGTTGTTCGGAAGGCCGGTCGAGATGGGGGGCCGGATTGTCCAGCATCAGCCGGTCTGCACCTTTGACATCGCCCAATGAAGGCGGGCGGCTTGGGTCCCCCTTTGGGTCAAGGCAAGCAGGACCAGCGGCCCACCCGTCCGGTGAGTTGACATTGGTGGTGAAGGTTGATAAACTCTAGGGTGATTGTAAGAATTCCGAGAAACGCGGAACAGGGACCGCCCAATGGCCACAATTGACTTACCGCTCACCGAGACCCTAACCGAAACGACGGAAGAAGTCACCCTCACGGAGAATGCCGTCCGGCGGGTCAGGAAGCTGATTGAGGAACGCCAGCTGACTGGCCACTCGCTGCGAGTTTTCGTGTCGGGGGGTGGCTGCTCCGGCATGCAGTACGGCATGGGGCTGGAGCCCGAGCCGCGGGAGAACGATCTGCGCTTCTCATTTGACGACGTCCAGGTCGTGGTGGATCCGATGTCGATCAGCTACCTGGCAGGCACGGTGATTGACTACACGGACGAGCTGATGGGCGGCGGCTTCAGGATCGAGAACCCGAATGCCGTTTCCGCCTGCGGTTGCGGGCATTCCTTCCGGACCGCCGAATCATCGGACGCCCACTCTCACTCGCACTCGGATGGCTGCTGCTAGCGGCCAGCTCGCCTAACAGATCGCCTTTTACAGGTCGCTCACAGCGACCTGTACTTTTTTCAGCATGCAGCAGTTCCCCCGGTTGTTCACCCTCGATCAGGCTAACGAACTCTTGCTAACCCTGCGCCCGCTGGTGGACAGGCTGATCGCTACCCGCGATCAGATCGTGACCATTCGGCCGGAACTGGATTCCGGAGTGCAGAAAGCACTGGGGAACGGCGCCAGCAAAGCGACCGGGGAGTTGCTAAAACTGTTTCGGCGAATCGAACATCTCATCAAGGAAGTGCACTCATATGGAGTGCTGGTGAAAGATGTCGATCAAGGGCTGCTCGATTTCCCGGCCGAGAAGGACGGCCGGGTGGTCTTCCTGTGCTGGAAGCACGGCGAGGCATCGATCGGCCACTGGCACGATCTGGACGCCGGCTTCACCGGGCGACAACCGCTCTAACTTCCCCGCAAGATCGAAATCAGCATCCCGAAGGTCCCGACCATGACTAATCCGGCGATGGCCACGATCGGTGGAATCACAGTGCGCGATTCGGGCGCGTCGGCTGCGAAAGTTGGTTGAACCACCGGAGCGGCCGGCGTGAAAGTGGGCAACCGGGTGGGGGTGACCTCGCCCAGGTTGAATTGAGCCGCCAGGGTGGGATCGATCGTCGCGGTCGCTCGGGGGGTGGATGTCGACGGTGGTTCGACAATCGGCAAGGAGGCGCCAGGTGGGTCGAGCACCACGAGCGGAGAATACACCCAACCCACGTTTCCCGGCACTCCCAGGTAAGCGATCTGGATCCAATCTCCGCCGGCGGTACGGCCGATGGCTGGGGCCCGCTGGCCGGCGATTAGCGCCCCGATCAATTCACATTCCACGCACGGGCCCGCTCGTACGTTGGCAAAATCCGGAACCACGATCATCGGTCCGACGGGAGTGCCGGTGACAGTCGGGATGGATCCGGTGGGAGGCTGGCTGAACTCGACCGCACGGGCGGTGCTCGCCGCGGCTGGAATGCTTAGCGCCACGGCTGCCAAAGCTGCGATCGAGAAGATCTGCCTGGCAGCCTGCCGTGCGGGTGCGATTCGGCCGTCGTCCATTCAGGTTGGGGATCGCGCAGGCTAACCGGTAGCCGGCGGGTTGAAGTAGTTGTAGACCGCCCGGCCGAGTTGGGCAAAGAGGGCGGCGGTCGGCTCCCAGACCATTTCACGGTCGTCCCACATGAAAATAGAGACTACGTAGTCGCCGCCCGGAGAGTACACGATCCCGGCGTCGCTGATGAAATCCAAGGGCGATTGGGTCCACCCGTGCTTGTGCGCGACGCGGGTGCCATCCGGGACACTCGCCTCAATCAGCCAGGCGATTCGGTTCTCTGCGAGCAAGTCCAGAATTCGGGCACATTCCTCCGGTCGGAGTTGGTCCGGGAACGCGGCCAACAAGCCTCCCCCGCCTTTGGCGCAGGCGTACAGGTCGCCCAGCAGCATCCCCAACTCAGAGGCGGTCGTTTGGTTGAGCTGGTTGGGCCGAGTGTTGACATCGAGCCGCTGATTGGCAGGGGTCGCCGGCGGTGAGGCGGCGATCAATTGGGCGGCAGTCGTGAACCGCCGTGGGTTCTCGAACCAGGCCACGATATACGAGTTCTCCAATCCCAACGCAGTGAGGCTCTCACTGACCGCCACCGGCCCTTGGGCGAAATCGATCCGCTCCATCAGCCAGTTGGCCGGATCATTTCCGGATTGAGTGATCATTTCTACCAACCAACGGCTGGCTTCATCGTCCAGCGGCTCATCGAAGTAGCGATAGAACGCGGTCGCGATCCCGACCTTGATCGTGGAGCCGGCGTCGAAGGCGATATCGGGGGATACCGAGATGTCCTGATTGAGGTAATACCCGAAATGCAGCTCCTCCCCGGTGCGCAAGTCCTTCACAAACATGACCACCAGGCCATCGAAGGCCTCGACGTCCAGGTTCTGCTTCAGCAGCGTCTCGAGGGTCGGCAGCGACGGGCGTACGGCCTGGCTTTCAACCACTGGAAGATTTACCCTTCGGTCGCCGGACGCGCTGAGCACCTCCCCGACCAACTCTACCGCCCGCCCGACATCTAGCACCCGGCCCGGGCTTCCGGCCTGGAAGTCGGAGCTCCCCGGAATCGGCTGGCTGGGCAGGGCCGGCTCATCATAGCGGAGCGCGACATCGCGCAGCACAGCCTCCAGCTGCGGCCGAGAGTATTCGGCCCGCAGCGGTACGCTCTGCGCCTCACCCGGTCGGTCCCAAAGGAAATCCCAAAACCCGCTCCAGAAATCGGTGCTGGTCCGGGCGAGTTCGCCGGCAGCCAGCATGGCCTCCGTGTCGACCTGGAACCCGACCTGGGACGGCGACAACACGATCCGCTCACCCTCGTAAAGCAACTCGACCGGCGTGCTGTAGGTCTGCAGCAAGCGCTCGAGAGCGGACGGTTTGCTCAACCCTCCGACCGGCACGCCGGCGATGGTCAGCCCCTCGGGCAGGTTCGCCCTTTCCCGGCTATAGGCAATGAGCTGGAAGAAGAAAAGGACCGCGGCCCCGAGCAGCAGCCCCAGTGAGACGAGTCGCAGTAGGTTGGGTCCGTTGCGGCCCATGGGATTAACCGGCCCGGGAGTATATCACGCAGGCTTTAACAATTCGGTTAGACCCAGGCGCGGCGGCGCATCCAGGTGTACATGAGGATCGGGGTCGCCACCATCAGGCCAATGACTGTGACAAAACTCAGCCGCCCGGTCCAGGAGGCAAACAGATCCGTCGCCTGGAAGAAATTCATCCCGAAGAAGCCGGCGATGAAAGTCAGCGGCATGAACAAGGTCGTGATGATGGTGAGGGTCTTGAGCACGTCGTTCAGCCGATTGCTGACCACCGAGAGATAGATCTCCAACGCGCTACCGACCAGATCCCGCAGGCTCTCCAGAATATCGTTCAATCGGACGAGGTGGTCATAGACATCCCGGAAGTACATCCGGTCTTCCGGTGAGAACTGCTGGAAGTCGCCCCGGGCCAGTTTATTGATCACTTCCCGCTGCGGAGCGATTCCGCGGCGGATGCGCAACAAGACCCGCTTCAGGGAGAATACCTCAGAGAGCAACGCGGGTTCGGGGTTAGCGAAGATCTCGTCTTCGATTCGGCTTAGCTTCTCATCGATGCTATCGAGCAGGGTCAAGTAATCAGATTCGGTCTCATCGATGATTCGATACAGGAGATGGCCTGCCCCCTGGGCGAGCACCCGCTGGTCTCGTTGAACGACTTCCCAGACCCGGTCCACTGCAGGGATGGGGTGATCCTGGAATGTGACGATGTAGCGGCTTCCGGCAAAGATGTCGATCTCGTCAGTCTCCAGCCGGTCTTCCCGGTCCAAAGTCGAATTAAGCACTCCGTGCAGGACGACATACAAGTAGGATCCCCAATCATCGACCTTCGGGACGTGGGTCTCGTCCAGCGCGTCATCGATCGCCAGGGGGTGAAAACCGAAGACCTCCCTCAGCAAAGGTTCGACCGATTCCCGCCGCTCCTTTTGGATATCGACCCACAGCAGGCCCTGCCCATTGGCGATGACCTCCCGGAATTCATCGCGGCTGAGCTCGGTCCGCAGCTCAGCCCCTTCCATAAGGTGCATCGATCGGATCATGTCTCCTCCACTCGCTTACTCGAGGTCTTTCAATTGCGCCGCCAGCTTCTCGGCCGCGCGACGCGCGGCTTCCAGTTTGGCCCGCTCCCGGGCAACCACCTCCTGCGGAGCCCGAGTGCCAAACTCGCTGGCCAGCAACCGCTCTAGCCTTTGTACTTCGTGCAACGCACCCTCATGCTGTTTGGCGAGGCGCCGCTGTTCGGCTGCCAGATCCAGCATGCCTGCCAGCGGCAGGAACGCCTCTACCGGCCCAACCACCAGGTGCACGGATTCCGGCGGCGCCTCGAGCGCGGCTTCGATCCGCAACCGCTCGGGGTCGAGGTGAGCCAACCAGGCAAGCGCCGATCGGTTCGACTCCAAGAACTCGGCCTGGGCGCCGGCCCGGATCGCGGCCTCGATCCTCCGTCCGGCCTCCACCCCCTTCTCGGCCCGCGCATTGCGAATGGCCGTGACCAGGTCCCGCACGATCTGGAATGCGGCGACACCTTCCTGCTCCCAAGGCTCCTCCGGGCCGGCCTCCGCCCACTTAGCAACAATCAGGGCTGGCTCCCAGCCGGGCTTCGGTCCATAGCCTGCCGGATGTGCCTGGCAGGCGGATTTCAGCGCCGCGTAGAGCTCCTCGGTCACGAACGGCATGTATGGGTGCAGTAATCGCAGGCAGTTGTGATAGACGTGCACCAAGACCCGACCGGTCAACCAGGCCCGATCGCCGCCCTCTTCGATCTGAATCTTCGAGAGCTCCAGGTACCAATCGGCCAGCTCCCCCCAGAAGAATTCATGAATTTGCCTCCCGGCTTCGCCGTATTGATGTCCGGCGAACAGCCGATCCGCGGCACGAATCACCTGGTTCAGGCGGCTGAGAATCCAGATGTCGGCAGCGGTCCTGGGCGGCTTCCCGGCTGGCTTTCCGGGGGCGGCTGCGATCGCCCCCAGGATGAAACGGCCGGCGTTCCACAGCTTGTTGGCGAAATTGCGGCCGGCGGTCACCCGTTCCAGGCTCAGACTCAGGTCGTTGCCGGGGCCGGACCCGGTGAGCAGCGCGAAGCGGAGTGCGTCGGTCCCGTATTCGTCCATCAGCTCGAGCGGGTCGATCACGTTTCCCAGAGTCTTACTCATCTTCCGGCCGCGGTCGTCTCGGATGAGGCCGTGCAGATAGACGGTCGTAAACGGCACTTGTCCGGTGAACTCCAGACCCATCATGATCATCCGGGCCACCCAGAAGAATAGGATGTCGTAGCCGGTCTCCATCAGGGTCGTCGGGTAGAAACGACGCAGGTCAGGAGTGTCCTCCGGCCAGCCGAGGGTAGAGAAGGGCCACAGGCCCGATGAGAACCAGGTGTCCAGCACGTCCGGGTCCTGTTCCAGGCTGGCCGAGCCGCAGTGTGGACAGCGATCGGGAGCCTGCCGGGCTACTGTAATCTCCCGGCACTCACCGCAGTGCCAGGCCGGGATGCGGTGTCCCCACCACAGTTGGCGCGAGATGGTCCAATCCCGAATGTTCTCCAGCCAGTTGAAGTACACCTTGGCGAAGCGCTCCGGGACGATTCGAATCCGCCCATCCCGCACTGCGGAGAGGGCCGGCTCGGCCAGCGGCTGCATCCGCACGAACCACTGGGTGGAAATCATCGGCTCGACGATCTCCCCGCCCCGCTGGCTGCGCGGCACCTGCTGCAGATACGGCTCGGTGCGGATGGTCAACCCGGCCGCCTGCATGTCAGCCCATAGCTGCTCTCGGCAGGCATAACGATCGAGTCCGGCGTACGGCCCCGCCGCCTGGCTCATCGTGGCGTCTGGGTTCATCGCACTGACGATCGGCAGCTTATGGCGCAACCCGATCTGATAATCGGCCGGATCGTGGCCGGGGGTCACCTTGAGCGCCCCACTCCCGAATTCTCGATCGACGTACGCGTCGGCGATCACCGGGATCGGCCGGTCCAGGATCGGTACCCGGGCGGTCGCGCCGATGAACATGCGATAGCGCTCATCCTCCGGGTGAACTGCGACCGCAGTGTCCCCCAGGATCGTTTCCGGCCGGGTCGTGGCCACCGGAATATGCTGGTCGAATCCATCCACCCGGTACTTGAAATAGTACAGAGTGGCCTGTTCTTCGGTGTACTCCACCTCGAGATCGCTCACCGCGGTCTGCAGGCCGGGAGACCAGTTGATCAGGTAGTCGCCGCGATAGATCAAACCTTTCTCGTGCAGGCGGACGAAGGCCTCGATCACCGCCCGCGAGAGGCCCTCGTCTAGTGTGAACCGCTCCCTCTCCCAGTCGCAGGAAGCCCCCAGGCGTCGTAGCTGCTCGGTAATGATCCCTCCGTACTTCCGCTTCCAATCCCAGGCGCGTTTCAGGAATGCTTCCCGACCCAATTCTCGTTTGGAGCTGCCTTCCCTCTGGAGCAGCTCTCGCAGCTGCAACTCGGTCGCGATGCTGGCGTGGTCGCTCCCTGGCACCCAGAGGGTGGGAACTCCCCTCATGCGACTGTGCCGGATCATGAGGTCTTCCACCGCCACAAACATGGCATGCCCCAGGTGGAGCTCGCCGGTGATGTTTGGCGGAGGCATCGAGATGACGAACGGCGACCCCTCCCCCGTCGGCCGAAAATAGCCCGACCGCTCCCATTCTGCGTACCAGCGACGCTCGACCGGTTTGAAGTCGTAGGTTTTCGCCAGGGTCAATTCCGCCATCTTTCCACCTCCTCACTCTGAATTGCTAACAAAAAACCCTCTCGTCTGTGAGGACGAGAGGGCCAGCCTCCCGCGGTACCACCTCAGTTCGCCCCGATTGGAGCGCGCTCAGTCAGAGTTGCCCCGCTTGCGCGGGACACAGCTGTAACGGGCTCACCCGCGCCGGTCTACCTCCCCATCCGGGGTCTCTTCGGCGTACGATCCGGGCGACGTTCTGCGCCTGCCGCTGTGGGGGCTCTCAGCCACTGGCCGCTCCGTTTCTGGCAGCCTGCCGGCGCGTACTCCTCCCGGAGCTCTCTATTCAATTGAAGCCGGATTATAGCCGCGCTCGCGGTGCCGAGTCAACCAGGAGGCGCGACTACGGGTCGTCGACCCCGGGCAGCGGTCCGGTAGCCTTCAGCGGGCCGCCCCACTCGTCCGGGAAGAGCTCCAGCGCCCGCCGGGAGGTCTTCACCAGATTCGGGTCTCGGTCAAACTGAAGCTTGTGCACGGCCATCTTCGCTTCGGGGGTGTGCCACTCGATCAGCCGCAGCAAGGCGACCATCCGCGACCGATTGTTGTCCGCTTCCTGGCTGCCTTGTTCGGTCTGGACAAAACCGGTCCGCGGTTTCTCCAAGATTTCGATTAGCGAGGGAATGGCGGTGACATGGTTGAGGGAGGCCAGCTTCTGCACCGAAGCGTGAGCCTGATCGAGATCGGCCGAGCGCATGCAGCGGAAGCGATGGAGCTGGATCATGGTCAAGAGAGCGATCTCGCGGACCAGCGGGTCGGGGTCTTCGATAGCGGCCTCGATTTCCGCAATCACCTCGTCTTTCTGAGCCAGCCCCGGGCGATTGGCGAACTCTATCGCGGCCCGCTGCCGCGCCCCGGCGTCGGATCCGCGCAGATCGAACTCGGTTCGAGAGCGCTGGATGAGCCGGCCGGCAGGCGTGGTAATCGCACTCGGGGTCTCTTGCCCGGCGAGCTTGGCCAGCTCCTCCTCGGGCGCATCCAGCAGGTAGAGCGAGTGCTGGATGGCCGGGGTCAGCAGCGGATCGTCGAGTTTGAGCAGCTCATTGAGGTACGTGCGTAGCGAGGCCTCACCGGGCTGGCTGCGTACCGCGCGGGCCCGCTCCCTCCAGTTGTTGACCTCGTCGGCTAACGCCTGTTGTCGGGCTCGCAATCCGCGTTGCTGCTCCTTGAGGCGCTCCTGATCCTCAGGGATGGCCTCCAGCAGCTTGCGGGCGACTTCCTCCAGCTGCTCGCTGGCCAGAATGAACTCATGCTGGACTTGATTGGCTTTCTGATCCAGCGCCTGCTGCAGTTGACGCAGGCCAAGTGCAAACACGCTTCGTTTCCCTCCTTGGTCGTCGCCTGCCTATGACGGCATAGTGGAAGAGGCCGGTGGGAACGAAATCAGAGGCTCGCCAAGAAGGGCCAGCAATCCTGGGCCGGAGGGCGCCCAATTGGTGAGTATAGTGAAGGACCACCCCAGGGTCAACTGGGCAGATGGACTACCCCAGATGTCTCGCAGTATCGGTTCTTGTATAATCGTCCTGTGACTCTTCAGGAAGAGCGGGTAGTTTCCCCGACCCGGCAGGTCTCAGACCCCACGGTCCAGGCCCTGCGTCCGGCCCACCTCTCGGAAATGATCGGCCAGGACCGGGTCCGCGACAACCTGGCCATCCTGATTCAAGCCGCCCGGAGCCGGGGCGAACCGCTCGACCACGTGCTGTTCTACGGGCCACCGGGTTTGGGCAAGACCACCTTGGCCCACATCCTGGCCAACGAGATGGGGTCGAATTTCAAGATCACATCCGGCCCGGCGATCGAACGAGCTGGCGACCTGGCGGCCATCCTGACCAACCTCCAATCGATCGATATCCTCTTCATTGATGAGATCCACCGATTAGGTCGGCCAGTCGAGGAGATTCTGTATCCGGCAATGGAGGAATTCGCGCTCGACCTCACCATCGGCAAAGGTCCCAGCGCTCGTGCGATCCGCTTGCGCCTGCCGAAATTCACCATCGTGGGAGCCACCACCCGTTTGGCGCTGCTGACCGCTCCGCTGCGAGCCCGCTTTGGCGCGGTCTACCGGCTTGACTTCTACGAGCTTGCGGCGATGAAGGCCATCGTCGAGCGGGCGGCCACGGTATTGGAGATCGACGTGACCCGAGAAGGCATCGACGAGATCGCCTGTCGCGCCCGAGGCACGCCGCGGGTGGCGCTCAGGCTGCTCCGTCGAGTCCGGGATTATGCCCAGGTGCGGGCGGATGGCCGAATCTCGCGGGGGGTCGCCGGGAAGGCATTGGAGCTTCTCGATATCGACGACCTCGGGCTGGACGAGGCCGACCGTAAAGTGCTCACGACTGTGATCGAGAAATATGACGGTGGGCCGGTGGGACTGCAGACGATCGCGGCCTCCATGAGCGAGGAGCCGGATACCATCATGGATGTGGTCGAGCCTTACCTGCTGCAGCTCGGCTTTATCGACCGGACTCCCCAGGGCCGGGTCGCAACTGCCCGGGCCTACGAGCACCTGGGGCTTCGGCCGCCACCTGCCGCTCCCCAGCCCCGCTTGCCCGAGCTCTAGCGGCCCTGGCCTCTCGGCGGCCGCGCCTCGTTTGCTCAATCGCCCGGCCGCAAGGTTGCGAAGAAGCGAAACTCCCGGCGAGCTGGCAAGCTATTTTGGGTCATGCCTGAAGTCACCACGATAGGCCGCTGGATAGTGCTCTTCGGTCTTGGCCTGGCCGTCGTCGGCGGGCTGGTCTGGGTCTTGGGCCGCGCCGGCCTTCCTCTGGGACGGTTGCCCGGCGACTTCCGGTTCGAAGCCGGCGGCCTGACCTGTTTTGTCCCGCTGGCCTCGATGATCGTGCTCAGCGTGATCTTGACCCTGGTGCTCAACCTGGTCGTCCGGCTGCTCAACCGATAAGCTTGCGCACCACCGAATTCGACTACGAACTTCCCCCGGACCGCATCGCCCAGCGCCCGGCCTTTCCCCGCGATTCGTCCCGGCTGATGATCTTGGACCGAGCCAGCGGCTCGATCGAGCACACCCAGTTCGCGCAGTTGCCCGACCACCTGCGACCTGGGGACGTGCTGGTGTTGAACGAGAGCCGGGTGATCCCGGCCCGGCTGCGGGTCTGGAAGGCCCCCAGCGGCGGGCGCGGCGAACTTTTGCTCCTTCGCCAGCTTGGGCCGCGCAGCTGGGAGGCGCTGGCCGGAGGGAAAGGGCCTCGGCCTGGGGCCCGGCTGAAGGTCGTCGGTGGACCCTGGGCGGATATCGTTGAAGACCTGGGCGGAGCGAAACGGATCGTTCGGTTCGAGACCGAGATTTCGCCTGAATTGGATCAGATCGGATCCGCTCCGCTCCCGCCCTACATTCACGAGCCACTGCG
>Ga0209109_10000570_pt1 | contig 19957 bp, 18 predicted proteins | sample Rifsed10ft2_FD_184004 | JGI IMG/M metagenome (GOLD analysis project Ga0209109, IMG submission 184004) | Soil microbial communities from Rifle, Colorado, USA - sediment 10ft 2 (version 2) | ecosystem: Environmental > Terrestrial > Deep subsurface > Rock core/Sediment | place: Rifle, Colorado... | reverse complement strand
GCGGGCCGAACAGCCTACACCCGCATGAACGAGTGGGATTTACGATCTTTCGATTGGCCGCTCTTGCCTCGGAGCGTAGTCTGGGAAATCGGAGGCTATGAGGGTCGCTGGGCAAGAGAGATCCTGACCCGATATTCCTGTCAGATGTATGTCTTTGAACCGCAGATCTGGGCCTATGAAAGACTCACGGAGGCACTTGCTGGATTTCCCACGGCAAGAACATTCGACTTTGGCTTAGGCGACGTGGATGCTGAACTTCCGATGGGCGATTATCTGACCGACGGTGCCTCCTTCCTGAAAGATTCGCCAGATTCCAACGGAATAGGCAGACTGCGCGAGATCGCGGCGATCAAAAGGAAATTGAAAGTGGGCAGGATCAATCTGATGATGGTCAATATCGAAGGCTATGAGTACACCCTAATCCCGCACATGCTCAGGTCTCGCATTCTGCCCGACTATCTAGTCTATCAAGGACATGAATTCGCGGGTCGCCACGATGCTGCGCTGAGAGAACAGTTGGCGAGACGCTATGTCCCACTCTGGGATTACGGCCTGACCCTATCGGCTTGGCGGCGCCGGTCCAAGGCCGCCCCGAATAGAGCATGAAAGTCGCCATAATCCCTACCTGGGCCAAGCCGGATCACGGCGACGGTGGGATTCGCAGAGTCACTGAGGCGGAATGGAAGTATCTGCCTCAGTTCGGGATTGAGCCGGTAACGGGATGGCGCGAAGCCGATGTCGTGCATACCCACGGCACGATGGTTGTGGAGATGCCCCCGGACCGGCCGATTGTCTCGACGTGCCACGGATTGATGTGGTCCCGTTACGAGTGGCCTGCGTGGGCTCATGAAGTTAATCGGGAGGTCGTGCGGGCGATGGCCCGCGCTCAGTTCCACACCGCGCCGAGCGAATGGGTCGCTACGGCTCTGCGCCGCGGGATGCTGGTCTATCCCGAGGTCGTGTACCACGGAGTCGATTCGGACGAATGGACTCCTTCCGGCAACTGGCGGCCGACGGTGCTGTGGAACAAGGCCCGCGCCGATCCGGTCAGTGATCCATACGACCTGATCGAAGTCGCGAAACGCCTCCCCAACGTGGCCTTTCAATCGACCATCGCGCCAGGTCCCGCGCCGTCCAACATCCAAATCCTCGGGGTCATGCCGGTCGGAGACATGCGGGAGATCGTGCGGAATTCCGGGGTCTACCTCGCGACCGCGCGCGAGACCTTCGGAATCGGGACCCTCGAAGCGATGAGCTGCGGGGTCCCGGTCGTGGGCTGGAACTGGGGCGGTCAATCAGAGATCGTCAAGCACGGCGAGACCGGGTTCCTGGCCGAACCGGGCGATTACGAGGCCCTGGCCGAGGGCCTTCAATGGGCCTTAGAAAATCGGGACGTTCTCGGAGCCAATGCCCGTCACGACGTCGTGGCCCGCTGGGGATGGGAGAGGAGGATTGAACAGTATGCGGATCTCTTCAAACGGGCGAGGTCTTGGTGGGATGCCCAAGCAGTCAAGGTCTCGGTCGTGGTCACGACTCACAATCTCGCTCGGTATCTTGGGGACTCTCTGGCTTCTGTGGCGGCGCAGGATTTCCAAGACTGGGAGTGCCTCGTCATTGACGATGCGAGCACGGACGATCCGGTCTCCATCGTCCGAGCGCAGCAAGATTCCCGATTCCGCTACCTCCGGACTCCGGAGAACCTGAAGCTCCCAGGGGCCCGCAACTTCGGATTCACCCACGCCAAAGGCCGGTACATCCTGTTTTTAGATGCCGACGATATGCTGGCCGAGCACGCGCTACTAACCCTCGCCGGCGTGCTGGATCGGGACCCGTCGATCCATGTGGCCTACGGGCATCTGGATACGGTGAGCGAGGACGGATCCAACCGCCAGCGGAACTCCTGGCCGTTCGCGCAGTACAGCTGGCGAGCCCAGATGGCCCACCTCAACCAGCTTCCCTACTCCGCGCTGATGCGCCGGGAGGTCATGGAGCGGACCGGGGGCTACAGATCCCGCCATTGGCGGGCCGAGGATGCTCCGCTCTGGATCTTGGCTTCGAGCTTCGGATTCAAGATCCAGAAAGTCACCGAGGCCGCGACTTTGATCTACCGCTGGCGGTCGGATTCCAAGTCGCAGGGAGAACCCGGGGACGGGGACTGGACGCTGGAATTCCCGTGGAGATTAGGAGCCGACAACGGCAAGGACGGGGCGGCGCTGATGAGGACCAGCGTCGGGCATCCAAACGAGGATATGGTGCCGTGGTCGGCGCAGGGAGACCCTCCTCCGGGCGTGCGCTTCTGGCCGGTCCCGGATCGGGTGAGCCCCCGGATTTCAGTTCTGATCCCGGTCGGGCCGGGGCACGAGAAATACGTCATCGACGCGCTCGATTCGCTCCTGGCCCAGACCTTCCAGGACTGGGAAGCGATCGTGGTGAACGCGACGGGCAAGCCGTGGCCGAGCGCAGATCAGTTTGATTCCCCGGTCGCCGGCTGCCCGTGGGCGAAAGTGATTGATCCCGGACAGCTCATGCGGCCGTCCCAAGCCCGGAATCTCGCTGCCCGCCACGCGGTTTCTGAGGCGATCTTTCTGCTCGATGCGGACGACATGCTGCTCTCGAACACCCTGGAAGAGATGTACGCCTATCACATCGGGACCGGAGGCGGCCTGATCTACACCGACTGGCTTAAGGCCGAATCCGATCCCCGTGAGCCGATGCAGATGGTCGAGTCAGACGAGTTCCGCTGCGGGGATGTTCTGATCAAGATGCGGCACGCCATGACCTGCCTGATTCCCAAGTGGGCGCATGAGGAAGTCGAGGGCTACAACGAGACGATGCCGGGGTGGGAGGACTGGGATTACCTGATCGCCCTCCAGGCCGCCGGGGTCTGCAGCTACCGGGTACCGATCCCCGGATTCATCTACCGGTTTCGTACCGGTACCATCCGGGAGGACAGCTTCGGGAAGAAAGACGCTATACTCAAGATGATTCGGCGCAACTGGGCCGATTACTACGAGAGGAGAAAGACCATGCCGTGCGGAGGGTGTCCAGGAAAAGCGAAGGCCAGCATCAATCCGAGTTCCAATCCGGGCCTCGGAGCCAAGATGCAGGCGGCCTTAGAAGGCCCGATGACGCTCCTGGCCTATCAGGGGCCGGGGGAGGGGAAGGTCACGATCCGGGGTCCGATCACGAACACGGTCTACGTCTTCCATCGCAATGAGCCGAAGTACGTCATCTCCAGCGATGCGGAGGTCCTCTTGGGCCGGAGCCGGAAAGGCAAGCCCGACTTCCTGACCGTCCAGAAGGCACCTGAGCGCCAGCGCATCCGGGTCCCGGTCGAGGTCACGGGGCCGCCGGCGATGCCCGACTTCCCGGAGATGCCAGGCCCGGATCCCCGCAAGACCGATGACATGACCATCGCCCAGATTTCTAGCGCGGCGGTTGACGCGGAGGACGCGACCTTACTACAATGGCTGCAGGAAGAGCGGGCGGGCAAGAAGCGGGTGGGCGCCATCCGGATCCTTGAGGAGAAGCTCACCGAGCGTGCCAGTCCCGAGCCTGCCTGAACTCTTCATCGGAGCCTTGGCAGTTTGGAGAATCTCGGCGCTGATCTCCTATGAGCGAGGACCTTTTGCTCTCTTTCAGCGGATTCGAGCCGCGGTGGGCATCGATCATTTCGACGACGGGACTCCAGACCCTGCTTCCGTTCGAGGGGAACTCGCACAGCTTCTGCATTGCGTCTGGTGCGTTTCCCTCTGGGTCGGACTCGGGTGGTTCGTTGGATTCGCTGTCGCCCCCAACCTTATCCTGCTGGCCTCTTTCGTTCTGGCATTGAGTTCTCTGGCGATCGTCGTGGAGCGGCATACTCATGGCTAGGGCAACGACTCCAACGTGGTTGAGTCTCGACCGCTGGGCTCAGATCCTCGGAATCAATCCGATCCATTTCAATCAGATGTTCTCGGCCGTCGTCCCTGCCAGTAACTGCAACGATGCGTGGACTCAGAACGCCTATCAGAATCCTAACTTCACGTCCCGCGAAGACCTGGCCCAGGCAATCCGGGATGCCGAGATGAAGATCGCGTCCGAGCTCGGATACTTCCTGCTCCCGGATTGGGTGGCTGATGAGCGCAGGCAGACTGTCCGCCCAGCCCGGCCCGAGCTGTTCTCAAGGGCTTCGGTCAATGTCCGAGGCTTGGCGAAGTCGATTGAGACGGACTGGGGCTATGTGATCTCGGGCGGCCAGCGGGCCGAGACCCTGATCGACGACGCGGTCGCGGTCACGGTCTCCGATGTGGACGGCGACGGTTATGACGAACGGGCCGTCGCGACCGTGGCGACCGCCGTGACCTCCCCCTGCGAAATCCGGGCCTTCCTGCCCGGCCAGGCCGGGAGCTTCGCCTACGAGATTCGCCCGATTACCGTCACGATTGCGGCTGGAGTCGCGACCATCACCTTCAATCGCTGGCAGCTAGTCATCCCTGAACTGCAAGACCGCTTGGATGCCGAACAGCCGGACCAGCGGATAGACGGCGATGCCGACGCGTCCTACGAAACGACGATCGATGTTTACCGGGTATGGAACGATCCGCAGAGCCAGGCCAATCTGCTCTGGGAACGGGAGCCATCCGGATGTTCCAACTGCAACGGATCGGGCTGCGCCGAGTGCTCGTTCTCGACTCAGACCGGGTGCTTGGCGGTCCGCAACGAGCGATTGGGGGAACTGACCTATCGGCCGGCGACTTGGGATTCTGTCGATGAGCAGTTCGATACCGCCGAGTTCGCAGTCTGCCGGGACCCAGAGCAGCTCCGAGTCTGGTACTATGCGGGCTGGCAATCGACCGACCCGCGAGTCTCTTGCCCTAGGGTGCAACTCGATCCCTATTGGGAGAAGGCCATCGTCTATCTGTCCGCCGCGCTCCTTGACCGCGAGTTGTGTTCATGCAACAATGTCGAGAAGTTCGTGGAGCATTGGCGGGAAGACCTGTCCCGTACTGGATCTGAGGTGAGCTATCAAATCAGTGAGGCCGATCTCTTGAATCCGTTTGGTCCTTCCCGCGGCGGGGTCTACGCCTGGCGGCAAGTTCAGCGCGACGGCCGGAGGATCCGCAAGTGAAACAAGCCGACTGGACGGACGAGCGGGGCCGCAAGTACCGGGTGATCCTTCCCGATGAGGCGGAGATTTCCGAGGCCCCGATGGGGATTCCGCTCGGACCTCCCGACGCGGTGGACTTCTTGGAACTCCCCGAGCCGTTCGCGACCCGGCTTCACAACACGCTCCACGAACGCGGCCTGTACCGGGCCCGGGACATCCGCAAGAATCCGCAGGCTATTTTCGGGGCGCTTCAATCGGCGCTCAAAGTCGATGTTCATCTGTTGATGCAAGCCTATGCCGAAGCTGAAATGGAAGCTCCGTTCGAACAACAGAACGGACGACAATAGGAGGATCTCATGGCTGGTGATGTACTGAAAGCAGGAGAGAGCCGGGTCTGGTTGTTTGAGGATGGGTTCGGGCCCGGAAGAGGTAAGGAATATTTCGGGTTTGCCCGGATCGGAGACCCGACCTTCGGATTCGGTGACATTGAGCGAATCGAGGCCCCCTCCGAAACCCGGTTCAACGAGTTCGATCAGATCGACTCCATCCAGGGCGCGAAGGAGCGTCCAACCGCTTCCGTGATCGCCCGGTATCCGCGGGTGGATCTCAGCTCGCTCCTGCGGATCGGCCGTAAGCGATGCGCCTCCGGAGTCGAGGTCCATCTAGGTAAATGCGCCAATCCGCAGGACTTCGATGCCAACTGGGATAAGGTGTTGGTTTTCACCGACGTGAAGTATTCCAGCTACTCGGGCGAGAACTTCGGCGCCCTGGCCTCGGACGAACAGGCCGCGGCGAATGAAACCGGAGAGTTCTCGGCCGACGATATGTACGAGGTCAAGCCGCTGCTCTTTGGGGAGCAGCTCTCGACCGTCATTGCGAGGGAGATCACCAAGGTCCTGGCCTGCGACACGATCGAGTGCGGCGACTGCGACGAACCCTCCGACGGCTGCCAGAAAGTCTTTGCGCTCCAGATCGGAGTCGGGGCCACGCCGGGCACCAATCCGAGCGTGGTCTACTCCGACGACGGGGGCGCGACGGGTGATAGCTTGGCGATCTCGACCCTGTTCTCGAACGAAACGCCCGGCGATGCGGTCTGCGTCGGCGGAGACATGGTGGTCGTCGCGGGCGCTGGCGGGATTCACATCAATGACTTCGAGGACATCCTGGACGGGACTGACAACTGGGTAGAGGTCACGTCTGGACTCGTGGCTGGCAAAGGCCCGCTCTCGATCACCAGCGTCGGGCCTAGCCATACCTGGATGGGTGCCACCGGGGGCTATATCTACTTCACTGATGATCCGCGAGGTGGAGTCTCGGTTCAGGACGCGGGAGTCGCCACGACCCAAGATCTGGAGGCCATCCACGCCCTCGACAAGCTGAACGTGGTGGCAGTCGGGGACCTCAACGCGGTAATCTACACGACCAACGGGGGTTCGACTTGGCAGAGTTTGACTGGCCCGGCTGTCGGCGTGAACCTGACGGCGGTCTGGATGTACGATGCCCGACTCTGGCTGGTGGGAGATGCCAACGGCGATCTGTGGCGGACCTCCGATGCGGGCGTGACCTGGACCGAGATCACGCTCCCGATTACTCCAACGGCCGTGAACGACATCCGGTTCTTCGATTCGGTGGTTGGCTACCTCGGCGTGACCGTGGCGGGGCCAGCCGGCCGGATGCTGCGGACCATCGACGGCGGCCAGAGCTTCCAGACCATGCCAGAACGAGCAGGCTCGATCCCGGCGAACGATGACATCAACAGCGTGGCGGTTTGCGCCAGTCCGAACGTGGTCTGGGGCGGAGGCTTGGGAGACAATGGCTCAGACGGGATCCTCGTCAAAGCGTCGTAACGCTCGGGACGAAGCGACCCGCAAGGTGATCGCGGCCGAGGCCCGGATGGCCGCGGTCTCGACCAATGGCCGCCCCAAGATCACGTTATCGACTGGCGTGGTCTTGAATCTACGCCCGGTACCCAAGCAGTTCATCTACGAGGCGACCCGAGCCTTCGAACGGCCGCGGGTTCCGGTCGTTCTCAACAAAGACAAGGGCCGGGAGGAAGAAAACCCGGCCGATCCGGACTATCAGGAGGCCATCCAGCGTCATATCATCGAGACCGCCAACGCGGCGACCGACGTGGCGTTACTCCGCGGTACCGAGATCGCCGAGAAGCCCGAGACTGTACCGGGGCCGGATGACACGATCTGGATTCAGGAGATGGAAGTCCTGCGTCTCCCGATGCGCGACAATCCGAGGGCCCGGTATCTGGCCTGGATCAAGGCCGTGGCCGCGCCCACCGATCACGACATCCTCATTCTCTTGGGGGAGGTCGGACGGCTCACCGGCGTCTCAGAAGCAGACGTCGATGATGCCGTCGAGCGTTTTCGGCGTGTTACGGCACGGGACGAGGATCGAGAGCCTCAGGTCAAATAGCAGCGTCGATACCGGCATCACCTACGGCATCCAGCTCCCCGGAGCCGTGCCGTTCTTCGAGGAGTACGACGCGATGATCGAGGCCAACTACAATCAGGAGCAGTGGAACGGCCTCCGTCCTTGGCAGCGGGCGGAGGCCGTCGCGTATTTCCGGGTCAAGCGGCATATCGGCCTGCATGAGGCCGAGGCCCTAGATACCCATTTCCGATCCAAGAGGCCGAAGAAGTAAATGGCATTTGAGAACATCGGGGTCCGGGCGGTCATCGAAGGCATTGGCGCCTTCAATCGCGACGCGGACGCGATCAATCGGCGGCTGAAGGAAGTCACCGGGAATGTAGATAAAGTCGGCAGGCAGACCCAGAAGACCTCGGCCAGCCTGCAAGACTTCTCGGGTGCCCTTCGAGCGACGGGTGTGGGACTTGGCTTGGTCGGGGCCGCAGGAACCGCCCTGATCGTTTCCTCAACCCGGCTGGCCGCCCGGGTCGAGACCCTGGGAGTCGTCACCGCCACCCTCGGCCGGAATGTCGGCAAGACCGAGAAGGAGATCCGGGACCTCGAGAAAGCGGTCAAGGCTCAGGGCATCACGCTTCAGGCAACCCGGGCCTCGATCGCCAAGATGGTCGAATCCAACGTCGATCTGGCGCACGCGACGGAGCTCGCCCGCCTCGCTCAGGACGCGGCGGTCATCGCTAACATCAACTCATCGGAGGCCTTTGAGCGGGTCATTGATGTCATTGCCTCCGGGAATGTCCTGATCGCCCGAAATCTTGGTTTGCAGGTCAGCTTCGAACGGGCTTACGAAAAGGCGGCTGTCGCCCTCGGAAAAACCACCGCCGAGCTGACCGAACAGGAGCGGGTTCAGGCTCGGACGAACGCGGTCTTAGCCGCTGGAACAAATATCGTCGGGACCTATGAAGCGGCGATGACGACGGCGGGCAAGAAAGTCCTGAGCTTGGATCGGCATCTGGAAGAGAGTAGCCGGATCATCGGCGAGCTATTTCTTCCGGCCTACGCCGAAGCCGTCGATGTGGTGACCAAATTCCTGGAAGGATTCGAGGATGCTACGGTCGCCCAGCAGCGGGGAGTCGCGGCCACCCTCGCCTCGGCGAGCGCCATTGCTACGCTCTCAGGTGCGACGCTGATCTTCCTGAGTAACCTTCCGCGTCTGATTGAGGGCCTGCAGAAGATCGGGATCGCCAGCGCGACGGCCGCGGGAGCCATTGGTCTGGTCGTCACCGCACTCGCGGCGTTGGCGATTGCCAGTACGAAAGCACGAGCCGAGAATGCGGCATTACGGGATGAACTTCAGCGGATTGCCTCAGAGGTCATCAACCAAAAAGGTACGTTCCGCGACTATGAAAACGCTATCGTCGATGCCGCCAAGGGAACGACACTTTGGGAGTTCGCCGCCCGGCAAGCGCGGTCCACCGGAGAGAGCCAACGCGAAGCTGTGCTGCGCCTTTTGCGCGCTCAGGGAGCCTTGGACGAACAACAAATTGAGTCCATTCGGGTCGCCACCCTGTACGACGATAAACTCAGAGGATTGCCCGGTGCGTTGACAGATACCGGATCGGCCGCAGAAGGCGCAGCGGGAGGTATTGACGACCTGGCTTCCGCGCAAGAAGAAGCTGCCCGTAAGACTAGGGAATTGGCAGAGGCCCAGGAAATCCTGCAAGGTCGGTTAGATGAGGTTCAGCTCCAGATCTCGACCGACATCACGCCTCAATTCGGAGACTTCAAGCAACAGCTCGAAGACCTCAATTCCGAGATCGCCTCGCTTGAGGCCGAGAAGCTAGAAGCGATCGCCAGTTTGGAGGTCGAGGGGATCGAGGATGCCGAAGAGGCCGCGGATCGGGTCGCTGACCTAAACGAGCAGCGAAGGGATGCCGTCCAGCGACTCAAAGAACTGGAGACCGAGCTGGAGATCGCCCGGCTTCGGGAAGGCGAGCTGAACGAGGAGACCTCCGAGGCCAGCCGCCTGCAGTCCCAGGCCCGGCTGGATCGCCTGACGGCCGACATTGCTGATCAGCGGGAGGAAATCAGTTCTCTCAGCCGAGAGATTGCGACGGCTGGAGATGCGACGAATGAGATCGCTACCAGCCAGCAGGAGAAGCTGGCCGAGCTTGAGGCCGAGTACGCCGAGCGGATGGAGTCGATCCGGGGTCAAATCGATGAAACGACCGAGGCCTGGAGCGATCAAACCAAGGAAATCCTTTTCAATCTGGCGACTCAGCGGTTGGGGATTGGCGGATTCACCGAAGAGGAAATCGATGCTCTGACGACCCTGGCCGGCCCCGAGGGTTTGGGTTTGATCGATGAAGCGGGCGTGGCCCTGATTGAAAAGATCGATCTGCTGAGTGAGGCGATGCTGGCTTCCGGAGATCAGTCGGGGCTATTTGCTGAGGATCTAGGAACCCTCGCCACGATCATGGCCGACCCGACCCAATCGGCGGAGGACCTGGCGGCGGCGATTCGGGATGTATCCAGTGCGATGCTGGAGAGCTTTGAAATTTTTGCAACGCCGCGGTTTATGCAAGATCCATTTGCCCATATCTTTGCTACCGGAGGCGAGGCCCCGGTCTCGGCGGCGGATCTCGGGATCTTCGGAGGCCGGAGGCAGTTCGGAGGCCCGGTCGGCCGCGGGCGCCCGGTCAGGGTTGGAGAACGCGGTGAAGAGCTGTTCATTCCGAGGTCGTCGGGAGAGATCGTTTCCAATCGCCTGCTTTCTGTATTGAATTCTCTGGCCTCCGCGCTTCCAATCGCTGCCCCGCCCCTCGCAATGGCCGCCGCGGGCGAAGGAAACATCACGACCAACAACAGCATGACCGTCAATACCAGTGCTCCAGTTGAACCAATCGCCGCCGACTTCCGGCTGATGGCGCTGATGGGGGAGCGGCGTGGCTAGATCCAACGCCAAGCTCGAAATCTACGAGCCGGACGCGACGACCAACCTGGTCACGAATCCCAGGCTGACCGTCAATACGACCGGGTACACGGCTTCAGGTTCTGCAATCAGTAGAACCCTGGCCCGGGCGCGGTGGGGTCTGGCGAGCTTGCTCGTCAACACGAATGGGGCGGGGTTGCTCGAAGGGGCTTACTTCTCCGTCAATCCCGCGACTCAGAATCAGCCCTATGCGGGCAGTCTGTACGCTCGCGGATCGGGGACCGTCCGGGCGAGGCTTCGGGACGCGACGAACGGCATCGAATTCGTCAGCGAGCGGGTTTCGCTCGACGACCGGCACTGGGTAAGGCTGGAGGTCCTGGGCCGGACCGGGGGCGCGGTCTCGGCCGACCTGCGCTTGTATATCGAGACGATTGGCACCATCCAGGATGTGAATTTCTATGCCGACGGCTTCCAGATCGAAGCCAAGCACTACGTCTCCAGCTACTGCGACGGAGATCTGGAAGACGATCTGCCACGGCACGCCGGGGACCGGTATTTCCGCTGGACCGGGACGAAACACGAGTCCACCAGCACAAGATCGGACCGGTTCCGGCCGGCCGGGAGGCCCCGCCAGATCGAACTCGCGGATGTCGGGGTCTACGTCACGCAGGCCTCGGGCCTCGGCATGGCTCCGGTCCTGCTCAACATCCAGCGCCTCGGCGCTCAGGATGGCTCGGAGGTCCAGAGCTTCCGGGCACAGGATCGGGTCTTGCAAATGGTCTTCTGGGCTCGGAAGGATCCTCAGAGCGCGGTATGCAGCCCGGCCTCACTTCGAGAACTTCATCTGCTACGGGAGCGGCTGGAAACTCTGATCAAGCCGGACCGGTCCCACGGCGCGCAGCCGTTCCTCTTGCGCTATCTGGACGGCCTGGACTCGCTGGAGGTCTTCGCCCATTACGAATCGGGCCTGGAGTTCGATGGCGATCTCCGGTTCCCGTATCACAACTCCTTCGGGGTCCGGATGCTGGCGGTCCGGCCGTACTGGATCTCCGACACTCAGGATGTCCTGCAGCTCACCGCGAACCAGCAGGTCCCGAACTCCAATTGCCTGATCGCCCGGATCGACGGCGAATGGCAGGCGCTCGGGACTGGTGCCAATAGTGAGGTCCGGGACTTCGCGGTCCATCCGAACGGCGACATCTACATGGTCGGGGCCTTCACCGCGGTCGGAGGGGTCGCCAGTACCCGCGGGATCGCGCGCTGGAACGGGTCGGTCTGGGAATCGGTCGGCGGCGGGCTGGACGACGGGGTGGCCTACCAGGTCGCCATCGGTCCGGATGGAACGGTCTTCCTCGTCGGCGATTTCGACAACATCGCGACCGTGGCCCGAAACAACGTTGCCCGCTACAACCCTACAACCGACACCTGGAGCAGCATGGGATCGGGACCGGGCTTGGATGACTTGGCATTGGCTGTCGCAGTAGACAAGGACGGGAACGTCTATTTCGGCGGCGGGTTCGCCAACACCTTCGGAGGCGGGACCGCCCTCAATCTGATCACCCGCTGGGATCCGGATACGAATACGTTTCTCGCGATGGGGACCGGTCCGGGCCTGAATCTCTCGGCGGGCGGAGGCCGGGTGCGGGGCATCACGATCGATCTGGATGGCGAGGTCCCGTTCATCACCGGTTTCTTTGATCGGGCGACCGGAGGAGTCGCGGGAGATCTGCGGGGGGTCGCGACTTATGCTCTCGTGACCAATACGTTCGACGAACCGGGCGACGATGGCGCGACTTCCAACGACGTGCGGAGGTCTGATCTTTCGCCGGATGGGAAGTTCTATGCCGGGGGCTTCTTCACCCACATCGGGGTCTCGGATGCCGATGCCGTCGCGGTCTACACCCGCCAGGACTGGCTGCCGCTCGGCCGGCAAGGCGACGGCATCATCGGCGGTGTTTCTGGGGTCGTCCGCAATATCAAAGTCAGCCACAAGAATCGAATTGTCTTCGGAGGCGACTTCGATCAGGTGACGGGGGCTGAGTTCGCCACCTTCGTCGCCTCCTGGAACGGGACCAGCTTCTCGCATTTGGATCTGGAACTGCCGGGGCCAACGAACGAAGTCCACGGGATCTTGCTTTTGGATGACGACATCTATCTCGGCCATGAGATCAGCGGGGTCGCGAGCTTGGCCTCGGCGATCCAGACCGTCACCAATCGCGGCCGCGCTTCGAGCGGCGCGGTCCTGGAGGTCCTCGGCCCGGCGCGGCTCCTGTGGCTCGAGAACCAGACGACCGGCCATGTGATCCGGATGGATCTGATCGTCCAGGCGGGCGAACGGGTCACGATCGATTTGCGGCCTGGAATGCACAAGGCCATCAGCGATTTCCGGGGCAATGTGGCTTCCGGGATCTTGCGCGATTCCGATGTCGGAGGCTTCAAGCTCATCCCGGGAGACAACCGGATCGCCTTCTTTGCGGTGGACACGACCGGATCTACCGAGATCAGCCTGCGCTGGCAGCCCCGTCACTGGAGCTTTGACGACATCGCATGGGCGCAGAACACCGGCTAGTCGTTCGCACCCACGACGGGGAATACCTGCGCGAGCTGGAGACCTGGGAGAGCATCCAGTACGGGCGGTTCCTCAACAACGTCGGATGGTTCATGATCGTGATGTCCCCAGAGGGTGCCGAGGATCTTCCAGACGTGGATCGCCTGATCGAGTTCTGGCGCAAGCCCGAGGGAGGCGAAGAGCGCCTGGAGATGGTCGGCTTCTGCCGCTACTGGGACTGGTTCGAGGCTGGACCCAAAAACGACCGGCTGAGGCTGGGAGGCGAGGACCAGATGGGGCTTCTGCTCCGCCGGGTCATCGCCTTCAACGCCACGACCGCCCAGGCCGAAAAGACCGACGAGGCCGATGACCTGCTCAAAGCCATAGTCCGGGAAAACATGGGATCGTTGGCACCGCTGGACGAAGCCGGGCGCCCGAGAGCGTTCCCGGCGACTCACTTTGAGGTTATGGATGATCTCGCGGACGCGCCGACCGTCACCCGGAGCTTTGCTTGGCGAAACGTACTGGATGTCCTGCAGGAGATCGCTGAGTCTTCCCGAGATCAGGGAACCCCGCTCTATTTCGATGTGGAGCCGACCGGGGCCGGGACGTTCGCCTTCCGGACCTGGGTCAACGTCCGGGGCGTGGACCGGACGGCGACCGCGGGCCTGAACCCCTTGATCTTCAGCCAGGAGGCCGGGAACCTCACCGATCCGTTCTTGCGGGAGGATTGGCGGGACGAATGGAATTATGTCTATGGCGGCGGCCAGGGCCAGGGTACGGATCGGGTGATCGATCCCGAAAAGGACTTATTCCGCAACGCCCGTTCCATCTGGGCGCGGCGGGAGACATTCCAAGATGCTCGTGAAGAAGAGACGACCTTGGGGGTCGCCAATCGAGCCTTCGAGCGGCTGCAGAAGGAACGGCCGGTGATTGAGTTCCGGGCCGAACTCCTGGACCGCCCGCAGTCCCGCTACGGGATCGACTGGAGTTTCGGGGACAAAGTGACAGCCCAGTATCGCGGCCGCCAATTCGATCTCACGGTTCGAAACGTCCAGGTCACGCTGAACTCAGATGGAGAAGAAACCTTGAGTAGCATCGCGGAGGTGGACCGTGTTACCGGCTGATCGGGCCTTGCAAGAAATGGCGGGCAAGCTCCGGGATGCCCAGCGCCGGATTGAGCGGCTGGAGACGCTGGAAGCTCCTGGACTGACTGCTGGAGCGGTCTGTCTTGGGACCACGGTCGTGGCTGGATCGGAGACGGAAATCACCTTCAGCTCCATCAGTCAGGACTTCATCCATCTATGGTTGCTGATCCATGCTGGAGCAGTTTCTGTTTCGATCGGGGCCGCGATGCTACTGACTTTCAACGGTGACTCGGGATCGAACTATCGTTCTTATAACAAGTCGCACATCCGGGACAGCGGAGCCACCGATTCCGATCCGGTCGTTGGAGGCGTAGGTACTGCGAGTGCCATTCGATTAGGTCATACGGCTGGAAATGTCGGAGGCGATAATGACAATTTCTGTGCCTGTGAGGCTTTGATTCTCAATTACACGCTCTCGCCGGGTCAGCTGACGGCAACCAAACGCTCCGTGGTATGGAAGGGCTGGGATTACTCCCCGCTGACCGGCGAAGAAGGTGAGCTCGGATTCATTGGATTGCGGCACGGCGGCGGCCAGTGGATCAATACCGTTGATCCCATCACCTCTTTGACGGTGAGTGCGGGCGGCGGCTTCGCCGAATTCACCGATGATTCGGTCTTCACGCTGATCGGACTGTGTGCCGCATGAGAGCCTCTCTAGTTGATACCAGTCGCTGGCAGGGAACCGTCAATGTCCAAGCGATGGCGGACGCTGGATTTGCTGGAATCGTCGCCCGCTGCACGATCGGATGGGCGGGTCTCGATCTGCCAGGAAACAGCCTCTACAAGGATGTTCAGGCTCAAGCCCGGGCCATCCCTGGTTTCCTATTCGGAGCCTACCATCTGCTCTGGGCCTCGAACCGAGACCCGCGTCGCGAGGCGATCTGGTATCTTCAACAACGCGGGGATGTGGATTTCAATGTGTTGGATGTAGAACTCGATGACCGGACCAAGCCCAATCAGGGGTTTCCGAACCTGGCCGGAGTTCAGGCCCAGGCCAAAATCTGGCTCGATGAGGTCAGTCGCGCAACGCAGCAGAAAACCGTCTGTTATACCGGCAGCTGGTTCTGGACCGCGCCTGCCGGATGGGAAAGCCAGTATGACCTGTGGGAGGCCGAATACACCGTTAGCATCCCGAGAGGTGGGATTGATCGATCTTTGCAGCCCGAGGCGCCGAAGCAGCCAAAAACGACTGGCTGGACCGCCGCGAAGCTCTGGCAATGGACCTCGGGCGGAAAGCCGATCGGGGTCATGTCCCAATCATTGGATTACAACGTCTTCATGGACGGGGATGTGAGCGCACTGCGATCGTATCTCGGCCTTGCCCCGCCTCCAGTGCCTCTTGAGCAACGCGTGTCAATCCTCGAACGCGAAGCCGCGGCCCGGGGCTGGAATCTGGCCCCCTGACCTGCGGCCTACTTGTCAGCCCGCCTCGACCTGTGTTAGCGTAATCCCAGCCGGAGGATGTCTTGGCATTCCTATGGACCGTGAAAAGACAGAATGCTCGATCTCCTTCTGATTGTATTGCCGGTGCTGACATCGCTCGGATGCGCGGTCATCGTCGCCAACTCGCACCGGCGCCCCTATACCCGATTCTTCTTCTCGGTTCTCGGTCTCGCATTCCTGTGGTTGTTCATCGGTGAATTCTCTCTCCAATATCTGCATACGTCCATTTTGGCGGACCGCTTTATTCGCGGATTGCCGATTCGGCTCGCGATCTTCATCGCCACCTGGGTCTTCGCCATAGCCGCGAGATTGCGAGATCAAAGCTGATAGCCGTTCTGTGGCAACCCCCGACCCCCGATCAGATCACGGCCTGGCTGCCGGTCTTGAATACGGTCGGGGTCATTGTGATTCTGGTCCTCATCGTTGGGGCGATCGTGCGGGGCTTTCTCTGGCCGAAGCACATGGTGGACCGGACGCTGGAGGAGGCTCGTAAAGGCTCGGCGGCGGCCGCCAAGATCGTCGGAGTAGAAATCAAAGAAGGTATTGAACACGGCATCGGCCGGGCGATCTCACAGGGTTTGGCCGAGGGATACCTGAGGATCCTCGAAATCAACGGCGGGATGAAAGGACACTCCGGTGATGATCCCAAGAGCCGTTGAGCGGGTTTTCGCCTGGTTCGGTCTTTCGGTCCTGGCGATCCTCATCGTTGGCCTTCTATTTCCGATGCCAGCCTCGGCCTGGGACTGCGGTAAGTACAACTTCCGGGTCACGGCCTCCGGACAGATCCAAGTGGAAAACCGATCCTCTTCCAACGAGAACGCCCAGAAGGCTGATGTCTTCGTCAACGGATCGAAGGTCCTCAACGATGCCCAGGTCCCGTCGATGCCCAAAGGAACCGACTGGACGGCCTTCGCCGAGATCGAGCCGCCCGCTGGCGATTGGACCTGGCGGGTCAAGGGCGAGAGCGACTGCGAGGACACCGGTGAGCATAGCGGTCCTGGCCCGACTGCGACACCTGTTTCAACGTCTGCTCCGACATCTGTCCCGACAGCAACGATTGAACCTCCGGCTACTCCAACAGCGACGGCGATCCCATCAGCAACGGCAACTCCGCCGCCAACTGCTTCGCCAACTCAAGAACCGCAACCCACCGAGACCGCCACGCTGACTCAGGTCCCGGCCTCCCCCCCGCCGCCTGAACCAACCGATACTCCGAAGCCTGCGCCGACCCGGACCTCGCCGCCCGCTACCTCTCGGCCCACAGCGACTGGAACGGATCGGCCGCTCGGGACTCCGTTCGGCTTGGCGGCCACCACGGCCACGCCGACCGGGATCCCGACCGGTGTGGTCTGTACGGCTTGTTGCTGCGCCTGCGGTTGCGGCTACGTTCAGACTCCGATCATCATTAACGTGAACATCGAAGTCCCGAGTGCGGACAATCCCGCCGTTCCTCGCCAGCTATCGGCTCCCGCGGTCGAACCGGATCTGCGGAAGCTGGAGCTGGAGATCATCGCTACCTTCTTTGTCTCCGGCGCCAATCTCATCCTCCTGGTCTATCTGATCCTGTCTCGGAAACCGTCCTCAAACGCATGAAGTCCATTCTGGCCGCCTGGTTCGTGCTCGTCTTTTGTGTTGCCTGTGGACCGGGGACAGATACTCCGACCGCAGAGCCGAGCCCGGCCCCGCGCCCGACTCCGATTCCGCTTCCGACGATTCCGAATTACCCGACCCCGTTCACCGTTCAGCGGGATCCAGTCTTCAATGAACCCATCGTAGACCGCACGAACTGGCTGATCCTGGGCGGAGATTACCGAGCGCACCGGGCCGGGACCGGCTGGGGAAACAAGACCGACGTCATGATCCTGGTCTCGGTCCTGGAAACTGATCCCCTGAATATCTCGATCGTCCAGTTCCCGCGCAATCTCTATGTCCCGGTCCGGGGCCTGGAGGACCAATGGCTCTTCGCGGTCTGGGGCCGGGATGGGTGGATCGGTCTTCGGCTCTACTTCCGGGAGGTCTTCGGGGTCTCGCTCGACGGGATCTTCTACACTGACATGGACCGCTTCGAGATCTTCATCGATGATCTCGGTGGGATCGCGCCGGTCGGTTCAGAGAAGCTGACCGGGGCCGAGACCCTGGTCTACCTGAGGGACAACCATGCGAATTGGGAGCTGGGGAGCTACGATGCCGAACAGCGGGGCTTCCAAGTCCTGAATGCGATCTGGGGCCGGGGATTCGAGTACGTCACGAGCGACCCGATTGCCGCGGCCGGGCTTGCGCTTTCCCGCTGGGGCCCGCTCCTGCAGACCGATCTCGACAGCCTGCGGGACTTCTATGCCCTGGCCGAGCTGGCCTATGGGGTGAAAACGACCGAGCAGATCGTGCGCTTCATCCAACTGGAGGAGCCGTACATCCAGCGCGGGGACACTCCGCTGGAAGTCCGGGGCATGATCCCGGCCTTCGATCTGGAGATCTGGATGATCGACTGCGTGTTCGATCAGGCGTGCGAGGCCGATCCGTGAGAGGCCGTTGGTTGCTCCCGGTCGGGTTCCTGCTGGGCGCTTTCGGCTTAGCCATCATCGTCCTGCTGATGATCGATGAGATGCTCTTTGGAGGCGTGCTTGGATTTCGATGACCAGCACGTTGAGGTCGCGAGCTCCTGACCGCTCGCGGAATGTCTGGCCTACTGCTGGCGTTCAGCCTGACATTCTTCCCTCTACAATCACCAGCCCAAGAGAAGGCCCCGCCGGAGTGGCTGATTCGGAATGTCATTCAATGGCTGCCGCTTGTCGAACGCTGGCATCCCGACTTCCCCGGGCTCGATCCGGCTTGGGTCCTCGGGATCATCGCGCAGGAGAGCCAGGGATTCCCGCACGTCTCGGATGTCACGGGGTCCCACGCGATTGGACTCATGCAGATCATCCCGCGGTCCTGGACCGGGACCCGATCTCAGCTCGAGCAGCCAGGATTCAATCTCTACGTCGGGATGCGGATGCTCTCGGCCACGCTCGAGCAAACCGAGGGAAACCTGCGCCGGGCACTCGGGGCCTACAACTGCGGGTTCGTAGGACTTGACGCGGGACGCTGCGGCCGCTATGGTGGGTACGCGTATGCCGACCGGATTCTTGAGTATTGGGTGCCGGTCTTCCGCATATGGCTTGCCGGAGAGGCCATCACTCCCGACCGTGTAGGCGATTGGCTCGCGACGTTGGGGTATCGGTGGGGTTTAGGCAAGTGGCACGAACAGGAGGAGCAGCATCGAAGACTTCTGCGCATGATTTGGGGACATCCCATCCGAATGGAATAGGAACAGGAGAGAAAACACATGGAACTTGATCCTGGACAACTGGCGCTCATCGGTATTGCGGCCTCGGTCATCACGGCGGTTCTGAAGTTTGTGGCGGGACGGCTGGGGTTCGAGGTCCCGAGCAACTACGCGAAGATCCTGGTCTTCGCGGTCTCGGTCGTGATGGCGGGATTCTGGATGAAGCCCGACATCGGCTTCTCAGAGGACCCTCTGGAATTCGCCTCAGGCTTGCTGGCGGCCGCGGTGGCGGTCATGGGTTCGGCGAGGGTGATCTACGAGGTCTTGCTGGGGCGATTGGGGCTGAACAAGCTCGGATAAGAAGCGCGGTCGTTCATTCCTCCTCTGCTAGAGCGGCCTGGGAGCGGCGTCCCGGGCCGCTCGGTTTAAGTCGGAAGTTCGGTTGCAAGGCAACACTCGCCGTCCTCGTTGATCAGCCGTTGCAGATCGTGCGGCATGATGTAGGCAAAGCCGTTCTTACCCCAACCCCGACTCCACGAGTTTTTGATCCGTATCAGGTTCTTTGGCTGGCTGATCCCGTTGAGTACATAGGCGTGGCCGCCGAGGATCTCCCGCGCGATGCCGATCACGCCGGTTTCGGGATCGGGCTCGCTCATGGAAGCGTACCAATTCGTGCCAACCACCACCGGCCCGATGTAGAGCAGGGCATCGATCACGTCGTTCACGTCCCAGGTCCATCGGTACTCGGAGATCAGGCCGAGGGCTTTGAGCACCTTGGCGCCGGCCCGGACGGAAGTTCCCTCGTAGGCCTCGCCCGGCCATTCGTCCACGAGCTGGGCCTGGGCGTACAGATAGGCCGGGTCGTAGAGCGGCGGCGTCTTCGCGCCTTTGGGCTTGTGCGTGATCGGGCCGTCTTCGATGTAGTGATTCCAGGCGTAGCCGACGCACTGATTCGTTCCATCTTGATCTCCCCACCATCCCGACGCGTTCCAGTAGCGGGTCTTGCGGACCGGGACCGCGGCCTTCACCGGGGCCGCGATTTCCCGGATCATGAACGCATTATCGCGCGGGTCGGGGGCGTGGCGGCGCCCGAGGCCGTAGTTGAGTTGCGGTAAGTTGGTCATGTTGATCCTTTCGAATTAATCAGGAGGAC
>Ga0209109_10000566_pt1 | contig 20001 bp, 17 predicted proteins | sample Rifsed10ft2_FD_184004 | JGI IMG/M metagenome (GOLD analysis project Ga0209109, IMG submission 184004) | Soil microbial communities from Rifle, Colorado, USA - sediment 10ft 2 (version 2) | ecosystem: Environmental > Terrestrial > Deep subsurface > Rock core/Sediment | place: Rifle, Colorado... | reverse complement strand
TGCCAAGACCTCCACGTGAGGAAAGAAAAGAGTAATCAGATCTTAGTTTACTAAAGGTTTATTTATAGAAAACTCCAATTCATGTATTTGAATTGGGGTTTTTGTTTTTGGTGCAATTATATAAATCTATTAAGATTTGCCACTAGCTAATTAAGTTCGGGTCTTTCAAAATTTACAAATTAATATTACCGCTGGAATCCTTCAATTCCTTATTTATACTAAAAGTACTTTTATTACGCCCTTCCCACTATCCCTACTAAGATATCAAATATCGCCATCTTTTTCCCGTCATATTCGCTATTTTTCTTAAAAATATCAACAAAAAAATTTGTTAATGTTAAATTTTAACATAACTTAGATTACAATTACTGAAATTATTAGCGTCTTGTTAAAATTTAAAGAATTACCCATTATCATTTAACTTTAAAAAACCACAATAGGAAAATGCTATTCAAAACATTAAAAATTAATATATTATTGACACTACTGGCAGTCTCCTGTAATGGATTCAAAATATATAGCCAAAAAAAATCCGACATTTCTATCTATAAATGGTTCGACACTGAAGTAGGAAAAGAAAATTTAGCTCTAAACAATGGAATTCTCTATTCAAATCCCTACAAAACAATAGATGGAACTAACATGTATTACATAAATGACAAGTACACCATAGGGAATGTCCGTTATGATGGCCAAACGTATTATGATGTAAAACTAAAATATGCCCTTTTTAAAGACGAATTGATCTTAAACCCTTTTGGAGAGTCGGAACATATAGGCATTATTCTTATTCAGGATAAAATAGACTCATTTTCCATAAATGGTAAAAACTTTGTAAAAATAAATAAGAACCAGTCCTCATTAACCGATTTTGTTACTGGCTATTATGAGGTCCATCCAATTGGAGAAAATTTCATCTTCTATATTAAACACATCAAAGACATACACAAACGATTAGACAGCAATGGTCTTTACTATAACTTTACGGAGGAAAACCAGTTTTTCATAAAATATAAGACCTTGTTTTATCAAATAAACCGCAAGAGCGACATTTTCAAAATATTTCCCGAATATACAAAACAGATTAACGCGTTCTATTCGACAAATAAAAAAATCCTTAAATCGGACAAAAATCAGTTTATGGAAAACTTGTTGAAATACATTGGTCAATTTCAAACAAACACATCGCAATATTAAATGAGAAAACTTGTTCTAACCCTATTTTTAATAACATTTCATCAACTGTTATTAGCACAAAAAACAAAGGATAATTTATCGTTCGAGTTTAATGCTGTCACTCGAATGACTGCCATACAAACTATCGAAGCATCGACGACCTACAAGTTTTACTTTGACCCTGTATGGATTGAAACCGACAAGAGTTTAATTTCAGGAAGCTACAATAACATAACGATTGAGGCATTACTGGAAAAAATATTTAGCAAAACTAATCTGAATTTTTATATCCTTAAAAATAAGATTATCCTTACTAACAACAGCATTATATACGACAAATTAGCTGACGACTACTTTAGCTCCCCAACACCAAGTGAACAAAGTAAAGAGCCGGGTGAAACCAATGAAAAGCCAGTATTTTACCAACAGTATGATACTATAAACCATTCAAAATCTAAAAATAATAATGCCATAACATTTATTGGCAAAGAGTCCAAAACGGCCAGTAAAACAAATGCTACACTGTCTGGTTATATAAAAAATGCCATAACCGGAAAATCCGAATCAAACATAGCTCTAAAAATACGAAACAAAAACATAAGCACCGTAAGTGACAATAATGGGTATTACAAACTGCAAGTTCCAACCGGTATTAATATCTTGGAAATAAAATCACTTACCCATAAAAAAACCACTCGGACGCTAATGGTTTATGACGACGGCGAACTTGATGTGGAACTGTTTGAAAATATAAATTTATTAGATGATGTAATAATAAAAGGAAGTGGACCAAAAAAGGTAGAAACGGTTATTTCAGGAGTGACAACAATAGACATCGAAGGAATAAAGAATATTCCGCTGATACTTGGCGAGCGAGATATATTTAAAGTTGCATCAACTTTACCCGGGATAAAAACGGTTGGAGAAGGCTCAGCAGGATTTAATGTTCGTGGGGGAAAAGAGGATCAAAACTTAATACTTCTTGATAACGCGACACTTTATAATCCGCAGCATTTTTTAGGTTTTTTCTCTGCAATAAATCCATATACAGCCAGCAAAGCTACTATTTATAAAGGCAGTATTCCAGCAGAATTTGGCGGAAGATTATCTTCGGTTTTTGACGTCACAACCAAAAGCGCAAGTGCAGAAAAATTAACGGGAGAAGGCGGTATTGGCCCCGTAATGGGCAACATTGCTATCGGGACACCAATAGTAAAAGACAAATCAAGTTTATTGATTGGACTAAGAGCGACATATTCAGGTTGGATATTAAGAAGTCTTGACGATAAATCAATAAAAAAAAGCCAAGCTTCTTTTTATGATGGGACTATTAAACACAACCATAAATTAGATAAAAACAACACTTTTGAAACTACATTATATTATAGTCATGATGACTTTAGCATAACTTCCGATTCATTATACAAATACAATAACAGACTGGCTTCACTAAAATGGAATCATTCTCTTAATGCCAAAAGTAAAGCGGCATTAATTTTCACGAATAGTGAGTATAAATTCAACATCGATTACCATTCGGCAGGAGTAAATGCATTCGATTTTGGTTATAAAATAAATGAAACACAGGTTGTACTAAATTTTAATTACATATTTAGTGATAAGCACAAATTCGATTACGGCATTTCAAGTAAACAATACAAAATCAATCCCGGTTATTTGTATCCTAAAAAAACAGAATCACTCTTAACCCCCATAAATATTGACAAAGAAAAAGGATTGGAGTCGGCCGTGTATCTTTCTGATAATTTTAAGCTCAGTCCAAAGTTATCAATCGATCTGGGTTTAAGATATTCTCTCTATGCCTCATTAGGTGAATCATCGCAGAGAATCTATGAGGATAATGTCCCTAAAAACGATGAAACCGTTGTAAGAATAAAAGAATTCAGTAATAATGAAATTATTAAAACTTATGGCGGACTAGAGCCTCGTATTGCCATTCGCTATTTATTGACCGATGATTTCTCAGTTAAAGCAAGCTATGACAAAACATATCAATATATCCATTTACTCTCGAGCAATACCACACAATCACCTACAGACACCTGGAAACTTTCCGACCTAAACGTAAAACCACAAGCGGCGCACCAATATTCCATGGGTTTATTTAAAAACCTAAACGACAATATACTTGAACTCAGCGTTGAAGGGTATTATAAAAAATCGAAAAACATACTTGATTATAAGGTCGGTGCCCAGCTATTACTAAATGAAAATATCGAAACGGAACTTTTGCAAGGCGAAGGAAAAGCTTATGGAATAGAATTATTACTAAAAAAACAAAGTGGAAGATTAAACGGATGGCTAGGCTACACCTATTCCCGAACATTTATAAAACTGGATAGTCAATTCAATGATGAAAAAGTCAATAATGGTCACTATTTCCCTGCTAATTTTGACAAACCTCATGACATAAGCGCCGTTTTGAATTATAAATTCACCAAGCGCTACAGTTTTTCCACAAATTTTGTTTATCAAACGGGGAGACCCATAACTCTCCCTGTAGGAGCCTATACATATGGTGGGGCAGAATACACTTTATATAGTGATAGAAATAAATACCGAATCCCTGACTATTATCGTTTAGATATAGGTATAAATATTGAGGGAACGCATAAAATAAAAAAATTGGCTCATGGTTTTTGGAACCTATCCATTTATAATGTGTTAGGGCGAAATAACCCTTACTCCGTTTATTTTGTGACAGATGATGGTCAAATAAAAGCCTATAAAACATCCATATTCTCTATTCCAATTCCAACCATTACCTATAATTTTAAATTCTAGAGCTATGAAAAAACTATATTTTAATAAAATTACCCCTTTGCTTCTGTTAATTTTTATAACGGCTGGCTGTACGGAACAATATGTTATCCAAACCAATACCTTCGAGGAAGCACTCGTTGTGGAAGCTACCATAACAAATGAATTGAAAAAACAACAAATAAAAATTTCCAAGACATATCGTTTTGAAGAAAATGGTCCCACATTCGAATCTGGTGTGGAAGTCTTTATTACGGACGATACCGGTAATAAATTTGAATTTGAAGAACAATCTGACATTTACATTTCCAAATTAGAATTTAAAGCGGTTCCTGATAGAAAATATCAATTGCACATTATCACAAATGATGGCAGATCATATACCTCTTCAACAGAAATATTACCGACTGAGAATAAAATAGAAAGCATAATCCCAACTGTAGAGACTATTGAAGGACAAAGAGGCGTACAAATCAATGTAAATAGCTATGACCCCAGTAGAACTTCAAAATATTACAGATACGAGTACGAGGAAACCTATAAAATTATTGCCCCTAGATGGGTTTATCAAAAAGCAGTTGTAACAGGCCCTCAGGAGGTAAGCATAGTTCCGAGAACAGAGGAAGCCCATACATGTTATGGCACAAAAAACTCCAATGACATAATTTTAACAAATACAGCCGGTTCAAATGAAGATCGAGTACATTTTCCCGTGCGATTCATCAGTAATCAGGATTACATTATTACTCACCGATATAGCATTTTAGTTCGGCAATACGTCCAAAGTTTGGCAGCCCACACCTATTATAAAACTTTAAAAAAAATATCAGCATCCGGAAGTATTTTATCGCCAACCCAACCGGGGTTTTTCTATGGAAATTTAAGATCTGAGGATAATCCCAATGAAAAAATAATCGGCTTTTTTGAAGTTTCTTCGGTTTCGTCAAAAAGAATGTTTTTCAACTATGCAGATTTGTTTCCTAGGGAGCATCTTCCGCCCTATTATACTGAATGCGAACAAATACCCTTGCGCTTTTGTTTTGGACCATCTGAAAGTTGTAGGGGTGACGATATAATTGATTACATTAATTCAAACACTCTCGTATTGTATTACAGAGATTATCTTACTAATGTGTATTATTTGTTTCCGACTCCATGCGGGGATTGCAGCTCTTTTTCGTCTAACATAAAACCTTTATTTTGGGAAAATTAAAAAACACCCTGCTTTTTGTACTATTGTTAGTATGTCAGCAACCAATTTTAGCGCAGCAACCTATCTCATCAAATGAGACTCAAAACTTCCCAATAGATGAAACCGTGTTTATCCATTCAAATGCAACAACATTTGTTTCAGGAGAAAGACTCTATTACAAGATATGTTGCCTAAATGCAAGCGACAAAACGCCAAGTTCAATCAGCAAAGTAGCCTATGTTGAACTTATAGACAGTGACAAGAAAAATGTTTTCAAAAACAAACTGTTCTTGGAAAACGCAACTGCCGAAGGCGATTTTTTCGTGCCGACCACCCTTAAAACAGGTAACTACAAACTCATTGGCTATACAAATTGGATGTTAAACAAAGCTACTTCTGAAATTTTTCAAATAGATATCGTCATAATAAATCCTTTCCAAAATGACAGGAAAAGCATCGGCACCATAGCTGACACAACTTATTCGAAAAATGAATCAAAATCAGATTCTTGGAATTCAAGTACTATAAATTCGGGTAGGAATGAAAGTTTAAAATTCAAACTAAACAAAAAAACATTCACGAATCGTGAACAGGTGAATTTACAAATTGAATCTTTAACCCAAATCCCTACAAAAGGCAATTATTCTCTATCTGTCAGAAAAGTGGATGATTTAACTTTTGGAACGCAAATGACGGCTGCTACATTTGCTGAAAAGCCATATGAGACAACAGCTAGTTTCCAAGACAATGAAAAAAAGCTAATTCTCCCAGAACTGCGTGGTGAGATGATTTCGGGCAAAATAAGTTCAAAAAACAATTCAAATAATGTCCAAAATGTTACCATTGGACTATCAATTCCAGGAAAACCATTTGCGTTCAAAGTTATTGAGACAGATCTTTATGGGAGTTTTATTTTTAACCTGGAAAAGGCCTATTACAATCCAAATATAATTATTCAAATTATAGATGATAACAGAGATAATTACACCATTACACTCGACAACATGCCTGAAATTGACTTTACAAAAGTATCAATTCGATCCGATCTTAATTTAGTATCTGAATTAAAAGAAACTATAGTAAACAGATCCGTCGCAAGTCAAATTGAAAATGCCTACTACTATAAAAAAACAGACAGTGTCATTAAAACCGAAGATTCTAAACCATTCTTCTATCCAGTGGCCAAAGAGTATGTGCTTGATGACTACACAAGATTCCCAACCCTAAAGGAAACCATTATTGAGGTGATTAAAGAGGCATATTACCAGGAAAAGAACCAAAATTATTCCTTACATGTAATGAATTACGATATATATCCTCAACTAGCAGAATCTGCTTTAGTACTAGTTGATGGATTGTTACTACAAGATGTAAATGAACTTTTCAACTACAAAATGAAAAACGTATATAAATTCAGTATCATAGCGGGTCCGTATTACTATGGTTCAAAAATTTTTAATGGCCTTATCAGTATCACAACCATTAACGATGATTTTCCAAGAAAAGAGAACGACAGCTCTGTTTTAGAAACTACAAATTTAAGGCCTTCAGTTAAAAAAGAATATTATAAAGTTAATTACACCGATAAGACAAAAAGCGAAAGAATTCCCGACTATAGGAACCAGCTAGTATGGATTCCCGAAATAAGATTAGGTAAAGCCGAAAATCAATTTTCCTTTTTGACTTCCGACGTATCTGGAACATTTGAAATAGTTCTGGAAGGTTTTACTGATCAAGGAATACCAGTATCATTAAAAGAAAGTATTAATGTAAATTAAACGCCAATTCATTCAATTGAAGCTGTTATTGGTGCTGATTTAATTTTATTTCGCGCATAATTGTAACTTTATTACAACTTCGTACGTATAATAACTTGTACACTTAAAAATTGAGGAGACAAACACATGAGACAACTTAAAATTACCAAGCAGGTTACCAATCGTGAAACTGCTTCATTAGACAAATATTTACAAGAAATTGGAAAAGTTGACCTTATTACCGCTGACGAAGAGGTAGAATTAGCACAAAAAATTAAAGCGGGGGACCAAAAAGCCCTTGAAAAATTGACAAAAGCTAATTTACGTTTTGTTGTTTCGGTAGCAAAACAATACCAAAATCAAGGACTTACACTTCCTGATTTAATTAACGAAGGAAATTTAGGATTGATAAAAGCAGCTCAACGTTTTGATGAAACACGTGGTTTCAAATTCATTTCATACGCCGTATGGTGGATTCGCCAATCGATCCTGCAAGCTTTGGCCGAACAATCCCGTATTGTTCGTTTACCTTTAAACAAAATTGGTTCTATCAATAAAATCAACAAAATGTACGCTTTATTAGAGCAATCTAATGAACGTCCACCATCTGCTGAGGAAATTGCAAAAGAGCTTGACATGACTGTCAACGACGTAAAAGAGAGCATGAAAAACTCCGGTCGTCACTTATCAATGGATGCGCCTCTTGTAGAAGGGGAAGATTCTAACCTTTATGACGTTTTGCGTTCAGGTGAATCTCCAAATCCAGACAGAGAATTAATCCACGAATCATTGCGTACCGAAATCGAGCGTTCATTAGAGACATTGACCCCGAGAGAGGCTGACGTTGTACGTTTGTACTTCGGCCTTGGTGACCAACACCCTATGACCCTAGAGGAAATTGGAGAAACTTTCGACCTAACTCGTGAGCGTGTGCGTCAAATCAAGGAAAAAGCAATCCGCAGATTAAAACACACTTCTAGAAGTAAAATACTAAAAACATACCTTGGATAATATCCAAAATGAATTTCAAATCCCAAAAAAGTGGGATTTGAAATTTTACGGCAAACAACAGTTTGATTGACTGTTCGTTTTTTGATTGATGATTGAAACTCCGGCTGATTACCGGAGTTTTATTTTTTCAAGTTGAATCCACTCTTTTCTGGCGTATCCCTGCGTAAAAACTTCGGGTCGTGCTTTCCGTTGCAATCTTTTACTTTTTGAAGAAAAAAGTAAAAGGATTTTCACTACAATCCCTTACGCGATTTCATGATACCAATAACCTAATATTTCCTCCTTCAAAAAATCTTTCCAGTTTGTTTTAAATAACCTAATTTTGCAGAAACAACAAAATTGTAAAGACACATTATATTGCGTCTCAACATAACTACTACACAATGAAAAACACACTTATTGCACCTTCTGTTTTAGCAGCCGATTTTGGCAACCTGCAACGCGACATCGAAATGATAAATGCAAGCGAAGCGGACTGGTTCCACATTGACATCATGGACGGCGTTTTTGTGCCGAACATTTCCTACGGGATGCCTGTTTTGGAAGCTATCAACAGACATGCAAAAAAAACGATTGATGTGCATTTGATGATTGTAGATCCTGATCGTTACATTAAAACTTTTGCCGATTTGGGAGCTAATATCTTAAGCGTACATTATGAAGCATGCACTCACCTTCACAGAACGTTACAAGCAATAAAAGCAGAAGGAATGAAAGCTGGAGTAGCAATCAACCCGCACACCAATATTGATCTGTTAGAAGACACCATTAACGATATTGACTTGGTTTGCGTCATGAGCGTAAATCCAGGATTTGGAGGACAATCTTTTATCGAAAATACCTACGCTAAAGTAAAAAAACTAAAAGAATTGATTATTAGAAAAGGGGCCTCTACGATTATAGAAGTAGACGGTGGAGTTACAAATAAAAACGCAAGACAGTTAGCGGAAGCAGGAGCAGATGTCCTAGTGGCCGGAAGCTATGTGTTCAAAGCGGAAAACCCAACAGCAACCATCGCCGATTTGAAGAAATTGACAACAATATAAAACAATAAATCCTGTCCTGATTTTTTTTGGGACGGGAATTTTTATTTCCACCAATTTTACAATGCTAGTCTTCCTCGTTAGCACCAGCTTATAGTTAATAAAGGGTTAAAATAGAAGCAAGTAATTTATTATTGATTAAACTTGCACGAGATATTAACTAAGGACTAGCCCTAGTAATTTTTTTTCCTGAAAAATTAATGCAAAGAATCACAAAACATAAAACAACCACTACCAATTTTTGGGCAGTTTTGTTGGTAGGCCTTCTGTTGATGGTTGCTCCTTGTTCTGTCAGGAATATATTGCAAAAACAATTTAGTGTAAATACTACAAAAACACTAACCCAAAACAAGACAACGCTACAAAAAACGACCAATTGTCACTATTATTGTGATCTATCTACGACTATAAAGGAAGTACATGTTAAAAAAGATTTTAAATTTAGATTTTCAGGCGTAAATACAAACCAACTTATAAGTGTTTCTATTTCTTCTGCCGCAGCATTTCCTCTTTTAAGTGTGACTATCCCACACAAAAATCACATTCCTCTTTATATTTTATATAAAAATTTCAAGGTATTTGATTGCACTATACAGCACGTATAATAGTTTAAATATAACTTTTATATTAGGTACTGTTCATGATGTAAAAACAAAATTTTTACAGTTCTCCAACAACTTAGTGTCCATAGATTCTAAAACATATAAAGCATTAGGAAGCTAGATTATTTCTACCCTCCCAAATAGCTATTGTTGTTTATGCTAGCACTTGCTCTAGTCTGTGGCCTATCATAATAAATATAATATGACAAAAACAATAACCGTCAATAGAGACTCTGTTACAGTGTTTAGGGTACTGCTAAGTTGCATTTTCATCGTCGCAAGTATAAACCACTTGTTTAATGTAGAAAAAACCGTTAACAAAATAAACCACGCAAGGTTCAAAGAGTTAGCTTATCTTTTTGGTAATCCAGAAATTACAGTTATTGCTTCTGGTATCCCGATGCTAGTAGCAGGTATTGCTTTAATTCTAGGGTATCAAACAAAGTATGCCGCCATAATTTTGGCGCTGGTACTAATACCTATTACCATCACAATTCAAATAGGCCAAATATCAACAATTGGTCCTTTATTTAAAAACATAGCCATCTTTGGAGGGTTGGTGTTTTTTATTATGAATAATTTTAATAATCACAAAACAATAAAATAATGAAAAAATATATTCTGTTTCTATCAATTTTCGCATTGCTAACTTCATGCGCCAGTTTGACGCAAAAACAAGCTGAGTCAACAACTAAAAATTATGTAGTACTCACTAGCAACATACAACAACTAAAACCGATTATTTTAGCTGCTAAGGACTTAGCTTCTGAAGATAGAGAAAATTTCGGTGGGTTTAAAGTTATCGTTTGCGGCAAAACAGTTACCGACTTGACCGACAAAGAAATAATGAACGAGTATGTAGAAATGGCACGTATAAACAACGTAAAATTAATCGCTTGTGGTTTTTCTTTAAAGAAATTTAAAGTTAACGGTAAGGATATCCCAAATCAATTCGAAGTTGTTCAAAATGGAATACTTTATAACTTTCAATTACAAAAAAGCGGCTATTTAAGTCTCGCACTATAGTTTTTTCGCAATTAAAAAAGAAATAAGACTATAGAATTTCAATAGGGGTTAAGGCATTTGTCTTAGCCCCTTATTATTTTTTGGGTATTAATTTATCAATTGAAATAAATGAATTATTCACCCTCCAACACTTAAAAAACAAAACTGAAGAACTAGGTTTATTTGAATTAAAACAGTTCTGCACTCTATAATGATCCAATATTTTTATTCCCCTCCATTGTATTGCTTCAATAAATATTTAATCAAATCTGTCGTGGTCACAATCCCGACCAAAACTTCGTCTTCACAAACAGGCAAAGCATGAAATTCATTTTTTGATAAAATTTCTGCAGTCTCCTTTATTGTGGTCGTTGGCGAAATCACAATTATTTCTTTTGCCATGACCTGTCGCACGGTAAACATATTGAAAACAATAGATTCCACGTTTTCGGCCTCTTCCTCTACAGCGTCGGCATAGGACACTCGCAACAAATCGGTATAGCTCAACATGCCCACTATTTTGTTATCACTAACAACCGGAATGTGTCTAATTTTGTGCTTTTTAAATAATTCTTCCGCCTTTGTCAATTCATCTGAAAGATTCAATTTAATTATATTCTTGGTCATAATCTCGGATACCGGCACATTTTTTTTCATGATGTTATAGTTAGAAATTCCATTTAAATTTACAACTAAAAAACCAAAATAAGCAGTATTCATAAAAGAGAAAATCGGCAATAAATTCATCCACAGCATTTTAAACAACTTAATTACGCCAAAATTGTCTCGTCAAAATTAATCATTTCCCTGACATAACCGTAAAGCACCGGAAACTGACTTTTAAAAACTTGCGGCGTTTCAAAAAAGTGCTCAATAACAACCGCCAAAAATTCCATCTGATTCGTGTACCCATAAATTCTAAAATAATCAGAGTCGACAAGCCGACGCAAAACATCGGATTCAGTTAAATATTTTTGCAGCTTAACATACGTTTCCGCGAATACAACACTACTTTGATCCCTTCCCTTCACGCCATGAAAATACAAAGCATGTGAAAACTCATGTAAGCCGAGGTTTAAATTATCATTTTCAATACGAAAACCTTCCTGAAAATCCATCCAGGAAAACACTACAATTTTCAACCTAGGGTTAAACTCACCCTTATGGTACTGTTGATTGATAGTAGAAAAATAGGATTGCGGATAAATAATGATTTTATTGAACACATCAATTAAATAATGCCTCATTCCAAAGGTCAGCATCACAAATGTCGCAGAAATCAACACTCTGCATTGATCCGTAATAACGAAGCCCCCTTTGCCGACAAACTCGTATTTTGATTCAAAACAAGCTAACCGATGTTCAAAAATTTGCTGTTGTTCAGAAGAAAGCTTTTGAAAAAAAGTAAATTCATTACTAAGAATAATTCTTTGCGAGACGCTGATTTTTTTCCTGAACGGAGACCTATGGATCCGAGATAGCTTATTGAAGATTAAAATGCTTAAAGATTCCCCAAACACAATAAAGAGATATCCCAGAACAACAATACAGAAAACAACAATTAAAAAAACTTGAACTGCATCCATAGGTGGTGAGGGGAATAATATCGTACCAAGCTACAAAACTCAAGCCGTAAAAACAAAACAACCATAAAACGGCGAAAATATGCCTTTTTATGGTTGTTTAAGATAGTGGCCGCGACAGGGTTCGAACCTGCAACCCTCAGAGTCGAAATCTGATATTCTATCCAGTTGAACTACGCAGCCGCTTTGATGTTAATAACGAGCTAAAAAGCAAACCCTTAATCAACAACTTTATTTTTAGGTCAAAAGTTTTTTTACAATTGTAGAGATCATTTTTCCCTCGGCAGTCCCGCCTAATTTTGCTGACGCCAGACCCATGACTTTACCCATTGATGCAATACCTGCCGCTCCCGTATCTGCAATGATTTTTGCAATTACGGCTTCAACTTCTGCTTCACTCAATTGTGCCGGCAAGAATTTTTCGATCACGGCAATTTGCGCCAATTCCGGTTCAGCCAAATCTAAACGGTTTTGTTCCGTGAAAATTCTAGCGCTTTCCTTACGGGTTTTAACTAATCTCTGCAGTAATTTAACCTCGTCATCTTCAGTTATTTCTTCTTTTGACCCTGATGCCGTTTGAGCTAAAAGGATTTCGGATTTGATCGCTCTTAACGCCTCTAACGCTATGGTATCTTTGGCTCTCATGGCTGTTTTTAAATCATCCATGATTTTTACTGATAAACTCATATTCTTTATTTTTAGTTTGCGATTCAATCTGAAAATTGAATACAACAAAATGATTATTTTTTTATTGTTTAAGTCCCGTCGCTTCGTTAGGTATAAAAAGCCTTTAGACACTACAAATGCTTTTCTTTCATCGAACTTTTAAGCATTTAAAAACATGTTTGATAAGAAGCTTAAAACGACAGCTGGACCGGGCCCAAATTGAAAACCCCAATTCATTATATGCGCGAAGATAAAAAAAATAACCCGAAAATTAAATTCAATTTTCGGGTTATCTCTATTAGCTTTGCTTTAATTAATCTACGTTGTCATGCAAAAAGGAATTGTTAGAGCGTAATTGCAAATCGTTATTGCTATCCGTTCCAACTGAAATTCTTGAATTCGTATTGTTTGACTGCGTATTTGAGATGTCTATACCTAATCTTTTATAAGCAGGCTCTCTTTCGTACTCATCAATTTTAGAAACATTGTTATGAAATTTATAATTGAATTCTTTCAATTTTTTTCTTCTCTCATCAGCTCTAAGTCTCAATGTTTCTTCGATAGTCATTTCCATAGGAGAAATTTCTTCGAATTTTGAAGCCGTCTTTGTAGATTCCTCCACTTGCTTCATTGTGATGTTCAACTCTGCAGGCACAACATCTTCTACCACTTTTGCAACTGGTTTTGAAGTGACAAAATCATTCTCTGCTTCCATATACTCTTCAAGAGAATATTTGATTATTCCGTTTTCTGATAATTCGGTTACAGGAACAAATTGAACAGGTTGATTTACTTTTATTTCCCGGGTTTCATTTGTCAATTCGAACAATACCTTGTTCTCTTCAACTTCAGCAGCCGGTTCTGGCTTGAAAAGTGGTAAATCAAAAGAAAAAGTAGTTTGCTCTTCTCTTTCCGCTGCTCTTGTTTGTTGAACTTCTTTAACTTCAACAGCTTTTGGGGCTGTAAAAGTGAAATCTATATCTTTGAGTGGAGAAACAATTTCGAAAGTAACATCTAAGTTTTTAATAAATTCAGACATCGCCATTAAGTCCTCGTTTCCCGAAACGGGAGCGATAGCCTCTGCCGCAACTTTGTCTTCCAATAATTCAAAAACGATTCTCTCCTCTGAATTTGACTTTGGAGACTCATTATTATTCAAATCGAATGCAGGAACTGCACTTTTAGTTAGGTTGTGAACACTTCTTTGTTCGTCCTCTAACGTATGGATTATTTTTTTAGGCTCCGTGTTTACAATCCCATTTTGTTGTTCGATATCAAATCCCGTTGCAATGATAGTCACAGCAATGGCGTCACCTAGAGTTTCATCCTCTCCAACACCCATAATAATATTGGCATTATGGCCCGCTTCAGTTTGAATATGGTCATTAATCTCCCCTATTTCATCTAAAGTGATCTCATTAGAACCAGAAACGATGAGCAACAATACGTTTTTGGCACCTGTGATTTTATTATCATTTAATAAAGGAGAGTCTAATGCGGAAACGATTGCTTCCTTCGCTCTGTTTTCACCTTCAGCTACGGCTGACCCCATGATTGCCGTTCCGCTGTTAGACAAAACGGTTTTGGCATCCCTTAAATCTATATTTTGTGTGTAGTGGTGCGTGATCACTTCGGCAATACCTCTTGAGGCTGTTGCCAAAACTTCGTCCGCTTTTGAAAATCCAGCTTTAAAACCCAAATTTCCGTATACTTCCCTTAATTTATTGTTATTGATAACGATTAAAGAATCTACCTGCTTACGCAATTTTTCAATACCTATTTTAGCTTGCTCTTGACGAACTTTACCTTCAAATAAGAACGGAAGCGTTACAATACCTACAGTAAGAATTTCTCTTTCTTTTGCCAATTGAGCAATTACCGGCGCAGCACCCGTTCCGGTACCACCACCCATTCCTGCGGTGATGAAAACCATTTTAGTATTGCGATCCAACATTTTCTCAATCTCAGCGATGCTCTCGATAGCTGATTGTTGTCCTACATCAGGATTAGCACCGGCACCGAGTCCTTCAGTCAGATTTACCCCCAACTGAATTTTATTGGGCACGGAACTGCTTTGCAATGCCTGAGAATCAGTATTACAAACGATAAAATCCACCCCTTTGATCCCTTGTTTAAACATGTGGTTTATTGCGTTACTTCCGCCTCCACCTACACCAATTACTTTTATTACATTTGATTGGTTTTTTGGTAAATCAAATGAAATACTTCCAAATTCTGAGTTGCTCATCATTTTATTTGGTTTTTGATATTATTTATAAATTGTTGTATTCTTTTTTTTGGGCATTGCCCTACTCTGCATTATCTAAAAAATCTTTAATCTTGTCTACATAACGATCAAAAAAAGATCTCTTTATTTTGTCTCCTGTAGACTCTTCCTTTTTTGCATTGTTTTTAGATTCCATCTCCTCTACTTCTTCACGCTCGTCTCTTCGCTCCTGATATTCATCAACCGAAGGTCGGTATGACGGTACTTTTGGCGGAGCAATTTCATCTTTTCTAACAGCACTTTGTGTCTTGTTTTCTATGCTGTTCATCACTAAGCCTACTGCTGTAGCGTATAATGGACTTGAAAATTCTTCATCTGAATCACCTGCTAGATGCTCGTTTGGATATCCAATTCTGGTGTCCATTCCAGTTATATATTCAACTAATTGCTTAATATGTTTTAATTGTGCTCCACCTCCTGTGAGAACGATTCCTGCAATTAATTTCTTGCGCGGGTCTTCGTGTCCATACGCTTTTATTTCAGTAAATACCTGCTCAACAATTTCGACCACACGGGCATGAATTATTTTTGACAAGTTTTTCAAAGAAATTTCTTTCGGCTCTCTTCCCCTTAAACCAGGAATGGAAACAATTTCATTATCTCTGTTTTCACCTGGCCAAGCAGAACCAAATTTAACTTTAAGCAATTCCGCCTGTTTTTCAATGATAGAACAGCCTTCTTTTATATCATCGGAAATCACGTTCCCTCCAAAAGGAATTACCGCCGTATGGCGAATAATTCCATCCTTAAAAATGGCTAAATCTGTTGTTCCTCCACCTATATCAATCAAAGCGACACCGGCCTCTTTTTCTTCTTGACTCAAAACCGCATCCGATGACGCCAATGGCTCCAATGTCAAACCAGACAACTCGATCCCTGAACTTTGAATGCAACGACCTACATTACGTATCGATGAAGCTTGTCCAACCACCACGTGAAAACTAGATTCCAGTCTTCCGCCGTACATCCCAATAGGCTCTTTAATTTCAGATTGCCCGTCAATTTTAAATTCTTGAGGCAAAACATGAATGATTTCTTCCCCAGGTAACATCGCCAATTTATTCACTTGGTCGATCAACAATTGGATATCGTCTCCTCCTATCACCTCTTCAGGATTATTTCTACTGATGTAATCCGTATGTTGAATGCTGCGAATGTGTTGACCGGCTATACCTACAACAACATCTTTTATTTTATAACCTGAATTGTTTTCTGCTTCGTGTATCGCTTGTTGGATAGACTGTATAGTTTGGGTAATATTATTTACTACTCCTCTGGCTACACCTAAACTTTTGGATTTTCCAACTCCCAAAATTTCCAGCTTACCATATTCGTTTTTTTTGCCGATCATGGCAACAATTTTTGTTGTCCCAATATCTAGACCCACTGCAATATTCTCTTTTTCCATTATCTATTTATTTAGTGCAAACTACTTGTTTTGTAAATCTGAGATCAATTTTGTTGTATTTATATAACGAGCTATCTAAAACTGCCTTTTGAAAAAAAGCCTTGTAGTCTTTAAATTTTCGCTCCGCATTCGTGATTTTGCCAAAGTCTATTTGATAATCAAAATTCCTGTTGAGCATTTTTAAGCTCCCATTTGGCATAACTTCAACAGAAATGATGTTTTTTTTCAAAAAATCATCGTCATAAATCATCCGAAACAATTGGGCTAATTCCTCGTTATTTTTTTTATTGATCACTCCCGAAACAAGTGGAACTCTAGCCGTAAAATTATCTGATAAAGGCATTCTACCCCCTTCATAATCAATATAAAAAGAGCCATTACCGTTCAAAACCCTAGCTATAGGTGTCTTTTGTTTTACCACCGCTTTTAAGACACCGTCAATACTCACAAATACATCCGATTTCTCAATCAGATCATTTGAATCTAGTGTTCTTTCCAGCTTATTCAAATCTAATTTATCTTTTTGGATACCTGATGCATTGTCTTTATTTTCTATTAACAATTTATTAACCGTTTCTCGTTTTATAAAAAGGGCATTATCTCCTACAAAAACGACCACCGATTTAGTGAGTTTTCTGGCTTCATTTCGTTTTGAAGTAAATGAAAACAGGAAAACGACGATCCCCAACATGAGCACTAATCTGATGTTTGTCCAATTAAATTTTTTCATTTAATGCTTCTTTTATGGATACTACTAACTCCCCAATATCGCCTGCTCCCATGGTTACAATTACTTGCGCATCACTTTTCAAAATAGCTTTTATTAAGTCTTCTTTTGAAACCATTTCTTTATTCTTATTATCAATTTTGTCGAACAACCATTGCGATGTTATCCCTTCTATCGGCAATTCGCGAGCAGGATAAATATCCAACAAAAGAACTTCGTCAAAATTAGATAGGCTTTTTGCAAAATCATCACCAAAATCTCTGGTTCTGCTAAACAAATGCGGTTGGAAAACCGCCAAAACTTTTTTATGCGGATACAGTTCATTTACCGCCTGAAATACAGCGTCAATCTCCGTTGGATGATGCGCATAGTCATCAATATAAACTAGATTCTCCCTTTTTATTTGATATGAAAATCTTCTTTTCACTCCTTTAAATGAAGCTAAGGCTACTGCAATGGCCTCGGTTGGGGTGCCGTATATGTCAGCCATTGCAATAGCCATTAAAGCATTCATTAAATTGTGTCTTCCCGGCAATCCAAATCGAAAATCGACTAAGATTCCTTTGGGTGTCTTTATATCGAATACATAACTTCCGTCCTCAATTCTGACATTAAAAGCACTATAAACGGCGTCCTCGTTTACAGCCACTGTTATACCTGCTAATGGAAGCTCTTTGGTTATAAATAAATTATTCTTATCCTCTACTTTGTCCGCAAACTCCAAAAATGATGCCTCAATTGCATCACTGGTTCCATAAATATCCAAATGATCGGCATCCATAGAAGTAATACAAGCAATATTGGGGTGCAAATGCAAAAAGGAACGATCAAATTCATCGGCTTCAACAACCGTTACTGTTTTGCCGTCGCCAATCAAATTTGAATTATAATTCTCTACAATTCCTCCTATGAAAGCAGTAACATCGGCTCCACTATCATATAAAATATGCCCCAAAATACTTGAGGTCGTTGTCTTTCCGTGCGTACCCGCCACCGCAAAACAAAATGTATCTTTTGTTATTATCCCTAAAACCTCTGCCCTTTTTTTGACATGAAAATCCCGTTCCATGAAATAATTCCATTCCGAGTGCGTTTTGGGAACCGCCGGCGTAATGATAACCAAGGTGTTTTCGACGAAATAATCTTTTGGGATTAAATCAATACTATCCTCAAAATGAATCGCAATCCCACTCTCGATCAGTTCCCTTGTCAAAGCCGTTGGGGTTTTATCATAACCTGAAACTTGTTTCCCTATATTTTTAAAATACCGAGCCAAAGCACTCATACCGATGCCACCGATCCCGATGAAATAGACGTTATGTATTTGGTTTAAGTTCATTTTTTTAATTTTTTCGCACTAAAGCCCAATAACTTTATGATTTTTACTTCTTTATTAATTTCACAACTTCATCGACAATCGTTTTTGTCGCCTCTGGCATCGCCAATTGTTTAATGTTCTCGCTTAACTGACTTTGTTTCCCATGATCTTTCAATAGCGCTTCAAAAACGAGACTGAATTCGGCATCCAATTCGGACTCTTTTAGCAGAAGTGCTCCTTTTTTATCTACTATCGATTGTGCATTTTTCGTCTGATGATCCTCCGCAACATTGGGCGAAGGAATAAAAATCACCGGTTTCCCAACGATACATAACTCCGAAACTGATGATGCACCTGCACGGGAAATAATAATATCCGAAGCGGCATAAACTAAATCCATCCTTTCTATGAAAGCGAAAACTTGCACATTGTTAGCATTATGTTTTTTATAATCCTCAAAATATAGCTTCCCGCATTGCCAAATAATTTGCACATTTTGAGAAATAAATTTCCCAAGCTCCTTTTCGATTAATTGGTTTAACCTTCTAGCTCCAAGACTTCCACCCAGAACCAACAAGGTTTTTTTATTTTGATCCAAATTGAAATGTTGTATCGCTTCAGCTCTTTTGCTTTCAATATCTATTAAATCTTGGCGAACTGGATTTCCACTCAAAACCATTTTTTCTTTTGGAAAAAAACGTTCTAAATTATGATAAGCGACACATATTACATCTGCTTTTTTACTCAACAGCTTGTTAGTAATTCCAGGAAATGAATTTTGTTCTTGAATCACAGTTGGGATTCCCATTAGACTTGCCATTTTTAATAATGGACCACTGGCAAAACCGCCGGTGCCAATCACCACGTCAGGCTTAAAGCGTTTTAATATTTTTTTTGATTTCCATAAGCTGTCTATTAACTTCAAAGGAAACATCAGATTTTGCAAACTGAGTTTTCGCTGTAAACCGGCAATCCATAGGCCTTTTATTTGGTATCCCGCTTGCGGTACTTTTTGCATTTCCATCTTGTCCTTGGCTCCCACAAAAAGGAATTCAGCATCCGGGAATCGCAATTTTAATTCATTGGCAATAGCTATTGCAGGGTAAATATGCCCTCCTGTTCCTCCACCGCTTAATATGAATTTATATTGTTTCATCTGAAATAAAAGTTGTTACGTTTTTGAAAAAACAGTTAATCTTCTAAAAATATTATTTGTTTAAAACCGCATTCATGGGATTTGTCGCCTTGTCCTCGATAGAATAATCTTCAAGTTCCCCGGCGTCGGACGCCAGTTCAGCATCAATCAGTCTCCTCAGTGCCTCTTCTCTTTTGGCGGCGTCTTTCTGTTCTTGTACAATTTCTTCGTCTTTTTTGGTGACGCTTATGATAATCCCAAGTGCAAAACAGGTCATCCAGATAGAACTTCCGCCGCTGCTTATCAGAGG
>Ga0209109_10000565_pt1 | contig 20004 bp, 18 predicted proteins | sample Rifsed10ft2_FD_184004 | JGI IMG/M metagenome (GOLD analysis project Ga0209109, IMG submission 184004) | Soil microbial communities from Rifle, Colorado, USA - sediment 10ft 2 (version 2) | ecosystem: Environmental > Terrestrial > Deep subsurface > Rock core/Sediment | place: Rifle, Colorado... | reverse complement strand
TAGGGGTGGAAGACCCGCCGCGCCAGGACCGGGCGCATCAGTCGGGCGTGGCCAGCGTCCGCGCGTGGGCGAAGAGCGCGGGCTGGCCGCCGGTGTGCCAAAAGAGGACGGTCTGGTCGCGGGTGAAGACGCCGCGGCGCACCAGGTCGATCAGGCCGGCCATCGCCTTTCCGGAGTAGACCGGATCCAGCAGAACCCCTTCCGTGCGCGCCGTCACTTTGATCGCCTCGATCGCCTCGGCCGTGGGCATGCCGTACCCCGCGCCCACGTAGTCGTCGTAGACGATAACGTCCTCGGGGTGCACCTCCCACTCCGTGCGCACCACTTGACCCAGGTCGCGGACGATCCCCGTCACCCGCTGCACGACCGTGGCCTGCGGCGGCCCCGCGCTGATGCCGACGACCAGCGCGCCGGCGCGGCTCCACTTCGTCGCCGTGAGCAGGCCGGACTGCGTCCCGCCCGAGGTGCTGGCGTGGACGATGACGTCGGCGCGCACCCCCAGCGCGTTCAACTGCGCGAAGGCCTCCAGCCCCGCCTCCAGATACGCCGCCGCGCCCAACCCGGTGGACCCGCCGCGCGGGATGATGTACGGCCGTCGCCCCCGCGCCGTCAGTTCTCGCGCCAGATCCGCCACCACGCCCATGAGCACGTAGTCTTCGGTAGTGTTGATCAACCGCACCTCGGCGCCCAGCAGATGGTCCAGCAGCAGGTTGCCCTGGATCTCCTCCGGCTCCTGCCCCGCGAGCACCAGGATGGCCTCCCAGCCGAAGATGCGCGCCGCGGCCGCGGTCATCCGGGCGTGGTTGGACTGCAGCGCGCCGACGGTGATGATCACGTCCGCGCCCTGCGCGCGGGCCTCCCCCAACAGCAGTTCAAGTTTGCGCGCCTTGTTGCCGCCCAGCGCCAGGCCGGTCAGGTCGTCCCGTTTGATCAGAATGCGCGGGCCGCCCAGGTAGGCGGAGAGACGCGGCGCCTCCTGCAGCGGCGTGGGACGGACCGCCAGCGGCAGGCGGGGGAGGTGGCCGAGTTGCACGGTTAGGTCTCCTCGCGCGCCAGATCGGCGACGGTGACGGCGCGGAAGCGCACCCGCGTCCCCGGCGCCGCCTGCGCCAGACCCGGGAGGTCGGCGCCGACCACAGTGGCGATTTTGGGATAACCGCCGCTGGTGGGACCGTCAGTCATCAGCACGATCGGCTGCCCGTCGCCGGGCACCTGCACCGCTCCGGGAAGCACGCCCTCGGGCAGGATCTCCGGCGGCGCGGCGTGCGGGATGACCGGGCCGCTCAGGCGGTAGCCGGTGCGGTCGATCTGCGGCGTGACGGCGTAGACCTCGTGTGACAAGCGGCGGAATCCTTCCTCGGTGAAGTGCGCTTCCTGCGGCCCGGGGATAACGCGCACCACCAGTGGATCCTCGGGAGACGATGCGGGCGATGGCAGGCGGCGCGGGCGATGCGCCACTTCTCTTCGCCCCAGGACGTCTCCTGCCCGCAGCGCCCGGCCACCCATTCCACCGAACCCGCCGCGCAGGTACGTCGAGCGGCTGCCGAGCACCGACGGCACGTCGATCCCGCCGCCCACCGCGAGATACGCCCACACCGCGTTTCCGCTGCGCCGGAATTCCAGCGCCTGCCCGGGTCGGAGTTCAAGCGGCGCCTCCGGGTCGGCCGGGCGTCCGTCCACCAACGCCTGCCATCCCGCTCCGGCGACGGCGCAGACGATCTCGCTGAGCGTCTCCATCATGGGAGCGGGCCAGGTCATCTCCAGCGCGGCCTCATCCGGCACATTCCCCGTGCGGCGGTTGGCCAGCGCGTGCTGTTGTGGATCCATCGGCCCGGACCAGGGGACTCCCAGCCGGCGGTAGCCGCGCCGGCCTCCGTCCTGCACCGTGGCCAGAAGTCCAGGCTCGCGCACCCTGAGGGCGGGGTGATCGGGAGAAGGGACAGCGCCGGCCGATGTGACCTTCGCTGCGTTCGGGGACGTCGCCGTCGTCGCGGGGTCATTGCGCTCGAAGCGTACGCGATCCCCCGGCTCGCAGAGCGCCGGCGGGTCGGTCGCGGGGTCGAACAAGCGCAGCGGGGTCCAGCCGATCAGGTGCCACCCGCCGGGCGTCTCCTGCGGGTAGATCCCGGTGAGCCGGTCGGCGATGGCGACGCTTCCCGGCGGGACGCGCGTGCGCGGCGTCTCGCGCCGCGGCAGATGCAGCCCGGCCGGCAGGACCCCTAGGTACGGGAAGCCTGGCGCGAAGCCGACCATGTAGACGAGATACTCCGAACCGCTGTGTAGCCTGATGACCTCTTCCTCGCGCCGCCCGGTGCGGCGGGCTACGGCGGCAAGGTCCGGTCCGTTCGGACCGCCATAGACAACCGGAACGGTAATGAGGCGACCCGTGGACGGGGTCGCGCGCGGGGTCTCCAGCGTGTGACTAATCTCCCGGATGAACCGTGATCGGTCGGCGCCCGCGCGCAGAATGATGAGCAGTGAATGGAACCCCGGGACCGTCTCTACCACGTCGGGGCGCGCCGCCACCGCGGTGGCCAGGGCGCGCACCTGGGCGCTGATGGCGGGATTGATATCGGCAGAGTACTCCGCGAGGAAGGTCCGCTCACCGACGGAACGGAGGCGCGGCGTGCCGGCCATCACCGCGGCGCACGCGGGTAGGAGCCGAGGACGCGCAGGAAGGTGGTGACGCCGCGCAGCTCGGCCAGCGCCTCGGCCATCGCCGGGTGTGTGGCGTGCGCCTCCACGTCCACATAGAAAATGTACTCCCACAGGGGCGCGGCCCGGGTCGCGTCCCGCTCCTGCGCCGGGCGCGACTCCAGTTTGGAGAGGTTCAGGTTTCGGCGGGCGAAGGCGCCCAGGGCGCGGTACAGTGCGCCCGGTACGTTCGCCGTACTGAAGACGATGGAGGTCTTGGCGTCTACCGCTGGCGGCGCCGGCTCGCGGGCCAGCAGCAGGAAGCGGGTCAGGTTCTGGGGTGCGGTCTGGATTGACTCCGCCAGAATGGTCAGTCCGTACAGCCGCGCCGCGCGTCGCCCGGCGATTGCCGCGGTCTGCGGCAACCTTTCCCGCGCGACGCGGCGCGCCGCCCCGGCCGTGTCGTACTCCGGAACGGGCTGGAGGCGGTGCTCGCGGAGGAAGGTCTCGCACTGCGCCAGGGCCTGGGGATGGGAGAGGACACGTTCCACCGTAGCCAGGGTTTCGCCGGACAGCGCGAGCAGGCAGTGGTCCACCCGGTGGGTCATCTCAGCCACGATGTGCAGAGGGGACTCCAGGAGCAGATCGTACGTCTCGTTGATGCTGCCGGCGAAGGAGTTCTCCACGGGGACGATGCCCGCCGTCGCCGTGCCGCCTTCCGCCGCCGCAAAGACCTCGCGCAGGGAGCGGCAGGGGAGTCGCTGCACCTCCCCCAGGGCAGCGGTGAGGGCCTCATCGCTGTACGCGCCGGGCTCTCCCTGGAAAGCCACGCTGGCGCGGTCGGCGTCAATCACAGCTCCCTCGCGGCGGAGGGCGAGACCTGCGGCGCCGCCACCCCCTGCGCCATTCGCTGGTCGCGCAGACCCACGACGCGCTCGCCGGCGCGGTAGATCCGCGGAACACGCGGGCCGATGCCGCAGACGATCTCGTAGGAGATGGTCGAGGCCCACGCCGCCAGGTCATCGACGGGCAGGTCGGGCCCGAAGACCTGGACCACATCGCCCGCGGCGACCGCGGGACCGTCGGCGCCCACGTCCACCATCGTGTAGTCCATGGTGACGCGGCCGACCACCGGCACCAGTCGCCCGCCGAGCAACATCCGCCCGCGATTGCTCAGGATGCGCGGATAACCGTCGCCGTACCCGACGGCTACCGTGGCGATTCGCGTCGGCGCGGGCGCGCGATGGCTACGCCCGTAACTCACCGTCACGCCTGCAGCTACGGCGTGCACCTGCACGACGCGCGACCAGAGGCTCATCGCCGGGTGGAGGATCACGGCCGACCGCAGGTCGGGCGACGGGTAGAGACCGTAGAGGCCCAGACCCACCCGCACCATCTCGAGGCGCGCCTCCGGGAACGTGAGCAGCCCCGCGGTCGCGGCGGCGTGGCGCACTGCGTGCGGGAAGCGGGCCTGCACCAGGTCGGCGGCGGGACGGAAGCGGTCCACCTGCTCGCGGGTGAACGCAAGATCGCTCTCAGCGGCGGCGAGGTGCGTGAACACGCCTTCGATGCGCACGTGATCCCACCCGCCGGCCCGCTTCAGGAGCGCGGGTAGCGCCTGCGGCTCGATCCCCAGGCGCGTCATCCCGGTATCCACTTTGATGTGCACCCGCGCGACGACGCGGAGGCGCCCGGCAGTCTCGGCCGCCGCCCGCAGTCCCTCCTCATCGACCACCGTGAGCGCCAGGTCCGCGGCCAGCGCCTCCTCTTCCTCGCCGCGCGCCGGGCCGAGGACCACGATGGGGAGACGCACCCCGCCCTCGCGCAGGACCAGCCCCTCGGAGACCGACGACGTGCCCAGCGCCGCCGCGCCCGCGGCCTCCGCCGTCCGCGCCACCGCCACCGCCCCGTGTCCGTAGGCGTCGGCTTTGACCACGGCCATGACGCGGGCCGGGTGCACCAGCCGCGCGATCGTGGTGAGGTTGCGGGCGATCGCGTCCAGGTCAATCTCGGCCCAGACGCGCCGCATCTGTTCGCTGAAGGGATCGTTCACGAGAGAATCTGGATGGGTCCGGGGACCGGACCGCTCTGCACGGCCAACCGCGCCCGCGGCACGGCGTCGGCAACTTCGCGCGCCAGCATCCCCGCCGTCCCCGTCTCCTCCGCCACCAGGTCGCCGGCGAGCCCGTGCAGATAGGCGCCGGCCCACGCCGCGGCCAGCAGCGGCATCCGCTGGCCGACCAGCGCCGCGATGACGCCGGTAAGGACGTCGCCCATCCCACCGGTGGCCATCCCTGAACTACCCGTGGGCACAATGTAGGCCTGGCCGTCCGGCGCGGCGACGATGGTGCGCGCGCCCTTGAGCGCAACGACCGCGGCAAACTTGCGCGCCGCCTCCCGGGCCGTGCGCAGCCGGTCCTCCTGCACCGCGGCGGCGGTGGCGGTCAGCAGTCTGGCCATTTCACCCGGATGGGGCGTGAGGATCTTCGGCGCCTTGCTCTCTGCTAGCGCCGGCTCCGCCCCGGCCAGGACGTTGAGCGCGTCCGCGTCCAGCACCAGCGGGATCTTGCTCTCTGCGAGCAGGCGCCGCACCAGCGCGGCGACCCCCGGCCGGCGGCCGAGGCCCGGCCCCGCCGCCACGACGTCGGCGTCCGCCGCCAGCGCGCTGAGGCGCTCCCAGGCGCTCTCCCCCACTCCCCCGTCCTCATCGGGCAGCGGGTGGGGCATCGCTTCAAATTCGCGCCCGGCGACAATTGGATAGATCGCTGCACTGACCGCCAGCGTGACCAGTCCCGCCCCGCCGCGCAGCGCCCCCAGAGCGCACAGTGACGGCGCGCCCGTAAAGCCGACGGACCCGGCGCAGATCAGCACGCGGCCGAAGGTCCCCTTGTGGCTGTCCGCGGGGCGGGGCGGCAGAGCATCGCGCACCATCTCCGGCGTGACGACATGCGTGGTAGGACGAAACCGCTCCAGCAGCGCCGCGGGATACCCGATGTCGGCGACGTAGAGGCGGCCGGTGCGCCCGGCCCCCGGGTAGACGAGGAGGCCCACCTTGGGCCAGCCCATCGTCACGGTGGCGGCCGCGGTGATCGCCGCGCCGCGGACCGCGCCGCTGTCCGCTTCCACGCCGGAGGGGATATCCACCGCCACGACCGGGGCGGAGGCCGCGTTCGCCGCTTCGACCACCTGCGCGGCCAGCCCCATCGGGCTGCCGTGAAACCCCGTGCCGAAGACCGCGTCGATGATCACGGCCGCCCCGGAAAGCCGCTCCCGCGCGCCGGCCAGCGCCATGCTGTTCACCGGCATGAGCTCCACGCCCGCCTCGCGCGCCAGCGTCATATTCCGCCGAGCCTCGCCCTTGATCTCATCCTCCCGCGCCAGGAGCAGCACGTCGACCTTCCACCCCCGCGCCGCCAGGTGGCGCGCCGCGACCAGGCCGTCGCCGCCGTTGCGGCCTTTGCCGGCGAGCACGACGCAGCGCCGCCCGCCGGGGGAGACCATCGCGTGCACGACCTCCGCCACGCGGCGCCCGGCGTTCTCCATCAGCAGCGCGGTGGGAACGCCGAACTCCTCCTCCGCCCGGCGATCGAGTTCGGCCATCTCCGCGCTCGTCACGACGTACATACGAGGGTGTTTCCCCGACGGCGCGACGCTCTCCTTGCCAGGAGGATGCGACCCGGGTGCGTACACCTTACCCACACTACCCACATCGCCCACAACCCCACATATCCACACGATTCACAGTCAAGGAACGAAGGTTCGGGATTGACGCTATATTCCCCCGATGTTACCGTCACATCAGAGGGGCGCGAGCCTAACGGCGAAATAGCCGACTCAAACGCCGCACACGTGGACTTCGAGAGCCCGGCGGGTCTTCTTGGGGGGGTAACTCCCCGAGATCAGCCTCGGTGGCGGTAGGAACCGGCGGTGCGGCCGAAGACGGTGAAAAGCCGGAGAAAAGCGAGCGCCCCTCTTCGATTTGCTGTCGTTCCTCTTCCCCGGCGGTTCCCATCCTCCGCGGTCGACGACTCCCAGTAGTTAGTCCGGGGCGACGGTGAAGAGGGTGTAGTTGTCGTCTCGCTCGACCAGCCTCCACGACCCGCAAACGGCTGGATCATTACTCTTCAGGATGATGTGCGTGACCCCATATCGTGCCCGCAATGCCCCCGCCATCCGGCAGCGGACATCCCGGTCGGCCGTATAGAAGGCATCGGCGGCACGCACCCTCTCGTACCACTGCAGGACCTCGGTGTCCTTGTACGGGATGAACCCCCAATCGACGAACGCGGGGGCTCCACTGGACAGGCGGAAATGATACCACTGGGTCCTCCCGGTGCTGTACCCGAGAGAATCCTGGCTCCCGCTGAGCGCCAGGGGGAGCAAGTACGTCTCCCCCGCGGACTTCGTCCTCCCGACGAAGCGGGTCACCGCCGCTGCCTCACGGGCAAGGTTCATCCCGAAGCGCCGTGCCGTGACGATGGCGCCACCAACCATGAGAACGGCAATCATCACGCTGCTCAGCGCCACCAGCACCCCCCGGCCCCGCACCAGACGGGGCTCTCCCCTGTCCAAAACTCGAGAAAGGGCAGACGCGATCAGGATCACCGTCGACAAGGGAACCAGCACCACCGACAGCCGCCAGGGGTAGAGCAGCGCCAGCGTATTGTTCCCCGACAGCACCTGGAGCAGTGTCAAGCCCACGGTCGCCGCAGAGGAGAGCAACATTATCGCGAAGAGTTCTGTCCGCCGGACCACGTACAGGGCCCCCAGGACCACGGCGACTTTCACGTACACTGCCGCGTCGAACCAGGTGGCCGGAAGCGCGTGAACAGACAACCGCAGGTTTACCAGCACATCCTGGGCCTGCGCCCAAATGGCTGGGGTCGTCGGCCGCACGCCGGCGGATAGGGTCGCCACAGTGGGCAGCACGACGATCAGGGCGCACGCCCCCACCGCCAGTGATCTCCAGATCCCATCCCCCCGCCGGACCAGCACCAGCACATAGGCGAGGGTCAGGATCCCCGCGCTCAGGACATATGTCGGGTTGAAGGCCACGGCCAGCGAGGACGACACGACCGCCAGAAACGGCCTGCCGCGGAGGAATAGGTGCAGGGACAGGAGCAGCAGGACGCCAAACGCACCCGGCTGGAACATCTCCCAGAGGATGCGCTGCGAGGCCACGCCTTCGATCAGGGTTGTGCGCAGGTCGAGTCCGACGATGATCTCGGAGAGCCAACCGAGCAGAGGCGAATGGACGGCGACGATGAGCGCCAGGAACGGCAGGTAGCGGAGCCGCGACTTCCCGATGCCGAAAAGGGAAGAAGCGATCCCCACCATGCTATAAGCGTAAATCCCCAACAGCACGACAAAGTAGAAGTAGAACGCGCGCTGATCCAGGTAGTGGTACGTCAGGTACGCCACCTGGGTGAACACGGGCCACGGGTCAAACGTGCCGGCCAGCCAGTCGGACCGCAAGAAACCGAAGCCGTTCCGGACGCGCGCATAGAAGAAGTACTGGTTCTGCACGAGGAAATACAGTGGGAACTGGCCGTAGGCTGCGCCGAAAACGACTCCCAGGAGCAGCGCGTTGCGCCACGCCGGGGTGTGCCGGCGGGGTGAGTCGTCCCCGGCGGTACCCCTCTCCTCCGCGCTCGCCGCCGTAACGCTCACAGGAGATAGATGATCGCGGCCGTCACCACGGTCCAGAGGCCGACGGTCACCAACAAGGGCGCGTCGGTCAACAGCAGCTCTTCAGGATCTCCCCCGGCGGAATGCCGGTAGACCAAGTAGAGATACCGGAAGACTCCATAGACGACCATGGGGCTGGTCAGCATGAACAGTTGCGGCTTCGCCGTGTCCTTCGCGTAGAGGAAATAGGCCATCAGCACGGTGGCGCTGAGGGCCGCCAGCATCTGGTCGAGCAACTGCGTGGAGTACTGTCCCAGCACGGGGCGGTGGTTGGGCGCGTCGGCAATCAGGAGCAACTCATGCCGGCGCTTGGCCACCGCCAGGAACAAAGAGAGCAGGGGGACGGCCACGAGGAACCACAGGGACATGTCAACCTTGATGGCGACGGCCCCGCCGGCGGCGCGCAGCACAAAGCCGGATGCGATGGCCAGGATGTCCAGGAGGACGGCATGCTTCAGCCGGAACGAGTAGAGCAGGCTGATACTCAGGTACACCAGGACAATGAGGCCCAGCCCGGCACGCACAGCGAACCCCAGGAGAATGGCCCCGCCGGCCAGGAATACCGCCAGGGTTTTGGCGAGGGCGGGACTGACCAGGCCCGCCGCCACGGGGCGCAGGCGCTTCTTCGGATGGACGCGATCCTCCCTGGCGTCGAGCGCGTCGTTCAGGCAATACGCCGCGGACGACGCCAGGCAGAAACTGACAAAGGCGAGGGTCGCGAGGCCGACGGACGTCGCGGCGCGCAGTTCCCCCGAGTAGAGCAGGGCGGCAAACACGAGCCCGTTCTTCACCCACTGCTCGGGCCGGATCAGTCGGATCAGAGCCCACAGCGGAATCCATCCAGCCGACGAAAGACTGGGGACGACCCGGTCGGGCGGGGATTCTTCTAGCAATCGTTGATTGGCCACACGTCACCGCTAGCCGACTGTTCGAAAGCGGCTCACGCCTGCGGGGCTGCTTTCGAGCAGTCGGCACAAGGTAGCTGCGCTTTGAACGCACGAAGACTCAGGTGGTGGGCGGCGACTTCGTGGGGCGGTGGAGGTGCCCCTTCATCCAAACGATAGGTCTTGACTGATCTTGACTGATTTCATCCTAACGATAGTCCCGAACTGCTGTTTGCTCAGCGGGACCGCGGAAACCTTCTGGAAACTTTGGGAGAAGGATGCCGCGGGGAGAACCGCGGGGCGCTCGCCGCAAAAACGGCCGTCCTACCGGCGCAAGGCCACCGCGCTGGCCACGGCGAGTGCGCCGCTGTGCGTCAGCGAAACCAGTACCTCCGCGATCCCCAGGTCATCCGCCACCCGGCGCGCCGATCCGTGCAGCACGACGGTGGGTTTCCCCTGCGGGTCGGTGCGGATCTCGATGGTCTGCCAACCCACGCCGCGCCAGCCCACGCCCAGCGACTTCATCACCGCCTCTTTGGCGGCGAAGCGGGCGGCCAGGCGCTGCGGCCGGGCCTGGCCGGGGCGGGCGCGGGCGAGCTCTCCTGCGGTAAAGAGCCGGAAGAGCAGACGGTCGCCCCAGCGCGCCAACGCCGCGCGCAGCCGGTCCACCTCCACGATGTCCACGCCGATGCCGACGATCTCCGTTAGGGTGCCTCCGCTTCCTCGGCGAGCATGATGGGGATGCCGTCCCGGATGGGATAGCGCCGGCCGCAGCGCGTGCAGACGATGCGGTCGCCGCGCAGCTGCACCGGGGATTTGTCCACCGGACAGGCCAGGATGCGCAGCAGTTCGTCGTCGATCCCGCCGACCGCCTCGCTCATTCCACCGTCACGCTCTTGGCCAGGTTGCGCGGCTGATCGATGTCGTGCCCGCGCTCCCGCGCCACGTGGTAGGCGAAGAGCTGCAGCGGCACGATCGCTACGACGGGCGCCAGCAGGTCGTGCACCCGCGGGATGCGGATGACCTGATCGACGTGGCGGCCGATTGATTGATCATCCTCGTACGCCACCGCGACCACCTCGGCGCCGCGCGCCTTCACCTCCTGGATATTCGACACCGTCTTCTCGTACACATGGCCCTGCGTGACCAGGGCGAAGACCGGGACCCCGGGAGTGACCAGGGCCAGCGTGCCGTGCTTCAATTCGCCCGCGGCCAGGGCCTCCGAGTGCACATAGGAGATCTCTTTGAGCTTGAGCGATCCTTCCATGGCCACGGGGTAGTCCAGCCCGCGCCCGATGAAGAAGAGGTGCTCCACGTCGCGGTAGCGGCGGGCCAGCGCGGCGACGCTCTCCTCCAGCGCCAGCGCCGCCTGCACCTTGCCCGGCAGGGCGCGCAGCCCGTGGATCAGGTCGGTGAGCAATTCCGGCGCGGCGGTGCCCCGCCGCTGCCCCAGGTCAATCGCCAGCATGATCTGCGCCGCCAGCATCGTCAGGTAGGCCTTGCTGCTGGCCACGGCAATCTCCGGACCGGCGCGGATGTAGAGCAGGTCGTCCGCTTCGCGGGCCAGCGTGCTGCCGACGACGTTGGTGATTGCCAGCAGCCGGGAACCGCGGCGCCGGGCCTCGCGGGCCGCCGCCAGCGTGTCCGCGGTTTCGCCCGACTGGCTGATGGCGATCGCCCAGGTCGTCCCCGCCACCAGCGGGTCCCGGTAGCGGAACTCGCTGGCCAGGTCCACCTCCGCGGGGATGCGCGCCAGGTGCTCGATCAGCCAGCGCCCCACCAGCGCGGCGTGGTAGGCCGTGCCGCAGGCGGTCATCCAGACCTTGTCCAGGGCTGTGACGAATTCCGCAGGCGCCTGGACCCCTTCGAGTTCCACCCGCCCCTCCACGTCCAGCCGCCCCATGATCGTGTCGCTGAGGGCCCGGGGCTGCTCGTGGATCTCCTTGAGCATGAAATGGGGGTAGCCGCCCTTCTCCGCCATCTCCGCGTCCCAGGTGATGTGCTGCACCGGGCGGTGGCGCGGCGTCCCCGACAGGTCGGTGATGGTGACGCGCTCCGGGGTGAGGATGGCCATCTCCCCGTCCTCGATGATCATGACCTCGCGGGTGTGGGGCAGCAGCGCCGGCACGTCGGAGGCAAGCATCGTCTCGCCGCGGCCGCGGCCGACGATCAGCGGGCTGATCTGCCGCACGGCCACGATGCGGTCGGGATGCTCGCGCGCCAGCACCACGATGGCGTAGGCCCCCGTGGTCTGAGCGATGGCCTGCCGCACCGCGGTCTCCATCCTCTCGGGTGTCTCCGGCAGGCGGGCATAGGCCTCTTCGATGAGGTGGGCGATGACTTCGGTATCCGTGTCGGAGCGGAAGTGGTGCCCGTGGTCCTGCAGCCGCTCCCGCAGGGGGAGGAAGTTCTCGATGATCCCGTTGTGGATGACGACGATGTCGCCGGTGCAGTCGGTGTGCGGGTGGGCGTTCTCGTCGGTGGGGACGCCGTGCGTCGCCCACCGGGTGTGCCCGATCCCCACCTGCCCGTGCACCGGGGCGCGCTGGGTGAGTTCCGCCAGCCGGGCCAACTTCCCGGCGGCCTTGCGCACCACGATCTGCCCGTCCTCCAGCACCGCCACGCCCGCGGAGTCGTAGCCGCGGTACTCCAGGCGGCGCAGCCCGTCCAGCAGGATCGGGAGCGCGTCACGATAACCGACATAGCCGATAATGCCACACATAGAGGGACCTCCGCGTCGCGGGTGTCAACAAAGACATACCCAAATTGGTCGCCGTGGCGTCCCAGGGGGCGGTTGGGCCGGCGTTGCCGCCGGAGTTTGTCGCCTCCCCTTTCCTCCGGTCTCCGTGGCGTTATGGAGTGGAGGCCGTGCAGGCCCGGACCAGGCCTAGGGTCACCCGCCGAATAGTTCGAGGTCCCCTCCCTCGTCAACCGGACGCTGGTCGCGTCCGGTTCAGGCGCTGCGGCACGATTCCCATCACTCGGTGGCGGCTCTCACCTCCTGCTCGCTTATATCTTCCGCCGGATGCTCACTTCGATTCTCATTTCGCCGTCCACCCGGTTCTGTTCCTGGCGTCTCGCCGCGCCGCGCCTGGCCGCCTCGTCCGCCGCGAAACCGTTCCCGCAGCGCGATGAGAAAGAGCGGCGGGATGGTCTTAACCACACTCCACCGCCACGGCTCGCGGACCATCCGGTAGAGCCACTCCAGGCCCGCGGCCTGCACCCAGCGCGGCGCGCGGCCCGTCCGCCCGGCAAGCACGTCGAGCGTCCCGCCGACCCCCATCGTCACCGGCACGGACAACGACGCCCCGTATCGCCGCATCCAGTCCTCCTGGCGGGGCGCACCAAAGGCGACCAGCAGGATATCCGGAGCGGCCCGGCGGATGCGCGCGAGCAGCGCCGGTTCGTCCTCCGGCGGGAAGAACCCGTGCGCGGTGCCGGCCACTTCGAGGCCGGGGCAGCGCTGCCGTAATTGGGCCGCCGCGGCGTCGGCCACGCCGGGTGCCGCGCCCAGCAGGAAGACCCGGCCGCGGCGCGGCGCGACCGCGGCGCAGAGCGTCTCGGCCAGATCTACGCCGGCCACGCGCCGGCGCACGGGCACTCCCAGGATGCGCGCCGCCAGCAGTACGCCGATCCCGTCGGGGATCACCAGCGTGGCGACGCGCACGGCGTCCCGCACCTGGGGGTCGCGCAGCACGCGCATCAGCAGCGCACCGTTGAGCGAGACCACGGTGGTCGGCCGCCGGCGCGCGATCGCCTCCGCCAGGTGCGCCACCGCCTCCGCCAGGGTGAGCGGGTGCACTGGTACCCCCAGCAGGTCTACGGGCGCGATCGGTGGGGCGAGCGCGGACATCTTCGCCAGCTTACCCGGCCCGGCTCTCCCCGGCAACCGGACCCCCATGGCGCCGGGTGATGACCTCCGCCACCGTCCGGGCGACGCCGTCCGCCTCCTCCGCCTCCTCGGCCTCCACCATCACCCGCACCAGCGGTTCGGTGCCGCTGGCGCGCACCAGGATGCGGCCCCGCCGGCGCAGCCGCTCCTCCGCGGCATTGATGGCGGCCTGCACCTCCGCGTCCTCTTCCCACGCCCCCCGGTCGGCGACGCGCACGTTGCGCAGGACCTGCGGGAAGCGGTGAAATCCGGCGCCCAACTGCGAGAGCGGCTGCCCGGTCTCGCGCATGATGTGCGCCAGGTGCAGCGCGGTCACCAGGCCGTCGCCGGTCGTCGCCTTGTCCAGGAAGATAAGGTGGCCACTCTGTTCGCCGCCGAGCGTGGCGCCGAGCTGCTGCATCCGTTCGAGGACGTAGCGGTCGCCGACCCGCGTCCGCTCCAGCCGGATCCCCGCGTCGGCCAGCACCCGCTCCAGGCCCATGTTGCTCATCACCGTGGCCACCACCACGCCGCCCGGCAGCGCGCTGCGCGCCGCCAGGTAGCGGGCGCAGATCGCCATGATGACATCGCCGTCCACGATCCCGCCGCGTTCGTCCACGGCGATCACCCGGTCGGCGTCGCCATCGTGGGCGAACCCGACCTGCGCGCCGGCGGCGACCACGGCCTGCTGCAGCTGAGCCGGGTGCGTGGAACCGCAGCCGACGTTAATGCGCGCGCCGTCGGCCTCGGCGTGCAGCGCGATGACCTCGGCGCCCCGGGCCTGCCACAGTCGCGGCGCGATCCGGTAGGCCGCCCCAAAGGCGCAGTCCACGACGACGCGCAGGCGGGGCTGCGGGCGCAGGCTCAGGCCGAGGAGGTAGTCCAGGTAGAGGTCCTCCGCCTGCGGCAGGTCGCGAACGCCGCCCACCTCCGCGCCGGCAGGGTGCGGGCCGTTCGTCCCGAGGGCGGCCTCGATGCGGTCCTCCACGTCATCCGGAAACTTGAAGCCGTCCGGGCCGAAGAGCTTCACGCCGTTATCTTCGATGGGGTTGTGCGACGCGGACAGGACGATGCCGCCGGGCCGTCCCAAGCGGCGCGTCAGGAAAGCCAGCGCGGGCGTGGGGAGGATGCCGACGCGTTCGACGTGGCCGCCGCCGGCGCAGATCCCCGCCGCGATCGCCGCCTCCAGCATCGGACCGGAGAGCCGGGTGTCGCGGCCGATCAAGTAAACCCCGTCGCCGCCCAGCGTGGCGACCAGCGCCCGGCCGACCTGCAGCAACAGTTCGGGGGTCAGGTCGCGGTTGGCAACGCCGCGGATGCCGTCCGTGCCGAAGAGCCGCGCGGCGCGGCCGCCTTCCGTCACGGGTAGAGGCGGCGCACCGTCACCACGATCTCCCGCGGCCGCAGCGCCACCAGGCGTACCCCCGACGGCACCAGTACCTGTGGGCGAATCCGGTAGGTCCCCGGCGCCAGCGCGGCCCCGTCCACCACCGCCCGCAGATCGGCGGGGCGGAGCGCACCGGCCAGGGTGGGCGGCCCCTCGATCTCCACGGCGACCGCCGCCGGCGCGGCCTCCGCCCGCAGGCCGTCGGGGAGGCGCTGCAGTTCCACGGGCGTCTCCCGGATGAAGCGCAGGGTGGCCGGTCCGATGCGCACGTTCACCGTCACGGCGCCGATGGATCGCACGCCGGGGGGCAGGCGGAGTTCCACGGTGCGGGTGATGTCCGCCCGCGCGTCGCTGATGTTTACCTCCGCGGTGGAAACCGTGTCGATCTTCTCCAGGACCTCCATCGGCCCGGCCAGGGTCACCAGAGGCGGCCGCACCTCCACGCCGCGCACGGCGAATCCCTCCGCCGGCGCACCCACCAGCGTCGGCACGACCGGCACGGTGAGTAGGGCCGCTCCCGGCCGCCCGGGGAAAATGACCTGCCGCGTGCCTTCCTTGACGGAGAACCACAATCCCGCGGCGATGGCCAGGGAGAGCAGGAAGAGCAGCCAGCGCTCGCCGGCGATGGTGCTCAACCGACCGCGCATGCTAGCGTCCTTCGGCCGCACGCCGCCACGGCCACCAGTGGGGCGACCGCACCGGATGCGGGCCGAAGAGGCCGAGCAGGTAGACCTTGAGTTCCTCCTCCGAGAGCCCTCGCCGCAATTCGCCCTCCCGGGCCACGGAGATCACGCCCGTCTCCGCGGAGACGATCACGGCCACGGCGTCGGTCTGCTCGGCGATGCCGACGGCGGCGCGGTGCCGCGTCCCCAGGGTCTTGCTCAGGGTGGGGTTTTCGGACAGCGGCAGCAGACAGGCCGCGGCCAGGACCCGGTTGCCGCGGAGGATCACGGCGCCGTCGTGCAGCGGCGTGTTCGGGTAGAAGATGGTCAGCAACAGGGGGACGGTGACGGTGGCGTCGACGCGGATGCCGGTCTCGACGACGTCGGTCAATCCCGTGTTGCGCTCCAGGACGACGAGCGCGCCCGTCTTGCGGATCGAGAGGACGCGCGCCGCCCGGGCCACGTCGCTGACCAGCCGGATGGCCTCCGCCCGCCCCAGCGGCGGGCCGAAGGCAGTGCTCAGCACCCCGCCGCGGCCCAATTGCTCCAGCATGCGCCGCAGCTCCGGCTGGAAGAGGATGAGAAAGGCGATGGGGATGACGATCCCGACGTAGGAAAGGAGCCAGTTGACCGTGACCAGGCCGAGCAGCCGGCTCAGCGCGTAGAGGACGAAGAGGACGACCAGCCCCATCACCAGCTGCACCGCCCGCGTACCCCGGATGAGGAGCAGCAGTTGATAGATGAGGACGGTGACGAGCAGGATGTCGAGCAGGTCGCGCGGCGTGGGCATCGGTCGCCTTTCGTCCCCTCTACAGTATCATCGCCAGCAGCGCCTTCTGTGCATGCAGGCGGTTTTCCGCCTGGTCGAAGACGATGGCCTGCGGCCCGTCCAGCACCTCGTCCGCGATCTCCTCCCCGCGGTGCGCCGGCAGGCAGTGCAGCACCACCGCCTCGGGGCGGGCCTGCCGCAGCAGGGCCGCGTTCACCTGATAGGGCCGGAAGAGTCTCACCCGCTGCGCGTGCTCCTGCTCCTGCCCCATGCTCGCCCAGACGTCGGTGTAGATGACGTCCGCGCCGCGCACCGCCTCCGCGGGATCTATGGTCTGCCCGATGGTGGCGCCGTTGGCCTGGGCCTGCCGCTCCGCGTTCTGCACGATCTCCGGCTCAGGGGCGTGCCCCGGCGGGGTGGCGACCCGCAGGTTCAGGCCCACTTTGGCCGCCCCCAGCAGCAGGGAGTGGCAGACGTTGTTGCCGTCCCCGACCCAGGCCAGGGTGATGCCGCGGAACCCTCCAAAGCGCTCGTACACCGTGAGGAGGTCGGCCAGCGTCTGACAGGGGTGCTCCCAGTCGGAGAGCCCGTTGATCACCGGGATGCGGGCGTGCTCCGCCAGCTGCACCACGGTGCTGTGGGCGAAGGTGCGGGCCACGATGGCGTCCACCCAGCGCTCCAGGTTGCGCGCCGCGTCGGGGATCGTCTCCCGCGTCCCCAGCTGCGCGTCCTGTGGGGCCAGGTAGATGGACGTGCCGCCGAGCTGGTACATCGCCACCTCGAATGTGACGCGCGTGCGCAGCGACGGCTTTTCGAAGATCATGGCCAGCGTCCGGCCGCTCAGAGGCTGCGGCCGGTCGGCACGCTCCCCGCGCCGCTTCAGGTCGCGCGCGAAATCCAGGACGGCCCACAGTTCCTCCGCGGTCAGGTCGTCCATGGACACCAGGTCGCGCCCCCGCAGGTCCATCATCGCGAGCGCCTCCCCCCGACCACCGGCGTCCGGGCGAGCCACTCCCGCACCAGGTCCGCCAGCGTGGGTGCGGTCCGTTCCTCCAGTTCGTAGGTCACGTGCACGATGGGCTTGTCCAGCCGCAGCACCCGGCGCAGGTCCACCGGCGTGCCGCTGACCACGACCTCCGCCTCCGCGCGACGCAGCGTCTCCTCCAGTTCGGCGACCTGCTCTCGCCCGTAGCCCATCGCCGGCACGACCCGGTCGAGGTGCGGATAGGTCCGGTAGACCTCCTGGATCGAGCCCACGGCGTAGGGGCGCGGGTCGATCACCTCCGCCCCGTACCGCCGCGCCACCAGCAGGCCCGCGCCGAAGGGCATTTCCCCGTGCGTCACGGTCGGCCCGTCTTCGACGACGACCGCGCTGCGGCCGGTGAGCGCTTCCGGGTGTTCCACGGTCATCGGCGAGGCCGCCTCGACGATGGTCGCCCGCGGGTTCAGCGCGGCAACGTTCCGCCGCACCGCCTGCACATTCTCCGGTGGCGCAGTGTCGACCTTGTTGATCACGACGACGTCGGCCATGCGCAGGTTCGTTTCCCCGGGGTGATAGTGCAGTTCGTGCCCCGCCCGGTGCGGGTCGGCGATGACGATGTAGAGGTCGGGGCGGATGAAGGGAAAGTCATTGTTGCCGCCGTCCCAGAGGATGACCTCGGCCTCCGCCTCCGCCCGGCGCAGCACGTCCGCGTAGTCCACGCCGGCGTAGACCACGGTGCCGGCGGCCAGGTGCGGCTCGTACTCCTCCCGCTCCTCGATCGTCACCTCCGCCCGGTCCAGGTCCTTGGCGGTGGCGAAGCGCTGCGCCCGCTGTCGGAGGAAGTCGCCGTAGGCCATGGGGTGGCGGATGACCACGACTCGCCGACCCAGCCCGCGGAGCGCCGCCGCCACGCGGCGCGTGGTCTGGCTCTTCCCGCTGCCGGTGCGCACCGCGCCGATGGCGATCACCGGCACCGCCGCGCGGAGCATCGTCTCCGCGGGTCCGAGCAGCCGGAACCCGGCCCCCGCGGCCAGGGCCTGCGAGGCCAGGTGCATGACGTGCTCGTGGGAAACGTCGCTGTAGGCGAAGACCACCTGGTCCACCCGCTCACGGCGGATCAGGTCGGTGAGTTCCTCTTCGGCCACGATGGGAATCCCCGCAGGATAGCGGGGTCCGGCCAGGGTCGGCGGATAGACCCGCCCTTCGATTGAGGGGACCTGGGTGGCGGTGAAGGCCACCACGGTGTACTCGGGGCGCTCGCGGAAGTAGACGTTGAAATTGTGGAAGTCCCGTCCGCCCGCCCCGAGAATAACCACCCGCACCGTCACGACCCGTCCTCCCCTGCCGGCCCGCCGTGCCCCGCCGGTCCGCCAGCCTCCGCCTCACCCACAATAAAAGGAGGGTGGACCGAGGTCCACCCTCCCGCGGGGGAGACCCCGCTAACTCTACCGCTTGCTGTACTGGAATCCCTTGCGGGCCCGTTTGCGCCCGTACTTCTTCCGTTCCTTCATCCGCGGATCGCGGGTGAGCAGACCCTCTTTCCGCAGCGCGCCGCGCAGCCCTTCGTCCACCAGCAGCAGCGCCCGCGCTAGAGCGTGGCGCACGGCCCCCGCCTGGCCGCGCACGCCGCCCCCGTCCACGTGGGCCACGACGTCGAAGCGCCCTTCCGCCCCGGCGACGGCCAGCGGCCGGCGCACCGTCTGCTGCAGGGCGGCCGTGGAGAAGTACGTCTCTACCTCCCGCTCGTTCACCACGATGCGCCCGCTCCCCGGACGCAGCCAGACCCGGGCGCGGGCCTCCTTGCGGCTCCCCGCGGCGTGGGCGACTGGTTGGACAGCCATGGCCATTGGCGAATATCCCCTCTCTACTTTGCCAACCGCTTAAGCGCGCGCTTGGCCTCAGCCTTCTCCCTTTCTGCTTGGAAGGGATCAAACACTTTTGGCCGCTGCGCCGCGTGCGGGTGCGTCGGCCCCGCGTACACCTTGAGCTTGCGCAGCAGCTGGCGGGCCAGCGCGTTCTTCGGCAGCATCCCCCGGACCGCTTCCTGAATCGCCCGGTCGGGGTGGCTCTGCAGCAATCGCTCGTAGGTCATGGTGCGCAGCCCGCCGGGATACCCGGAGTGGCGGTAGATGCGCTTCTGCTGCAGCTTCTTTCCGGTCAGCCGCACCTTCGCCGCGTTGACCACGACGACGAAATCGCCGCGGTCCTCGTGCGGCGCGAAGGTGGGCTTATCCTTGCCCCGCAGGATCGTGGCGATCTGCGTGGCCAGCCGGCCGAGGATCTTCCCCTCGGCGTCGATCAGCCGCCAGCGGCGGCTCTGTTCCGTCGTGGAGACGGTGGGCGTCATGAGAGCGTGCTCGCTTTCGTTCGTCGGGATGCTGACAGACCGACCGTCATTGTACGGGGTACCCGCGGGCCCGTCAAGAAAACGGAGCGGTTCAGTGGGCAACCTTGGCCCGCACCATCTCCGCAATCTCCGCCGGCGGGTAGGCACGTCGTGTGGGGAGCCGCAGGATTGGCAGACCAGCCGCGTCGAGGACTGCGTTCACCACTTCATCCCGCTCGCGGCGGCTCTCTCGGGAGTGGCTCGCGTCATCCAGTTCCACTGCAACGACGGAGTGAGGGAGGATCTGGCACAAATGACGAAATCCACGTGTTTCGAAAGCACACGGTTAAGGAGCGCTTGTCGACCAGCTGTCCCTTTCGGTAGCCAAACGAGGTCCGCCAGACGAACCTTTGGGAAGACGATGAGTTCCTCCCCCACCGCCCGTTGAAGGACCTCGTAAAACGACCGCTCGGCTTCCGTGAGCAAGAAATCCATTTTCTTGAAGGCCGAAAGCCCGGGACCCAGTTGTGGCCGGATCAGACCGGAGCGTGAAACATAGACTAAGGCAGCAATGGCGAAGATTAGGGGGATCAACCAAAAGACAGAATCCATATGATGCCCTCAGGACCGATCAGGAAACAGATCCAATTCTTGCTCCTTCGCCAACCACAGTACCGGTCACCACGGCCTCTTCAATCGTCGCGCCGGGATGCACGATGCTGTCGCGCACCACCGCCCCGCTGATGCGCGCTCCCGGGCCGACCGAGACGTAGGGGCCGACCACCGAGCGGGTCACCTGGG
>Ga0209109_10000564_pt1 | contig 20004 bp, 16 predicted proteins | sample Rifsed10ft2_FD_184004 | JGI IMG/M metagenome (GOLD analysis project Ga0209109, IMG submission 184004) | Soil microbial communities from Rifle, Colorado, USA - sediment 10ft 2 (version 2) | ecosystem: Environmental > Terrestrial > Deep subsurface > Rock core/Sediment | place: Rifle, Colorado... | reverse complement strand
GAGATTCTTCATCCCGCTTCGCGGGATTCAGAATGACAACGCTAGTTTTCAATATACCGAAACAGAGTAGTTGTGTCAAACCGGTTACCCCGCAAATCCTGCAACCCGCTGCACTTTTCCTAACTTCTGCCCTAAGAATCGCTCGCCGACCTCCGTGAACTTATACGGCAGGTCGCTGACCCAGCATTGCACGTTGGGTTTCAGAGTGCTCGAGTTCTGGATTTTCTGCTCGGCGAGGAGCGTACGCACAGCGGTTGCGGTCGCCTCGCCGGAGTCCACGAGTGTGACCGCATCATGAAACACGTTGCCGATAACGCCTTTCAAAAGTGGATAATGAGTGCAGCCAAGTACGAGCGTATCGATTTTTTCCTGTGTGAGCGGGAAGAGATATTCTTTGGCAATCATCTCCGTCGCTTTGTGGTCTATCCAGCCTTCTTCGACGAGCGGAACAAAGAGCGGGCACGCCTTACTGAATACTTGCACCGACGCGTCACACTGCCGGATGGCATTCATGTACGCGTTGCTTGCAATGGTGCTGACGGTACCGATGACGCCGATTCGTTTGTTCGCGGTCGTCTGCACTGCCGCTTCTGCGCCCGGGACAATCACGCCAACGACGGGAATCCGCGCGCGCTTCTGCACCACGTCCAGCGCAACGGCAGAGACCGTGTTGCAAGCGATGACGATCATCTTGACGTTATGTTTGAGGAGCACTTCAGTATCCTGTGCTGCGTATTCGCGCACCGTTTGTGGCGACTTGGGCCCGTAGGGCACGCGCGCCGTATCGCCAAAGTACACGATATTCTCGTGCGGCAAATGCTGCATCAATGCCCGCACGACGGTCAGCCCGCCAATGCCGGAATCGAAAATATTTTGAAAACCTTACCGGGCGTAAATTCCAATAATGAATTGAGTACGCAGTATGCGGTTCGAGGCGGTAATTATGATGAGAACTTGGTTTATGTAAATGAGATTGAAATATACCGCCCTTTTCTGATTCGCTCAGGCCAGCAAGAAGGACTTAGTTTTACCAACACTGATCTAGTCCAGAATGTCGATTTTTCGGCTGGCGGTTTTCAGGCCAAATTTGGCGATAAATTGTCTTCCGTTCTTGATATCACCTATAGGAAACCTTCGGAATTTGGCGTCACTTTTGAAGCTAGTTTTCTTGGTGGAAGTTTTTCTGTTGATGCCATTTCTAGAAACAAGAAATGGACCGCAATTACTGGAGTTCGATACAGGAACAACAGCCTTTTGGTGAAAAGCCAAGATACCCAGACAAATTACACCCCAACATTTGCTGACATTCAATCGAATGTAAATTATCAGGCTTCCGCCAAATGGCAATGGAGTTTTCTTGGGAATATTTCCCAAAACAGATACCAATACCAGCCATTAACGCGTCAGACGAAATTTGGTACAATTGATCAGCCGCTGGCGCTTTCTGTGTATTATGAAGGCCAAGAGAAGGACAAGTATGAAACCTATTTTGGTGCGGTGAAAACAATTTTCGCGGCGACGCCTAATTTCACAATGAAATTTATCGGTTCCGTTTTTCATACTTTAGAACAGGAACATTTTGATATATTGGCGCAATACCGCCTGGGGGAGGTGGACTCAAATATAGGGTCAGATACTTATGGGGACGTTGCTTTCACTAGAGGAATCGGTTCTCAGTTAAATCATGCTCGGAATGATTTGGATGCATTGATTGTAAATGCTGAAGTAAAAGGGTTCCACGATTGGAGAAAAAACGAAATAGAATGGGGGATTAAATATACTCGTGAATCGATTCGCGATCGGGTCGTGGAATGGGAAATGATCGATTCGGCTGGGTTTTCGATTAACCCTCCGATTATTGACTTGCCTAAAAATGACCAGCCGTACTCATCTTACCAAGGGCCGTTGGTTCCATATCAGAATATCCGTGCGACCAATTTCAATACGATTAATCGATTTTCGGGCTACGGGCAATGGAGCAGGAAGGGAAATTTAGGCGCTAGCGAGGTTTGGTACAATGCTGGATTGCGAGTGCATAACTGGGAAGTTTCAGGAGCAAATAGCAAAGGGGATGCGCAGTTTACCTTCAGCCCGAGGGCACAAATTGCATTAAAACCGGATTGGGATATGGAAATGGTTTTTAGACTATCCGGAGGATTGTACCATCAGCCTCCTTTTTACAGGGAGCTTAGGGATGCCGACGGTGTTGTACAGCCCCATGTCAAAGCGCAGCAATCAGTTCATCTGGTATTGAGCGATGATTATAGTTTTAAAATATGGAATCGCCCTTTTAAACTGGTTTCGGAACTGTATTATAAATCTTTAACTGACGTGAATACCTATACTATCGATAATGTGAGGATACGCTACGCCGCTTCCAATGTTGCAAAGGCTTATGCACAAGGGCTCGACCTTCGACTGAACGGGGAATTCGTTCCCGGAACTGAATCCTGGTTGAGTTTCGGATATCTTAAAACAGAAGAAAACAGCAACAATAGAGGATACATCGCCAGACCGACGGACCAGAGGCTTAAATTCGCGCTTTTGTTTCAGGATTATATGCCTAATATTCCAAGTGTGAAATTGTATTTGAATCTGGTTTACAATACCGGACTGCCGGGAGGTTCTCCGTCCTATTCGGATCCTTATTTGTATCAAAACCGACTGAACGATTACCGTAGGGTAGACGTGGGTTTCTCTAAAGTATTTATCGATGCTAACTCTGGGGAACAAAATACGAGTTGGTTTGGGAATTTCAAGGAACTTGCCTTAGGACTGGAAATCTTTAATCTTTTCAACAATCAAAACGCAATTACCAATACCTGGGTTCGGGATGTGTATTCCAAAAACGAGTACGCCATACCAAATTATATGACCACAAGGGTTTTCAACGTTAAGTTGAGTGCCAAATTATAGCAAACGGGCAATGCTGTTATGGAGCCAGCGGGTACGTTTTATCGCATAAATATCAGAAGCATTTTTAAAAATGATTACATTTGGGTTTATTTTTTAATATTACATCATTATGAAAAAGTTACATATAGCATTATTGGGTATGACAATGTTACTTTTGGCCAGCTGTAAGGAAGAGATGGAGAAGCCAAAAGTTATTTATGATGCCACGAATAAAGGAAAGGGAATCGAAAAAATGGATTCTACCCAAGTCGCCATTTCCGACTTGCCCATCCAGATGGAAGGAACCAATTACTTGATTCATCCAATCGCTGATTTGCGTGTCTATGAAAGAGGCACGAAAGCCAGATACGGTTCCTCAAGCGTGATAGACCTCAGTTTTACCATTTCCAATTATGGCGAAAATGAAATTACGGGATATTTGCAGAATCTCAAATTTCAAAGGACTGACTCCGATTCTATACATGCATTAACGAACAAACCTGCCTTGATTCTTACTGCGACCTATCTAAAATCAGTCTCGGACAAAGCTAAAAAACAAGTTATGGCGTACACTATGTTTGATATGGACACGAATAGAGACGGAAAATTGGATACCAGTGATATCAAATCCTTGTATTTGAGCAACATCAGCGGTAAAAAATTCACTAAAATCTCCGCTGATTTTCAGGAATTGATTGATTGGAATTTGATAGAGTCAAAAAACCGTTTGTATTTCAGAACCGTTGAAGACACCAACAAAAATGGACAATTTGATAAAAATGACGTAGTGCATTATAACTATGTTGACTTGTCAATTGACGAATGGAAAGTTTCCAGCTACGAACCGATATAAATTAAGGAATACACTTTAAATCAGAATGTCGCTCTCAAGATCTGATTTTTCGATGGCGAAATCAAATCCAAGTTGTTTTACCAGTTCAATGACCAGGTTTTTATACCAGTTCTCAGATTTTGGGTGTATGTAAATTTTTTCGATCAGCTGATCGATGTTCACATTAATTTTTAGGCCATCGTTGAGGGTTATTTTGTTTTCGGCAACGTCGGTAATGATGCGCACTTCGCGCTCGTATTGGAAGCTTTTTCGCTTAAATAAGAAAGGAAAAAACATGTCGTCAAATGGGATGTATTCCTTTTTGTAGTCGATATAGTTTACTTCCCCGATGAACTGTTTGTAGTTATTTTCAGGGTTTAAAGCGTTTTGTAGCCTCCCTATCGTTGACTGAATAGCCAGTCCTTCGCTGTTTTGAGTGAAAATTTGCCACATGGCAAAGGATTCGTATTCGTTAATGTGCCAGCTGCTTATAGCCACCCTTTCTCGGTGGGTCTTGTAAAATTGCAAAAAATCGGGATTGTTGATCGAAAGCTTTTTTATTTCTTCGAAAGTAGGCTCGCTAAATGTACCTTCATATTGGTCCTCGAACTTATCGGACCTTGACATGAATAGTTTCCTGGACATCAACAAATCCAAGAACTTGGACAAGTCTAAATACTTCCAAACAATAGTGTCCGGATCATCGGTAAGATTGATATTTGGGTTGTTGATATACATTTTAGAATTTAAAGGTATTTAAATATTAAAGCAAAAACAACCAATTTCATTGATTCCAATTTCGATTTTTGGGTTTCCGCTACTCAAATGACTGCATCGACACCAGTTTGTTGTACATGCCGTTAAGGGCAATCAGTTCGTCATGAGTTCCTTGCTCGACAATTCTTCCTTTTTGCATCACTACAATAGAGTCTGCTTTTTGAATGGTTGAAAGACGGTGCGCAATGACAATCGATGTCCTGTTTTGCATCATATTTTCTAAGGCGACTTGCACAAATTTCTCGCTTTCGGTATCCAATGCGGAAGTTGCCTCATCCAAAATCATGATTGGAGGATTTTTCAAAACGGCACGAGCAATAGACAGTCGTTGCTTTTGTCCGCCAGAAAGCTTGTTTCCACTGTCTCCAATGTTGGTGTGTATTCCTTTAGGTAAGTCCTTCACAAATTCATAAGCATTAGCGATTTTTAGCGCCTCGATAATCTCGTCATCCGTGGCGTTTTGTTTCCCTAATGAAATGTTCTCTTTTATCGTTTCATTAAACAATATGCTGTCCTGTGTCACCAATCCCATCAAGCCGCGAAGCGATTGTAGGTTGATGTCTTTTATATCAGTCCCGTCAATGCTGATCGTTCCTTCGTTCACGTCATAAAAACGGGTCAGTAAGTTGGCAATCGTACTTTTTCCGCTTCCGGATTGGCCTACGAGCGCTATTGTTTGCCCTTTTTTTACCTGAAGGGAAAAGTCTTTTAAAACAGTCTCCTCTTCATATTTAAAATTGACATTTTTGATGGTTATATCCGAATCAAAAGTGTTTTTTTCAATAGCATTTTTCTTAGAAGTAATTTCATTTTCAACTTCCAGAACTTCAAAAACACGTTCTGCGGCGGCAAGTCCGTTTTTTACGGAATAGGAAGCCTTAGAAATCGCTTTTGCCGGCGTAAGAATGTTGAATGCCAAAGTCAAATAAACGATGAAGGCGGAGCCGTCCAATGTTTTTTCCACTAAAACCAAATTCCCCCCATAAAATAGTAAGATTGCAATTGTGGTGACCCCTAAAAATTCGCTTAATGGTGTCGCCAGATTGTTTTTGCTTCCTATACTGTTTGTTAAATTCAGTAATCGGGTTACCGAATTGTTGAACCTGCCTTTGAAATTCGTTTCGGCATTGTAACTTTTAATCACTTTCAGACCGCCTAAAGTTTCGTCGACAATAGAAATCAGGAAGCCGCTTTCTCTTTGCGCCTGCAATGATTTTGCCCGTAAATTCTTAGCGACTTTTGAAATGATCCACCCGGAAATGGGCATAAAAATCAAAACAAATAAGGTGAGTTTTAGGCTTATGATAAACATGGTCACCAAAGCAAAAATAATGGTCAGAGGTTCTTTTACCACTAATTCCAGTATGGAAAAAAAGGAGTTTTGCACTTCATTTACGTCACCAAGCATTCGAGCCATGATATCTCCCTTTCTTTTTTCGGAATAGTAAGAGATGGGCAATTCCACAATCTTTTTATACATTGATTTCCTCAAGTCCCTTAAAACACCGTTTTTCAGGTGCATTATGTGATGCGAAGCGAGATAATTAAATAGGTTTTTGAACAAAAACGTTGTGATCACCATTAAAACAACAAACAAAAGGGCAACTTGAATGCCATTGTCCTTTGTCAATTCGGATATTTTATAATACAATAAATCAGAACCAAACTGCTTCAAGTTTCCTATCCCCGTATATACCGGCTCTTTCAGTACGACTTTGGTTTTTCCAAAAAGCACCTCAAGCACCGGGAAAATAGTCAGCATAGAAATAGTGCTGAAAAATGCATACAGTACATTGTATATGATATTCCAGACAATATGTTTTTTGTACGGTTTTGTATAGGGAAGAAGCTTTATTAAATTTTTGTCCATTACTTTAGTTCAATTGCATTGCAATAATAATATTTTTAATCTTTTCGTTTAAAACAGCATCCACCTCTTTGAAATTTTCAACGGAATCCAGTTCGGCATTTACGCTGATGTAGAATTTTATTTTCGGTTCAGTCCCACTTGGTCTGGCACAAATTTTAGAGCCGTCTTCGGTGTAATAAATTAGCACGTTAGATTTTGGGATGTCCATTGTTGTTATTGAATCATCCAGTAAGTTTTTTGCTGTCGAAGACTGATAATCTTCCACCATTATGACCCTTTGGCCGTTTATTTCTTTCAAAGGATTTTCTCGCAGATCAACCATCATTCGGTTGATTTCCTGAAGCCCTTCCATTCCTTTTTTGGTAATGGAAACCAAATACTCTTTATAAAAACCATTCTCTACGTATAGTTGTAATAGTTCTTTGTAAACGGAACTGCCTTTGGCTTTGGCCTGAGCCGCAACTTCGCAGATCAATAAAGTGGCTGCAACGGCATCTTTGTCACGAACAGCATCGCCCACCATATAACCGAAACTTTCCTCGCCACCACCAATGAATTCCAACTCAGGAAAATCCTTAATCATCTTGGCAATCCATTTGAAACCAGTCAATCCCACTTTGCATTCCACGCCGTAGTTTGTTGCTAATTCCATCATCATAGGAGTCGAAACAATAGTAGAACCTACAAATTGTTTTCCGTTTATTTTACCCGCTTTTTTCCATTGTTCCAATAGAAATGCAGTCATCAAAATCATCGTTTGATTTCCGTTTAGCAACGTCATTTGTCCTTCGTTATTTCGAACAGCAACGCCCAATCTATCGCAATCAGGATCGGTCCCAACAACGATATCAGAATTCGTTTTGTCCGCTAATGCCAATGCCATTGTCAATGCTTCCGGCTCTTCAGGATTTGGGGATTTTACTGTTGGAAAATCGCCGTTCGGAACTCTTTGTTCTTCAACAATATGTACATTGGTGTAACCTGCCTGCGATAAAGTGTCAGGTACTAGCGTTATGGAAGTGCCGTGCAAAGAGGTAAATACTACGTGCAAATTTTCTTTTGCTGCAACAGGCGTATTAAAGCTTGCGTTTTCAATTGATGATTTTATAAATGCGGTATCGACGTCAGTATCGATGTAGTGAATTAAATCTTCGTTTGCATCAAATTTGATTTGGTCAAAGTTTAAATTTTCAATTGTATTAATAATGCCTTCGTCTTCTGGCGGTACGATTTGACCACCGTCTTCCCAGTACACTTTATATCCGTTGTATTCGGGAGGATTGTGTGACGCAGTAAGTACGATTCCACATTGGCAGCCCAAATGTTTAACGGCGAATGACAATTCAGGCGTCGGTCTTAATTCTGAAAACAAATACACTTCAATGCCATTAGCAGAGAAAACATTAGCAACTAATTTTGCCAGAGTGTCGCTGTTATGTCGGCAATCATAGGCAATCGCCGCTTTTATGGGCTGGTTGGGGAATGCCTTATGCAAATAATCGGAAAGACCTTGCGTGCTTTTCCCAAGAGTGTATTTATTTATTCGGTTGTTTCCAACGCCCATTATTCCGCGCATTCCACCGGTACCAAATTCCAAATCTTTATAGAAACTCTCCTCCAGTTCTTTAGGGGAGGTGGTCATCAATTCTTTAACTGCTTCCTGTGTTGCTTTGTCAAATGTTGGTGTAAGCCATTCATTTACTGCGTCCAAAATGTTTTGTTTGATTTCCATTCTATATGTTTTTAGTTTAAGTTTAAGTTTTTCAATTTTCTTAGGAGCTATGTCCTGCTATCCATTGCAATCTTATAGTCCAAACACTGGCCTATAAGGATTTTCATTTCTATCAGGGCTAAACCAACTATAGGTTAACCTCACTCGAAATTTTATAACGTTCCTCGTTGTTTTTGGTACGCAAAATAATTTCACCCAGAAAACCGGCCAAAAATAATTGGGTTCCTAAAACCATTGTAGTCAATGCGATGAAAAACCAGGGATTGTCTGTCACTAGACTATAACGCATGTCGTTGTACATGTGATATAGTTTTGAAATACCGATATAGCCCGCAAGCATGAAACCAATGATGAACATTAGTGAGCCCATGGCTCCAAATAAGTGCATTGGCCTTTTTCCAAATCTGGAAAGAAACCAGATGGTGATTAAGTCCAAGAAACCATTGATGAAACGTTCCATCCCAAATTTGGTTTCCCCATATTTTCTGGCTTGGTGCTGTACCACCTTTTCGCCAATTTTTCCAAAACCGGCATTTTTTGCCAAAACCGGAATGTATCGGTGCATCTCGCCCGAAACCTCGATGTTTTTAACGACAATGTTTTTATAGGCTTTCAATCCGCAATTGAAATCGTTCAGTTCCACACCCGACGTTTTTCTGGCTGCCCAGTTAAATAATTTCGAAGGCAGGTTTTTAGCGACAACGGAGTCGTATCGTTTCTTTTTCCAGCCGGAAACCAAGTCAAAATCTTGACTCGTGATCATATTGTATAGTCCTGGAATTTCCTCGGGGCTGTCTTGCAAGTCGGCATCCATAGTGATGATGACATCACCTTGGGCTTTGGCGAAACCGGCATGCAGAGCCTGGGATTTTCCGAAATTCCTCATGAAACGGATTCCCTTGACATTCGGGTTTTCAGAGGCGAACTGCTCGATGATCGACCAGGAATTATCCGTGCTTCCATCATCCAAAAAGATGATTTCATAGGAATAATTGTTCGATTGCATTACCTTGACAATCCAAGCGTACAATTCTTTAAGCGATTCCTCTTCGTTAAGAAGCGGTATGAGTATGGATAAATTCATTAATTACAGGCTTTGTGGGTTTTCATTTTTTACAATTGCACCTACAATTAGAGAGTATATTAATCCGAAAAATGAATACATAGCAAGTGTAACAGGTAGAACAATCAAAGGGTTCATGAATTTTTTCATCATCTCAATCCCCATTTCCATTTCCTTACTCGTTATGTTAGGGTTTTGCTTGATCATATCGTCTTGGGTAATTGAAATCATCTCATTGATAAAATCAGGATAGATAAAATTAAAGGCGATATTAAACAGACCGTATATCAGGGCTGCGATAAAAGTGATCGAAACCCCTACCTTTAAAGCTTCGCCATAGCGGATGAAACCGTTATTTAAATTTTTCTTGTAGTTGATGCACCCTAAATAGATGAATAGTAGAGGTAGTACCAAGTAATTGGCAATGTTAACAATCACGCCGGCGCTGGTTCCCACTAATGATCGCATTCCTATTATGTACATAATTACGAATTCTAAAACCATTATAACGCCAAACAATACGCCATATACTAGACCAGATTTACCCGGTGATACACTTCTTTCCATAAAAACTTTATTAATTAATCCACAAATATAGCAATTCCCAATATATTCGGCTACAAAAAACAGTTTTTACGATTTAATAAAAAAAACGAAACAAAGATTTGTTTATTGGAAAATAATTGTAAATTTGCAGACTCAAAATAATAGTGTAAAAACAAAAAGTTATAGTGAGTTTATACCTTTTCCGTTAAAAGAGAAGCCGCAAAACAAGTTATAGCCAAACAAATAAACAAGATGAAAAAAGGAACTCACCCAGAGAATTACAGATTAGTTGCATTTAAAGACATGTCGAATGAAGACGTTTTTATCACTAAATCTACAGCAGATACAAGAGAAACAATTACAGTTGACGGTGTTGAATACCCAGTTGTGAAAATGGAGATCTCTAGAACTTCTCATCCTTTTTACACAGGTAAAAACAAACTTATCGATACTGCAGGACGTATTGACAAGTTCAAAACTAAATACGCTAAACACGTTAAGTAATCTTAACTTGTTTGTTGATATAGTAAAGCCTTCCTTTTGGGAGGCTTTTTTTTGTTGATTTAATCGGGATTGTTATGGAGTAAACTTGTTAATGAAACAAATAAAAACTTTGTAACTTTGGCCCTTTGTAACTTTGAAATTTTATAAAATGAACTACATACTTTTTGACGGCCCAGCCCGAAATGCCTTATTACCTTTTACTTTCACGCGCCCCGTTGCAGACATCCTTATTGGAATCATGACAATTCGCCAAAAATGGGAAATGCACTTGGGTTCTACAACCACCACTTTGACGGAGGAATATTTATCGGATAAATTCCCGATGGTGGAACTCGAAGATAACGTAATGATCAATGCCTCTTTTCTGCCCAATGCAGTTTTGGCCGAAATGATCGGCAATTTGGAGCCAAACCAAGTCATATTTAAAGGGGAGGAAGTAGTTGCTTTTTATACGCAGGAAGACCAGGAAGAAGTGGATTTTGATTCCTATGAGATTATCGAATATAACGAAGACTGTTTGACGGTTCAGAATACTTGGGATATTTTCTCGAAGAATGATGCCGCTATTCGCGAAGACTTCGAGTTTTTGACCGAAGGAAGAAAATCGCAACCGATACCGAAAAGCGTCAATGTAATTGCTCCGGAGAATATATTTATCGAAGAGGGAGCCAAGTTGGAGTATGTCACACTGAATGCTTCTACGGGGCCTATATATATAGGTAAGGATTCCGAAATCATGGAAGGATCGGTAATACGCGGGCCATTTGCATTGTGCGAGGGTGCCGTAGTCAAAATGGCTGCCAAGATATATGGGGCGACAACCGTCGGGCCGCATTCCAGAATTGGGGGTGAGGTAAACAATTCGGTGATTTCAGCGTATTCTAACAAAGGCCACGATGGTTTTCTGGGGAATTCCGTTTTGGGAGAATGGTGCAATATTGGCGCCGATAGTAACAATTCGAACCTGAAAAATAATTATGAAGAAGTGAAATTGTGGAGTTACGAAACTGAAGGTTTTGCCAAAACGGGACTCCAGTTTTGCGGATTGATGATGGGAGACCACAGTAAATGCGGAATCAACACCATGTTTAACACCGGAACTGTCATAGGAGTAAGTGCCAATATATTTGGAAGTGGATTTCCCCGTAATTTTGTGCCGAGTTTCTCTTGGGGAGGCGCGGCAGGATTTTCGACCTATATTACTAAGAAAGCTTTTGAAACAGCCAGATTGGTCATGAGCCGCAGAAACGTGGATTTTGACGAAAAAGAAGCGGCTATTTTGGAGCATGTCTTCGAAGAAACAAAAAAATGGAGAAAAGAGTAATTTTTCCAATACCCAGTACACTGTAATGAAAAAGTGTGAAACTGCCTTATTTATAAAAGGGCAGTTTTTTTATGCATAAGATCGAGTTGAAAGCCAGCTTGAGTTGAAGACGGTAAATTAAATTTAACATTTTTTTACCTTTTTTGGAAAAACGGCAAAATATTTTAAATATTGATAACAAGAAGGTTAGGGTGTTTTTTTGGTTTTATGTGTCCCTCGGTTAGTTTTTTTTGGCTTAATGTTATAGTTTTATAGAAAATTATTTCAAAAAATTATACGATTCGTTTTTTGAAAGTTATTAATATAAAACAACTATATGGAAGAGATTATTGGGGTATTAAATGATATTGTTTGGAGTAATGCATTAATTGTTCTGTGCTTAGGTACAGGACTTTATTTTTCTGTGCGTACCCGTTTTTTGCAAGTGCGCCACATCAAAGAAATGTTTCGTTTGCTTTTTGACGGAAAAAGTTCAGAGTCTGGAGTTTCATCCTTTCAAGCCCTGTCCATGTCTTTGGCAGGAAGAGTCGGAACGGGTAATATAGCGGGTGTGGCTACGGCTATCGCTTTTGGTGGGCCTGGAGCCATGTTTTGGATGTGGATGGTCGCCTTTTTAGGAGCTAGTACCGCTTTCGTGGAAGCGACTTTGGCACAAATTTATAAAGAAAAACATTTAGGGCAGTTTCGTGGAGGCCCCGCATTTTATATCGAAAGAGGATTGGGAGTAAAATGGTTTGCGATTTTGTTTGCCGTGGTTTCCATCATTTCAGCCGGTCTGTTATTGCCCGGAGTGCAAGCGAATTCTGTTGCCGACGGAATACAGAATGCCTTCAATATCGATACTTGGATGTCGGGAGTTGCTGTTGCGGTAATATTCGGGGCGATTGTATTTGGCGGTGTAAAAAGGATTGCCAAATTTACGGAATACGTAGTTCCAATAATGGCTATCGGTTACATTCTGATTGTATTAGTGATAATAGCCATCGATATTGAACAACTTCCGGGGGTTATTTCGCTGGTGTTTAAAAGCGCCTTTAATATGGAAGCCGGTTTCGGTGCTGTCTTCGGTCTGGCCATTCAATGGGGCGTGAAAAGAGGAATTTATTCAAATGAGGCCGGACAAGGGACCGCGCCGCATATAGCCGCTGCGGCAAACGTTTCACACCCTACCAAGCAAGGTTTGGTACAGTCGTTTTCGGTTTATGTTGATACTCTACTGGTTTGTTCCGCTACCGGCTTTATGTTGTTGATAACGGGGAAATATAATGTTCACAATCCTGGTTTTGGGAGCGGGGGCGCTTCGGAGTTTTTATACAATGGTGCCCAAAATGTTACAGTGGGGCCAGGGTTTACGCAAAGCGCCATGGACAGCGTTTTTCCCGGTTTCGGTTCCTACTTCGTGGCTATTGCCTTGTTTTTCTTTGCTTTCACAACTATTCTTGCCTATTATTATATCGCAGAGACAAACATCTCTTATTTGACCAGAAATTTGAAATCCCCAATTTATAACCATTTGTTGAAATTGGTGATGATGTTGGTGATCATGTACGGTTCTATCAATCAGGCAAAATTAGCATGGAACATTGGTGATCTGGGAGTGGGACTAATGGCTTGGTTCAATATTATAGCCATTATTCTTTTGCAGAAACCCGCCCTGGCTGCACTAAAAGATTACGAGAAACAGCGGAAAGAAGGGAAAGATCCAACGTTTCATCCCGAAGATATTGGTGTAACGAACGCTCATATATGGAACACCATAAATAAAAAGGAAAAGGAGTAAGTTTAAATAAGTTATTTCTTTTGAAAGCTTCCGGCAACAGGATTTTTGATCTGCGTTGTTGGAAGCTTTCATTTTATATTACACTAAGTGCTTAATTAATCTATCTTTGCACTTTTTAAAACAAATCGGTTTTCAAATTGAGGAAGGACCGAATCCACAAAAAACGATACTATAATGATTACAGTTAATGATATTTCAGTGCAATTTGGCGGCACAACGCTTTTTAGCGATGTTTCTTTCGCTATTAATGAAAACGATAAAATTGCCCTTATGGGAAAAAATGGAGCGGGTAAATCAACGCTTCTTAAGATAATAGCCGGACAAAGCAAACCTTCGACCGGAAATGTTTCTGCGCCCAAAGATGCAGTAATTGCCTATTTGCCGCAGCATTTATTGACTACTGACGGAGCCACCGTTGTTGAAGAAACCTCAAAAGCATTCGGCGAAATTTTCAGTATGAAGGCGGAGATTGATGAAATCAACGAACAGCTTACCATCCGTACGGATTATGAAAGTGACGCCTACATGAAATTGATCGAAAGAGTGTCTGACTTGAGTGAAAAATTTTATGCTATCGAGGAAGTGAATTACGAAGCCGAAATCGAAAAAATACTGATTGGTTTGGGGTTTGCCCGAGAGGATTTTACGCGCCAAACATCTGAGTTTTCAGGTGGTTGGAGGATGAGAATCGAATTGGCGAAAATCCTATTGCGAAAACCGGATTTGATTTTGCTCGATGAGCCTACCAATCACATGGACATTGAGAGTATCCAATGGTTAGAGGATTTCTTGATCAATTCAGCAAAAGCAGTTGTGGTAATTTCCCACGATAGGGCATTTGTAGACAATATCACCAATCGTACCATCGAGGTAACCATGGGACGAATTTATGACTACAAAGCTAAATATTCACATTATTTGGAGCTGAGGAAAGACCGTCGCATGCACCAACAAAAAGCGTATGATGAGCAGCAACGAATGATTGCTGACAACAGAACTTTCATTGACCGTTTTAAAGGGACATTCTCTAAAACGGATGCGGTTCAGTCGCGCGTTAAGATGTTGGAGAAACTAGTGATAGTCCAGGTTGACGAAGTGGATACTTCAGCTTTGAAATTGAAATTTCCCGCTGCGGTTCGTTCGGGACAGTATCCCGTAATTGTTAAGGACTTGTCAAAGGCCTATGGTGATCACGTGGTTTTCAGGGATGCTAACATAGTTATCGAAAGAGGACAGAAGGTAGCTTTCGTGGGTAAAAATGGGGAAGGAAAATCGACGATGATCAAGGCCATCATGAAAGAGATTGGCATTGATGGAGGTAGCTTAGAGATTGGTCATAATGCACAAATAGGTTATTTCGCCCAGAATCAGGCTTCGCTGTTAAATGAAAACGCGACGATATTCGAAACCATCGATGATATTGCCGTGGGAGACGTTCGCACCAAAATCAAGGACATATTGGGCGCTTTCATGTTTCACGGGGATGATGTGACTAAAAAGGTAAAAGTGCTTTCAGGTGGAGAGAAAACGCGTTTGGCAATGATTAAATTGTTGCTGGAACCGGTGAATTTATTGATCCTGGATGAGCCTTCGAATCACTTGGACATGAAAACCAAAGATATTATCAAAGATGCGTTACGAGATTTCGACGGGACTTTAATATTGGTTTCTCACGACAGGGATTTCTTGGACGGATTAGCGACTAAGGTTTTCGAATTTGGAAACAAAAGAGTAGTGGAGCATTTTGAAGACATCACCGGATTCTTGGCGCACAAGAAAATGGATAGTATGAAGGAAATCGAGAAATAGGGAACCAAAATATTTCGATTTTGTCGGAAGGAATAAATATGAAACAAAAAGGGCATGCGCAATGGGCGTATGCCTTTTTTGTTTTATTGTTTTTTTACCAAGAAGTTGTTTTTTTTGATTGTCTTTTTAGTGATTTTAAAATATTTTAGCTGCTGCTATTTTTAAGTGATAAAAAACAGTTAAATAGCTGTAAGTAAGTATTTTAACTTTGTAATTTTTGTACCTTGTATTCAGAATTTATTGCGACATTTAAAATTACAAGTCATGAAAAAGATAATTTTAACCTTTGTGGTAGTAATGATGGGCTTATGGAGTTTTCCTTCATTTTCGCAGGTTGAGAATGAAGTTGTAGCCTTAGGTTTGCCTGGAGATAATCTTAATCTTTATGCAGTGCTGGATATTTTTCAAAACTCCCAAACATTGGAGGAATTTGAGAGAAAACTAAATTCAAGAGACACTAATGTCAATAATCTGGACTTGAATAATGACAATATGGTCGATTATATTTCAGTGGTTTCATATAATCAGGGACATTTTTATTCCATTGTGCTTAGGGTTCCCATTAATAGTAGCCAATATCAGGATGTTGCTGTTATTGAAGTAAGCAAGAATAATGCGGGAAATGTCATTGTCCAAATTATTGGGGATGAAGCTTTGTACGGTAGGGACTATGTCGTGGAACCTTCAGTACGTGTCGTTTCCGAAACTCCAAATCCAGGATACGTTGGGGATCGCACAATCATTATAAATAATCGTGTTTACGGGAACGGCATTGTTTACGTTGCTGACTGGCCGATTATCGCATTCCTGTTCTCACCGTCATTTTCAGTTTATGTTTCCCCCTGGCATTGGGGATACTATCCGGTGTATTGGAATCCATGGAGGCCCGTTCTATATTTCAATTATTGGACTTATCATCGCCACTATTATAACAGTCCCCGCTATCACAGGACGTCCTATATACGATTTCCCTCCCATCACTCTTATTATTTGAATCGAAGGGCAACTTCATCAATTGTGACTAGGAATCGAAGTGCCGGGACTTATAGAAGCACTTATGGAGGCAGAAATTTCAGACAGCCCGCAGCGCCGCCCAGAGTTTCAAGAAGAGATATACGAAGGGAAAACCGCGAATCTCCACAACAGCGTCCTTTCAACAGACAAGAGACCAGACAACGAGTGCAACCAGTAATTCCGGGAAGTAGAATACCAACAAGGCGGCAAGAGAGACAATCTACCGGAGAGGAAAACCGACAATCGACGAGACAACAAGTGCAGCCATCGACAGTACCGCGAAACAGACCGTCGCCGAGACACGAAAACCGCCGTGCGGCCAGACAACAGGTGCAGCCATCCGCCGTGCCGCAAAACAGGACGATAAGACAAGAAAACCGCCAGGAAGTAAGGCGGGAAGCGAGGCCATCCACTGCACCCCAAAACAGACCGATCAGGCAAGAAAACCGCCGGGCGGCCAGACAACAGGCGCAGCCATCCGCCGTGCCGCAAAACAGGCAGTCGACCAGACTGGAAAATCGCCAATCAACCAGACAACAAGCTCGTCCTGCAAACAGCCAAGCTCCGCCCTCATCGACAAGGCAAACGGATCGTCAAATAAGGCAAGAGGCAAGACAAACTGCCAGGGAAACGAGACAGTCAAATCGCGCCGAAAGGCAAAAAACACGTCCGTAAAAAGTGCGGGGTTTGCGAAAATGAAAAACTACCGGCTTTGGGAAATGATGAGTGTTTATGGATAAAAAAGAGGCCGTATCATCGATACGGCCTCTTTTTTAAAGTCTAATCCCCGGAGGGAGTAACTCTTTATAAACCGGGTTTTTTTTAAAGAAGACGACGATTTTTGGTAGTATCGGGACTACTTTCAGTTTTCGTTCTATGGCAATCGCCATAATTTCGCGTAATAGACTAGAAACAAATTCTTCGTTGTCAAATTGATCGGGCGTATTAATTTTTGTCAAAAATATTTTTTTTTCCTGAAATGAGTATTCAACTGAAACTAGTCCTTCTTCAACCGTAGTTTCAAATTGCCTTGCAAAAGTATTGTCTTTGATTTCCATGATGATAGACTGTTCCATATAGTTTGTTTTAAAGGTTTGTATTCAGGATAAGCATTATCCGTAGATTTAATTATTGGGGCTGACGGGTATTTCGGCAAAAATCATTTTCGTTTTTGCTTTTAATCTTGATTTCAGATTGATCAAAATTAATTATTTCTAAAGCGTCTTGCTATTAATGTTCGAATATCAGCTGCTATTTCACTTCAAATAGGGGCGGAAACGCCATTTTTTGCTAGCTGCATGTTGTTTGATGTGGTTGTCTTATCTTCGAAAATTCCTAAAAGCAAAATTTTTAGCTGTTAAAGCCATAGTGCATTTTCGAGATTCTTTTTTTTAAAAAAAATAATGACAAAGGTACGGTTTTGATTTCCAATTTCAAATTATTTGGGGTTGTATCTCGATGTAACCTCTTCTTTGTCAGTAAATATCCATTAAAACTTAGCGGTTGTGGACGCATAGAATATTTTAGAAAATGTAGGGGCTACTTCGATCATTTAATCGGTTTGAGCCCATAATACACCAAAATAGATGCATTGCGCTGTCGTGATTTACGGATTGAAATAATCATAATTTATTGATAATATAAATTAAGAAACGAAGTTGGTTCCAATAAAAAAATTAATTTTATACGAAATTCAGTATGAATAGGCCAAAGGCTGTGCATAAATAGTTAAGACAATTATGAGTAAAATACCAGTTTATTTTATGCCGGGCTTGGCGGCTAGCGCTGCAATTTTCGAGCGGATTTCATTGCCTGAAGACATTTTTGAAATGCATCTGTTGGAATGGGAAATTCCGTTGGCCAACGAATCTCTGGGGGCATATGCCCAGAGAATCGCAAAAAAAATCAGACACGAAAACCCTGTTTTGATAGGAGTTTCGTTTGGCGGCATATTGGTGCAGGAAATGGCAAAGTTTGTGGATGCCCGAAAAGTAATTATCATCTCGAGCGTCAAAAGCAATTTGGAATTCCCCAGAAGGCTGAAAATTGCTAAAGCGACCAAGGCCTACAAGCTGATTCCGATGAGCTTGATTTTGAATTTAGAGAATTTGGCGAAATTTTCCTTTGGCGAAAAAATCAACCATCGAATCAAATTATACGAGAAATTTTTATCGGTTCGAGATATCGGATATCTGGAATGGGCGGTAGAAAAGGTGATTCTCTGGGATAGGACCGTTGCGGATGAGAGTGTCGTACATATCCATGGTGATCTGGACGATGTCTTCCCGATAAAGTATGTCAGCGATTGCACTGTAGTAAAAGGAGGGACACATGTGATGATCTTGAACAAATACAAATGGCTGAACGCCAATTTGCCAGCCATTATTTTAGAAACCAAAACAATTGCGGACTGATTGTTGCAGATTGCTATTAACAAATAAAAAAGCGAAAAATGAAAAGGATAGAAAAAATAAGCATAATTGTAGCGTTGGTCTTCGTAAGCGGCCTTCTGATTTTTGCAACCACATACGAGGAGAAAGGCAAAATGGCGAAAGCGACTGTCTCCATTTATTTCCCCGTTAAGACTGACTTTGCGGGTGAAAACACCCCCTTGAATATTTCCGATGTAAGTGAGCGCTTAGATAGGGAGCTGATTGTCAATATCAATTTGCATGCTTCTACCATTTTGGCGATAAAAAGAGCCAACCGTGCTTTCCCGATTATTGAACCCATTCTCAAAAAGAATGGCATTCCGGATGATTTTAAATACCTTGCCGTTATAGAGAGTGGTTTGGTAAATGCGGTATCATCTGCAGGTGCTAGGGGAGTCTGGCAATTCATGCCCGAAACGGCCAAGGAAAGAGGGATGGAAGTGAACGATATTGTTGATGAACGTTACAATCTGGAGAAATCTACCCAAGCCGCTTGCAGTTACTTTTTGAGCGCCAAAACGAAATTCGGCAGTTGGACCTTGGCGGCAGCCTCGTACAACGGCGGGATGGCTGGAGTTAACAGGCAAATGGATATTCAAAAAGAGAGCAATTATTATGATTTACTTCTTACGGAGGAAACCTCACGTTATGTTTTCAGAATATTGGCGCTAAAAGAGATCATGAAGAACCCAGATAAATTTGGATTCTCACTGGTGAACGAAGAATTATACAACATTTTGCCTACCAAAAAAGTTGAGGTGGACAGTTCCATTTCTGATTTGGCTGATTTCGCAAAAGCACAAGGGATCAACTATAAGATTTTAAAAATTCACAATCCTTGGCTCAGGGATAAGAAGCTGGACGTTGCTGACGGCAAAAAATATACAATAGAGATTCCATTGAGCGGGTATTAATTTAAAACGTATGAAAATGTCTATCCAAACAATATTTTTGTTAATGGCTATAGGACTAACCGCAGGGGTTCTAAGCGGATTAATTGGAATTGGGGGAGGAATAATAATGGTTCCGCTTTTACTGCTTATGGGATTTACGCAGCAGCAGGCCCAAGGAACAAGTTTGGCGGCTTTGTTGCCGCCCGTTACATTGCTGGCGGTGATCAATTACCACAAAGCGGGATTTGTCGATTGGCGCTATGCGATCATAATTTCTCTGGTTTTTATTGTCGGTGGCTTTTTCGGAAGTAAAATTGCGGTCCATGTGGACCAGAAAACCCTGAAGAACATTTTTGCAGGAGTTCTGATGATCATAGCCGGTTATCTGTTTCTCGAGAAATAGTTTATGAACAAAAAAAAATCCGCAATTTGCGGATTTTTTTTTGTTTAACTGTAAAGTTATATTTTTTTCATCTGACCTTTCATCATGGTGATTTGTTCTTTCAACATGCCTTGTTTGTCGAGTCTTTTTG